>Ga0115569_10000837_pt1 | contig 23819 bp, 17 predicted proteins | sample COGITO_mtgs_1205_2_FD_87295 | JGI IMG/M metagenome (GOLD analysis project Ga0115569, IMG submission 87295) | Pelagic marine microbial communities from North Sea - COGITO_mtgs_120503 | ecosystem: Environmental > Aquatic > Marine > Epipelagic | place: Germany:Helgoland, sampling site Kabeltonne... | reverse complement strand
TATTTTTCTGAGCGACGGTGGCGCTCAATCGATCGCTACGATCCCGCTGGACACCTACGCACCGGAAGCAGCGGACGCGGTGATCCGGGGGTTCGCGCTTTGGGGTCTATCCCAGCTGTTACTGGCCTTTCTCTATGTGGGTGTGCTGTGGCGGTGGCGCACATTGTTGCCGCTTATGTACCTACTCCTGGTGGCGGAGTATGTTGGACGATTCGCGATTGGTGTGACGAACCCTGTTGTCACGTTAGAAACACCTCCAGGTGCCACCGCAAACTTCGTCTTTGCGGGTCTGGGTTTGGTGATGCTGGTGTTGTCATTACGTTCGCGCGACTAATCCTGCCTCGACTCTCTTTATTCTCCCCACGACTACCGATGCGTTTTCACTGGCTGCAAAAGTACTACACGAGATTCATGAAGGTGTCGCAAGCGCGCTGAGTGGTGAAATAGAGGCGATAGATCAAAACACCGAAGTACTACAAGTGTGCAAAAAGGCTTTGGGTTACCACGAGGTTGTCATTAGCCACATCGAGACAGGAGACGGCCTCGCTGCTGAAGAGGTGTGGAAGCAGTATTGGGGATGGATAACGCCTTACACTCACCCTGAAAACCCGATTGTGGAAGTGCTTCAAAACCTAGATGCTAACGGATAGTTGGGCGATCCCGTCCACTAAGTCATTGCTGGCATGTGTGCTAATAGTCCACCCGCTTGAGGAATCCACCGTCTACCTGTAAATTCACGCCGTTAATGTGTTGTGAAACATCACCGGCGAGAAACGCAACCGCGTTCGCAACATTTTGGAGTCCAGTCGCGCGCCTACTCTGCTGCGATTGCAGGCCTGTACTGAATCGGCGAAGACCAGGCTCTCTCCTGAAGCGTAGCCGCGAGATCAGAGCGAGGCTTGGTACCAGCCTTTATCGCATCCCAGGTATTCCACCGACACGTTGGGTTTTCCAGTACCCGGGCATAATAGAAGGCGTGTTCGTTGGCATCGAAGTTCGGGTCGGTCCACGCTGTGCGGAGTTCCGCATCGCCGGTGTTTGCACTGATGCTGCAATCACTCAGATTCACTGTGGCGCTATTATCCGGACAGCGCTTGGTAGCCGGATTCACAGCCACATCGCCTGCGCAGGCCACATCGATGACGGCTTCATGCGTTTCACCAGATGCGTCGATCCATCCTTTTATGATCTGGAGTCGCTGAAGGGGAGCGCTGTTGGCGTCGGCTTGTGCCCAGACAGCGAAGGTTGGTGCACGGTGCGTCCCTAAAATATCAGGGGTTAGATCGGCACCCATGGTCACGCCGTTGGCATAGGCGCGTGCCACACCATCCGTAGTTTCCAGCAAGTCCTCTGGCAAACCGTACCCTGCAAAAAAGCGAACTCGGATCCGTGGGCCGGAAGTCGCAAAGGTTTCTTTCCGCCGAAACGCTGCGTAGATCGACTCGCGGGTATTTTCTTCAGCCCAGACGGCTGCCAGACCGGACGCACCAAACTCTTGTTGCTGGCCGCCCATGAAACTCTCGCCGTCGACTTCCACCACTTCCTGCCCAGGGAGAATGCTGAACAGTGTGCTATCTACAATTCCTAAGGGCACCGAGCCACGCCGATCGGGCGTTGCAGATAGAAGCCCCAGCTTAGAGGAAAAGTTCGATTCGTCATTTTGTGAGGCACCTGTATGTGTATCACTGGAACCAATCACGCCAAAGGCAAAGGGATTGGTAATGCCTTGAGCTTCCAATTCCAGGCCGCGCCGCCACGCTTCACGCACATAACTGCCTTCGGGTTTACTGGGCATCGGTATTCCCATGCCTATCCCGCGAGTGCTGACCAACTCGAATCCTGCCCACTCATCACGGGTGGAGAGAGCAGGATGGGTTTCCGAGGTGCCTTTGATCTGTGTGACTTCTACCAGCGGTTCGTTGCGGATGCGCTTGATTGCGTATTCATCATCGAAGGGGTCACCTGCCCAATCCTCGAGTTTGAACATATGTCCATTGGACTTGTTGGAGTTATGCGGTATGGCTAAGGATTCCACGCCGTCTTCGCGCAGTGTATCCATCCAATCCCATAGATCTTCAGGATTCCTGGAGTGCATCCGCGAGAAAGGTACTTCGGGCAGACGATCGCTGTCTTTGAAGACCACGTTGCGGTGCAGGCTGCCATTATCATCCGATGCAGTAGTGTATTCATAAGCAACGAACGTGGTAAATCGACCCGGATCGTTGTGCATATCGGCCGCTCTGGTGGAATCTGCCCAGGCGCTCTTGGTTATTGCCAGGGGTTCTTCTCGCTCAATCTCCCCATCAACAATCGCAAGGGCTAATGCCCGAGCAAGGCCAAAGCTACGCATCCGGTCCAGGATGCTCAGACGCCCCGTGTTGTCTGGTGCATTCAAATCGTGCACAACCTGGGCAAACGAGTACGTAGAGAGATCGCTGCTCGTGTCTGCGGCAACCGGCGCGACACCCATGAACATGCCGTGATCGGTAACACCATAGAAATCCAGTGGTTCGCGCAACTGCATGTCGAACCCCGCGGGGTTCTTGATGGCTTCACCTTTGGCAAAGCGATAGGCGTCGTCGGGTGAGGCGACCGTGCCGAAGGCAAAGGCGTCGAACGAGTATTTGGTGTGGACGTGCAGATCACCAAAGTAAGCGTTCCGGTGCGGGTTGGCCTCCGGCCTGTCGCCATTTGACTGGCCAGAGTCTGATTGATTCCCGCGCTCAACAATCGTGTTTTCGGTTTCGAAGAGCGGCTTGGCTAAGGCAGCACGTTGGGCTTCTGTCGGCTGATTCCCGCCACCACCACATCCAGCGGCGAGGATCGCCAGTACAAGCAAATACAAATTACGATCCCCCATCATTCGGCTCCTCCCTTTTGGTGCACGTACTGGATTGGCGAAGACCATGCCCGTTCCTGCAGCGTCGCCGCCAGGTCAGAGCGCGGTTTTGTGCCAGCGCGGATGGCGTCCCAGGTACTCCAGCGACAGGTGGGATTCTCTAACACACGTGCGTAGTAAAACGCTCGTTGGCTGGCATCAAAGTTTGGGTCGGTCCAGACTGTGTGTATTTCTGCGTCGCCCGTCTCAGCGCTGAAACTGCAATCACTTAAATCAACACTCGCGCCATTGTCTGGGCAACGTTGGGTGACTGGGTCTACTTCAACCCCGCCGGCACAGGCCACATCAACGACGGCTTCATGGGTTTCGCCATTTTCGTCGATCCAACCTTTGATGATCTGTAGTCTCTGCAGGGGTGCACTGTTGGCATCTGCCTGCGCCCAGACGGCAAACTTAGGCACACCCCCTATTTCTGCTGCAGATAAATCTGGCAAGAGATCTGCACCCATCGTGACCCCGGTGGCGTAGGCGCTTGCCACGCCATCGGCCTTTTCCATCAGATCATCCGGGAAGCCGTATCCAGCAAAGAACCGCAGCCGCATGCGTGGGCCGGAAGTTGCAAAGGTCTCTTTGCGTCGAAACGCGGCATAGATCGACTCGCGGGTGTTTTCCTCTGCCCATACCGCTGCCAGACCCGATGCACCATAGGTAGGGTTCGCACCGCCTATAAACGTCTCGCCGTCTACTTCTGTCATTGCTTGGGGTGCGACCGTGTTGAACAGCAGGCCGTCAACGGTGCCAAATGGCACTGAGCCACGCAGCTGCGCGTCCGCAGACAGGATGCCCAGCTTGGAGCTGAAATTGGATTCGTCGTTTTGAGCGGCACCCGTGTGTGTGTCACTTGAACCGATCACTCCGAACGCATACGGATTTGTGATGCCTTGTCCCTCGAGCGCCAGACCACGGCGCAGGGCGTCGCGCACATAACTACCTTCCGCTTGACTGGGTAACCTGGTGGCGACGCGATACTCCATCAACTCGAAGTTGGCCCACTCGTCGGTGGTGGACAACGCGGGGTGGGTTTCCGATGTTCCCTTGACTTGGGTGATTTCTACGAGCGGCTCATTGCGAATTCGTTGCACTGCGTAGTCATCGTCTATGGGATCGCCCGCCCAATCGACGAGCTTGAACATCTGTCCGTTCGAACCATTGGAGTTGTGTGGGATCGCCATTGATTCCACGCCTGCCGTGCGTAGTGTATCCATCCAATCCCAGAGATCTTCGGGATTGTTTGAGTGCACTCGGGAGAAAGGCACCTCAGGGACCCGATCGCTGCTTTTGAACACAACGTTTCGATGGAGGTTGCCTCGATCGTCCGAACTGGTCGTGTATTCGTAAGCAACAAAAGTTGTGAAGTGGCCTGGTTCGTTAAACATATCCGCCGCATTGATCGTGTCGGCCCATGCGCGCCGCGTAATCGTCAGTGACTCTTCCGGGTCGATCTCTCCGCTGGCAATCCCAGGTATCAGGCCTGCTAACAAACCACCAAAGCTGCCTAAACGGCTCGGTAAGCTCCAGCGATCTATATTGTCTGGAGTGTTCAGATCATGCAGTACCTCGGTGAACGGATACTTGGAGAAATCGCTGCTCGTGTCTGCCGCAACCGGTGCGACACCCATGAACATGGCGTGATCCGTGACTCCGTAGAAATCCAGCGGCTCATCCAGCTGCATGTCAAAGCCCGCGGGATGCTTGATCGCTTCGCCCCGCGCAAAACGATAGGCATCGTAAGGCGTGGCTAACGTGCCAAACGCATACGCGTCAAAAGAGTAAGTCGTGTGTACGTGGAGGTCGCCGAAGTAGGCGTTGCGATCCGGATTCGCAACTGCTTCGACTCTGCGGTCGATAATCGTGTGATCCGTCGCGAACAAGGGGTCCCCGAATCCGGCAGGCCTTTGGTTTAAATCCGGCAGATCATCACCCCCGCAAGCTGTCAACGCTACTGCCAGCCCAGACATCATTGCAACTACGATCCATTCGTTTCTGGCTCGGCTCAACATTCTCAAACTGCCTTCCCCTCTTACCGCTTTAGCATAAGTTATCGTTTTAACAAAATTAATTAGCATAATGATAATTAAGTGGTTAGGATTATGACCGACGCATGAGTGCCTCGCAAGCAAAGAAGTACCGTGATTAAAAGGACTGATTGATGGCGCAGCCCAAGACCACCCACGGCCTGAAACAGGAAACGACGGCGAAGAAAAAGCGCAGTAGGACCGAAACCGAACAACGCCTGATCGACGTTGCCCTGGAACTCATCCGCAGGAAGGGCGTTCTAGCTGGACTTAATCTCAGGGAAGTGGCGGAAGGAGCAGGGGTCAATCGCGGGAATATTTACCACTACTTCGGCTCTCGACAGGAACTGCTGCGCACGGCAATCAACCGCCGATTCGATGCTGTCGTCGATTCCCTTGTTGCCAGCAAACGGAATGTGCCGTTTGTTGAGCGCAGATCGAATGTCTTTCGTGCAAAAAACACCATAAACGACAGCCAATTGCGGGCTTTACTTGTGCTGGATGGCGACGACTCGGTCGACCCGATGCCACAATATGAGAGTGCAATCAGCCGCCTGCGCCAGGACGTCATCGATGGAGACATCCACCGTGATCATGATCTTGAAGCCCTGCATGCAACACTTACGGCGCTATCTCGAGGCTACCGGATCTTTCGCCGACCGATTGCCAAGCGCATCGGCATAAGCGCCAAAGAGCTAGACACCCGAGTCACAGGAATCGTACGTACATGGCTCGAGGCAATGACCAATAGCCCCGATGATGGTTCGCGTGGCTGAGATCATCGGATTTTCTCAGTCCAAACTGGTCGGATATAGGGAGGCGCAGGATGGCTTCCAACCGTGCAGATTTTGCAGGTTGGAATCTGAAGGATAGGAAATATTAACGCTGTTTTGACGACGAGACGATACAATCCCCTGTGTCAAAGTAGCTCGATTTTGGTTGGAAATGGGTCGATCTTTGCTGGCACTACGCCAACCAAACATGTGGATGGCCACATTACCTGCGATGTCACAAGCTTAATTTCTAGCGACGAAAAGTTCTCTTCGGGTACGTATTGTTCCGGCAAAACGCGCATCGCGGTAGCCGAGCCCTACGGAGTGGATGAATTCATGTACTTCATCCGAGGGAGCATTACGCTGACTAACCAGGACGGAACAAAGCAGGTCGTGCATGCTGGTGAGGCGGTCACGGTGCCTAAGGAGTGGAAGGGCATCTTTGAAACTGACGGCTAAAAGAAGTTCTGGGTGATTTACTCCGCAGATGAATCCGGGCTTTGAGTTGCGCAAATCTACACTAGACGAAAATAAAGCCGACAAAAGGAATCAACTATGACAACAAGTGCACTTAATGACCAAATTGACCGGCTCGGGTTTGTCTCGGTTATTGTTGTCCTAGTAACCGGAGTGGCTGCAGTGTTTATGCGTTGCGGTTTGTGTGTCGGCGTCGAAGTCCGAGGAGTGTCAACATGCCCAACGCTACCATCGTTGACGTCCCTGGCGCGTTTACGGGTACGGCATTCGTCCCGCCTGTTGCTGTAAACTCAATCGTTCCTTGCCATCTGCCGCTTGGTTGTGTTTGGGTAGATAGAATGCGTCCGCCGGTGTACCCATTAAAGTAGTATGCTGAGAGGTTGGCTGCATCAACCTCGTTTAAACGCGTTTCGGTCGTCACTATTGATTTGCCCGATTGTATTTGCAGAGTCCCCTGTGATGTTATGTCAAAAAGCTGCTCGAGCGTTCCCGAGTTCTGAGCTCCTACGTTGCTGCCGTAGTACAATCTCGTGAACCCGCCTGATAAATATTTTTCGATTCCCCCATTGACGCCGTAGGAGAACCCGGTGTCGCCGATTTGCATTCCGTCGATAGTTGGCTTAGTGGATGCCCCGATTTCGGTTCCGTTTGTCCCAATCTGTGCTACCGCTACGTTCGCCGGTGTACCTTGGAGTAAAAAAATGATACTGAAATCATTAGGGAACGATTCTAGCGTCTTAGTGTGGGAAATTTGCACATCGACTGCTGTGAGACTCCCAGAGAGATAGTTGAAATCAAATAATTGGACGTATCCGTCAGTGAAACTGAAATTTCCATCCCGGTTAACGCTGGTTCCGTCCGTATCGCTGTCAACCTCAATGAGTCCTCCGAGCGCGGTGGACTGGAATGTCAGCAGCGTCGCGAGAGCAAAACACCTCGATGCGTATGTGCGAAATGGTTTCATGGTTGACTCGCTTATCTTTTTGGTTCGGGAAATCTGCATATGGATATACCGACGCTAAGAGTCGTGCACAGCAAATAGTTGCCAAGTTACTTTATATATTTGCCGTGCCGGCCGCAACCCCCCTGGGCCGCCTATGCCCAGTCGAAGACGGCGAATGCATGGTTCACACTCGAACTCCATCGACGATATGCCAACTGCCAGATCGCAAAGCCCGTCATGCAGGATGATCCTCGAAATGGCTATGCGCCATGGGCCTATGATGGGGAAGGTGCCAAGCGTCTGTTTGTCGAGTCGGAAACACTTACTGGCATTCGCGACGAGTAAGCATATTTTTACTAGTTCCGAATTTGCAAGATGGACATGCGGACAGCCGCACGTAAGTAGCCCGAGTAATTCGACAACACGACCCCAGACATGGCCAGAACAGGCTCGATGTGTTGCTGTGGCGACTTAAGAAGGAGGGTCTGCAGACCCGGTAGTCCGGGTAGAATTGATCTTTCTGGAATGTGGTCCACGTCAAAAGACATTTGTCGGTTTGTCATAGCGTTGACAGACGGTTTTTTAGCCCCCATCTAGGTGCGATGAGGTATGCTTGGAGCAGTTGGGCGGCACAGTGCACTGTCGATGTTGCCCTGATAACTAGTGGAAATCCTGCCTTCAATCGCCTTCATAATAGATCAGCAGCGATTGGCGCTGCGCCACGACAGAATTTCCTGGCGACAGGGTGACCGTTGCCGGGTTCAAATTTTAGGCGTCTGGCTTTAACTCAACGTTTACATTATGCGTCGTAACACCAGAGGTGATTGAGTAAATAGAGATGGAAAAGCTGGAAACATGATTTGGCTGAAGAACATTCAGATGAGCTATCCGCTCGAGCAGTCCCGGGTTACGGTACTAAAGGACGTCAATCTCAACATTCAGGCTGGGGAGAGTGTCGCCGTCGTTGGGCCGTCGGGCTCGGGTAAAACTACGCTGCTGCTGTTGCTTGCAGGGCTGGATAGCCCCGAAGACGGCAACATTGAGATTCTGGGTACACGGCTGGACGCACTGTCTGCTGATGAACTTGCGGATCTGCGCCGCGATCGCATGGGCATCGTCTTTCAATCCTTTCATCTGATTCCGAGCCTCACTGCCCTGGGCAATGCCGCGTTGCCGCTGCAAATTGCAGGAGATGCCGACGCAGATGCAAAGGCTCGGGAAATTCTTTCGCGAGTGGGTCTGGCTCATCGCGAGTCACACTACCCGATGCAGCTTTCCGGCGGTGAACAGCAGCGTGTCGCAATCGCCCGGGCGCTGGTGCATTCGCCGCCGCTGATTCTGGCTGATGAACCAACCGGCAACCTGGACAAAGACACGGGCATGGCCACCAGCGATCTGCTCTTTGAGCTGCATGACACTCTGGGCAGCACCCTTGTGCTTGTGACCCATGACAATGCCCTGGCGGCGCGCTGCGATCGCCAATTACGCCTTGACGGCGGCTGTCTTGTCGAAGGCCCTGTGCATGCGCTTCCTGCTTAAGCTCGCCTGGCAGGATCTGCGCGGCAGCGGTCAGTCGCTGTGGGTGTTGTGCGCGTGCCTTGTACTCGGAGTCACGCTGGTCGCCGCCACCGGTGGCCTGTATCAACAGGTCTGGCAGGGTCTGCAGGCGGACAGCAGGCAGATCAGCGGTGGTGATCTGCAGGTGGAATCGCGCGCGCGGTTACCGGCCGCAGCAATCAGCTGGATGCAGGCGCGCGGGCAGGTTTCACTGCTGATCGAACTGGACACGATGATGGGCACCGCTGCGGGTGATTTCCAACTGGTAGAGGTGCAGAGCGTTGATCAACATTACCCACTTTACGGTGCATTGACCCTCGATCCGCCTGTGCCGTTGACGGACGTGACCCGTATGCAGGGCAGCCGTTTTGGACTCGCCATGGACCCTGTCCTTGCAGATCGCTTGAATATCTCGATTGGAGAGGTGGTCGAGATCGGGGCGCTTGAGCTCGAGGTTCGTGCGCTGATCACCGAGCAACCTGACCGCAGTCTTACTGCCAGCTGGCGTGGCAGCCCGGTCATGATTTCCGAGGAGGCCTTGCTTGATACGGGTTTATTGCGCCCAGGCAGCCGCGTGGAATACGAATATCGAGTGCGCACCGACATGGACCTGAGCGCCTGGCAGCGCGATCTGTTTGCAGCGTTTTCAGGCACGGACTGGCAGGTAAGCACGTTTGTGGATAGCAGTGACCGCATCGGCGAGCGGCTGGCACAGGCCGGCTCAGCCCTGCTGATTGTCGGCTTCAGCACGCTGTTCATCGGCGGCCTCGGAGTTTTCAACAGCGTGCAGGCCTATCTGCAGGGCAAGCTCGGCACCATCGCAACCCTGCGTTCCATTGGTCTGCGAGATCAGCCTTTGGCGTTGGTTTACCTGCTGCAGATCCTGATCATGAGTTGTCTGTCCTGCATCGCAGGGGCGATCCTGGGATTGCTGCTGTCCTCTGTCGGCGCGTTCTTCATCGAAACGCAAGTCAGAGTCGAGATGATGCTCGGCAGCGCGCTCCTGCCCAGTGTGTTCGCGGGCATCTTCGGTCTGCTCATCGCGATGACGTTTGCTGCGCCCGCCATCGGGCGTGCCCTGTCTGTCGACCCCGCCATCCTATTTCGCAGTCTCGATGGGGTTGCGACGGGCACACCCCGCGGCTGGTGGATGGCTGCGATTGGCGGCGCGGCGCTCATCGTACTGATGGTGTTGATCTTGCTGCCCGACCCGATGTTCGCTGCTTCGTTTGTCGGCGCTGTGCTGTGTCTGCTTGTCATGCTCGATGGCATTGTGCGCCTGATCAGGCGGTTGGCGCTGCGGATGGAGGGTCAGGCGCCTACGCGGCGCTACTTCGCGCTTCATCTGGCGCTCGCGAACCTGCATCGCCACGGCTCTGCGTTGCGCGTATCTCTTCTAACGCTGGGTTCCTCCCTGACCCTGCTGGTGGCCTGCACTATTCTTATTTCCGCTTTGCTCGATGCCATTGCCGAAACCGTCCCAGAACAATCACCGGACCTCGTGCTTTACGATGTGGCGCCGGATCAATATCCGTCCGTGAGCCGGATTCTTGAGCGCCACGATGCCGCGCGGATAGATATGGCGCCGCTGGTGCAGGGCCGTCTCAGTGCCATCAATTCCGCCTCGCTGGATGCGGGCGGCAGTCTGGAAGCGCAGCGTGAAGCACGGGACGAACACAAACTGACCTATCGCGCGGGCAACATTGACGGTGTTACGATGGTGCGGGGCGATTGGTGGCCTGAAGATGCGGCTGCCAGCGGCGCCTGGGTGGTAATGGAAGACCGTGAGGCCGACCAGATTGGCCTCGAAATAGGTGACATGCTGACGTTCGATATTGCCGGGCAGAAACTGGAAGCCCAGCTCACCGGTATCTTCCGCCAGAAGGGGCTGCAGACGCGCTTCTGGTTTGAAGCCATTCTGTCGGATGGCGTTCTGGATCCATTCATCTCGCGCTATGTTGGGGCCAGTTACATGCCTTCGCAAAACGCCGTCGCTGCACAGAACGAGATTGCGGGGCTGGCACCGAACATCGTGTCGGTACGCACCGCGACTATTGTCGCAACAGCGAAAGACCTGCTTGGCAAAGTGGTTGCTGGACTGGCCGTGGTATCGGCCGTGGCGTTCAGTGTCAGTCTGCTGGTGCTAACGGGTGTGATGGCAAGCCATCGCTCGCGGCAGGTCTACTACTCGACCATTCTGCACACCATCGGCGCGCGCCTCAGCACCATCCGGGTGAGTCTCAGCATAGAGTATGTGTTGCTGGCGCTGGTTACCTCGGTTTTTGCGTTGGTGCTCGGGATCCTGATCGCGCTGCCGCTGCTGCACTTCCAGCTGCGACTGCCACTTGAGTTTCCAATCTGGCCAGCGGTGGCTGCCGCGTTCGGCGTCAGCTCCCTTTGTCTCTACGCGGGCGCTGACTACCTCATGCGTCGCCTGCATTTACAGCCCGCCTCTCTGCTGCGTGGGCAATAGCGTGACCCGTTGTTAATCCGGCGTTAACCTCAGTCTGCTTGTCATGGCGGCATGAATCGATCGACCCTAAAGATTTGGCTTTCATGTTGTGTAGGTGTTGTTCTGGCTAATCTGTTCATGGGCGACTGCTGGTCCAGACATGGTCGAATTCATGAAGGGCAGCATTGCACCCAAAAAAAGTGTCCGCTATCTCAGACGTTGGAATTACACTGTACGTGGCTGGGAAGAACACTTAGCAACTTTTTGTGGTAACAACAGATAACCAAGAGGGGTCCACGACCAATGGCGAGTTCGCCGCGCTGGTATTATGGCTGGAATATTGTCGGAGCAGGGATGACCTTTCAGGCCATATTGTTCGGCTTGACCTTTTTCTCTTTTATCTTCTGGGCGCCAATCTGGGCGGAAGAGTTTGGCGCTGATCTAGCCGACGTTATGTGGGCTAATGTAGGCATGATGGTAGCCCAGGGCCTGATGTCCCCTTTTGTCGGTCACGCGATGGATCGGCGCTCGATCAAATGGCTCGTAACCGCAGGCGCGATCATCGCCGCTGTTGGTTTCGTGGCCGTCGCCCGCGCGACCCAGATATGGCACATCGTGTTTATCTACAGCACGCTAATTCCATTGGGCATTCTGCTGGCTGGTCCGCTGGCGGCACAGACCCTGGCCGCCAAATGGTTCTCAGCGCGCCGCGGTCTCGCGATAGGCATCTCCACCACCGGCACGTCGATAGGCGGATTCATCCTGCCGGTTTTGGTTGGCTTTTTATTTTCGGCATACGGTTGGCGCACCACACATTTGCTGTTAGCCGCACTGATTGTCATGGTCGTTATACCAGTGGTGTGGTTGATTGTGGCCAATCAGCCAGCTGACAAAGGGGTTGCGCCTGAAGCCGACCTCATCCCTCACGGCCAGGGTGGATCCGCGCCCGTGTTCCCAGCGTGGACCACGATGGGCATTCTAAAGGAGCGAAACTTCTGGGTCGTGATCTGTGCATTTGTCCCATTGCTGACTGCGCAGGGCGCAGTACAAGCGAATCTCGCCGCCTTCGCAATTGATCTGGGGGTCGCCAGGGAAATGACCCCTGGATTAATATCCCTGATGGCAGTGACCATGATCGGTGGCAAGCTGTTCTTCGGAAGACAGGCCGATAAGTGGGACCACCGCTATCTGTTTCTCATTGCCGTAGCGCTGATCACCACTGTCGTATGTCTGATGCTCAGTGCCCCGAGCTATACAACACTGTTGGTCATCGCGGGTATTCTGGGCGTGGGAACTGGCGCGTTTCTACCGCTGCTAGGCGCCATTATTTCAAGCCGTTTTGGGCCTGCCGGGTTCGGTAAAGTTATGGGGTTGCTGGGGCCCTTTACTGCGGTCAGTGCAGTGGGTTCGGTGTTTGCCGCGAACATTTACGATACAACCGGTAGTTACAACTTAGCCTGGCAGTTATTGCTGATTGGTATGGTGCCGGCCGGTATCATTATCATGTGGCTTCGAAATTCGGCTCAAAAATTTTAAGGAAATTTTTTGTGGATCACTTTTGGGAAGCCGATATCGTAACGTTAGGACGATGCGTTAGATTTGCCGAGCCTCTTTAAGGGTCTTAGGTCATCGGATTTTCTCGATTCAAACTGCCCTGATAAAATATCTATTCGGTCCAGTCCTGCAGGTATCGAGGATCTGCCAATATTGTGATGTTTTCATTTACGATGTACTGAGTTGGCCATAAACCTTCACCCTGAAGTTTCCCGTCGCGAATGAGTTCTAGCGATCTCTTCAGGTCCGTGAGGTCTTGTTGCGATAATTCAGGTGGCCCTGGTGGAGCAATTCGATGAGCACCGAAATAACGTAGAGCGGGTGTTTCTGCCAGCAAGTTGCTCGCTGTGTTGAGATAATCCTGCATACTTGCGCCAGGAAAATACACATACAGAGGACCGGTATAAAGATAATCTCCGGTTAATAGCAGTTGATTCTCTTTATCCAATAGTGAGATAGATTCTTTAGAATGCCCTGGCGTGTGAACGACATATAATTCTCTGTCACCCAGCGGTATGGCATCTCCGGGTTTCCACCAGTAATCGACGCTCCAAGTTGGCGTTTCAAAGCCCTCGATAGCACCCAAGTGCTCCATTTCTGCAAAAGTTAATTGGTTACCCACAGCTCGATTACGTAAGTAAGGAAGATCGACAACCGCACGTTCTTTAAACGCAATACCATTACCCACATGATCGAAGTGAAAATGCGAAGGTAGAAATACGATTGGCAAATCTGTTAATGATTCTGCTATTTCTCGGATGTTCCTGATGCCAGGTCCGGCATCAAACAGTAATGCCTTTTTGTTGCCAACAACTAAATAGCTGTAATTCTGTTGGTAGTAACGCGGTTCTCCAATAGCAAAGGTGTTCGGCGCAATCTCGTCAATAGTGAAGTAATCATCGGGCCTTACCGTCGTTGGCAGTTCGTCTGTGGGTTCAAGTAGAGGAGGCGGCTCTCCTGCGCTGAGAGCCATGAAAGTCGCAGCGAGATAGCGTCGGTTATCCACCATCAGCGCTGAGAGAATAAGCAAAATGCTCAATAAAAGGATGGCGATCTTGTATTTGCTCATAATGATAACCACAGGCATACGTTGCGGATTGCCCTAATGTAGCACTTTTGCAACGGTTTTATTTCGCATTGATGACACCAAATGTGGTTATGGCATCTGCTTCATAGCCGGCATGCAGGTTACCCTGAAGTGTCAAGATTCTGCGGAGGCTTGCGCAAACCAGGGCATTTTTAGCAGCTCGCGATAGGCATATTTTGCGATCTGGCCGGTGATTTGTGCACCGTAAATTCGATGATGGTGACGCCAGTGGAATTATGAAAGAGTTGATCGCGCAAAGCTTGATCTCAAATGGCTAGAGGCAATCTATAGGCTTTGCAGTAAAGGGCGATTTCCGCGGATTGCAAGTATTAACGCTGAGGGATAGAAGGCCCGTAATACGCATCTAGTCAGGGCGGCTGGCGACGTGACAATTCATAAACGACGGCGGTGGTCAAAGCTTCTTCAGGCGCTGGAAATTCAGCCATCATCTGCGGATAAAGCGGCGTATATTTTTGCTGCCACGCAGTCAGCACGGGCACTTGGTTTTCAGACATGGCTGTCGCATTGAGCGCATATAGATGGCCGTCCATCCTCATGGCGACCGGACTGCTCGCGCCAATGCCGGAGGCCCAGCCCCGTGTTTCGATAATCCAGGCCTAGGTTATCAGCACAACGTTTTGCAGCCCGCTTTCACGCCTCGCCAAACGCGGGGAAATCTTAACGCTGTTTTGACGACCAGCGGATTAAATCCCCTGCATGGATGGCTATTTTAATAGTTACTTGCATAATTAAAGTATGTGATGCAATATCAAATCTCGCAAGTCTCATTCGGACAAATCATGGAAATTTGGTTGTTATCAAGTGCGGCCCTGTTGTCGCTGTTCGGCGCCTTTTTTCATGGTGTCCTAGGTCACAGACTGTATATAGGCAATATCAATGCGAGTGACCTTGTGTCTCTAGGCAAATCTTTGAGTCTCGTGAGCTGGCACATGTTTACGATATTCCTGCTGATTGGAGGAGGCTCGCTTGCTTGGGTTGCCGCGAACCTGTCGATGAAGCTTCTGGCCTATCCGGTGATTCTCATCAACGCGCTCGGCGCTTTGATGTTTTTAGGGCTGGGGTTAGGTGGACATCGTCAATTGTTGCGCTTGCCCGGTCTTTATTTAATGGGCGGCACTGCTACCCTGGCTTGGTTGGCCATCCACTGAGCTCAGAGGCGGCGGGTTCGAAAAACAGTGGTGCCATATGCTTAATAGTCTTTTAGACAATGGCCTGTCCCACCCTCTGATTCATTTGGTTTCATTGCCTTACGAGAACCCGCTCAGCGAATCTAACCTTGAGTAGAAACAGGAGAACCTATCACAATGGATAATCGAACGCGCTGGCTGCTTGAAGCGCCGCTCAATGGGGTGCTCCTTAAGCTGACGGCACCCAGTACCTTCGCGTTCGCGGTTCAAGCTGCAGTGACCCTTGCTGAAGTTTGGTTCATTGGGCAGCTCGGGACCTCGGCGCTGGCGGCCATGGCGTTGGTTTTCCCGTTATTGATGCTGATGCAAACCATGTCTGGCGGTGCCCTTGGCGGAGCGATTTCTGCCTCGATTGCGCGATCTTTGGGTGCTGGCCAAAGTGATAAAGCCGAACAGCTCATCTGGCATGCCTTGCTATTTGCGTTAATGGGCGCCCTGATTTTTCTTATATTGTTTGCACTGGGTGGCCGCGAATTGCTTGTGCTCCTTGGCGGAGAGGCGCAGCTGTTGGAGCTCGCCGCTGACTATTGCTGGATATTGTTTTTGGGGGGTGCCTCGGTGTGGCTCTCCAGTGGCCTGAGCGCCGTGTTTCGGGGCATGGGGCTAATGGGTTTTTCGGCCATGATCATGATTCTAGGTGCAGCGATTCAGATTCCGTTGTCTGGAGGCTTAATTTTAGGTTGGTTTGGCCTACCCCAGCTCGGGTTGATGGGTGCCGCGGTCTCGACCATCTGCGTTGCCAGTGTGATGTCGATGCTATTTTTACTTCGCTTGCTGGGTAGCTCGACACCAGCCAAGTTAAGGCGCTTTCAATTTCAGTTGAGCAGCACCCTGTTTGAAGAAATTTTAAAAGTGGCGCGGCCTGCGAGCTTGTCGCCAATTTTTACGGTGGCAACGATTCTTGGTTTGACCGCATTGGTGGGACAGTTCGGTGCGGCAGCGCTGGCCGGCTATGGGATTGGCACCCGAATCGAGTTCTTGATGATTCCGATTGTCTTCTCTATGGGCACAGCCCTGACGACGATCGTAGGAACGAGCATGGGCTCAGGCAACATCACGCGGGCGGAATCAGCCGGGTGGATTGGCAGCATTTGGGCGGGCTGTATCGCCGGTGGTGTGGGCCTAGTTTTGGCAATCTTTCCGGGAGCGTGGATACCGGTTTTCACCGAGGACGCCGAGACCTTTCAGGCGGCGAAGGACTATATACAAACTGTGGGACCTGCCTATGCGTTTTTGGGTGTTGGCCTAGTCCTATACTTTGCCAGCCAAGGTGCCGCTGCGATGACCTGGCCAATCGTTGCAACGGTCCTTCGATTCGTTGTTTCAGTCGGCCTGGCTGCGCTATGGGTTCAGGTCTTTGGCGGAGCGCTGCAAGTCATCTTTACCTCCGGTGCAATTGGCATGGTGCTTTTCGGTGTGCTGATCGCTTTGGGGCTGAAACTTGGTGCTTGGCGCGGGGCAAATCACCCAGGCATTGTCGAAAGCGTTAACCCAAATAAAAGGGGTTGATTGCTGCTCTGCCAAGCGCGGATGATTGGAATCCCCAACCGCTCTAAAAGGATAGAAAATGCGTGCCGCAGCGACAATATAAATGGCCGCGCTTCTACACCGGTAAAAACTCCGCCAATCCAACAAAAAGGCATGGGCTGCTTGATCAAAATTCACTTCGATACAAATTATTTTGCCGTCACATGCTATCGTTGTCCTGCTTAAAAGCTGTCACGGTTGGGGCCTAATAATTCTCCTTGTGATTAACGAACAAATAATAAAAAAGGTGACTGGACATGCAACGCATTGACCAAATATTAGCAAAGAACATAGCCAGCGGTGATTTGCCCTGCGCGGTGGCTGGTGTAGCGAATGCTGATGGAACCTTATATACGGGCGCTGCTGGCTCGCGCAGCCTTGAGGCTGCCGAGGCTATGACTACGGACACGATTATCGCCATTGCGTCTATGACCAAAGCCATTACTACGGTTGCTGCGCTGCAGTTAGTGGAGCAAGGGTCAATTGACCTAGATTCGCCCATCACCGCTTACCTACCTGATCTGGAGCATCTCAAGGTATTAGATGGTTTTGATGAAGGCGGCAACGCAAAGCTGAGTGCGCCTAAAACGAGCCCCACCACTCGGCAATTGCTCACTCATACATCGGGCTATGTCTATGAAATATGGAATGCCAATGCATTGCAAAATGTGGCCAGCAAGAAAATAGACAGCCTCTTTATCGAGGGCGGCAATGGCATGACAGCACCCCTTGGTTTCTCCCCTGGGGAACAGTGGGAATACGGCATTGGTATTGACTGGGCTGGCGTGATTGTTGAAACACTCAGCGGTAAAAGCTTGGACGTGTACTTCCAAGACCATATTTTTGCCCCGCTAGGTATGCAAGACAGCTTCTATGAAGTGCCGGAAGAAAAAGCCGCAAGACGCGCATCAATCCACGCCAGAACAGAACATGGCCTTGCTCCAATCCCGCACCTTGGTGAACCTGTATCTGGCGGTGGCGGTCTGAGTTCAACCATTGCCGATTATCTTCGCTTTATGCGCGCCTTGTTAAATGAGGGCGCATTAGACGGCACCAGGATTTTGCAACCCACTACAGTGGATATGATGTTCGAAAATCACATCGGTGATTTAGAAGTCAGGCCGGGCTCAACGCAAATGCCAGCTATGAGCAACGACTTCGACATGGGATTCGGCCAGCCTGCAAAATGGGGGTTAGGTTTTCTGCTGCACGAGGCCCAAACTGAATCCGGCCGTCCCAAGGGCGCAGCGTCTTGGGCGGGATTGTTTAACAGCTACTTTTGGATCGATCGTGAAAATGATCTTTGCGCAGTGATTGCAACTCAAGTATTACCCTTTTACGACGCTAAAGCCGTCGCTATGCTCAAAGAGTTTGAATCAGCCGTATATAGTGCCAAAGGATAGGAAATATTAACGTTGGGCTGATGACGATACGAAAGTATTGCGCGTGTGAGAGTGGTTCGATTTTGGTTGGAAATGAAACTGCCTGAGTTCTGGGGCCATAGGTGTCTCGCATTCGCATCAAAATCATCCCGCCTATCGAGAATACACTGATTGTCCCAGGCTAACGCGTTGTGAGGCTGCCACTGCTGACGCCGCACTTTTTTCTGTGTAGCCCTCGAATGAGCAATACACGAGTACTCGCTGTAATAGCACGGACGCCGAGATTGAAACGACACCAGAGCCAAACGGCGCGTTGAAACCTAGCAGTTGGAGATCGATGGCGTTTATTGATGATTTTCATCCTGATAAGCTGCAAGACAGCGGTTAAGCTGTCAGAGCCGTTAGGTCAGTTCCCGGGGAGGAGTTGCGTTGAAAGTTCAAAAACCTACTAAGCCAAAAGGCACAAAAAAAAGAACGAGTTCGTTGATGCTTTTACCACGTGTTTGAGGAAACGTGGCTACGCGAAAACATCGATGGCCGATATTGCAAGAGAAGCTGGCTGTGCACCCAGTCATCTATTTTATTATTTTGAATCGAAAGAAGAGCTATTACGCGTTTTATTCAAGCAACAGTGTGACGTGATAGTTCATGGTCTTGAGAATATGGAAGAGTTAGATGTAGAGGGTAAAATCGACCGTATCATCGATTTTCTTTTTACTGAGAACGATTCGGTAAACACATTCACAACCGGCCTGATGTATGAAGCCATTGGCATCTCCGTCAACGATCCAAGGCTTACAAAAAATAAGCGTGAAATGGATGAGAGCTGCAAGGCTTTACTGTGCAATATCTTTGTTGGCATAGAACCCAATGAGAGTACCAGGAACGAAAAAGCAGAAATTATCTATGCGCTACTTGCTGGTGTTAAGTTGAATGGTTTTTTCGATGCCAATAACGGTCTTGCACATGGAAGGGAAATGTTTAGAAAGGCCGTACGTGTCTTTTGTGGGCTAGATGCCCAGTGGTCGCAGAACCCAGCAAATTCTTCCTGAATTTTGCGTCGAGTAAAGTGGAGAATATTCTCACCTTCCGCGCGCTTGTGACTTTGAATTTCATTAAATAAAAACCTTTTGAACGCGGCTCTATTTCCGCTTAACCTCGGCCCGATAATTTTGGTTGATTACGTAGAGATTGCGCAGTCTTCGTTCACATATTAGGAAGGACCTGATGGCAGTACTTGGTCAATCAACCGTATACACCCTGTTCAGTTCAACGGCCAAATGGCAAACCGAAGCCCTAGCGATCGAATGCGGCGATCGACATTGGACCTATGGTCAGCTGCTCGATACCGTCGATCGAATGGCTACAGTTCTTGCATCGCATGGCATCGAACCAGGCGATCGCATTGCGATTCTGTCCCAAAACTGCGCTGAATACACATTGCTACAGCTGGCTTCTGGGAGGATTGGTGCGATTGTGTCGTGCCTAAATTGGCGGCTGGCGACAGAGGAGTTGCGTCATTGCATCGACCTGGTTGAACCTAAGTTGTTCTTTGTCTCTGCGCGTTTTCAAACCCATTTCGATGCTCTGGAGCATACCAAGGCAACGGCAATTGCGATGGAGGCTTGTCTCTCATTGGCGGCCAGCTCTCAACCCGATCAACGGGTTCCTTTCTCGGACGCTGAGGGTGGGTTTTTGCTGTTAAACACCAGTGGAACCACAGGATTACCTAAAGCGGCTCTTATCAGTCATCGAGCCGAGATTGCGCGAATGGCAACATTGCGCATGGATCTCAAGATTGAGGCCGATGACGGCTATCTTGCCTGGTCTCCCATGTACCATATCGGAGGAACGGAGCACAGTCTGTCGAGTTTAATGATGGGTGCGTCTGTCATCATCGTTGATGGTCTTGATGTCGATGCAATATGCACAGCGATAGGGCGGCATAGATTAGGTTGGTTGCTGTTGATGCCAGCCACTATCGAGCCCTTGCTAACCCGCCTACGCGAAACCAATACCCAGCCGATGGGCGTTAGGGCTGTGGGCTGTATGGCAGACCTTGTGCCGGCCTCTCAAATCGCAGAAGTCACGACCTTTTTTACCGCACCCTTTGTTAACAGCTTTGGCGCGACCGAAACAGGCCTACCGCCGGCGACACGCCATCTCATACCTGTGGGTGAAGTGCCTATAGAGTTGTCTAAACAGTCAAGTTCACTTTGCGAGTTTCGCTTGATAGATGAAGATGGGCTGGATGTGATGGCAGGTGAGGTAGGAGAGATTGTCGTTCGCGGACCGACCCTTTTTAGTGGGTATTGGAACGCCCCTGAAGTAAATGCAAAGGATTTTCGCGAAGACTGGTTTCATATGGGCGATTTGCTGAGACAGACTAGCAGCGGCGGTTTCGAATTTGTTGGGCGATCCAAATACATGATTAAGTCTGGTGGGGAAAATATCTATCCGGCTGAAATTGAGCGGGTATTGCTGGCGGATGCTAGGATCGCCGAAGCCGCTGTTGTTCGAAAGCGTGATCCAAAATGGGGGGAAATTGTCGCGGCCTTTATCGCGAGAAGTCCGACGGTTGGAGCAAACGAACTGCTGGGTGCCGACATAGAAAAAGTGTGTAGAGAAAAACTGGCAGGGTATAAACGCCCACGAGAAATCCACTTTATCGCGTTTGATGATTTTCCTCGTAGTGATAGCGGAAAGATCATTCGAGAAGCTTTGGAAAATCGCCTCGATAAAAGTTGATCGCGCTTCCTAATTAGCGCGCTCACATTTTAATTTCCGTAAATATTATTAAATTGACCATCGATAGCGCGGGCAAATAGCATGCTTAGCATCTTAAGATGCAGAGCTATCAACATGACAGATGAACGCGACAAAATCAGATTCAACATGAGTCTGAGTACCGGAAGACTTGTGCGAGTTCTGACAGCAGTATCCTCGATACTGTCTATTACCCTTATCCCGACCAATGCTGTCGCGCAAGACAAAGAAGCGCGTGGCACATTGGAGGAGGTGGTCGTGACGGCCCAAAAAAGAGGTGTGGTTGAAAATGCACAAGATGTGCCTGTCGCGACGTATGGTTTTAGTGGCTATGCACTGCAAGATGCGGTTGTCGTCAATTTGGCGGACCTTGGCGAGCTGGTGCCTGCCGCAGATCTTCCACCAACGGCCCCCATACGTGGCTATGCTAATTTTACGATCCGTGGAATGGGCACCGTTGGAACGGTAACTACGGAAGATCCCACGGTTTCAATTGTAGTTGATGGCATGCCACTGGGTATTTCAGCAGGCGGTGTTCTTGATGTGCACGACCTAGAATCGGCAGAGGTATTGGCGGGACCACAAGGTACGCTGTTTGGACGTAATACAACGGGTGGCGCTGTTGTACTGCGTACACGACGACCCAGTGGAGAGGCTAATAACAATACGCTCCATGTGGGCGGTGGAAGTTTCGGTTCTCTTGACGTCGGCGGCGCATTGGAAGCTGGCTCTGACAGCACAGGTGTCGCTGGACGTCTGGCCTTTCGGTATCAGGAAAATGACGACATCTTCGACAACGTTGCAGGCGACGATATTGGCGAACGTGAAGCGTACATGGTTCGTCCGTCAGTGCGTTGGGATGTGTCCGATAGCCTAACGATTGATCTAATCGCAGAGCTGGGTAAGGATGAGGGCGACGGGCCTTCTGCTCGAAACATTCTTGATCCGCGCACTGTAACCACAACGTCTGGCTTTGTTCCGCCAAGAGATAAGTTTGACCTTGCTCTGGAGACCACACCGACCAACGAATTAGAGTGGTCACATCTGATCGCAGAATTGAATTGGGAAGTTGGCGGTGGTGTGCTTACCTCAGTGACTGGCCTGCGCGAAATGGAACAAGAAAGTCTGGTAGATGTCGATGGCACGGACCTTTCCATTTTTGACTTTAATCCCTTTATAGATCAGGACCAGTTTTCTCAGGAAGTCCGTTGGTCTGGACTGGTGAGTGATTCAATTTTTCTCACCACGGGTGTTTACTATTTTTCTCAGGACTTGGACTACAAGGAACGCCGAATAATTTTCGGTGGGGCAGTCACGCCCGCTTTGCGCTCTGCGCAAGAGCATGACCAGTGGGCGGTCTTCGCCCAAGGTACATTTGATCTCAATGATCAAGTTTCATTGATTGCAGGCTTACGATATACAAAGGAAAAGAAAGAAATTGAAGTAGCCAGTTTTGGTAATTGCGATTTTAACTTCACCACCTGTACGGTTGATCAGGATCTCGACGAATCTTGGGGTAATGTCGGTGCTAAGCTGGGAGTTAATTGGAGGGTCTCAGAGAAATGGCTGACCTGGGCCTCTTGGACCCAGAGTTTTCGCAGTGGTGGTTTCAATGGCAGAAACCCTAATCCCAGCACATCAGCGGGTCCTTTTGATGAGGAAACTGTGAATGCGTTTGAGATTGGATCTAAATGGGAATCTGAAGAAGGGAATGTTCGGCTAAACCTCGCCGTATATCGAAATGAGTACGAAGATTTGCAACGTACGATCCTTGGCGCGGATAATTTGCAGACGGTAGACAACGCCGCGGAAGCAACCATCTCAGGCGCCGAATTGGATTTCGCTTGGTCCGCTACTGATCAACTGACTCTCCGGGCTGGGCTCAGCCACGTTGATGCGGATTATGACGAATTCGATAACTTTGCCGTAAACTCTTTTCCTGCTGATCCTTCTCGTCCTAGCAGCGCGACCGGTCTGGATTTCTTCAACGTCGCCAAGTTAACGGCAAACACGAGTATTGCCTACGATAATATCGAGCTTGGGTCGTTGGGTTCCCTGTCGTTGCGTGCAGCGGCTTATTGGAAAGATGACTTTGCGTCAAATATTCGCAACTACATCATTTATGACTCAACGCTCTTGTTACAGGCGAGCGCTACGCTTCGTTTGCCAGGTGACCAACTGGCGGTGACCTTGTTTGGTAAAAATCTTGCGAACGAGCAGTATGGGCAAGGCGCTGCAGCGACGAGTTTGTTCTTCGTTGACTTTATCGCGCCACCACGTTCCTATGGTGCGCGTATAACCTACGATTTCTAGCTGCGGAACGCTTGAGTGGCAGGCGCTGGTGCGCCTGCCAAATCTAGTCGGCTATGCTTGCCATTGTGCAGCTATTGAAGATCCTACAGATGCACCGCTGAAAGAAGCTTTTCAGTGCAATTTGCTTCGCAGCACGAGCGCGGCACAAGCGCGTATGGCTGCCTTCATGTCTGGAGCGGCTCGCGCTTAAGAAGGCGCGCTGGGTCGCTTCGTATTAGCCGACTTGTTATACACGCTGGTTCGCCATTCTCCTGCATTGGAATAGGTGACTGTATATCGCTTGCAAGTTGAAGCTGAGCGCATCGATACCGCGCTATCCAGTGCGCTGGGCTTGTTGATCTGGGTCTGCAAGGGAAGCGCGCTTTTGTGCTTGGGCTAGTGGTGATTTTCGAGGCCAAGGTACTGGCCAGCCGCGCGCAAGGACGTGACGACGCAGCGGTATGGGGTTGAAGTGGGTGCATCCGTCGGAATGAATGAGCAGGCAGCCTTGGCGCAGCGTTTCATAGGCGGCCTGTGCCACGCGTCTTATTTGAATCGGCCAGTCCGGCTTTTACTATAAGAAAACCTTGTGTTCACCGTATGAACGCACTAGTCTTGAGGTCTTTCGAGTCGTCCGATTTTTAATTAGTCCGGTGTAGGCCGTGCGGTAGCCTGCCCGGAAAATAGAAAGGCACGCCAACCAATCCGTATGGCTTGTGCTTGGGGGCCGAATACCAGGTAAATGAACTTGAAATACGGCCGCCTAAAACCTCATGACGGGGGAAATAGCAGACAATGTATGATGAGCGACACCTGAAAGTCGTCCGCTTTCTTGAAGGGAACCCCAAAACGACACAAAGGGAAATTGCGAAGGCGCTCGGCATTAG
>Ga0115569_10000822_pt1 | contig 24106 bp, 20 predicted proteins | sample COGITO_mtgs_1205_2_FD_87295 | JGI IMG/M metagenome (GOLD analysis project Ga0115569, IMG submission 87295) | Pelagic marine microbial communities from North Sea - COGITO_mtgs_120503 | ecosystem: Environmental > Aquatic > Marine > Epipelagic | place: Germany:Helgoland, sampling site Kabeltonne... | reverse complement strand
CATAGTCCACTTAAAAGACACACTTGATGCTACAAACTACCAAAACCTTTTAGCACATTATGATAGTCATATGGAAGTACTTGTAAAAGCACTTCGGATTGTTATAGCTACATTATCTATTGTGTTTACCATTGCTATATTAAAAGGAGGTACGTATTATAAAAAATGGATGGCAATTTTTAGTCCAATAGTCATTCTTATTCTATTAGTTATTATTGGAAAACTTCTTCCTTCCATAGGAAAACATATGCTACCTATTTTAATGAATGTAACACATTTTATCCTTTTTGGGTTATCACTATATCAACTAAACAAACTAACTAAAAGCCAACAATAATGCTAAGTAAAAACACAAAAAACCTATTAAGTATATTCAAAAAAACCTTTATTGCTATTGGATTAATATTGGTTGCTTTAATAGCATTAGTTATCTGGTTTTTCTGGAACGATGCAACTTCGGAAAAATACGATATCACAATAGAGGATAGTAAAATTCCTTTATTTGAAGAAGTTGCACTCGACTTTAAACATCAATACAATGGTGAAAAATCATTACCAATTGCACCTGCGGCTTTAATCGATATTGATAATGATAATATAGATGAAGTGTTTTTTGGAGGAGGAATGCATCAAGAGGATGCTATTTTTGCATACCGAAACAATGAATTTGTCGATATTTCTTCGGAAGTCAATTTACCTAAAAAAGGAAATACACTAACTACTGTTGGTGTAGTTTCTGCGGATTTTGACAATAACGGATTTACGGATATTATTCTAGGTAGAGAAGATGGATTAACCATTTATTATAATACCGATGGGAAATTTACAGCTAAAAAAAATGACACACCAATAAACGAAAAATCAACACCTGCAGGATTAACTGTTGGCGATATTGATAAAGATGGCGATTTAGATATTTTCATGGCAACCTACCTTAAAAAGGAACTCATGGAAGGGCAAACCATTTTTGAAGATTACAATTATGGTTCTACAAGTGAATTACTTTTAAATACTGGAAATGAAAATTATGTTAGTATTACTAAACAAGCTGGTTTAGATTACGTTCACAACACATTTCAAGGTGTGTTTGTAGATATTGATAATGATTCTTGGTTAGATTTAGTAGTTGTACATGACACAGGAGAAGCAAGAACCTATAAAAATAATGGCGACTTAACTTATACAATGAAGCCAAATCCATTAACCAAAAAATTTGCTTATCCAATGGGACTTGCTGTTGGAGATTATAATAATGACGGTTTAGTAGATTTTATGTTTTCAAATACTGGAAGTACCTTGCCAAGAGCACTCGCCAAAGGAGATATTAAAGATGCTTCTTTATTTAATGAAAAATGGATTTTGTTTAGAAACGAAGGTGATTTTAAATTTACAGATACTGCTGCCGAAACTAAAATTGCAGATTACGAATTTTCTTGGGGTTGCACATTTGCAGATATGAATAACGATGGTTTGCAAGATTTAATGGTAGCCGAGAATTATGTAGATCTAGCACCTAATAAATTATTCCGATTGAAAAGTAGATTCTTAGTTCAAAAAGAAGATGGAACCTTTGCACCAACCGAAGAAAAAAGTGGTGTTGTTAATCCTCATTTTGCCATTACTTCATTAGTAAGTGATTTTAATCAAGACGGTTATTTGGATATGATTTGGGTAAATATTGACACACCATCATTAGCTTACATAAATAAAGGCGGAGATAACAACTACTTACAAGTGGATTTAGGTGAGTCTGTTAATGTACAAGGTGCAAAAGTAACAGTAACGACACCTACAAAAACACTAACTGAATGGCTAGTAACTGGCGAAGGTTTAGCCAGCGACCAAACCGCATTGCTACAATTTGGACTAGGCAAAGACACAAGTGTTTCTAATATTAAAGTCTGGTTAGCAAACGATAAAGAAATTAATGTTAACAACCCTAAAATCAATACAATTATTGATTTAAAAGCTGAAGTTGAAAAACACAATATGATTGATAATACTTCTGAAGAAAGTAGTCAATAAAAATAAAAGTTATACCTAAAGTATTTCTATAACCTAAGAAATACGAACCTTTTAGACATAATGCTTTACAGAAAAACAGGTAAAGTGTCGTCTAAAGTAACTATCTGGTATTTAGGTCTTTTCTGATTTTTAGAAAAGGCTTAGCTTGCCTCTAAATACTATTAGTAATCACTTTGAGTAATATTTATATTACTCTGGAGGCTAAAATGTTTTCGTTTTTTTTAATGAAAATAAGTGTTACATAAATTAAAAAACTAATGTCAAATAAAATCACATATTACAGCATTTTGGTAATCCTAATTATAGGATTATTTGGTGCTGGAGGATTAGTAGTCGAGGAATTTAAAACAGGTGAAGGTTGTCCCAAAATAATGCAGATACCAATGTGTCTTGTTATTCTAATCTGCTTTATTGTTCCGCTTGTTGCACATCTCTTAAAAAAATGGAATGTCTTGTACTTTTTATTTACAGGTTTAGCAGGTAGTATTGCTTTAGTAGCATCTATTATGCAATTTACAGGTAATGCAGAATGCCCTAAAACAGCATCAGGCACACCAATGTGCTACTATTCTTTATTACTTTTTAGCAGTTTAATAATTCTAAAAATTTATCATTTTAAATCCAACAACCAAAAATAATATGAAAACTTTCAAACCAACCAAAATTAGTATTCTAAGTATACTATTGCTAGTCAGTTATTTTGCACTAGGACAAGAATTAGAAACTTCTGTCTTTGTAACCGCAAATACTGGCACAACAGATAACAACGCTGTTCTATCTCAAATTAAAGATGAAGCTAAAACACTAGACAATTCAAAATTACTCATATTGGGTAACGTTGTTTCAAAAGAAGGGTTTTCAAAGGACGCAAAGGCTAAAATAACATCTCAATTAGACGTCTTAAAATCATTTGATGGTAAAGTGATTTTTACACCAGGACATCACGAATGGGCTATTAATGGTCATAGAGATGTAAGAGATTTAGAGAAGTTTATTCAAAAAAATAGCAAGGCAAAATTCTATCCAGATGAGGGTTGTCCTATTAAAAAAACGGATATCACAGATGATGTCGTTTTAATTACTGTTGATTCGCAATGGTATCTCGAAGATTGGAATAATCATATTTATCTTAATGAGGATTGCGATATTAAAAACAGAACACAGTTTTTCTTGGAGTTTGAGAGTATGCTCAAAAAATCTCAAGGTAAAACCATAATGGTAGCGATGCATCATCCAGTTTTTTCCAATACAAAGGAAGGATTAATAGCAAGAACTGGAGGTGTATCATTACACGACTTTCAAAACAAACAAAACACAAAATTTAGAAATCGTTTAATTACGTTAGCTAGGCAAACTGAAAATATATTCTTTGTTTCTGGGCACGATAAAAACTTACAATACATTAATAAATATGGTGTGCCACAAATTGTAAGTGGTGCAGCTGGTAAAACAAAAAAAGCGTCTTCAAAAAATGAAAATGATTTTTCTTCAAACGAAAATGGGTACGCACGTATAGACATTTTTAAAGGAGGAACAGTTAGTGTTACTTTTCAAGGAATAAAAACACCCTACACAACAGAAGTTATTGTTCCAGTTCAAAAAGAAATGATGACTGACTTTAAAGACAAAAGTAGTTTTGGTTCTACATTTACTTCTTCTGTATATTCATCAGACGAAACAGAGAAAAGCAAGGCTTATAAAGGGCTTTGGGGAAAACACTATCGAGAATTTTATAGTAAAGAAGTCAATGCTAAAGTTGCTTTTATAGATACTTTAAAAGGAGGCTTAACACCTGTTAGACGTGGTGGTGGACACCAATCTAAATCATTACGACTAGAGACTAAAGATGGTAAACAATATGTAATGCGAGCACTACGTAAAAGTGCCATCAAATTTTTGCAATCTACTGCCTTTCAAGATAAATATGTAGAAGAGGATTTAGAAGGAAGTTTTGCAGATAGTTTCTTATTGGACTTTTATACCACAGCACATCCTTATACACCTACAGCAATTGGTACTCTTGCAGATGCTGTAGATGTTTTTCATACCAATCCAGAATTGTACTATATACCTAAACAAGAAAGTTTAGGCGAATATAATGATGAATATGGTGATGAACTCTACCTCATTGAAGAGCGAGTAGAGTCGAGTCATAGTGATTTAGAAAGCTTCGGAAAGCCTCACAAAATATTAAGTACAAATGATGTTTTACAGGAAATTCATAAATCTGGAAGAGAAGTTGTTGATGAACCTTCATATATAAGAGCACGTTTATTCGATATGCTAATAGGTGATTGGGACAGACACGAAGACCAATGGCGTTGGGCTTTGTACAAAAAAGAAGATGGTTCAGAAATATGTAAGCCAATTCCAAGAGATAGAGACCAAGCATTTTCAATTTTTGATGGAAGCATATTAGGGTTTCTACGATGTGCAGTTCCAAGTTTGCGTATGATGCAATCTTTTGATGAAGAATTACCAAGCCCTAAATGGTTTAGTTTTGAACCCTATCCTTTAGATATGACTTTTATTAATCAGTCTAATTGGGAAGATTGGGAAAAAGAAGCAAGAATACTACAAACAGGCATGACCGACGAGGTCATAGAAAAAGCTTTCGAAAATCTTCCAGCAGAAGTCAAAGGACAAACTATAGAAGAGATTAAAACAAAACTAAAAGGAAGACGTGGTAATATTGTTGATATAGCTCGTACTTATTATGAATATGTAAATAAGCACGAGGTAATTACGGGTACACAAAAAGGTGATACATTTGAGATTACGAGGCATCCAGATGGCAAGACAACCATTGACATACATAGAAAAGATATTGGTGTATTTAATAGAACGTTTACCAAAGACGAAACCAAAGAAATTTGGATTTATGGTTTAGATGGAAAGGACACTTTTAATGTTACAGGAAAAGGAGACGATTTAATTACCATTAAGATAATGGGTGGAAAGAAAAATGACACTTATAATTTTGAAAACACTAAAAAAGTCAAGCTTTACGATTATAAAGGAAAGAACAATACTATAGTAAATAAAAGCTCTAAAAAATGGCTAGTAGATGATTACGAGATTAATAATTACGATTACAAAAAACGTAAGTACAGTATCAATCAACTTTTACCAATAATTGGTGTAAATCCTGATGATGGTTTGCAAATTGGTTTTGTAGATAATTTCACGACTTATGGCTTACAACGTAACCCATTTACAACTAGACACTCTATAAGCGCATCTTATTATACAGGAAATTCTGGCTACGACTTATCCTACAAAGGGGAGTTTTCAAATATTTTTCATAATTGGAACTTTGCTGTAGAGGGAAAATATACCAGCCCAAATTTTGCACAAAACTTTTTTGGTTTTGGCAATGAAACAGAATACGATAAAGATGAAGTAGAAATAGATTTTAATCGTGTTAGTATAAGAGAATGGAACGCGGCAATTTCTTTAATATGGAGAGGTCGAGACGGAGGTTCTTTTTACTTTAAACCTTTAGTAGAATCTTTTGAAGTTGAAAATGTATCAGATAGGTTCATTAATATTTTACCTTCTAATGCATCCCTTTTCGAAAAACAAACCTATGCAGGAGCAGAGGTAAATTACAGTTTTAAAAATAAAGACGATGCTTCATACCCAACAATGGGATTAGATGTTGGTCTTACTGCAGGCTATAAAGCAAATATAGATGGTGGAGATACTGATAATAAATTTGGATATGTAAAACCGTATGTAGCAATAGACCATAGATTAAATAAAAGCGCTAGTTTAGTATTAGCTACAAAATTAGGTGGAGAAGCTATTCTTGGTGATGATTTTGAGTTGTATCATGCTGCTCAATTAGGTGGTGGCCACAGCTTACGCGGATTTAGAAAAGAACGTTTTACAGGTAAATACTCACTCTACCAAAATACCGATTTAAGATTACAATTAGGGAAATTTAAAACGAGTGTAATTCCATTAAAATATGGAATAACAGGAGGTTTTGATTATGGTCGCGTTTGGGTAGATGATGACACATCAGATAAATGGCATAACAGTGTTGGAGGCTCTTTCTGGATTAGTGGATTGGAAACATTTACAGCTAACTTAGGTTATTACGGTAGTAGTGACGGTGGAAGAATTGCATTTGTACTAGGTTTTGCCTTTTAAATAAAATATTAATATACAGTATAATCATATGAAAAAACCAGTAGTAATTGCTCAAGTAAGTAAATTAGAAAATAAGCAGCCAGAACACGCACTCGTAAATGGTTTAGATTTAGTAATTGTAAAATTTGATGAAGATATTTCTGTACTCTACGGAAGATGCTTACACAGAGGCGCATTAATGTCAGACGGTCATGTAGATGGTCATAATCTAATTTGCGGTGTTCACGGATGGGATTATCGTGTAGATTCTGGAGTTTCAGAGTACAATAATAAAGAAGTACTTCATAAATTCTCTACCAAGATTGAAGGTGATGATTTAATGGTCGATGAATTTGAAATCGATGCTTTTTTAGTCAACAGTCCACAACCATTTAATCGTGATGAATATTTAGGAGCCTATGCAGATACGCATCCAGAAGATACTGAACCTTATACGGGTTATATAAAAGAATTAGCGCAGAACGGTCTAAAAAATCTTGGACATCATGGATTTTCAGCATCTATGGGTGTTGACCGAAACACATTACCAAAATGGAATGATATTCAATTTTTACCAGCTCAGTTAGCTTCAAGACCTTTATTAGACCATGAAGAAGTAGCGACTAAAATTGTGATTGGACCTAATGCAAAAAAACCATTAGAATTAGACATGCCATTGTTTGTAAGTGATATGAGTTTTGGTGCTTTATCGCGCGAAGCCAAAATAGCCTTAAGTAAAGGAGCTGAACTGGCAGGCACTGGAATCTGTTCTGGTGAAGGCGGAATGTTGCCAGAAGAACAAGCAAGCAATTCAAGATATTTTTATGAATTAGCTTCAGCTCAATTTGGGTTTTCATGGGATAAATTAGATAACGTACAAGCCTTTCATTTTAAAGGAGGTCAAGGCGCAAAAACAGGAACTGGTGGTCACTTGCCAGGAAATAAAGTGAGTAAGGAGATTGCTGAAGTTAGAGGTTTAAAAGAAGGAGAAACAGCAATTTCGCCAGCTGCAAATCCAAACTTTCATTCAGTACAAGATTTTAAAGATTTTTCAGAAAAAGTAAGAGAACGTACAGGAGGAATCCCTATTGGTTTTAAAATAGCCGCCAGTCATATTGAAAAAGACATTCAATTTGCGCTAGATGTAGGAGTCGATTACATTATTCTCGATGGTCGTGGTGGAGGAACAGGTTCTGCACCAACTATTTTAAGAGATCATATTAATGTTCCTACAATTCCTGCCTTGGCAAGAGCTAGAAAATATATGGATAAGGTTGGCGCTACAGATATAACCTTAGTTATTACAGGAGGTTTACGAGTTGCAGAAGATTTTGCCAAAGCAATGATGCTTGGTGCAGATGCTATTGCAGTATCTAATTCGGCATTACAAGCTATTGGTTGTTTAGGTATGCGAGCTTGCGGAAGCAATAACTGCCCTGTAGGTATTGCAACTCAAAAAGAATCCTTACGTAGCAGATTAATTATAGATTCTTCAGCAAAACAATTACATAACTTTTTCGATGCCACTAATGATTTAATAAAGGTCGTAGCACGTTCTTGTGGTTATGATGATGTTTCTAAATTTAATCACGATGATTTATCAACTTTTGATAGAGACATGCACCATTTAACAGGAATTAATTACGCAGGTTTAAAATAAAAAAGATGAATACAATAGATTTTTATGGTGCAGATTGGTGTCCAGACTGCCAAAGAGCCAAAGCATATTTAAAAGATAATGGAGTTGATTTCAATTTTATTGATGTTGATTTAGATAAAGATGCAACTGCACGAGTAGAAGGCATTAATAATGGGAAGCGTATCATACCAACCATTATTATTAATGAAAAACCATATACTAATCCAGATAATAGTGTTTTAGCAAATGTATTAGGTATTAATTCTCAAGGTCGCGTTATTTTATATGGTGCTGACTGGTGTCCTGATTGTCAACGTGCAAAAAGTTACCTACAAGACAATCAAATTAATTTTCAATATATAGAAGTCGATAAATACACTTGGGCTGCACAAAAAGTGGAAGAAATCAATAATGGAAAACGCATTATTCCTACCATTTTTATTGGAGATAAAAGTTATACCAATCCAGATAATTCTATCTTAAAAGGTGTATTAAATATTGGGAAGGAATCTGAGAAAAAAGTATATGATAGTATAATTGTAGGTGCTGGAGCAGCAGGATTAACAGCTTCTATCTACATTCAGAGAGATAGATTTAGTTCTTTAATTCTTGAAAAAAAGAATATCGGAGGTAATGCCTTTTTAACACAAAAAATAGAAAACTATCCTGGCTTTACAGATATTTCTGGTCCAAAATTGATGCAACGAATGTCAGAACAGGCCAAGGTATATGGTGCAACAATTGAAACGGGTGTTGAAGTAAAAAGCATTTCTAAAAATGGAAACTTATTTCAAATAGATTCTAATATGGGCGAATACCAAAGTAAGTCTGTGGTATTAGCTCTAGGTTCAACCTATCGAAAATTGGGCATCACAAACGAAGAAGATTTAATTGGTGCTGGTATTCATTTTTGTGCAACTTGTGATGGTGCTTTTTATAGAGATAAAGAAGTACTTGTTATAGGAGGCGGAAACAGTGCTTTGGAAGAAGGCATCTTTTTAGCAAGTTTCTGTAAAAAAGTAACGATTGTAAATCGTGGTTCAGAGTTTTCTGCTTCTGAAACATATATCGAAAAACTACCATCAATAAAGAATATTGAAACACATCTTAATAAAGACTCTTTAGCATTTACTAAAGATGAAGATGACAATTTCAAAGGCTTAGAAGTAAAAGATAGAACTACTGGAGAGACAAAAGAATTAACTGCAGATGGTGCTTTTATTTTTATAGGATTAATTCCAAATACAGCTAGTGTAAAAGATACAATTACATTAAACGAAAGAGGCTTTATTACCACAACTGGATTAGGCGAAACTAATTTGTCAGGTGTTTTTGCTGCTGGTGATTGTCGAGAAGGCGCAATCGCACAAGTAGCTGCTGCTACAGGAGAAGGTGTATTAGCAAGTTATGGTGTGCGAAATCATTTAAAATAATACAATGGAAAACTGGTATTTACCTATTACAATTGTTCCTGGATTGGGCTTACTCATTCTATCAACTTCAAACCTAATGGTAACATTAAGTAATGAAATAAGTGGAATGATTGAACACTCTAAAGAAAAAGCAATCATCACACGAAAATTAAAACAATTGAAATTGCTTAATATGGCAATGGTGTTTTTCTATGTTTCTGTAGCATTATTACTAGTTTCTGCGGTACTCAACGGTTTATATACCATAGAAAAAACATCATTATATATAAGTGTCTTAGCAATAGTTTCTGCGCTCATTGGACTTTTCTCTTTGGTAATTTATTCATTTAGAGCAGTAACAATTCGTCAAAATCAATTTAAAAACAAGCTAGATTAAACCTGAAAATATTATGGAGAAAACAACAAAATGGTACAGCGTACTAAAAGATAAAAAAACATTACCAGAAGGACGAGTTCAAACAGTAACCGCAGGCCATCAAGGAATTTGTCTAACGCATTATAAAGGAAAATTCTCAGCATTAGATAATGCTTGTCCACATCAAGGTGGACCACTTGGAGAAGGTTCTATAGAAAATGGAATGTTACGATGCCCTTGGCACGGTTGGGATTTTGATCCTTGTAATGGGCAATCACCAGGTGGCCATGATGATAGTATTACTACTTTCGAAGTAAAACAAGAAGGAGATGAAATTTTTGTAGGTATTCCTGAAGAAGAAGCGCATCAAGACACTATTTCGGATGTTATGATGCAAACAATGGTAAATTGGGGAGTAGATACTGGCTTCGGAATGGTAGGGCATTCTAATCTAGCGGTTGCAGATGCTATGATGAGATTAGAGCAACAAAACAAATTTCGATTTTTTGGTATTCGTCACGAAGGTGCAGCAGCATTTGCAGCTTCGGCTTATGGTAAACTAATGGGAAAACCAGCAGTTTGCTTTGGTATTGCAGGACCAGGTTCTACCAATATGTTTACAGGAATGTGGGATGCCAAAGTAGATCGTTCACCTATGTTAGCACTATCTGGTCAGGTGAATACACAAGTTATGGGAACTGGTGCGTTTCAAGAAGTAGATTTGGTTGGTGCGTTTCAAACAGTAGCCAACTTTAATCATAGCGTGCAACAAAACTCAAAACATAGTGAGTTAATGAGTTTGGCTATAAAAAGTGCGATATTAAATAGGGATGTTTCTCATATAACCTTTCCAGATGAAGTAGCCTTTATGCCAAAAACAAAAGGTGAAAAAGCACAAACACCAGAAGGTAGAATTACGCCTATGAACATTTCGCCACCAAGACAAATGGTTGCAAAAGCAGTAGGCATGTTAGAAAGTTCTAAAATGCCTGCTATCATTGTTGGTCATGGCGCACGTTTTCATATGAAAGCGATTACAGCATTTGCAGAAAAATTAAACTGCCCAGTTATTACTACGTTTAAAGCAAAAGGACAAATTTCTGACCATCACGATTTAGGTTGCGGTGTATTAGGAAGAAGCGGAACACCAATCGCGTCTTGGTTTATGAATGAAAGTGATTTGTTGCTAGTCTTCGGAGCTTCATTTTCTAATCATACAGGTATTACACCAAAAAAGCCAATCATTCAAGTAGATTATGACCCAACAGCTTTAAGTAAGTTTCATAAAGTAGATGCAGCACTTTGGGGAGAAATTTCTGAAACCTTAGCTATTATAGAAGAGGAAACTAAAGGTAAATTGGATACTGTAGATAGACGTCCAGAAATTGCAGAACGTTGGGCTATATGGAAGGAAGAAAAAGCAAGTCGATTAAAAGATGAAAGTGAAGTTGGACTAAGTTCTATATCTGTTTTTGAAGCGATGAATAAAGTTGTTCCAGACAATGCTGTTATTGCAGTAGATGTTGGAAATAACACCTATTCTTTTGGACGTTATTTTGAACCTAAAAACCAATCTGTTTTAATGTCTGGTTATTTAGGGTCTATAGGGTTTTCATTGCCAGCAGCAATGGGAGCTTGGGCTGCACAAGGAAAAGATAGACCAATTTGGTCAGTTTCTGGTGATGGTGGCTTCGGACAGTATTTAGGTGAAATGATGACTTTGGTTAAATACAATATGAACATCAAACATGTATTGTTAAATAACTCTGAAATAGGAAAGATTTCTAAAGAGCAAAAAGCAGCAGAATTAGACGTTTGGAAAACATCTTTGCACAATGCAAACTTTGCTAAATATGCCGAAAACTGTGGCGCATTAGGAATTAGAGTTACAAAAAAAGAAGAATTATTACCAGCTTTAGAGAAACTAAAAGCACACAATGGTCCAGCATTATTAGAAATAATTACAGATGCTACTTTAATATAAATAAACTATAATATAATTAAAAATGAAACAAAATTTAAAAAACGGAATTGCAGCACAAGGATATGATGTCGTATCATTCTTTAACGGAAGTCCTAAAAAAGGAAACGAAGCATATGCTTCAAATTACAATGACGCAAAATATCTTTTTGCTTCACTAGAAGATAAAGAAAAATTTGAAGCTTCGCCATCACAATACACACCACAATACGGTGGATTTTGCGCTATTGCAATGTCTGAAGACAAAGAAGTAAACCCAAATCCTAAAAGTTGGGAAGTTCGTGATGGAAAATTATATTTTTTCACAAGAATGCTTTTCGGAATTATTGATGCTAAAAGACAATGGGTTAAAAAACCTGAGGAATTAAGAGGACTTGCTGATACAGCTTGGGCTAAAATGAATGCTTAATGGCAAAACACGATTTTAATAAAGAATCTCTAGAACTTCATAGAAAACACAAAGGAAAGATTGAAGTAGTATCAAAAATTGAAGTAAATACTACAGACGATCTTTCTCGAGTATATTCACCTGGTGTGGCAGCACCTTGTTTAGCCATCGCTAAAGATGTGGAAGAAGCTTATAATTTAACAATTAAAGGAAACACAATAGCTGTGGTTTCAGATGGAACCGCAGTTTTAGGTTTAGGAAATATTGGCCCAGAAGCTGCTATTCCTATTATGGAAGGTAAGGCCATGCTATTTAAGAAATTTGCACATGTCGATGCGTTTCCTATTTGTTTAAATACGACTGTTGCTTCAGAAATTATTGAAACCGTGAAGCGAATTGCACCAGTGTTTGGTGGTATTAATTTAGAAGATATTTCGGCACCTCGCAGTTTTGAAATTGAATCTGCTTTACAAGATATTGGTATTCCAGTATTTCACGATGACCAGCACGGAACAGCAATTGTTGCATTAGCAGGAATTTTGAATAGTTGCAAGGTGTTAGGTAAAGATATTTCAGATTTAAAAATTGTAATTAACGGTGCTGGTGCAGCAGGAATTGCGATTTCTCGATTATTGCGATGTATAAGTATAGATCCTAATGTTTGCATTCCTGTAAAGCAAGTGTTGGTGTGCGATAGTAAAGGTATTATTCATAAAAACAGAACTAATTTAAATCCGGTTAAAGTTGAATTACTAAACTATTCCAATCCAGAAAATATTGAAGGAACACTTCAGGATGCGATTAAAAATGCAGATGTATTTATTGGTGTAAGTGTCGCTAATATTTTGACGGCCGAAGACATTAAAACAATGGCTAAAGATCCAGTGATTTTCGCATTAGCAAATCCTAATCCTGAAATTATGCCAGAAGAGGCCTTAAAAGGAGGTGCAGCAATTATTGCAACAGGACGAAGTGATTACCCTAACCAAGTAAACAATGTATTAGCGTTTCCAGGTATTTTTAGAGGAGCACTCGATTGTAGAGCTAAACGGATAACACCTAAAATGAAAATTGCTGCTGCTTATGCTATTGCAGAATGCGTGATGCAGCCAGATAGAGAGCATATTATACCAAAAAGTTTAAATAAGCAAATAGCTACAAAGGTTGCAGAGGCTGTAAAGCAAGCGTATGAGAATTATGATGAATAAAATTAAAACCATAACATATTTACTGTTATTGTGTATGACTACAAGTCTTAATGCTCAAGATTTATCTACGTTATTTGAACGACTTGATACGTCTGTTGTTACCATAGAGGTTAAAGAATATAAAGTAAAAGGTCAACAGCTAACAACTTCTGGCGGTTTAGGATCTGGAGTTATCATTGATAAGGAAGGTTTAATTCTTACTGCTGCACACGTCGTTGAATCTGCAAATGAAATCTCTGTTAAACTTCAAAACGGTACCACATTTCCAGCAGATGTAATATCAAGTTCAACCGCAGCAGATGTAGCACTTCTTAAATTAAGAATAGTGCCACCAAGCCTAAAACCAGCAACAGTAGGAAGCTCTAGTGATTCAAAAATTGGAGAGCAAATTCTTATTATTGGTGCACCTCGTGGTCTTGAACATTCTTTATCTGTAGGGCATATAAGTCGTAAGATGGATAAAAACATGATTTCTAATGGCGAAATGGCAGGTTTTATACAGACAGATGCTTCTATAAATCAAGGAAATTCTGGAGGTCCAATGTTTAATCTGAAAGGTGAAGTTATAGGTATTGTAAGTTTTATTCTCTCTAATAGTGGAGGGTTTGAAGATTTGGGGTTTGCAGTAGATATTGATACGGCAAAAAAGGTATTGTTTGACGTAAACAGTTTTTGGACAGGATTTGATGGTGTTTTTTTAAGTGAAGGATTAGCAGGTGTTTTTAATACACCACAAAAATCTGGAGTTTTAGTTCAACGCGTAACGCCTAAGTCTTTTGCTGATAAAATTGGACTGAAATCCGGAATTATTCAAGCTGAAATATTAGGGCAAAAGTTATGGATTGGAGGAGATATTATATTAAGTATTCAAGGCTTAAGTTGTAATGCACCTCATGACTTAGGTGATATTAAAAAACAGATTGAAAATCTCAAAGTTGGTGACCAAGTTCTTATTGAAGTTTTGAGAAAAGGAAAGGTGCTAACTCTTGAAGCTAATTTTTAAAAATAAACGGTTTAAGGATCATGAGCAATTGGAAAAAAATTAACGAGTACAAATACTTAATCGCTCTTTTAAGTGTCTTTAATTTTCTGTTAACGCCTATTCATATTGCGGCAAGTGGTTTTAATCCAGCTTATATTATCGTTATAAATTATACGCTTGTTATTTTAAGTAGCTCATTAATTGCTTCGATGAAAACAGCTAAACTTATTACATACATTCTAGGGTTTCTAACATTATTGGCTATTTGGTTAGAGTTTTCAGATACTAATTCAAACGCAATATTAATTTGCAGATTGGTGTTTTCTTTTTTACTATTTGCTTGTTTTTGCATTATACTTATTAGGCAACTTTTAAGGATAAAAGAAATCAACCTTCAGTTTATTTTAGGACCAATTTTAGGCTTTCTCTATTTGGGTATTATTGGAGGTGTACTATTTGAGTCTATTCATTTTTTAGATGCCAATTCATTTCAATTAATCAAAGGGTTCTCAGGCTATAGTTTTTATTATTTCAGTTTTATAAGTATTACATCTGTAGGTTATGGTGATATTACGCCTATAACAGCACCAGCACAATCCTTAACACTTGTTATGAATATTATAGGGCAATTCTATTTAGTTATCGTTATGGGTGTCTTCGTGGGTAAATATATTAACGTAAAATCAAAATAAATGTTCGAATCCTTCAGTATTATATTTACAATCGCAGCACTTTTTAATTATATTAATTATAAATGGTTAAAATTGCCAACGACTATTGGTTTAATGATTTTAAGTCTAATCTTAATCATTCCAATTACATTAAGTGAAGCTGTTTTTCCAGAATTTTACATATTCTTTTGTGATATTATTGTTAATGCAGATTTTAAAACGCTGTTACTCGATGGTATTTTAAGTTTTTTATTATTTGCAGGCGCATTACACGTTAATCTTGCTGCACTTGCCAAAGAGAAAAAATCTATTTTATTATTTGCAACTTTAGGTGTCCTCATCTCTACCTTTTTAGTTGGTGGTTTGGTCTTTTTTGCTGCACAGCTGGTTGGTTTAGAACTACCATTTATACACGCACTATTATTTGGTGCTTTAATATCACCAACCGACCCAATTGCTGTTATGGCAATTTTAAAAGAGGCAAATATTTCGAAAAGCTTAGGTATAAAAATAGAAGGAGAATCATTATTTAACGATGGTATTGGTGTTGTTGTTTTTTCTGGAATTTTGTTAATTGCTACTGCAGCTGGAGAACATAGTAGTGCAAAAATTGGAGCTGAAATAGGAACACTATTTCTAGAAGAAGCAGTAGGTGGATTACTCTATGGGTTAGCGATTGGTTTTCTAGGGTTAAAATGTATTCAATCATTAAAAGAAAATCCACAATTAGCAGTAATGATTACCCTAGCTGTAGTTATGGGAGGAACAGCGGGCGCATTTATGTTGCACATATCTGCACCATTGGCTATGGTCGTTGCAGGACTATTAATAGGAAACAAAGTACACGTTAATGAAGATAAAAACCCTATACAAAAAGCCATCAATTCCTTTTGGGAAATATTAGATGATGTCTTTAATGGAATTCTATTTGTACTTATTGGGCTTGCCATTCACTTATTAGATTTTAATACAGGTTATATTTTATTAGGTATTCTTGCGATTATAATTGTACTTCTAGCACGGTTTATCTCTGTGTTTTTACCATACTCATTATTAAAACACGAAGAAAAAAAGCCCATTAAAACAATTGCTGTTTTAACTTGGGGTGGATTACGTGGAGGTATTTCTATTGCGTTAGCTTTAAGTTTAAGTAAAGAGCTTTCTGGAGACTTGATACTTCATATAACTTATGTTATAGTATTGTTTTCGATTATTGTACAAGGTTTGAGTATAGGTAAAATTGTAAAGAAATTATACAAATAAATACAGTCGGTAAAAAGAAAAATGAAAAACTTAAAATGCCCGTATTTTGTAATTGCTGTATTTATTACAAGCTTCAGTTTTGCACAATTAAGCGATTTAGCTAGAATAGATTATACAATACTTCCAGCAGGAAATTCAAATATTGAGTATAATCGAGTTCGTGCTTTATTCAACTATCCTATTAAACTAAAAAAGGAAGGCACCTATTTGTTATTGGGTCTTGATTATTCTAATATTCAGCTTATTATGGATGAAAATCCTTCTTTTGATAAAGAAACGTTTAGGGATTTTCAATTACTAGACCTTAATATTGGTTATACAACACTTTTAAAAAATGACTGGCGTTTGGGTGTGCGATTAACGCCTGGCTTAAGTTCTAATTTAACTACCAATGACTTAAGCCTAGAGGATATTATAATTTCAGGAGATATCGTTTTTATTAAAGATAAAAAAAACGATCCAAATGTTGAAAAACCTTGGAGACTTATTGTAGGTGCTTCCTATTCTGGAAATCGTGGATTTCCTTTCCCATTACCATTTATTAGCTATTATAGAAAATTTCACTCAAAATGGTCTTATAACGTTGGGATTCCAAAAACAAATTTACAGTATCATGCTTCTAGTAAACATAGGTTTAAATTATATGCAGAAATTGATGGTTTTACTGCAAATCTACAACGTGGTGTTCTTATAGATAATTCCGTAGTAGCAGAAAGCATTAATATGTCCTTATTGTTAAGTGGATTTCAGTATGAATTTCATATCACTAAAAACATTCAATTTTATGCAAGGGCTTCGTATATTTTGAGTAATTCAGTCAATTTAAGAGATGAAAACAGGGATAATATAGTAGAATTAGATAATTCAAACACGCTGTATTTAAGAACAGGAATTAGATTTAAAATTTAGGAATAATGTTAAACACAACTGAATATTATAATAGAGATTTATCGTGGTTAAGATTTAATCATCGTGTACTTCAAGAAGCAGCAGATGAAAGAAACCCATTGTATGAGCGTATTAAGTTTTTAGCCATTTTTTCTTCCAATTTGGATGAATTTTTTAAAGTCCGTGTTTCAGACATTAGAAAAATAAAACAGTTAGATAAACCGCTTCGAAAGCGATTAATAACAAAGCCAAATAAATTATTACGAGAAATTAAAAAACAAGTAGACATACAACAAAAAGAATTTGGACGAATCTTTTTTACCGGAATTATTCCAGCTTTGCAAAGTGAAGATATTCATCTGTTATCTTATAGAGAGTTTAACAAAGAGCAACAGGGTTTCAGTAAAAAATATTATAATGAAGAAATTCAACCATCTCAATCTTTAAGTATTAGTGAAAACAAACCACTTCTTAAAAATGAAGAGTTATATCTCGTTGCTCAAATGGCAGATGAATCACTTATTTGGGTTAAAATTAATGAAGATACACCTCGATTTATAGAACTTCCTTCGCCAGATAATAAATACTATATCGCATTTGTTGATGATATTTTAAAACACAATCTAAAAGCGATTTATAAACAAGATTTTTATAGTATAAAAATATCGAGAGATGCAGAATTATATATAGACAATGAATACTCTGGTAATTTATTAGACAAAATTAAAAATGCGCTACCTAATAGAATTAGTGGTCAAGTTACAAGGGCTTTAATCGATGAGTTAGCACCAAAAAAACTACAACTAAAATTAAATAAAGTTTTAGATATTAATGACACTGATGTTATAAAAGGTGGTGCCTACCATAATTTTAAAGACTTATTTAACTTTCCTAATCCGACGACAAAAAACTTGTCTTTTTCAGAGATACCAACCATTTCTAAAAAAGAATTTAATGGTTATTCTAATATGTTTGATGCTATTAAGGATAAAGACAGACTGCTTTCCTTTCCTTATGAATCATATAAACCTGTTATTCAATTACTAGAAGAAGCTTCTAGTGATGTTAATGTTACAAAAATTAAAATTACTTTATATCGAATTTCAAAAGAGTCACTCGTTGCAAACGCACTTTTAAATGCAGTTAAAAATGGAAAAGACGTTTTTGTGTTTATTGAAACAAAAGCGCGTTTTGATGAAGAAAATAACATAAAATGGGGTAAAGTTTTAGAAGAAAATGGTGCGAATGTAGTTTACAGCTATCCTGGAATAAAAGTGCATTCTAAGATTTTATATATAGAACGCATTGAAGAAAACGCATCGCGTATTTATGGCTATATAAGTACAGGTAATTTTAACGAGAAGACTTCAAAGATTTATACAGATTTTGGGTTAATGACAGCAAACCCTAAAATTACTGATGAACTCTGTCAAGTATTTCAAGTGCTAGAAAGAAAAATTATAATTCCAAAATCTAAACAACTTTTGGTATCGCCATTTACAACCAGAAGTAAATTCACAGAGTTAATAGAATTGGAAATTGAAAATGCAAAAGATGGTAGAGAAGCTTATATAATTTTGAAATTAAATAGCCTTCAAGATGTCAAAATGATTAAGTTACTGTATAAGGCTAGCAATTCAGGTGTGAAAATAAGATTACTTATACGTGGTATTTGTTGTCTAGTTCCAGGAATTGAAGGACAAAGTGAAAACATATATGTTACCAGTATTGTAGATAGGTTTCTAGAACATGGAAGAGTATATATTTTTGGTAATAATGGAAAAGAAAAAATGTATCTTGGTTCAGCAGATTGGATGACACGTAATTTAGACCATAGAATAGAAGTTATAACACCTATTTTAGATAGAGATATTCATTTAAAACTAAAAGAATTATTAGACTTACAATTAAAGGATAATGTAAAATCTAGAGTAATAGATTTTAATCAAAATAACAATTATGTTGAAAAAGGTTCATTAGAAGAATCTTCTCAAAATATAATATATAAAGCTTTATTATGAGTGATAAACTAAAAGAAAAAGCAGAAGACAAATATTTAATGGAAGAATTAAATATTGATAAAGATGCCCTAAAACAATTAAAAAAGAAATTAGCTAAAGTGGCACCAAGATCTGAAAGAGGTGTAGAAACATTATTTAGACTGCTATCTAAAAATCAGTATACTTTAAATACGATGATAGATACAAAATCAAATATTTTAATATCAATTAATGCTTTAATTTTATCATTAATACTAGGGACTGTAATGAGTCAATTAAGTAACGATCCTCATCTTATTTATCCAGTTATAATGATATTGTTTACCAATCTAGCGTCAATTGCCTTTGCTATTTTTGCCACACGTCCAGAACTCGTTCACGGAAAAAGCGAGGCGAACAATTTAATGTTTTATGGTAATTTTCAAGATATGGAAGAAGAAGAATATGTGAGTAACGTTACTAGTTTAATGAATGAAGGCGATGAATTATATAAAACCATTGCAAAAGACACCTACCATTTAGGGAAAACGATTGACCGAAAATTTAAGCTACTACGTAAATCGTTTAATATCTTTTTAATTGGCATTGTTTTATCAGTGATAGCATTCATTGGATGTCATGCCATGTTTGGTGGTCTTATTTAGTATCAGATGAAAGATTGTCAACACATAATTGAAGAAGTATATCACCTTGTAAAAGAAAACAACAAAGGTGAGGTAGCTAATTATATACCAGAACTTGGAAAAGTAGATTCAGATAAATTTGGTGTATGTCTTACAACAAAGGAAGGTAAAGTATTTACCTTTGGAGATTATAATGAGTCTTTTTCTATTCAAAGTATAGCTAAAGTATTTTCATTAAGTTTAGCTTATAGCATTATTGGTGAAAAGATATGGGAGCGTATTGATGTAGAGCCATCAGGAAATGCATTTAATTCCTTATCGCAATTAGAACTTGAAAAAGGGATACCACGTAACCCTCTTATAAATTCGGGTGCAATAGTAATATGCGACATTCTATGTAGTATACTTGAAAACCCCAAAGATGAACTATTAAAATTCATAATTAAAATCACCAACAGCAATTCAATTGATTATTGTCCGCTTATTGCTAAATCTGAAAAAGAAACAGGTTTCAGAAATTATGCATTGGTCAACTACATAAAATCATTAGGAAATATAAAAAATGATATTAATGACGTTATAGAGTTGTATTTTATTTATGCTCTATAAAAATGACTTGCACAGAACTTTCTATGGCTATAGGCTTTTTAGCCAATAATGGAAAACCTTTCTTTTCAACAAATAAAATCTTATCGGAAGAAAAAGCGAAACGTATTAACGCTATTATGAATCTTTGTGGTTTTTATGATGAAGCAGGAGAATTTGCTTATAAAGTTGGGCTACCTGGTAAAAGTGGTGTTGGAGGCGGTATTGTAGCTGTATTACCAGACCATTACAGTATAGCTGTTTGGAGTCCAAAATTAAACGAAAAAGGAAATTCTTACAGAGGAATGAAATTTTTAGAACTTTTTACCTCAAAAACAAAAGATACAATTTTTTTAATTAAAATGTATTCAGCACATTTTTAAACATTCCCATAGAAGCTACATTCCTAATATAAAACTTTAAAAAAGCATCCGCTTAATAGAGGGTTATCTATATCAATATTGGTACAAAGATAAACTCGCAAAATATTCTCATCAAAAGACTACGGCATAAAGCCAACTCTTCGCCCACACCTCATTTATTCCGTTTCCTTTTGAGCAGAAATTTTGTCTTCCGTTTGGGTTCTGCAAAAATATTGTTTAATCTAAAATTTAAGTATTATGACAACAACAGCAAGTACTACAAGTGAAAACGGAAAGGCAAAAACCACCGTTAAAAATGAAGTCAAAAAGAAATTGACACAAAAAGCAATCGGACTTCAAGTTCAAGAGCTAAGTATCAGAAACATTATCCGAGACCCAATGCAACCAAGAAAATCCTTTAACGAGGAAGCTCTCATGCAACTGTCTGAAAGCATCGAAGAGCATGGAGTTCTACAACCTATTACAGTCCGAAAATCTGGAAAAAATTACATTATCGTAATGGGAGAACGCAGGTATCGTGCAAGTAAATTAGCGAAAAAGAAAACAATTCCGAGTATTGTAAGAAAATACGATAATAATGATGTTTTAGAAATTCAAATTATAGAAAATCTACAACGACAAGATGTTGAACCTACTGAAGAAGCTGAGGCGATTGCATACCTAAGCGAAAAATATGCGCCAACAGAGATTTCAAAACGGTTGGGAAGAACAGAAAACTTTGTTAGGCAACGCTTAAAATTGGCAGGTCTAATTGAAGGATTCAAAGTATTTGTCCGTAATGGCGAAATGACTATCTCATTAGGAGTAGGTGTTGCACTTTTCGAGCCAGAAGAACAGCAAATGATGCTGGAAACAATGGGAGAGGATTTTAATGCACATCAAATTAATCAGATGATTAAAAACCAAACCTATGATTTACAGAAAGCGCCTTTTGATGTAATCGATGAAAAATTAATTACTAAAGTTGGTGCTTGCACAAAATGTCCGTTCAATGCAGCAAATCAAGGCAATTTGTTTGGTGATGGTAAAATGGTATGTACAAAATCAGCCTGTTATGAAACGAAGAAGAGCAAGTCGTTTTTGAATTTGATTGAGAAATCGAAGAAAGAGAATATTTTGTTGATTCCTGAAATTCGCAAATATTGGGCAGAGGACGACAATAATCAGCTCATTATATCGCAATTGGAAAAAAATGGATTGAAAGTCTATCTTCTGGATGATGTTGAAATAATCGAAGAGTCGATTGAACCTACAATAGAAGCAATTAAGACTGAATACCAACATTACGATTATTCTGAAGATGAGTTAAAATCTGAACTCGAAGAAGCGATTCAGAATTACAATGAAGAATTGGAAACATATAATTCCGCAATGGAAAATGGATTTGTTGATGGCATCATGTTTCATCCAAAAACATATCTACAAAAAGTAGTTTTTGTGAAGATAGTTGAAAATTCTAAAACTGAAAATTCTACATATTCGGAGCCGATGGCTAACAGAAAAATGGCAGATTGTACGCCTGAAGAACAAATCATTAAAATCAACGAAAGAGAAATTCGTAAGAAACATATCGAGAACAACAAGCAATTTGAGGATATGGTTCAGATGATTCGCCAAACCGATTATATTGAAAAAAAGAAAGCGCTTTCGGTAGATGAAATGGTGGCTTTTTCATTAACGGTATTTGAAAACAATGTGGACTATGTAGGTCGACAAAAACACTTTTCAAAATTATTGGGTAACACATCCAAGATGACCGATGTGGAAACTGTCGAGAATTTCAAGAAGAACTTCAAAAAGGAAATCTTCTATAAATTGATTTGGTATATCCTTACCAAGCAAGTACATTTTGGCGAAAGTAATCACGTTAATAACTTAACGAACATTTCATTCTACAATGCGATGCAAGGCTATTATAAAACTAAAATTGCCAATATTGAAAAGGAATATGCAGAAGAGAGAAACAAGCGTGAAACACGTTTGAAAGAGCGAATAGGAAATCTTGAAAAGCAAGTTCAAGAACTAAACGATTAGCTTTTGTTGTTGGAAGTAAGGGTCGGCATTCGTGCTGGCTCTTATTTTTTTATATAGCACTTCATAGAAAATGGTTATAAATTAAGTAGAAAGTATTCAATCAATATCAGCGCAAAGGTAAACTCGTAAAATACACCCATCAAAAGACTACGGCATAAAGCCTGCGCATCATCCAACTCTTATTTATTCCGTTTCCTTTTGAGCTATGATTTTAGCTTCCGTTTAGGTACTGCTCAAATATTGTTTAATCAAAAAATCTTAGAATCATGAAACAAGTATCTGAAAAACCCAACATGTCATTACAGGAAGCAGAAGAACATTATCAATTAAGTAGTAAAAATTACGATGTTGATAGTGGAGAAAGTCATTTAGCTTATTACAGAGATAAGCATCCTGAGAATTATCAAGTACTATTAGATAGCGTTTAATTTAAAAATCTCACATCATGGAAAATTTAAAAGTAGTTCAGTTCGATTTCGGTTTTGAATGTAAGCCGATATCAGCAAAAGATAAAGTTGTAAAACCAACTAAAAAGGATAAGATTGATTTCGTTTTCGATTTTATGGATTGTCTTGCAAGTCCAATCATTGTTTTTAAATCCGCATGGCAAGACACCATACCAAAAGACATTCTTGGTAGAATCAAATTGTCACGACTAATTTGCGCAATGACACATGAAAAAATGGCATCACTTACAGAGGCTTTAGCTTACATAATGCCCAGAACATATGAAGCACCTATGCAAAGAGAATGGGCAAATATTTACACATGGTTAGGACTTCAATATGCAATGCAGAACAAAAGTAAAGACCAACTAGAAGCTATGATTGAAATAGCACCAAAAGAGCTTTCAGATTATGAAAAAGGACTCTTAAAAAACCTGAGACTATGGATTTATGATAAACGAAGAAAAGCTCTAAAGAATATTTTGAAAAAAAATAAAGTTTCAAATGAAGATGGTATTTTAGATATTCAAGAGAAGCTGTTTTAAAATAATATTCAGCTTACAGGAGAAGATTATCTTATCATTCCATTCAGCACATTTCCTTCCATTCCGTAAAAACTACATTCCAGAAAAAGAGCTTAATTATCAAAGGTCTTGGACATAATCCTCACTTTTGACTTTTCATTCCGTTAACCCTTTCCGATTCTCTGGAAAGGAACACTTCATTACAAGTAAAAAGCGTGAATCAAGTCCGCCAATTAAGGAAAAATGTATTTGCATTTTGTTCCACTTCCTATGATATTGTATTTCACAGCGACTTTAGAATCACTTCCGTAATCCAACACCGTCATACCTTTTTTTGACAGCAAAATAACAACATTCAGCTTTGAACGACAGCATAACCAGGCTCGTGCCTCGCACTTTTTATATGTCTAAACAAAGCTGAATATCTATTTTTTGAAAGTAAAGATATAAGGTTTAAGTTTTGGTTATCTTAGATGCGACAGAACCTGATAAACAGGTTGTGACCAATTTTTTAAATAAATTGACCTATAATGAAACTCTT
>Ga0115569_10000814_pt1 | contig 24218 bp, 15 predicted proteins | sample COGITO_mtgs_1205_2_FD_87295 | JGI IMG/M metagenome (GOLD analysis project Ga0115569, IMG submission 87295) | Pelagic marine microbial communities from North Sea - COGITO_mtgs_120503 | ecosystem: Environmental > Aquatic > Marine > Epipelagic | place: Germany:Helgoland, sampling site Kabeltonne... | reverse complement strand
GTCCAGTTATAAAATGGACTTACCTTTATAATTCCATCTTTGCTCTGAGAAACTATTCCAATACTATTTCTAAATGCCGTCTGACCTTTTCTTAAGTTTGTAAACCAAACATCTGGCTGATGCTCTTTCATCGCTCTTGCAAATGGTTCTAACTTCACTTGTTCTGTAAAAAGCACGTGTTCTGGATTTTCTAAAGAAGGAATTCCTAAAACCACATTTCTGTGAGCAGCTGTTTGTTTCGGTGTGTATAGATGAATATTTAAATTCAGTTTTTTAATCATATCCTCTGCGTGTTTATATGTTTGAACAGTGTTGTATCCTGTATCGCACCAGATTACTTTAATATCTTTTTGAACATCAGTAACCGCTCTTAAAATTGCCACTTCGTAAGGCCTAAAATTGGTTGTAATTACTGGGTTGTTCGCAAGACTAATAGCCCAATTGATAATCTCTAATGGACTTTTACGTTGTAAATCCTTGTTTATTTGTTCTAAGTTTAAGCTCATTACTTTCCCCATTTTATTCTGTTCCATATTCTCTCATGAAAAAAATATAAAACTAATTTTGTTAAAAAATCTACTGTAGCAATGGATGCTGCTAGTGTAAATTTACCTGTTGCGTAATAAGAAACTAATAAAGTATCTATTGTCCCAACAACTCTCCAGCTTAAAGCTTTCATTACACTTCGCAAAGGTCTCTCAGAACTCTTATCACTTTCAAATCCTTTACTCTGTACTTTTTTATTGAAAATTACTTGGTCTAAAATCATAAAAAATTAATTCAAACAATTATCCTACTACTATGGTAGGGTATACAAACATAATGTATTTAAAAATAAATGAGTGTAATAAAAAAGCATAAATTACATAAACCCCATAGATTTAATAGATTAATAAAAATAAGGTAAAAAAAATAAGAATATTGAACTACTACAAGGATTTAGTTGTGAAAATTAATAATAAGATTATTAGTTAAATTTTTAGCAATTACACAAATCAGACAAACTAGTATTTCTAAAAATTTTTAAGGAACTATCTCTTAATTGAACCATTAATTTATGAACAGCGCAAGCATTCTCATTAGGACAATCATCACATTTTTCATAAAAGTTTAAACTCACACAAGGAACCATCGAAATTGGACCTTCTAAAATTCTCATCACTACAGTCATTTGAATTTGATTAGGTTCTTTTATTAGATAGTAACCACCACCTTTTCCTTTTTTTGATCCTAATAAACCATTTTTACGAAGTGTTAATAAAATACTCTCTAAAAATTTTAAAGATATATTTTCACTTTCAGATATTGTCGCAATAGAAACAGGAGCTTTATTCTCTTGCCTTGCTAAATATGTAAGTGCTTTAATACCGTATTTTGTCTTCTTTGAAAGCATAGCACTAAATTACACATTTTAATGAAATTACTATTATAAAACAGTTCGATAAACTTTTTTAATGAAAATAAAAAAATTACAGAACTAGAAAATCTATAATTATGGCATTATGTTTTGACTAATTTTATCACCACTCTAAAGCTTGCTGAATGTCAGCGATAATATCTTCTGCATGCTCTAATCCAACAGATATTCTAACCAAACCATCTGTAATACCAACTTCTAAGCGATCCTCTATAGACAATCGGCCATGGGTTGTAGATGAAGGGTGAGATACAATTGTTCTGGTATCTCCGAGATTTGCCGATAATGAACACATTTTAATTTTATCCAAAAAAGCGACTCCTGCTTCAAGTCCTCCTTTTATTTCGAAAGCAACGATATTTCCACCTAATTTCATCTGAGTCTTAGCAACTTCATATTGTGGATGCGTTTTTAAAAATGGGTATTTTACAAATTTTACATTTTTATTTCCCTCTAAAAAATTTGCAACCTTTAAAGCATTTTCACAATGTTTTTCTACTCTTATAGATAAGGTTTCTAAACTTTTAGACAACACCCATGCATTAAATGGAGACATTGCTGGACCTGTATTTCTTGCAAACAAATAGATTTCTCTTAATAATTTTTTGTTACCGACAGTAACTCCACCTAAAACCCTACCCTGTCCGTCAATTAATTTTGTAGCCGAGTGAATTACTAAATCTGCACCAAATTTTATTGGCTGCTGTATATAGGGAGTTGCAAAACAATTATCAACAATAAAAATAAGATTATGTTTTTTTGCAATATTTCCAATCAATTCTAAATCTAAAATATCTAAACCGGGGTTTGTTGGCGTTTCAATATAAAGAATCTTTGTATTTTCTTTGATTAAACCCTCTATTAAATCTACTTCATTCACCTTAAAATAAGAAGTCTCAATATTCCATTTTGGTAAATAATTACTAAACATCCCGTGTGTTGAGCCAAATACTGATCTACATGAAACAATATGATCTCCAGCATTTAACAACGCTGCAAATGATGAAAAAATAGCCGCCATTCCGGTTGCAAAAGCATAACCAGCTTCTGCACCTTCCATGGCAACAATTTTATCTACAAATTCTGTTGTATTTGGGTTTGTAAATCGACTATAAAGATTACGCTCTTTTTCCTCTGCAAAGGATAAACGCATCTCTTCTGCATCATCAAAAACAAAACTCGATGTTAAATATAACGGTGTCGAATGTTCAGAAAATTGAGAACGTTCCGTTTGATTTCTAATTGCTTCAGTTTCGAAGTGTTTACTCATATCATAAATTTTGGTATTAGTTTACACCGGAGTGCAATTACTAATAACCTTTATTGTTTAGTTGTTATGTTTTGCTAATCTTAAAATATCTCCAAAAACTCCTCTTGCAGTAACACTTGCCCCCGCTCCTGCTCCTTGAATTACAATTGGTTGCTCTCCATAGGATTCTGTGTAAATTTCAAATATTGCATCAGATCCTTTTAAAGAACCTAATGGCGTACTTTCTGGTGTAGAAACTAATTTAACTTCTAATTTCCCTTTATTTTTTGATAAATCTCCACCTAACTCACCAATATATCTCAAAACGTGATTTGGTTTTTGAATCTCTTTTAAGGTTTGATATTCGTCATTTAATAAACTTAAATTATTCAGAAATTCATCCGACGAAACATTTCTTAAATTTTCTGGAATTAAATTTTTGATTTCAACTTCTGACAATTCATTTTCTAAATCTAACTCTCTTGCTAAAATTAAGAGTTTTCTAGCAACATCATTTCCTCCTAAATCTTCTCTCGGGTCTGGTTCAGTAAAACCTTTATCAATAGCTTCTTGTAATATTTTTGAAAAAGAAACATTTTCAGTAGAAAAAGTATTAAAAAGATAACTTAAACTCCCTGAAAAAACACCTCTAATTTTAGTGATATTTTCTCCAGACTCATGCAACAGACGAATAGTGTCAATTAAAGGCAATCCTGCACCCACATTTGTTTCATAAAGATATTGCTTTTTGTATTCTTTTAACTTTAACCTTACTTCTTTGTAAAAATCAAACGATAAAGTATTTGCTATTTTATTACAAGAAACTAAATCGAAACCTGCCTCTATAAAAGGGATGTAATTACATACAAAATTGACACTTGCCGTGTTATCAACAGCAATTAAATTTTCAAAATGATGCTCTTTTGCAAATGCAATAATATCATCAACAGAAGTATTCTCATCTCCATTTTCTAAAAGGTTTGTTTTCCAGTCTCTAGAAACTCCATCTTTATTTAGTAATACTTTTTTTGAATTTGCTACAGCAAAAACATTTAATTGAAGCTTTCTTCTTTTTAAAACTGATGGTGTATTTTCAATTATTTGATCAATTAAAGCTCCGCCGACTAATCCTTTACCAAAAATGGCAATATTTATTTTTTTAGTAACTCCAAAAACTTGTCCATGAATTACATTTACAGCCTTGTGCAATTGGTCTTTTTTAACCACCAAACTCACATTTCTTCCAGTAACAGTATTATTGAATAAAACAGGTACAATTTGGTTTTCAATCAGTGCATTATATGGATGATGAAACTCACTCAAATCTTGACCGATGATAGAAATAATAGAAACATTATTTACGATTGAAATCTGATTAACATCTTGTGAATAAAAATCATTTTCAAATTCTTTTTCAAGAGCAGCAACTGCTTCTTGGGCTTTATCTGCATCAATAATTAATCCAATTCCTCTCTCTGAAGAACCTTGAGATATAATACTAATACTAATATTTCGATCACTTAAAGTTTTAAAAATACGAGCATCAATACCAACTTTACCTAACAAACCTCTACCCTCAAAATTTAATAACGCAACGTTATCAATCGTAGAAATAGATTTAATTCCTTTTGTTGATGACTCTGCTGTTATTAAAGTTCCTTTATCTTCTTTATTAAATGTGTTTAAAATTCGAAGATTTATATTTTTCTCTAATAAGGGTATAATTGTTTTTGCATGTAAAATTGTCGCTCCAAAATTGGCTAATTCATTCGCCTCTGAAAATGATAATTGTTCAATCTTTTTAGCATCAGCAACTAAATCTGGGTTTGCAGTAAAAATACCACTGACATGCGTGTAATTCTGCAACTCATCAGCATCTAAATAATTAGCTAATAAAGCAGCTGTATAATTACTACCATTTCTACCTAAAGTAGTTGTTATTCCTTTTTTATTTGATGCAATAAAACCAGAAACGATATGAATAGTATTTTTACTTTTCTTAAAAAAATTAATTACATTTTCTCTTGAAATAGCTGTTATAGGTTGTGCATTTCCAAAATTTTCATCCGTGATAATTAAAAATCGAGAATCTACCGAATTTGCTGTAATATTTCTTTTCTTTAATAAACTTACGACTATTTTTATAGACATCAACTCACCTTGAGCCAAAACTTCGTCTTTTATTTTTTTACTATAATCACCTAATAAAGAAACACCTTCAAAAATAGATTCTAACTTAGAGATCTCCTCAGAAAAATCTACTACACACTCCGGTTTTAATTGATATTCTTTAAACTTTTCAAATGCTAAACTATAGTCCTTTTTTGATACTGCTTTTTCTAAAATAGCTTCTAGTTCGTTTGTTGCATCTCCTCTTGCAGATGTAACAACTGTAATTTCTTCACCGTCTTTATATTTGCCTGCAATAATTTCAATCGCATTTTCCAATCCTATTCCATTGGATAAAGATTTCCCTCCAAACTTTAAAACTTTCATCTTATTTTCTTTGTAATCTTTATTAAAAATAGGTTCGATAATTTTCTGTAATTGATCATATTCCATCAAAAAAGCATCATGACCATGAACCGAATTTATTTCATAATAAGTCACATTATCTTTTGTTAAGGCCAACTTTTTATGGGTTTCTCTATTTTCCTCTGCAGTAAAAAACAAATCAGAATCAACACCAATAATGTGAATATTAGCTTCAATTTTATCTAAATTTTGAATATTCTTTCTACCACCAACAGTAACATCAATCGTTTTTAATAATTGGTTCATTAATTTGTAAGACGATAATTGATAGCGTTCTTGCAAAGATTTTCCGTGATGCAACAACCAACTTTCAACATCAAAAATATCTGAATCATCTTTTTTAGAACGATGAAAACGCTCTTTAAAAGATTCTGGCGTTCTATAACACAACATAGCGTGCATGCGAGCATCATGAACTGGATTGCTCGAATTTACCAAAAATTGTTCTTGAATTTGACAATTAGCAATTAACCAATCTGTCGATTTCCAGTCGGTTGCAATTGGTAAAAAGTGTTTTGTAATTTTATTATTTAAAACGACCATCTCCCAGGCAATTCCTCCACCTAAAGAACCTCCAATTAAAGCAAATACTTTATCTATTTTTAATACCGATAAACCTTTTAAAAATATTCTTGCTACGTCTCTTGCAATAAAATCTTTGTAATTATCGATTAAAAAACCATCAAAACCATTTCCAGGAATATTGAATGATAAAATAGTATAAACCTCAGTATTTATGGCTTTTTTATCTCCAACAACATCTTGCCACCAACCTTCTTTACCGGCAACATTACTATTTCCGGTTAAAGCATGATTGATTAAAACAACAGGAGCTGTACCTAATTTTTTTCCAAAAACTTGATAACTCAAATTAATTTCAGGAATTAAAATACTAGCTTCTGTTGTGAAATCTTTTATCTTGATGTGTCTTAACAAATCTTTCAACTTTTATTTTTATCGGTATGGTAGAATAATGCTAAGAGTTTTACATAAAAAAACTCTCGAGTCTACCAAATTAGACCGTTTTCAACTTATTAAATTTCTGAAAAAGCAACTTTTAAATCTGCTTTTAAATCTTCTAAATCTTCAATACCAACAGATAATCTAATTAAATCTTGACTCACCCCTGCGCTTGCTTGTTCTTGCTCATCTAACTGCTGATGCGTTGTACTTGCTGGATGAATGATTAATGACTTTGTATCACCAATATTTGCTAATAAAGAAAATATTTTTGTTGTATTTGCAATTACTTTTGCTGCTTCAAAACCACCCTTCACTCCGAAAGTTATCAATCCACTTTGTCCTTTAGGTAAATATTTTTTTGCTAAAGCATTGTATTTACTACTATTTAAACCAGGATAATTTACCCAAACTACTTCCTCTTGAGCTTCTAGCCAAGTCGCTAACGCTAGAGCATTTTCAGAATGTTTTTTAATTCTTACGGGTAAAGTCTCTAAACCTTGAATAATGTTAAACGCATTGGTTGGACTCAAAGCACCACCAAAATCTCTTAATCCTTCTAAAATTAATTTAAATGTAAACGCTGCTGCACCCAACGCATCATGATATTGTAAACCATGGTAACCTGCAGAGGGCTCTGTAAATTCAGGGAATTTTCCGTTTGCCCAGTTAAAAGTTCCAGCATCAACAATGGCACCACCTAAAGAAGTTCCTTGTCCTCCAATATATTTAGTTAATGAATGTATTACAATATCTGCTCCATGTTTTATCGGATTCAATAAAACCGGTGTTGCAACAGTGTTATCAACAATAAAAGGAACACCTGCTTCCTTGGAATGCTCTGATATAGCCTCTAAATCTAAAACATCTAATTTCGGGTTCCCGAGAGATTCTACAAAAAATGCCCTTGTATTTTCCTTCACTGCAGCTGAAAAATTATTAGGATCTGATGCATCTACAAACGTAGTTGTAATTCCGAATCTTGGCAAAGTAACACTTAATAAATTGTAAGTACCACCGTATAAACTGCTGGAAGCCACAATATGATCTCCTGCTTTTAATAACGTTAACAGACCTGTTGAAATTGCTGCTGTTCCAGAAGCAAAAACTACAGCTCCTATTCCCCCTTCTATTGCAGCTAAACGATCTTGCAATATTTGATTTGTCGGGTTGTTTAAACGCGTATAAATAAAACCTAATTCTTTTAATGAGAATAGATTTGCTGCATGTTCTGAATCATTAAAAACATACGATGATGTTTGATAAATAGGAACTGCTCTTGTACCTCCGTTTTGTGTTACGTCATGCCCTGCATGTAATGCGCTTGTTGCTAAATTTTGTGTAGCCATTTTTCTGTTATTTTTTTTGAGTTAATAAATGATTAAAACAAAAGTTTAATGCATCAACTTAATTGATGTACTTAATAGAAAAACGTTATAAAGAATTTTACAAATACACGAAGTGTAATTGTTTTTGGTTATCTATCCAATTCCCGATAAATGAATCCGGAATTAAGTAGAATTTAGCACCTTCTTTTCCTCACGAAAAGGGTTGCTAAGGCTTCAGCGGGTCTAATCCCTCCACCTTTCTTGATAACATTTCAATAAGTTATTGAACTTTCTGAGTGCAAATATATGTTCATAAAAACTTAATATCCAAGTAAAAATAAATATTTTTTTCAAGAAATAGTAATATCGCATTAAAACCACATCTTTTATATTTATTACTTAAATTACAAATAGCCAACTTTATTTTATTGATGATACCATAATAAAATATTATTACTAAAAGTTATATTATTTAGATTTATAATGTAGATTTGCAAAGAATTTTAGAGGAAAAATTTGAACTGATTGCAACCTCTGACGCTGATTTATTAGCCGAAACAAAAAATGCTAAAGCAGTAATTTCCTACTACTTTTAGCTACCAACGCAATCTATTTTGATTTTTCTTTATGCTCCTTATACGGGATCAACAAGTTTAAAAGTTCCTCTATGTTTACATTTAGGTATCAATTTTTAATATTAAAAGAAAATTTATATGTCATATTTATTTACCTCAGAAAGTGTTTCTGAAGGACACCCAGACAAAGTTGCAGATCAAATTTCTGATGCTTTAATTGATAATTTTTTAGCTTTCGATAAAACAAGTAAAGTTGCTTGCGAAACCCTAGTTACAACTGGTCAAGTGTTTTTAGCAGGAGAAGTAAAATCTAAAACTTATTTAGATGTTCAAAAAATTGCTAGAGATGTAATTAATAAAATCGGATACACAAAAAGTGAATATATGTTTGATGGAAATTCTTGTGGGGTTTTATCAGCAATTCATGAACAGTCTCCTGACATTAACCAAGGAGTTGATAGAGAAAAACCAGAAGATCAAGGTGCAGGGGATCAAGGAATGATGTTTGGATACGCCACAGATGAAACTGAAAACTACATGCCTTTGGCTTTAGAACTGTCTCACAGGTTATTGATTGAACTAGCTGCTTTAAGAAGAGAGAATGATGACATTAATTACTTAAGACCAGATGCTAAAAGCCAAGTGACTATTGAATATTCTGACGATAATGTACCCCAAAAAATTGATGCGATTGTAATTAGCACTCAGCATGATGATTTTGACAAGTCTGATGAAGTAATGTTAACAAAAATTAAAAAAGATATTAAGGAAATTTTAATACCTAGAGTTATTGCTAAATTACCAATTCACATTCAAAATTTATTTACAAGTAATATTAAGTATCATATAAATCCAACAGGTGTTTTTGTAATTGGAGGTCCTCATGGAGACACTGGCTTAACAGGAAGAAAAATTATTGTTGATACTTATGGTGGTAAAGGTGCTCATGGTGGAGGAGCTTTTTCTGGAAAAGACCCTTCAAAAGTAGATAGATCTGGAGCATATGCAACAAGACATATTGCTAAAAACCTAGTTGCTGCAGGAATATGTAAAGAAGTTTTGGTTCAAGTTTCTTATGCAATTGGAGTGGCAAAACCAACAAGTATTAATATTGAAACTTACGGAACAGCTAAGGTCGATTTAACCGATGGAGAGATTAGTAAAATCGTAGAATCTATTTTTGATATGCGTCCTTATTTTATAGAAAAACGATTAAAATTAAGAAGCCCTATTTATTCTGAAACTGCTGCTTATGGCCATATGGGAAAAACTTCTGAATTAAAAGTAGTTACATTTACAAATCCTATGGGTGAAACTGTTTCTGAAGAAGTAGAAACTTTTACTTGGGAAAAATTAGATTACGTAGATAAAATAAAAGAAGCTTTTAAGTTGTAAGAAACTCTTTTTTAAATCATAAAAAAACTTTAGAATTTAATTTCTGGAGTTTTTTTTATGTTAATTCTGAAATAAAACAACAAAAATAAAGTTTCGTATTTCAAATTTTATAAAAAAAAGCAAATCTTGTTTTCTGATTAAAAGTTAATTAAGACGATTTAAGGAGAAAATAAATTAGAATTAAATAATACAAACTAATTTGTACTAAAAAACGGCTACACTATAAAAGTGTAACCGTCTTACCATTGTCAGTAGCTCCCTCTCTAGGACTCGAACCTAGGACCCTCTGATTAACAGTCAGATGCTCTAACCAACTGAGCTAAGAAGGAGTTTGCTTCACTAAAATTGTGATTAGCGAGTGCAAATATATATCTTTTTATGATTCTAGCAAATAATATTTAAAAATGTATTTCACACTCCTAAAAAGTGTCTCAAAAAAATAGTTATTTAAATATTTAATGGTAAATAATTATTGACAAACAAAATTTCACGAAATAAACTTTAAAAATAAAGTATAAAAAAAGCACTTACTTTCGTAAGTGCTTTTGCTCCCTCTCTAGGACTCGAACCTAGGACCCTCTGATTAACAGTCAGATGCTCTAACCAACTGAGCTAAGAAGGAGTTTGCCTCGCACAAATTGCGATTAGCGGATGCAAATATACATTTTTTTCTTGTTTCCGAAAATAATTTCAAAATAAAATGAAAAAAAATTATTACTTAATTTTCATTAAAAAAAATAAGTAGTTATGACAAAAATTGTATTTTTGTTCCTCCTTATCGCTTAAAAAAAAAGCAGGAATAATAACATGGATAAATTTTCGTTTTTAAACGCAGCACACACAGGCTTCATAGCTGATTTATATGACAAATACTTAATAAACCCAGATTCAGTTGAACCAAGTTGGAGATCCTTTTTTCAAGGATATGATTTGGCAAATGAAAATTACTCCTTAAAAGATGTTGATTCTTTAGAAATCCCTGAGGAAGTTCATAAAGAATTTTTGGTTGTAGATTTAATTAATGGATATAGAACACGTGGTCACTTATTTACAGAAACAAATCCAGTAAGAGAAAGAAGGCAATATCAACCTAATTTAAATATCGAAAACTTTGGTTTATCACAAAGTGATTTAGAAATTGAATTTTCTGCAGGTGAAATTATAGGTTTAGGTAAAACGACGCTTTCTAAAATAATCACAAAACTACAACGCATTTATTGCGATTCTATTGGTGTAGAATATATGTACTTGCGTAATCCTGAAAAATTAAGGTGGTGGCAAGACCGCATTAATAAAAATGATAATCATCCCACATATGCAGGTGAAGCGAAAAAATATATTTTAGGCAAGTTAAATCAAGCTGTTGCGTTTGAAAGCTTTTTACAAACAAAATATGTTGGTCAAAAACGTTTTTCTCTAGAAGGAGGTGAAGCTTTAATTCCAGGTATTAGTGTAATATTAAGAGATGCTGCTGAGAAGTTTGGTGTGAAAGAGTGTGTACTAGGAATGGCACATAGAGGGCGCTTAAACACATTAGTAAATATCTTTAAAAAACCTGTAAGAGACCTATTTAGTGAGTTTGAAGGAAAAGATTTTGAGGATCAAAATATTGATGGGGACGTAAAGTATCATTTAGGTTTAACATTAAGCAAAACCTACAGAGATGGTAATGAGATTAAAATGAACTTAGTTCCAAATCCATCTCACTTAGAAACTGTTGCATCTGTAGCAGAAGGAATTACAAGAGCAAAAATAGATAGAAAATACAATGGTGATGCTAGTAAAATATTACCAATAATTATTCATGGTGATGCAGCAATTGCTGGTCAAGGAATTGCTTATGAAATCGTTCAAATGGCAAAATTAAATGGCTATAAGACTGGTGGATCAATTCACATTGTTATAAATAACCAAATAGGTTTTACCACTAACTATCTAGACGCACGATCAAGTACGTATTGTACAGATGTGGCTAAAGTTACTTTATCTCCTGTTTTGCACGTAAATGCAGATGATACTGAAGCTGTTTGTCATGCAATGGAAATGGCATTAGAATTTAGAATGCGATTTAAATCAGATGTATTTATAGATTTATTAGGATACAGAAAGTACGGTCATAATGAAGGTGATGAGCCTCGTTTTACCCAACCAAAATTATACAAGGCAATTTCTAAGCATCAGAACCCAAAAGATATTTATGCTGAACAACTTATTAAAGAGGGGGCTATTGATACATCATATTTAAATGAGATTACGAACGAGTTCAAACAAATGCTTGAAAAAGAATTTGATGAAGCCAAGAAAGTAAAAACATCTAAGGTTAGAGAGTTCATGCAATCTACTTGGAAAAATTACAGTCGTCAGAAATTAGATGCAATGCTACTTGATGATGACACAAAATATGATGTTGAGAAATTAAAAAATATTGCAAAAGTGGTTTCCACCGTTCCAGAAAACGTAAAATTTGTTCGCAAAGCTGAACGAATTTTAAATGGAAGGAAAAAAATGGCTTTCGAAACCAATCAACTAGATTGGGGAATGGCAGAAAACCTTGCTTATGGATCTTTAATGGAGGAAGGCTATAATGTTCGCATATCAGGACAAGATGTAGAAAGAGGAACTTTTTCACACAGACATGCCATTTTGCGTGATGAAATTACTGAAGAAAGAATTAACTTACTAAACACAAACGCAAATAACAAAGGACAAATGACGATTTACAATTCGTTGTTGTCTGAATACGGTGTTCTTGGTTTTGATTACGGTTACGCCATGGCAAACCCAGACACCTTAACTATTTGGGAAGCACAGTTTGGAGATTTCTCTAACGGTGCTCAAATAATGTTTGACCAATACATTGCTGCTGCAGAAGATAAATGGAAAATGCAAAACGGAATTGTAGTCTTACTACCTCATGGTTACGAAGGACAAGGTTCTGAACATTCATCTGCAAGAATAGAACGCTATTTACAATTATGCGCCGTAGACAATATGACTGTTGCCAATTGTACAACACCTGCAAACTTTTATCATTTGTTACGTAGACAAATGAAACGTAAATATAGAAAACCATTAATTGTTTTTACACCTAAAAGTTTATTACGTCATCCAAAAGTGGTGAATACAATTGAGGAATTAGCAACTGGAGAATTTCAGGAAGTTATAGACGATACATTAGACCCTAAAAATGTAAAGAAACTTGTTTTCTGTATGGGTAAATTCTATTACGATCTACTAGAAGAAAGAGAAAACTTAGAAAGAGATGATATTGCTTTGGTAAGAATTGAGCAATTATTCCCTCTACATTTAGAGAAGATTCAAAAAGTAATAGATCGATATCCAAATGCTACAGAATACATTTGGGCGCAAGAAGAACCTAGAAATATGGGTGCTTGGAGTTTTATGCTAGAACGTCTAGAATTAGTGCGATTAAATGTGTGTTCACGTAAATATTACGCCGTACCAGCAGCTGGCTCTAGCACAAGATTTAAAAAACGTCATAAAGCTGTTATAGACAGTGTTTTTAGCAATGAATAAAGTTCATTAAGGATTGAAACGACATCCTTTTCTTTATCGCCGGAAGCATTAAAAAAAAAGATATTAAATTTAAAGCTGTAAATAAATTCAGCAAAAAGTAAAATAAGAACTGATGATTTTAGAAATGAAAGTTCCTTCTCCGGGAGAATCGATTACAGAAGTAGAAATTGCAACGTGGTTAGTTGAAGATGGAGATTATGTAGAAAAAGATCAAGCTATTGCAGAAGTAGATTCTGATAAGGCAACATTAGAATTGCCTGCTGAAGAAGCTGGAATTGTTACTTTAAAAGCAGAAGAAGGTGATGCAGTTGCTGTTGGTGCAGTTGTTTGTTTAATAGATACAAGTGCTGCAAAACCAGATGGTGCTGCTTTACCAACAGAAGCGCCAAAAGAAGAAAAGAAAGTTGAAGTTAAAGCGGCTCCAAAAGCGGCAACTTACGCAACCGGAACAGCTTCTCCTGCTGCTAAAAAAGTATTAGCTGAAAAAGGAATGGATGCTTCTAACATAAAAGGAACTGGAAAAGACGGTAGAATTACTAAAGATGACGCTGTAAAAGCAGTACCGTCTATGGGAACGCAACCTGCAAATGGCTCTAGAGGAACCTCTCGCAAGAAAATGTCTATGCTACGTAGAAAAGTTGCAGAACGTTTAGTTGCTGTAAAAAGCGAAACAGCGATGTTAACTACTTTTAACGAGGTAAACATGCAGCCCATTTTTGACTTACGTAAAGATTTTAAAGAAGACTTTAAAGCAAAGCATGGCGTTGGTTTAGGGTTTATGTCATTCTTTACATTAGCCGTTGTTAGAGCTCTAAAATTATATCCTGATGTCAATTCTATGATTGATGGAGATTACCAAATCAAGAATGATTTTCAAGATATTTCTATTGCCGTTTCTGGGCCAAAAGGTTTAATGGTTCCTGTCATTAGAAATGCTGAAGATTTATCTTTTAGAGGTGTAGAATCTGAAGTAAAACGTTTAGCAATTAGAGCTAGAGATGGTCAAATAACAATTGATGAAATGACTGGTGGAACTTTTACAATTACAAACGGTGGTGTATTTGGCTCTATGTTATCTACTCCTATTTTAAATCCTCCTCAAAGTGGAATTTTAGGAATGCACAACATTGTAAACAGACCAATGGCTGTAAATGGCCAAGTTGTAATTCAGCCAATCATGTATGTTGCTTTATCTTACGACCATAGAATTGTAGATGGAAGAGAATCTGTTGGTTTCCTAGTAGCTGTTAAAGAGGCTTTAGAAAATCCAGTAGAATTATTGATGGATAACAACCCAACAAAAGCATTAGAAATGTAATTTTCTAAACAATAAAATAGATAAAAAAAAACCAAGCAAAAGCTTGGTTTTTTTTTATCTTTAAAAATCATTTTTCAATGCTATAAAAATACTATGAAACAGGAAACCCTTAAACCAATAGTTATATTGGTTGTACTAATTTTAACGAGTATAAATCCTATAAAAGCTCAATGGACTTATTCTGAATTAAATCAATTAAAAACAGATGTTACAATATCTTACGATGTAATTTACGAGAGAAACCTTACCAAACAAGAAAGAAAATCTAAAGAGTATGTTAGGGATATCTCAGTTACATTTAATAAGAAAGGTATATTAATTGAAAAGAAATTTTACGCTAGTGCTCAAACTAATCGTTTTGCTCACTTAGATTATAAAAGAGAAAAAGCCTTTTACTGTAATGTTTATTCAAATGGAAGTAAAGTTGCCTTACAAAGTAATTTTAGAGAACCTAAAAAGAATGCGGAAATTAATACAAATGAAACAAAAAATATCGTTGGTTTAACCTGTAATAAAGCTACCGCTTCCATCAAAGGAATTTCAAAAGAAATTTTCTTCACAAAAAAGCTAGGAATAAAATATTGTAAAAAATATAATATTGACGGCTTTTTATTAGAGTATTCGGACTACAATAAAAAATTAGGTCATTATAAAGTAGTTGCTAAAAAAATATTATACCACAATATGGCGCCCTCGTTTTTTTCTTTAAATGGTTATAATATTATTTCATCACAAGAATATACAGCTCTTAAAAACAATGCTAAAGAAAAAATTCACGAAGCAAAAATATCAAAACTTGAGGAAAAGGCTCCTAAGTTTAGAGCAAAGTCTATTAAAGGAAACAAAATATTAAGCAAAGAAATGCTTGGTGAAATTATTGTATTAAATTTTTGGTTTACAACATGTGGACCATGCAAGAAAGAGATTCCTCAACTAAATAAACTTAAAGAAAAATATAACAAACAAAAAGTCAATTTTATAGCCATAGCATTAGATCCTGCCTATAAAATTGCTGCTTTTTTAAAAGAAAATAAATTTAATTATGATATCATACCCGAAGGCCGATATTATAAAGATAAATTTGATATCCCGAGTTATCCTACAAATATTGTTATCGATCAAAAAGGAATTATAAAAATGTATGAGACGGGATATAAAAACGATATTATAGAAAGAATGTCATATGAAATTGAAAAAGCATTAAAAATATAATTTTTTAATAAAATAATACTTGATTGATTAATTTGTAATAAAAAGCTACAATGCCAAAAAACCCTGAATTAGAACTTGCCATACAATTTATTGACAAGACAGATAGAAATATCTTTGTCACAGGAAAAGCAGGTACAGGTAAAACCACTTTTTTACACCAAATTAAAAGAGAATCTTTAAAAAGAATGGTTATTGTGGCGCCAACAGGTGTTGCAGCAATTAATGCAAAAGGAGTCACCATTCATTCCTTTTTTCAAATGCCATTTGGCCCTATTTTACCAAACCAAATTGCAAATACATCTAATGCGCAACGTAAATTTAACAAGACGAAGATTGATATTATAAAATCTTTAGATTTAATAATTATTGATGAAATATCTATGGTTAGAGCAGATTTATTAGATGGCATAGATCAGGTAATGCGTCGTTATAAAAACCGAAATAAAGTTTTTGGTGGCGCACAAGTTTTAATGATTGGAGATTTACAACAATTAGCGCCAGTTGTTAGACCAAATGAGTGGAGTTTATTACAACAACATTACAATACCGTTTACTTTTTTAGTTCAAAAGCATATCAAGAAGCGAACGTTGTTTCTATAGAATTAAAACATATTTATCGTCAGAAAAATGAAGACTTCATTACTATTTTAAATGAAATTAGAAATGATAATTTATCAGAAAAATCTGCAAAAATATTAAATAGTCGTTATGCGCCAACCTTCTCTCCTACTAAAGATGATGGTTATATTACCTTAACAACTCATAATAATAGAGCCAATTTAATTAACAACTCTGAACTAAACAAACTCAAAACGAAAAGTACTTTTTTTGAGGCTGAAGTTTCTGGGAAATTCAATGAAAACGCTTATCCGAATTCAGAAAAACTTGAATTAAAGATTGGAGCGCAAGTAATGTTTATTAAAAATGATTCTTCTCCAGATAAAAGGTATTACAACGGAAAAATAGGAATTGTAACAGATATTTCAAAAGAAAGCGTTACTGTTCAATGCCCTGACGAAATAAATGAAATTGTAACAGAAAGAGAAACTTGGAGTAATATTAATTATTCCATTAATGATGAAACAAAAGAAATAAAAGAAGACATTACAGGTTCTTTTGTTCAAATTCCATTGCGATTGGCTTGGGCAATTACAATCCATAAAAGTCAGGGTTTAACTTTTGAAAGAGCTATTATAGATGCAGAAGCTTCTTTTGCCCACGGACAAACATACGTAGCTTTAAGTAGATGTACTTCTTTAGAAGGTTTGGTTTTAAAAACACAAATTACAAGTAGCGCAATTATAAATGACAAAACCGTAAGTGTTTTTAATGAAAGTGTAGAAGAGAATCATCCTGATGAAAAGATTTTGAATGAATCTGAAAAACATTTTCAGTTGAATTTAATTTCTGAGCTTTTAGATTATCAACCCTTTTTGTACCCAATATCAAGAATGATTGATATTTTTTATAAAAATCAAACAAGTATAAAAGGAGATGTTATAAATCATTTACAAACCATAAAAGACGATGGAGTTGTTGCTTTAATGAAAGTTGCTAACGGGTTTAAAAATCAGTTGGTACAGATTTCTGAAGATAATATTTTACCTGAAAACAATTCTTCAATTCAAGAACGTTTTACAAAAGCAGTCGACTATTTTGTAACACAAACAAAAGGAAATATTCTAAAACCATTAAATACAATTTCATTTTCTACGGATAACAAAACAGTCAAAAAAGACTTCTCAAAACAGTTTGACTCTATACAAGAAAAATTAATGGAAAAACTTTTTGCACTCCAAAAAATGACAAACGGTTTTAAAGTAGAAGAATATTTACAAGTAAGAGCAAAAGCCGTTTTACAAAAAACCACACCTAGTAAAAAGAAAACAGTAGCTTCTAAACGCGACCCAATTTTAGCCATAAAGTTACGTGAGTTAAGAGATGAAATTAGAGTTGCAGAAAATATACCTGCCTTTCAAATATTTACTCAAGAAACTCTGTATGCAATGAGTGAAGCCATACCTCGGACAGAAAAAGAGTTACTCAAAATTTCAGGAATGGGTAAAATTCGTGTAAATAAATATGGATCACAAATTCTGGAAACAATAGAAGTATATTGTAAAGAAAACGGAATTAATAAATTGAACAAACAAAATAAAGAAGACAAAAAATCAACAAAACAAATTACTTTTGAGTTGTTTAAGTCTGGACTTTCAGTTAAGGAAATCGCAAAAGAAAGAAGTCTAACAACTGGAACAATAGAAAGTCATTTGGCAAGTTTTATTCCTTCTGGTGAAGTTGATATTTTAGAACTCATAGATATCAAGCGTTATAAAAAACTTATAAATGCAATTGAAGACACAAAGTTCAAAAGCCTAACAGAGTTAAAAGAAAAAGTAGATAAATCCTTTTCTTTCATGGAGCTAAGAATGGTGTTACTTTCTATGGAAAATTAATTGCAAAACTTTATTAAAAACGAATACCTAAATAAATATGATCATAAAATTATCATCATTCTTTGACCAAGAAATTTCTACACTTCTGATTTAGAATTGGTTTTTTTTTAATAAAAAAAGAGGAAATTTTATCAGCTACTTGTGCGATTTTCATGACATTCTTTTTTCTAATAAATTTATAAAAACACTTTATCGATTTTACTTCAAATCTTTCAATAACAACTGTATAGATTTATTACCATTCCATTCGTTTTCATCTAAAGCATAGACAATATCAAAGTCATTTTTAACAAACGTCATTTTATCCCCTAAACCAAAACCAATTGAGTTGAAGGTTCTTTTATTATCACCTTGAAAAACATTTAGTTTTAAATGAGTTTTATCTGCACCAACTTGTTTTCCGTAACCATTATCTCTGACACAAGTAGATTTAAAGGTAGGTTTCATATTCATAGGCCCAAAAGGAGCCATTTGCTGAATAATTCTAAAAAACTTCGGCGTAATTTCTGACAAATCTATTTCCGCATCTACAGAAACCTCTGGCGTTAATAATTTTTTATCAATCGTTCTTTCAACAACTTCTTCAAACATTTTTTTAAACTTCTCATAGTTTTCTGGTAATAACGTTAAACCCGCAGCATATTTATGACCACCAAATTGCTCTATAAGCTCTTCACATTCATGCAAAGCATTATACACATCAAAACCTTTTACAGAACGCGCAGAAGCAGCTAATTTATCACCACTTTTAGTAAAAACTAACGTTGGTCTGTAATATTTCTCTATCAATCTAGAAGCCACAATACCAATAACACCTTTGTGCCAATCTTCTTGATAAACGACAGATGAGTGCGCTTGCTCTTCTTTATTATCAATAATCTGAATTAAAGCCTGATCAGTAATTTTCTTATCTAAATCTTTTCTATCTGCATTAAAAATTTCTATTGCAGCAGCAAATTCTATTGCCGAATCTAAATCCATTTCTGTTAATAATTCTACTGCATAATTTCCGTGTTTCATTCTTCCTGCTGCATTTATTCTTGGTGCAATTGTAAAAACAACATCGGTAATTGTTAATTCTGACTTTTTAGCTTGATTAATTATGGCTTTTATTCCGTTTCTTGGACTTTCATTAATAACCTTTAATCCATGATATGCTAAAACTCTATTTTCACCATTCATTGGTACAATATCTGCAGCAATTGCAGTAGCTACCAAATCTAAATAGGGCAAAAAATATTCAATAGTTTGATTTCTAGAAACGCCTAAAGCTTGTATTAGTTTAAAACCAACTCCGCAGCCACAAAGTTCATCAAAAGGATAACTACAGTCTTCTCTTTTTGCATTTAAAACAGCAACTGCTTTTGGTATTTCATCTCCGGGTTTATGATGATCACAAATAATAAAATCAATCTTTTTTTCTGTAGCATAAGCAACCTTTTCAATTGCTTTAATTCCACAATCTAAGGCAATAATTAATGAGAAATCGTTGTCATGAGCAAAATCAATTCCCATATAAGAAACTCCATAGCCCTCTGCATATCTATCGGGAATATAAGTTGCAATATTTGGATGAATCGTTTTTAAATAAGAAGAAACTAAAGAAACTGCAGTTGTGCCATCAACATCATAATCGCCAAAAACTAAAATATTTTCGTTGTTGGCAATTGCAACTTCAATTCTGGCCACAGCAAGATCCATATCCTTCATTAAAAACGGATCATGAATCTCGTCTAAACTCGGACGAAAATAATTCTTGGCCTCTTCAAATGTTTCAATTCCTCTTTGACAAAGAATTTGTGCTATTGTTCTATTAACTTGAAGATCTACTGCTAATTTTTCTACTTTTTCTTTTACCGGATGTGGTTTTAACGTCCATCTCATAGCAATTTATTTTTTGAACAAAAGATACAATATATAGATGAATTAATTGAATTTTATAATTCGTGTAAGAAGATTTCAATTTCCACTTCAGCAAATTGACGAAACATTTCCATGACTCCACAATACTTTGTTACAGATAAATTAACTGCCTTTTGTATTTTTTTAGGTTGTAATTCAGTATCCGAAAAATGATAATCAACTTTTACTTTGTTATAAAACTTAGGATGCTCTTCTGTTAATTCTGCAGTAATATCAATTCTAAATTCAGCAACCTCAGCATGCATTTTTTTCAATAAAGAAACCACATCTAAGCCAGAGCAACCTGCCAAAGAAGATAACATTAGTGCTTTTGGCCTATAACCTTTTCCTTCACCTCCACTTTCTTCTCCTGCGTCCATTGCTAGAGAAATACCACTAGGATTATCCGATTCAAATTCCATATTTTCTTTCCAGGTAGTTGATACAATATTTGTAGCCATATTTGATCTTTTTGTTATCGTGTTATTAAAATTGAAATAGTAAATTGTGTTTTTGTACAAAAGTAAGAAAACACATAGAAGTTAATGATTAAAATAAATAAATCTCAAAAACTTCAAAAAAATAAGTCTTTCTTTCTTCTTTTTGATAACTTGTTTTTTCTTATTGGTAAATAAATAGTCAAAAAATAGAAAAACAGGAAGTATTAATTTTATAAGAAAATAATATATGGCATTAGTAACACCTTTATCAGCAGAACACGACTTAGAAACAAAAGAATTAGCAGAATTTTTTAATGAAACCTTAGGGTTTTGCCCAAACTCAGTATTAACAATGCAGCGAAGACCTGCAATTTCTAAAGCATTTATCAACCTAAATAAAGCTGTAATGGCAAATGAAGGCAAGGTAACATCTGCTTTAAAAAGAATGATTGCTTGGGTTTCTAGTAATGCCACAGGTTGCAGATATTGCCAAGCACATGCAATTAGGGCTGCTGAACGTTATGGAGCAGAACAAGAGCAATTAGATAATATTTGGGAATACGAAACACATGCTGCTTTTTCTGATGCCGAAAGAGCTGCTTTAGATTTTTCATTGGCTGCTTCGATAGCTCCAAATGCTGTTAACGTAGAAATTAAAGAAGAGTTATATAAATATTGGAATGAAGGTGAAATTGTTGAAATGTTAGGAGTAATTTCTCTCTTTGGATACTTAAATCGTTGGAATGATTCTATGGGAACAACTTTAGAAGAAGAAGCAATTGATAGCGGAAATAAGTTTTTAGGTAAACATGGTTTTGAGATTGGCAAACATGATGGATCTAAATATTAATTAATTTTTATTAAGTATCTACCACATAAAAATAGCTGTTTTTTTATGTGGTATTTTATTGACTTATTTCAATTTTAAAGCTTCATTATCCATAGACAAACCATCGAAACCAAATTTCATAAAGTTTCTAATATTTTGATGTGAAGTCCCTTTAACATCTTCTAAAACATTTTTATAATGTTCGCCAAAACAGAATAACGTTTCTTCTTTTCTTAATTTTTGATGTTGTGCAAATGCAAACAACTTACAAGAACCAGAATTCTCGCCTGCATTATTTGTAATGTCTCCATTTGTAAAAGTGGTTGGAATAAAATTATAGTTAGCCTCAATAACTTGCATCGTATCTGCAAATTTAATTGATGTTGGATTTGCTTTTAATTTGGTTTTAAACTCTTGAATTATCATTTCTGTTGAATTAAAATCACTCTAAAATGTTTTTTTTTAGATAAATCACCTAATAAAAAACATTTAAAACTTTGGTTTTTTTGTTTTATTTATAAAACACTTTCTAACTTGATTCTGAAAATAATGAAGATGATTTGTATTTATTCATTATTTTGATGACTTCCCCTCTACAATAACAACAATTTCTCCTTTTGGTGGTTTTGCTGTATAATGTGCTAAAACTTCAGTTGCAGTTCCTCTAATAGTTTCTTCAAACATTTTTGTTAATTCCCTTGATACAGAAACTTGCCTGTCTTCTCCAAAATATTGTACAAAATGCCCAAGAGTTTTTACTAATTTATGAGGCGATTCGTAAAAAATAATAGTTCTCGTTTCTTCTGCTAACAACAACAACCGTGTTTGTCTTCCTTTTTTTACAGGTAAAAAACCTTCAAAAATAAACTTGTCATTTGGCAAGCCAGAGTTCACCAAAGCAGGCACAAACGCTGTTGCACCAGGTAAACAATCTACTTCAATATTATTTTCTACACATGCTCTTGTAAGTAAAAAACCAGGATCTGAGATTGCAGGAGTTCCGGCATCAGAAATTAGTGCACAGGCTTCTCCGTTTTTTATTCTTTGCACAATACCTTTTACAGATTTATGCTCATTATGCATGTGATGACTGTGCATTTGCGTTTCAATCTCAAAATGTTTTAAGAGCTTTCCACTTGTACGCGTGTCTTCTGCTAAAATAAAATCAACTTCTTTTAGAATTCTAATTCCTCTAAAAGTCATGTCTTCTAGATTACCTATTGGTGTTGGCACTAAATATAATTTACTCATTTAACACGTATTTCTTGAATATTAATTATATTCATAAATACAAATTTACAAAGAATTGTACGGATTCTGCGTTACCGATTGAAGCATTTGTTTGAGCTCTTTTTTGTTAAAAAAAAGCGAGTGCGAAAAGCGGGGCATTTCTGAGAAGAAATGAACGCCCAAAAATAGAAGAGATTTATTATAATTGATTAAATTTGTAGCTTATTAAATAAGAGATAAATGTATAGAAGTCATTCTTGTGGTGAATTAAGAGCATCGCATATAAATACAGAAGTAACATTAGCCGGTTGGGTTCAAAAATCGCGTGATAAAGGTTTTATGGTTTGGGTCGATTTACGAGACAGATATGGTATTACGCAGTTAATTTTTGATGAAGAGCGCACACCAAAAGAAATGATTGAGAAAGCAAAATCTTTAGGTAGAGAGTTTGTTATACAAGTAACTGGTATTGTAATTGATAGAGAATCTAAGAATTCTAAAATATCTACAGGAGCTATTGAAGTGTTGGTTTCAAAATTAGAAATCTTAAACGCATCTGTTACGCCACCTTTTACAATTGAAGATAAAACGGATGGTGGCGAAGATATTAGAATGAAATACAGATATTTAGACATTAGAAGAAACCCGGTAAAGGACAGTTTAATTTTCCGTCATAAAGTTTCTATGGAAGTTCGTAAATATTTGTCTGACCAAGAATTTATTGAGGTTGAAACTCCTTATTTAATAAAGTCTACCCCAGAAGGTGCAAGAGATTTTGTAGTGCCTTCTCGCATGAATGAAGGTCAGTTTTATGCTTTACCTCAATCTCCTCAAACATTTAAACAACTTTTGATGGTTGGTGGAATGGATAAATATTTTCAGATTGTAAAGTGTTTTAGAGATGAAGATTTACGTGCAGATAGACAACCAGAATTTACACAGATTGACTGTGAAATGGCATTTGTTGAGCAAGAAGATATTTTAAATATTTTTGAAGGATTAACGCGTCACTTATTGAAAGAAGTTAATAATGTTGAAGTGGAGAAATTCCCCAGAATGTTATATGACGATGCAATGCGTTTGTATGGAAACGACAAACCAGATATTCGTTTTGGAATGGAGTTTGCCGAGTTGAATGAAGTTACACAGCACAAAGATTTTGGCGTTTTTAATAGCGCTGAATTAGTTGTTGGATTTGCTGTTCCTGGAGGAAATTCTTATACAAGAAAAGAAATAGACAATATTATTAAATGGGTAAAACGCCCACAAATTGGTGCTTTAGGAATGATTTATGCTCGTGTAAACGAAGATGGATCTTTTAAATCTTCAGTAGATAAATTCTATGACCAAGAAGATTTAGCTAAATGGGCAGAAAAAACAGAAGCAAAACCAGGAGATTTAGTATGTGTTTTATCTGGAGAAACAAATAAAGTAAGAGCACAATTATCTGCCTTAAGAATGGAATTAGCAGAACGTTTAGGTTTCAGAGATCCCAAAGTATTTGCACCTCTTTGGGTAATTGATTTTCCATTATTAGAGTTGGATGAAGAAACTGGACATTACCATGCAATGCACCATCCATTTACATCTCCTAAACCTGGTCAAATGGAACTGTTAGACACAGATCCTGGAGCAGTAAAAGCAAATGCGTATGATTTGGTTTTAAACGGTAATGAAATTGGTGGTGGTTCTATAAGAATTCACGACAAACAAATGCAAGCAACTATGCTGAAACATTTAGGTTTTTCTGATGAAGATGCAAAAGCACAGTTTGGATTCTTAATGGATGCTTTTGAATATGGCGCGCCTCCTCATGGTGGTTTGGCTTTTGGTTT
>Ga0115569_10000813_pt1 | contig 24235 bp, 22 predicted proteins | sample COGITO_mtgs_1205_2_FD_87295 | JGI IMG/M metagenome (GOLD analysis project Ga0115569, IMG submission 87295) | Pelagic marine microbial communities from North Sea - COGITO_mtgs_120503 | ecosystem: Environmental > Aquatic > Marine > Epipelagic | place: Germany:Helgoland, sampling site Kabeltonne... | reverse complement strand
GTCGTTGTGCCCTTAATGATCGTCGTGACTGCACTTACGAATACCTATTTGGGGCCGTGCTTGGCCACATGTCATGCTTTGGTGCCACCGTCGATGCGCGCGCTGACTTCCGCGATTCTTTTCTTCGTTCTGAACTTGATTGGGCTCGGGATGGGGCCGCTGACCGCTGGAGTTTTGAGTGATCACTTTACGGAGTTCTACGGCGTGGATGGGCTGCGATATGCGCTGCTCTGCGTGGCTACGATCTCGGCGACGGGCGTCTTTATGTTCGTGCTAGGTGCGAAATACCTTCCGGGAGACTTTGAACGGCGGGAGCTGCTACTCGCCGAGTCGAGGTAGTCTCGACGATATCGTCGACGCGCGAGAGTCGGCACTGAGTAGAGCTCGCGGCGGGAAATACGAGATGGGTAGTCGGCGAGGCGGCTTTAGAGCCCCTTGGGCTTTGTGCCGATCACCTCGTCCGCTTCGAGCTGGGCGAGTTGTTCGGCTGTGATCCCGACTTCGGAGAGGATTTCGGCGTTGTGCTGGCCCATGGTCGGGCAGGGCGTTCGATTCCAGCGGTCGACCGTGGCGAACCGAAAGGGAGGCCGAACGACGGGATGAATCCCGACGATTGGGTGCTCGACGTCTTCGTGGAACCCTCGGGCTTGGAATTGGGGATGCTTGTACTGAACTCGCGCGTCCCATACGCCCGCGGCCGGAATGCCCTTGGCCTGGAGCGTTGCGACGAGCGACTCGAGTTCTTGGCCTGCGCAGAAGCTGGCGAGCGCTTCATCAATTGCATCGTGCTTCCGCCTGCGTCCCGAGTGCGTGGAGAGCTCTTCGTCTTCCGCCCAGGACGGATGGCCCAGGACCTCCTTGAGCGCATTCCATTCGCTGTCGTCGCGTACTACAAGGGCGAGCCAGTTCTCACTTCCTGCGCAGGCATAGACGTTCTGCGGAGCGCCTTGAGGGCTGCGGTTGCCGTCGCGCTCAAGTTCCACGCCGTAGGCGGACCATTCGACCGCAAGCTCAGCCGCCGCGTTGAGTGCGCCTTCGATCATGCTGCATTCGAGGAGATGTCCACGGCCGGTCTGCTCACGCTCGGCGAGTGCTACTTGGGTTGCGAAGGCGGCATGCATTCCCGCAAGAGGGTCGCAGGGGCCGCGCTGAATGCGAGGCTGATCGTCGGCGTGGCCAGTCATCCAAGCGAGGCCTGACATCTGTTCCATCGTTTGCGCGAATCCGACGTTGTCTCGCCACGGACCTGATAGGCCGAAAGCAGGCATTCGAACGACGATCGCCTTCGGATTAATCTTATGAATGTGTTCCCAATCGAGACCGAAGTTTTCGACGACCCGCGGTGAAAAGTTTTCAATGAAGACATCGCATTCGGCTATGAGTTTCTTACACAGATCAAGTCCGGCGGGCTCCGTTAGGTTAAGGGTAATCCCTCGCTTGTTCGTATTCGCGGCGAGGGTGATTGCGCTTCGTTCCCACCAGGAGGGCTCGCTGATGTAGATTCCGCCCGCCATTCGCATGCCGTCGGGGCGCTGAATCGCTTCGACCTTGACTACGTCTGCGCCGAGGTAGGCCAACATCTGACAGGCGGACGGTCCAGCCCACCACGCGGTCGTGTCGATGACTCGAATGCCAGCGAGGGGTAAGTCCGGATGTTGACCCACTGCGGGAGCGATGCCGGGCTGTGGTCGCTTGCGCGATTCAATTGAGTCCTGGTGCTCGCCCAATTCTGGAACCGCTTCAAAGGGGCGCGGCCCTTCTCCATCAAGCAGATAGGGCGGACGCGGCTGCAGGAATCCGCCGGTCGGGTTTTTCTTGAAGACGCCGCGTTCTTTCAGATGGACGTGATCGAACACGGTCTTGCCGGTGTTGACGGGAGCGACGGGAATTCGAAGCAGCGAAGCGCGTTCTACGACTTCGGCGGTCGTGTGCTGCGTGGTCCAGGCGCGAACGATTTCGTTCCACTCGTCCATCTTGGCCATCCGCGTACCCATAATGGCCCAGTCGGTTTCGGCGATGAGGTCTGGTCGTTCGATCATGAGCAGGAAGTCAGTGAACTGCTGATTGGTGTTGGTATTGAATCCGACCCAGCCATCTTTGGTCGGTTCGATGGATGGGAGTTCAACTGAGCGCGGGCCGCCGAGCGGTTCGGGGCGGCCGTTCATATGGTCCATCAAGTCGAGATATGTCGTGGATCCGATATTCATCACTTCGCAGAGGGAAAAGTCGACGTGTTCGCCTTGGCCCGATGCGCGTGCTCGTCTTGCTGCAGCCAAGCCGGCGACCGCAGCAAATGTGCCGCCGATCCATTCGGTGATTCGTCCGCCGCACATGATGGGCGGCTGGCTCTGTAATCCGCGTACGGAGATCGCGCCACTATGTGCCTGCACAGTGAGGTCGGCGGCGGGTGTGCCTGTGAGCGGTCCGCCTAATCCGTAGTCAGAGATCGAAAGAACAACAAGGCCCGGATAGCGCTCGCATAGCGCTGCAGCGTTCATTTCGCCGCCCGAGGTTTCGACTAGCAGGTCCGCGCCTTTTAGCAGGGCGTCGACATGTTCGTCATCCATCGATCCGATGACCGACTTCTTTGACGTGTTCAGGAACTGGAAAAGAGCTCCATCTTTGCCTTGAAGGTCCTGCCCGCTTGAAGTCCAGCTGCGCAGCTTTTCGCCATCGGCAGGTTCCACTTTGATGACTTCAGCATAGGCATCCGCCATCAGCTTCGTGGTATACGCTCCGGCGATTCGATCGCTGAAGTCGACGATGCGTAGATCACGTAAGCCTTGCATGGGAGTTCCTCGGGTCTAATGACGGAAAATGGGAGCAATTCATGGCATCGGAGACGCCGAAATCGATTCCCAAACTATAGGACGAATAGGCCGCCGCGCAGGCCGAAATTGTTTATGATAGTTGGGTCGATTTCACGCGTTGTATCCCACTTGAGGAGTCCAGCATGGCCGAAGTTCACGATTCGTTCTGCCGATTTTGTCACGCTTCCTGTGCCATCAAGGTCACCGTCGAAGACGGGCGCGCCGTCTCGGTGATCGGCGCGAAAGATAATCCGGTTTATCACGGATACACATGCGCGAAAGGGCGTGCGCTACCGGAGCAGCACGCGAACCCGTCGCGAATTCTGCACACGATGAAGCGGGACGCCGAAGGAAACCACAATCCGGTCCCTGTCGAACAGGCGATGGATGAGATTGCAGAAAAACTCTCCCGCATCGTCGCGGAACACGGACCACGATCGGTTGCGCTCTACACGGGAACGTTCTCGTTTCCTTATCCAGCCGGCGCGCCGATGGCTGGGGCGTGGCTTCAGTCGCTAGGCTCGCCGATGTTATTCACGAGCGCGACGATCGATCAGCCAGGGAAAATGATTGCACCGGCGCTTCATGGCACGTGGGGAGGGGGGCCGTATCATTTCGATGATGCTGATGTTTGGATGTTGCTAGGTGCGAATCCGACGATCTCGAAGTCGATTGGTATTCCGTGTATGAATCCCGGCAAGCGCTTGCATGATGCGGTCAAGCGGGGGTTGCAGTTAATCGTGATTGACCCCCGAGAGAGCGAGGCAGCTCGCGATGCAGCGGTCTTTTTGCAACCGAAGCCGGGGGAGGATCCTACGATCCTGGCGGGCATGATTCGTTTGATTCTAGCAGAGGGCCTTACCGACGAATCCTTCGTTGATGCTCATACTCAAGGCCTGACCGAACTTAGAAGTGCTGTTGAGCCTTTTACCCTCGACTACGTTGAACGCCGAGCGGGCGTTCCGGGTGAAGATGTGGCGCGTGCCGCGCGGTTATTTGCCTCTCTATCCAATGGCGGGGTGAATGTAGGGACTGGGCCTAATATGGCCCCGCGCGGGAACCTCACTGAATATCTTGGCCTCGTGCTAAACACGCTCACGGGACATTGGAGACGGGAGGGTGAGGCTCTGCCTAACCCAGGAGTGTTGATGGCGCCGAGCCCGTCGAAGGCGCAAGCCTTCGATCCGTACCCAGCCTGGGGCTTTGGTGAGCACCTGCGCGTGCGTGGCCTGACGAATACGGTTGCCGGAATGCCGACGGCCGGGCTCGCAGACGAAATCTTGATGCCTGGGGAAGGGCAGGTAAAGGCACTCTTCAGCCTCGGTGGGAATCCGATGGCGGCTTGGCCCGATCAGGATAAGACGCTTGCGGCGATGAACGAACTCGAGTTGAACGTAAGCCTAGATATCAAGATGTCCGCGACGGCGAAGCTCGCAGATTATGTGATCGCTCCGAAGCTTTCGCTTGAAGTGCCGGGGATGACACTGCCGACGGAGTCGCTCACGCCGTATGCGATGGGGTATCCCGAGCCTTATGCGATGTACTCGCCGGCGATCGTGGATCCACCGGAAGGCTCGGATGTGATCGAGGAATGGGAATTCTTCTATGGCTTGGCCCAGAGAATGAATCTTCCGCTCACGCTCGCCGCTTCTTACGAATGGGGACCGGATTCAGAGGCGCCGGAAGTGACCGAGCTTGATATGAGTTGCCCTCCGACCAACGACGAACTTTTCGAAGCCCTCACAAAGGGCGCTCGGGTTCCGCTCTCCGAGGTTAAGAAATATTCGGAGGGAGCCATCTTCCCCTACGAAGCACTCGTCGAGCCGGCTGATGCCGACGCGACGGGTAGACTGGATTTCGCGGACCGGACCATGATGGGCGAATTAGCAGAAGTCGCGCTGGAGCCGATTGACCGCGATTCTTACTATGCCTTCCGGCTCGTCAGTCGACGGCTGCCCGACGTGCATAATTCCGCCGGTCGAGATATCCCGAAGCTAGTCCGGAAATGGTCCTACAACCCGGCTTTCATGAATCCCGAAGACCTCACGGATCACGGGCTCGAGAAGGGCGACATGATCGAGATCACTTCTAGTCATTCCTCGATTCTCGGCATAGTAGAGCCGGAAGAGGGGATTCGTCGGGGCGTGATCTCGATGCCCCATGCGTTTGGGGATGCACCAGGAAGTCCGGACGACAAGGACGTGCGAAAAATAGGGAGCAATACGGGTCGACTATCCAGCGTGGAGCGTAATTGCGACCGATACAGTGGGATTCCTTTGATGAGCGCGATTCCGGTAAACATTACTGCCGCAGAAGAACGCATCCCCGCGCAGGGGGTCTAGTAAGAGTCTTCAGCGGCCTAGCGGCGGCGAATAACGACTTGTCGATAGACAATAATGGAGAGACCTAGGTGTCAATTTTAGATCTGAGCGGTCGAGGCGCGCTCGTCGTTGGTGGCGGACAGGGAATGGGGCGAGCAACGGCTCTGCTCTTGGCGCAAGCTGGCGCTAACCCCGTGGTGGTTGACCTCGACCAAGATCGCGCGGAGGGGGTTGCCGCTGAGATCGAGGCGCTTGGGCGGAAAAGCGTAGGTCTCAGTTTTGACGTGACGAAGCCTGAGGGGGCGAACGAGGCGATCGCTGAAGCCGAGCGCGCGACCAGCCAGCTCGACATTGTGGTCAACATAGTAGGCGGCGCCTCTTGGTCGCCTTTGCTCTCGGTGGACGACGAAACCTGGGAGCGAGACTTCGATGTCAACCTTCGGCACCACCTGTACGTGGGGCGAGCGGCAGCGCGCAACTGGGTAGCGAACGAACGTCCAGGCGTACTTTGTGTGGTCGCCTCAATTTCTGGAATGTTCGGCGCGGCAAGGCATGGTGCGTACGGTGCCGCGAAGGCCGGTGTGCTGAGTTTCGTGAAAACGGCAGCCGAAGAGTGGTGGCCCCACGGCATTAGGGTGAATGCGGTCGTCCCAGGAACAGTCCGCACTCCACGGATGGAAGCGGAATGGGCAGCGGGTTCGACGCCACGTCCCGCTGCGGACTTGTTAGGTACGATCGCGGAACCCGAAGATATTGGCGGTGCGATCAGCTTCTTGGTGTCGGATCTAGCACGGAAAGTGACCGGACAGGCGTTAGTCGTCGACGGAGGCTGGACGACTCGATTCCCTTATTCGCTGACGTAGCAAAACACCGCATCGGAAGAATCATTCGCACGAGAGGAGCAGGAATTGAAGCTGGATCTACTTTATGAAATAGACGCTCCGAAGCCCTGGGGCAAGGAACATCCCTATGGCCAGCGCGAGCGAGAGCAACAGGCGTACTACGAAGCGATCGAACAGATAAAGCTCGCGGACTCTCTAGGCTTCGAAACGATCTGGGCAGTTGAGCATCACTTTCGCGAAGGGCGGTCGCATTGTCCCGCGCCGGAGGTATTGCTCGGGGCGCTGAGTCAGGTCACCGAAAATATCAATATGGGTTTTGGCGTGACTCTGACGCCTTTCGGCTTCACGCATCCGGCTCGGATCGCCGAGAAGGTCGCGACCGTCGACATCCTTTCGCGAGGGCGCTGCCAATGGGGCACGGGTCGATCGACGCCAATGGAGCAGACGGCATTTCATGTTGATCGTGAAAAGTCACGTGACGATTGGAAAGAGGCGATCGAGATCGTTTGCGGCATGTGGCGCGAGGAGCGCTTCTCCTACAAGTCGGACCGTTTTGAGTTTCCTGAACGAGTCGTGACTCCGAAGCCGTATCAGGACCCACATCCACCGTGCTGGATGGCAGCAACTTCTGAAGGATCAGCTGAAGTGGCCGGAGAGAACGGACTCGGCATGCTTAGCTTCTCGATCATGCAACCGCTTGAGCAGATGGCGCGCCAGATTAAGGTCTATCGGGAGGCGCAGAAGCGCGCGAAACCTTTGACGGGTACGCACACGAACAAAGTCGCCGCATACACCCTCGTTCACTGCGCCGAGACGGTGGACCAAGCAGTCGATAACGGGATCTGGGATTCTGTGGCTTGGTGGTACCAGAACCTGGCGCAGTTCACGCTGGATTGGGAGCTGCCGCACTTTTCTCAGGAAGAGCGAGACGCCGCATTTCCTTTGATGAAGCCTCTCTTGGAGGGGAATGTTCCGATCGAAGCCTTTAGCGACGGCGATATGATTATCGTTGGAGATCCCGAAAAGTGTTTCGAGAAGATGTGTCACTATGCGGATCTCGGATGTGATGAACTAATTTGTTATGTGCAGTTCGGAGGTCACTCGCACGAGTCGGTGATGAAGACGATTGAGTTGATCGGGAAGGAAGTACTTCCCGAGATCGAGAAGTACACGCCGAAGCCTCGAGTCGTGGCGGAATAGGAATCGATATGCAGGATTTGAACAGCGTCTTCGGACTCGAAGGTAAAGTTGCAGTCGTGACTGGCGGCGCTTCGGGGATAGGTGAATCGGTAGCCGAGGTGCTCGCTCAGGCAGGAGCGAGTGTGGTCGTGGGTGACTTGAACGCGGAGGGAGCGGAAGCGACAGCGAAGCGTCTTCGAGAATCCGGGGCCGAAGCTGTCGCGGGCGGCGTGGATATTGCCAATCGCGAGGAAGTGAATGCGCTCGTCGGATTGGCCGAGAGCGAATTCGGCGGGCTCGACGTGCTCTGCAACGTGGCAGGCATGCCGCACGACGGCACCCTAGAAGAACTGAACGACTCAGATTTTGATCGGGTCGTGTCGGTGAATATCAGAGGGACGCTTTATGGCTGCCAAGCAGCGATTCCGCTGATGGCTGCGAGGGGTGGGGGGAGCATCATTAATGTGTCCTCCGGCGCAATCGATCTGCCGGTCGCCGGTTTCGGTCTCTACTCTCTAACGAAGGCTGCCGTGGCGCAGATGACCCATACCTTGGCCCAGGAGGTGGGGGATCGCGGGATTCGAGTGAACGCCCTCGCGCCTGGGGCGACGATCACGAATTTCACGAAGCGTCGATTGAAGCAACCTGATGGATCAATCAATAGTGAAGACTTCGATCAGTTCATTGGATCCATGGAGTCGATGTCGCCCATCGGCCGCGTCGGCGAGTCTGTAGACCAGGCATGGCTCGTGCTCTATCTCGCTTCAGAAGCGTCACGTTTCTGTACGGGGCAAATCTGGCGGGCGAATGGCGGTGCGACTACCGGGCGTTAGCCCGCCGCCTAGCGAGTTTTTCATTGACTCATTGTCTAATGTTAGTTCGAGTCCGCATCTGCCATCGTAAGATTGACAGCCACGGAGCTCGACGTCGGTTGGCTAGGTGTATCGCTTCAACGAGCTCCGGCGGTTCTGCCAGCTCGGCGGCCAAAGAACGTGCCATCCCCAAGGGAGAGCCCGCTGCTATAGCCATCGATCGCAAGGCCGGAGGTTGACCTTCCGGCGCCGTATAGACCAGGCAACACCCGTCCATCGGGATCGAGAATTCGCCCGTCCACGTCTGTTGCGAGGCCGCCGAGGGTAAACACTGCGTAGCGTGCGTTCTCCGTCGTGCAGTCGATTGCTCCGAATGGAGCTGTCGTGAGCGGTGTGAGAAATGGTTCACGCTTTCCAAAAAGGGGGTCCACACCGCGTTTGGCGTGGAGGTTGAAGACTTCGATGGTGGACTGCAGCGTGCCCTCGGGCAGACCAAGCTCCTCCTCGAGTTCCTTCGGTGTCTCGCCGACTGCGGCAAGTTCAAAGCCGTAGTCCGGTTTGACGTAGAAAGTATCGTCGACGATCAGCCAGCATCGTCCGTCTTGGCGAAGCAGCGCGTTGTCTCCGAGGCGTCCGTAGTAGGCATCTTCGTTGATGAAACGCTGGCCCTGCGCATTCACAAGAAGTCCCGCTTTTAAGTCCCAGGGCTGCGTCACTGGCAGGGAGACGGAGACCTTGTCGAGGTGACGCGTGCCTGCGCCTGCGGCCATGCCGAGTCGGATGCCCGAACCATCATCGCCGTCCGCCGCGACGCGCATTGAACATTTCCGAGCCTCGGGACGATAAGCGTCCAGCATCTCGTCGTTGAGTATGAATCCGCCGGTGGTGATGATGACGCCGCCACGCGCGCTGATCGTGTGCGACTCTCCGAAGGTCTCGACACGTGCACCAGTGATACGTCCGTCTCGCTCACGGTAGAGCGCTGTGCAGATCGTATTGAATTTTGTTTTCGCTCCCGACGCTTCGACCGCCTCGCATAATGTGCTCATTACCTTATGTCCGGCGGCTCCGGGAACTGCAGCCACGTGTCCACGAGGTGCCGGGATCGCGAGTTCCCGGAAAGGAGCCACGTTCTCGGATCCCGACCAGACGAGGCCGTCGTCCGTGGGCGGCTCTCCGGATTGTCCGTAGTAGTAGGTCTCCTTGTACGGAACCCCTTGGGCGACAAGCCAGTCGAAATGTTCGACGCTGCCCTCGCAGTAGAGTTCGAGCTTGGCTTCGTCTCGCCCAGCTCCCACCGAAGCCCGCAGATATTTCAGCATTTCCTCTGGCGAGTCATCGAAGCCGCAGGCCTTTTGAAGGGCAGTGCCCCCGCCTAGGTAGATTACGCCTCCGGACATGGCTGAGGTTCCGCCCCCGCCACCAGCTCGCTCTACCACTAAGGTTTCCGCGCCTACTTCGCGGGCTCCCAGAGCGCTCGCAGCCCCCGCTGCGCCGAGGCCAACGACAAGCACATCGACTTCCACGTCAAACCCGTTGAGCGTTCCTGCGTCGAGGATCTGAATTTCCATATGAGTGGTCTCCTGAGATTAGGGTGGGCTGGTCGCCTAGCGCGTGGCACGCGACGACCGAGATAGCCAAGGGCGGTTGGGGGACGAACGAATTATTTAAAGGCGATACCCGCCATCGACGCCGATGACTTGCCCGGTAATGGGGCCACCGCCGGCGGAGGCGAGGAGCACGCACATCGGGCCCAGCTCCGTTGGTTCTAGGATCCGGCGCTGAGCGCTCTCGGATTCGGCGCTGGTTCTTGCTTCTTCGGCGGATACGCCTTGGTATTTGCCAAGGGTATCGAAGTCAACAAGATCTGTTTGAGTCCAGCCGGGGCAGACGCAATTGACGGTTATGCCATGCCTCGCCAAGTCTAGTGCCAGTTGTTTGGTCAGTCCCGTCAGCCCGTGCTTTGCGGCGGTGTAGGCGGGACTCGCCGCCGCGTGTCGGGAAGCGCCGGAGCCGATATTGATGACACGACCCGAGCCACGCGCTTTCATGGAATGAACTGCAGCCTTCGTGGGCCAATAAGCGGCTGTTAAGTTGAGCCGCAGGTTGGCTTCGAAACCGTCGTCCTCCCCAGCTTCTCCCGCGAAGATGTCTGAGTTTCCGCCTGCGGATCCGCCGACGTTGTTCACGAGGATGTCGACCCCGCCGAATCGTTCAATCGCCTGTCGCACCGGTTCTCCGGCTTGCGCGAGATCGGCGGCATCCGCCACCACAGGCGTTGCACCGATTTCGCCGGCAGTCTTTTCGAGGACGTCAGTGCGTCGGCCAGAGATCACCACCTGGGCGCCAGCCTCGACCAGTGCTGTTGCAATTCCGGCGCCGATGCCGCGGGAGCCGCCAGTGACGACGGCAACGCGGCCGGCAAGAAGGGGTGTAGAGGGGAAGGGCGGGTTTGAGGCCATGGCGGAATCTCCGAAGGGGTTCGCTAGCTCGGCGTGTGCTCGAGCGGGGACTTGTAGTAGCGCGCGACCGTCGCCGCGACGACGTAAACGACGCGGCTGGACCATTTTCGTCGTGGGAAGGGCTTGCCCAGATACTGCTCGGAAAGCGCGTCGAGCACGACTAGGTCATTGTCGTCACGGGTTTCGATGACTCGCCCACGAACGAGGACTTGCTCGTAGGGGTTGCGATAGTCGGTCACCGAGAGCGCGACGCGACCGTCGAGGGCGAGATTCTTTCCTTTAAGGCCGCGGCTGTCAGTGGCGATCAGGATGTGATCGCCTTCCCGTCCTACCCAGACAGGTTCAACTTTCGGTGCGCCGTCGGGCATGAGGGTCGCAACCGAGGCGAAGTTGGGCGAATCAAGGAGTCGCCGCGCATCTTGGCTGAGAGGCACCTGCGCATGGACGACTTTAGATGCGTCTGCTGTGTCGTGATTCGGACCGGTCATGGCGTGCCTTGTTCATGGGGAAAAGTTCATGGGGAAAAGTTTTGCGCGGTGGTGACTGTACGTTTACATGACGCCGGATAAGCACGTTAGGCATGCCGGCAGCTGACGGATAGGGCTTCGCCGGTGAGATAGCTGGCATAGTCCGAGGCTAGGAATACGATCGCATTTCCGATTTCCCAAGTCTCGGCAGCACGGCCGAGAATTTCATTCTCGCGAATCATCTTCTCAAGGAATTCCGGGCTCGATACTTTCTTAAGGTGGGGATGAATCGCGAGGCTCGGGACGACCGCGTTTACACGGATGCCGTACGGAGCCGCTTCGCTGGCTGTACATCTGGTGAAGGCCAAGACGCCCGCTTTTGAGGCACCATAGGCGGATTGTCCTGCCTCGGCTCGCCAGGCGCAGATGCTCGAGATGTTGATGATGCTTCCGCGGCCTCGCTTGATCATGCCAGGCAGGGCAGCGCGCGTCGTGCGGAAGGGGCCGCTCAAGTTGATGTCCATCAGATTCAGCCACTCTTCGTTTGAGGTCTCGACGATAGATTTGGTCATCCCTAGTCCTGCGTTATTCACGAGGACATCGAGTCCGTCGAAGGTCTCCTCGGCCTTCTGAATTAGAGCAGCAACTTCTTGGTTAGAGCGGACATCACAAGTTTGCCTCGCAACGGCCCTGCCAATTTTATCTTCGAGGTCATCAGCAAAATTCGTTAGGCGGCCCGCATGTACGTCGGAAAGCATCACGCGAGCGCCTTCCTCGGCACAGCGCTTCGCCGCAGCAAAACCTATGCCCGTGCCCGCCGACGCGGTGACGAGGACCGAGCGACCCTCAAGCAGCGAATGGCCGCTCGGGTAGGGAGGCGCCGGGGTTGGCACGAAGGCCTCGCTCATGCGAGCAACCCACCGTCAACGACGAGTGTCTGCCCAGTCATGTACGAGGCTGCCGGGCTGGCAAGGAACCGAATTGCCCGTGCAATTTCGCGAGGCTCTGCGAGCCGCTTCATGAGGTTCTGCTCCGCCATGTCCTCCTCGAAGCTCGCACGTTTCTCCGGATCCGTTGGCAGAATCATGTCCGTGGCGACTGAGCCGGGCGTAAGTGCGTTGACTCGGATTCCATCTTTGGCCCATTCCTGGGCGAGCGTCGAAGTGAAGTTCCGCATCGCGGCTTTCGAAGCGCAGTAGGCGCCGAGACCGCGCATGGGCTGATGGGCGCAGGCGGCAGTGACGTTCACGATGGCCGGGACTTCGCTCCGGATGAGCAAGGGGTGTGCGGCCTGGCAGAGAAAGACCGCAGCTCGAGTGTTGACGCCAAATACTTCGTCGAACTCGGCTTCGGTCAGCTTCCCAACGGAATGCGGCCGAAGAATGGCGGCGTTATTCACAAGGATGTCGAGCTTAGAAGTCGCGCCGGCTACGGCTTCGATCAGTCGTCGGCCGGCTTCGGGTTCGGAAGCTTCGTAGGCGACAGCGTGGGCACGGGCGCCTTTTTCCGCGAGCCGCTCGGCGACGGCAAGGGCTTCAGAATGACGTCTCCCAGTGATGATGACTTCCGCTCCGGCTTCCGCGAATTCTTCCGCGACCGCGGCGCCTATGCCGCGAGTTCCGCCGGTGATCAGCGCGACGCTTCCTTCGAGGGCGAAGGGTTGATCGACTGCGCTTCGTGTCATCTGAATTCTCCGGTGCGATTCATTCCAGAGCGAAAGGGCTCGTCCGTTCTATCTGCTCTGCTATTCCGACCCAGCCTGTTCCAGCCCCGTCTATTCCGCCGTAGGCGCCTCTGGTTTAGGCACTGTCGGCGGCCATTCGCCCCCGCCATAAACCTCAAGAGCGGCGCCTGAGACATAGCTCGAATCTCGGGCGGCGAGGAATAGGACGGCGTGGGCGATTTCCTCAGATCGTGCGAAGCGGCCAGCTGGAATCGCGTTAGTGATCTTTCGCTTCGACTCGCCATCGCCGAAATGGTCTCCCGTGAGTTCCGTCTCCACGAGGCCGGAAACGATGCAGTTGACGCGAACCTGCGGGCCCCATTCGACCGCGAGTGAAGTGGTCGCATTCATAAGGCCCGCTTTGGCCGCTCCGTAGGCGGCGCCGGTCGGCGTGGGACGATGAGACGAGATGCTCACGATATTCACGATTGAACCGCCGTGAGGGAGGTTCTTCATATGCTGGTGGACTTGCGTCGAAAGCACGAGCGGGGCATTCAAATTGAGTTCGAGGATCTTGTTCGTGAGTTTGGGTGGTGCGGTAGCGCTGTCGACGGAAGGCGCGCCCCCAGCGTTATTCACGAGAATATCGATTCCGCCAGCGTGCTCTGCACAGCGTTCGAGCCACGCAGCGGTTGCCTCTGGGTCACGAACGTCAACGCTCTCACAGGTGATTTGATCCGACCGATACGGCTCTTCGGGAAGCCTGCGACTGCAGGTGAAGACGCGCGCTCCGGCTTCGGCGAAGGCTTCGCAGATTTGGCGACCTATGCCGCGAGAGCCGCCGGTAACGACAGCGGTTTGATCATTAAAATCGTATCGGGTTTTGCCGGAGCTCATGTTCGGGTCTCGGGTTCCACAAATTTTAAGGTGAAGTAAGAGGACTCGCAGTGTAGTGCACGATTCGTGCTCTAGTGGCCCCCACAAAGCACGTCTGATCAGCGTGTCCAAAAGTCGCTATAACCGAGAAACTGAGGGGGGCTCACGATGGCAATGCTAGAAGATCCGGGTTCGGGAAAAGAAGCGGGAGAGGATCCTGCGAACAGCTTTTTGGTTCGGTTGGTGACGAATCCAGTCACCACGTGGGTGATTCGAACCTTCTCTGCACGGATAGACCCATGGCTCTATCGTCGAACGAACGGCCGCTTCCACTCGATGGGCACGGGCTCCGAGTCGATGGTGACGATTACCATGACTGGCCGAAAGTCGGGGAAGCCGCGCGCTGTGCACCTGGCTTGCGTTCATCACGAGGGGGATATCTTGATCGTTGCGAGTGCGATGGGCCAGGAGAAGCATCCGGGGTGGCGCTACAACCTCGAAGCGAATCCGGAGTGCGAGGTGCAGACACTCGGCGAGTCCTATCGCGCTCAGGCACGTGTACTGACGGGGCCGGAGAAAGCCGAAGTCTGGGACAAAATGCGGTTGGAGATTCCGATGATCTTTGTGTACGAGAAACGTACGGATCGCAAAATTCGAGTCTTTCGATTGAGCCGCGCCTAGAAAATCGTTGCCGGCCGCGCCTTCGCGCAGACGGAGGTGTGAGCATTTATTAGGTTCGGGGCTTTCCTACGAGCACGCCACCGTCGACCACGTAGTCTGCGCCCGTGCAGAACGACGACTCGTCACTCGCCAAAAAGAGGACGACTTCGGCAACCTCGAACGCTTCCGCCATTCGCCCGAGCGGGTAGCCGCCATACGCTTCGTTGTACTGGTCATCGGTCCAGCCCTTGCGTTCGGTCATCTTGGTTTTTGTGGGGCCAGGAACGACGACGTTGACTCGAATACCTTTTGGACCCAATTCGATGGCAGCGGTTTTTGTTAAGCCACGGACGCCGAATTTCGAAGAGGCGTAGGCGGACATATTTTCGCGGCCTTCGAGGCCCTGGACCGACGAAAAATTGATGATCGAGCCACCGCCTCGTTCTGTCATTCCCTGCATGACCGCTTTGATTCCGAGAAAGGGGCCCACGAGATTTGTATTCAGGACCTTCTGGAACATTTCGAGATCCGTCTCTTCGAGGGGCTTCACTCGGATCATGCCCGCATTGTTCACGAGGATGTCGAGGCCGCCGAAGGCCTTGGTTGAGTCTGCGACGGCAGCGGACCATGCCTCTTGGCTGCTGATATCCAGCTCGACGAAGCGAGCGGCGCCCGAGCGGAGAGCATTAAGCTCATTGGCGAGCGCCTCGCCTTCGTCCGTTCGACGATCGCCGAGTACGACCTTCGCGCCTTCTTCGATGAAGCGTCTCGCAGTCGCAGCACCGATTCCACGTGCTGCTCCAGTGACGAGAGCGACCTTGCCTGAGAGCCTTCCAGGCGCGGTCATCGAGTCACCACGCGATCGCCGCGAACGAACGCGTCGCGCTGCTTGTCTCCGTCGCCCATGATGTTCAACTGATAGGTGTAGCCTTGCTCCATTCGGTAGTTCGTGTGCATCTCGTGGACGTCAAGATGATTGAGAGCGGCTTTCGCGAAACGGACCGCGGCAGCGGGCTTCTGGATGATTAGGTTGGCGATTTCGCGGGCCTTGGGCATCAGATCCTCGGGTTCCGTTACGTAGGCGACGGTGCCCCAGGCGTGGAGCTCAGCGGCGGTTGCGGGCTTGCAGGTCAGCGACATTTCGCGGAGTTTCATGGGCGCGACGAGTTTTGCGAGATGGGACGCGCAGCCGAGCGCGCCGTTGTCGACTTCGGGCAAGCCGAAGCGCGCCTTACTGGAGGCGAGGATCATGTCGCAGCTGGCGACGAGTCCGATCCCGAGCCCCATGCAGAAGTCGTTGACGGCAGCGATGACAGGCACGCTCGTGTGATAAATCTGGTTGAAGGTCTCGTAGCAGGCCTCACCGGAGCTGAGCAGATGCTCAAAGCCTTCGACGCTCTGCATTTCCTTGATGTCGATGCCGGCGTTGAAGCCTTTGCCTTCGGCGGTGAGGATGATGACCCGTACATCTTTATTTTCCTCGAGTTCACGAAAGGTGTCCCGGATCTTCCACGTGTCAGCGACGGTGATAGAGTTCACAGGCGGGTGGTGCATCACCACTTCGGCGACGTGATTTTCGATCGTGTAGCGAATGCTCATCAGCGGGTCTCTCTTCCTTCGTACGGTTAAAAGTACGGCAAGATGGGTCAGGTGTGGTGGGGCGGCATGCGACGTTCGCTCATGGAGTCGAACGAGGGCCCTATGTCGGGCCGTCGGTTGAGGTACTTTCGCAGGTCTGCGGCTGGCGGCAATCGTCGCCGAGCTTTACGAGCTATCAGGAAGAGGATTTTATGAGCACGCCCCAGAGTACGATTCCGAAGATCATCAGCGTCGACGATCACGTCGTCGAACCGCCTCATCTGTGGGAGTCACGGTTACCCGCGAAGTACAAGGACAAGGGGCCCCGGATTAAAATCTTGCCTCGGGGCGAACCGACCTTGAAGGAAGGTGTCTGGGTTGAGGCGCCTGGCGATAGCGACGATATGGCGGCGTGGTGGCACTATGAGGACCACATTTATCAGTTGCGACTGATGATCGCGTGTCCAGGGCTTCCGCCTAAAGAAGTAAAGCCGATCGGCGTGACCTTCGATGATATTGCGCCGGGCTGTTGGCAGCCTAAGGCCAGGCTCGCGGATATGGATAGAAACCACGTCGAGGCGTCGCTCTGCTTTCCTAACTATCCGCGATTTTGCGGCCAGCTCTTCGGGGAGCGCAAAGACATGGAACTCTCGAAGCTCTGCGTCGAAGCGTATAACGACTGGATGGTCGATGAATGGTGCGGTGATTCTGGCGGCCGCCTGATCCCGCTCTGCATTGTTCCGCTTTGGGACGTGGAGCTGGCAGCTGCAGAAATTCGTCGCAACGCGGCGCGCGGTGTTAAGGCAGTCGCATTCTCCGAGCTGCCCTCATGGCTAGGCCTGCCGTCGATTCATACGGATTACTGGGACCCCTTCATCCGCGCATGCGAAGAAACGGGCACTGTGATTTGCATGCACATTGGCTCCGGCACGAAGACCGTGAATACCGGCACCGACGCGCCGACGATCATGTCTTCGAACCTGATCGCGCTGAACTCGGTTGCATCGCTTCTTGATTGGATATTCTCGGCGAAGCTCGACAAGTTCCCCAAGTTAAAGTTGCTCTACGCAGAGTGTCAGATCGGATGGATCCCGTACTTCGTTGAACGAGCGGATGACACCTGGGAAACACACCAATGGGCGCAGGGTGAATACCGATTGCCTAAGCCGCCTTCGGAGTACTACCGACAGAGCATCTACAGCTGCTTCTTCAAGGACTCGGTCGGGATGGATTTGATCGAACGCGTCGGTCTCGATCAGGTGATGTTCGAAACTGACTATCCCCATCAGGATGGAACATTCCCGAACACGCTGCAGGTTGCGAAGGATCTCTTCGGACATCTGCCCCAGGATCACGTGAATAAGATCGCGCGAGAAAATGCGATCAAGCTTCTCGACTTGGATCTTTAGGACGATGGCGGCGCACGAGAACTTGAGGCCGGCTGCGTCGCTTCCGGTTCCGAACGGTTGGTATGCGGTTGCGGTTTCTGATGAGCTCGCGGCAGGCGAGGTGAAAGCCGCTCGCTATTTCGGGGAGGAACTTGTCGTGTTCCGTACGGAGTCGGGCGAGCCGGCCGTCTTCGGCGCCTACTGTCCGCATCTGGGTGCTCACTTTGGTCACGGAGGGCGTGTCGAGGGAGAAGGGCTGCGGTGTCCCTTTCATGGATGGCGTTTTGGCACCGACGGCGGTTGCCGGGAAATTCCGTACGCAAAACGCATCCCGCAAGGGGCGAGTGCAGATATCTACGCGACGGTCGAGCGCAATGGCTTCATCTTCGCTTGGCACGATCTTGAAGGGCGAGACCCTTGGTACGAAATTCCGGAAGTCCCAGAGGCTTCGAGCGCTGATTGGTCGACGCCCGATCGCTACGAGTGGACGGTTCGTGCTCACGGGCAGGAACTTGGTGAGAACGGGGTCGACTCCGCGCATTTTCGCTTCGTGCATGGCACTCAGAATGTTCCAGTCACGGAAGCCGACGAAGACGGGGCCTACCGACACGCTTTTTCCCCGATCGAAATGAAGACGCCGCGTGGCGACGTGAATGGCGGCATCGATTCGCACCAAGCCGGTATGGGCTTCGCGACTACTCGCTTTACAGGAATCTGTGAAACCCTTGAGCTGGCTGTCACTACTCCGGTCGATGCCGAGCATGTCCATGTGCGTTATGCGTTCATCCAACCAAGAGTGGAAGGGAAGGATCCCGTGGGCGGTGTTGCCGGAGCAATCATCCGAGACATCGTTAAACAGATGAACGAGGACGTTCCAATTTGGGAAAATAAGTCCTATCTGACGCGTCCTATATTATGTGACAGCGATGGTCCGATCGCTGATTTTAGACGCTGGTGCCAACAGTTTTACACGCAAGCTGGAGCCGAGTAGTTATGCCGCTGGAAATTCAAGAATTCAACTTAAGCGAAGAGCGCCTTGAATTCAGAGACACCTTGCGCCGCTTTTTCGAAGAGTCTTCTCCGATTACGGAAGTTCGTCGCGTGATGGAAGGCGACTCGACGGGGTTCGCGCCCGATCTTTGGAAAGTGGCCTCTGAGGAGCTTGGCCTTGCGGGCATCGCGATTTCCGAGGATTTGGGGGGCCAGGGGTTCGGCCTGAAGGAGTTGAGCATCGCGCTCGGTGAAGTAGGCCGTTCACTGGCGCCGATTCCGCTTTTTGCTTCGGCCGCGCTGGCTGGGCGTGTTGTCGCCGCAGTCGGTGGAGAAGATGCCGGTGCGTTTCTGCGGTCGATTGCGGAAGGCGAGGCGGCCACCCTCGCATGGGTTGAGGCGCATGGCGACTGGGATCCAGCGGCTGTTCGAATGGAGATTGCCGAGCAGGGCGCTGAAATTCGGTTGACGGGCGAGAAGCAGTTTGTGGTGGGCGCCCATGCGGCGCGGCGATTCTTTGTGATCGCCCGAGAGCCTGGCAGCCACTGCGACGAAGGGATGGGACTCTTTTCGGTTGAGGCCAATGCCGAAGGCGTTGCGATTGATGCGAAAGAGAGCTTTGACCTAACTCAGCCTCTGGCGACGCTTCGTCTCGATGGTGCCCTCGCGAAGCGCGTCGGGCATCAGGGCGAGGCGGCTCCTGGAATTCGTATTGGGCTAGATGAAGCTACGGCGCTACTCACGGCGGAAATGGTCGGAGGCATGCAGAAGGTGCTCGAGACCGCGGTCGACTACGCAGCAGAGCGACATCAGTTCTCTCGTCCGATCGGATCTTTTCAAGCCATCAAACATAAATGTGCGGATCTCCTGATCGATTTCGAGGGGTCGAGAACTGCTGCGGATGCGGCGGTGATGGCATCTGCGGAAGGTGACCCGGAGCGATCTTTATTGGCTTCTGTGGCGAAGTCGCATGTGGGTCCCGCTGGTTTACGAATGGCGACGGAGAGCGGGCAGATCCAGGGAGGCGTCGGATATACCTGGGAATACGACGCACACCTTTACTACCGCCGGGCATTGGCTTCTGCGGTAATGTTAGGCGACGAGACGATGCATCAGGAACGTTTGGCGAGGCTGGTTGCGAGTCGCCGCCTCGAGGGAGCGGCCCAATAATGAGACGCGAAGATACGCCCGAAGAAGCTGCTTTTCGGCAGGAAGTTCGAAGCTGGCTCGAAGCCAATGCGGAACTCAGAAGCGAGCAGCTAGCAGCCCCCCTTGATCATTCCCCTGAGGCCGAAGCGCGGGCATGGGAAGCGATGAAGGTTTGGCAGCGCACCAAGTATGAAGGGGGCTGGGCTGCGATTACCTGGCCTGAAGCGTACGGAGGGCGTGGAGGAACGCCTATCCAACAAATGATTTTCAACGAGGAACAATCGAATTTCGATGTGCCGATTGGATTTATTGCGGCATCTCTCGGCATGATTGGCCCAGCGCTTATGCGCTACGGCAGTGAGGACCAAAAGAAGTATCTGCCGGCGATGCTGCGCGGAGACGAAGTTTGGTGCCAGCTCTTCAGTGAACCCGAGGCGGGCTCGGATCTGGCAGCAGTGCGAACGCGAGGCCATGTAGAGGGCGACGAACTCGTGATCAATGGTCAAAAGGTTTGGACGACCAGCGCGAATTTCGCGGACAAGGGATTTATCGTGTTGCGCACGAATCCGGATGTTCCGAAGCACGACGGCATTAGTTTTGCTTTGATCGACATGAATCAGCCTGGGGTTGAGGTGCGACCGCTTGTGACGATGCGCGGGGATAGGCACTTTAACGAAGTCTTCTTGACCGATGTGAGGACGCCGCTTGATCACGTGGTGAACGGGATCGACTGCGGTTGGCCAGTCACGACGTTCACGCTGATGAATGAAGGCGCGTTCATCGGAATGACCGTCAACAGTCTGACTACTGCGACGGCAATGATCGATTCCGCGCGGGAAACGGGACGACTCGAAGAGGGCGTGGTGCGTCAGCGACTCGGCGAAGCCTATGCACGCGAACGTGTGCTAAAGCAATTACAGGACCGCATCAAGGCGTCGCTTCTTGATGGGCGCGCGCCTGACGTTGACGGATCCGTTTTGAAAATTTTGACCTCAGAATGGGGTCATGAACGTGCCGTTACAGCAACCTGGTTGCAGGGGGCAGCGGGAATGCTGACTGGCGCGGACGCGCCGGGCATGGGTGTCTGGCAAGACCAGGTTCTTGCGAGAGGTTCGATGGCGGTCGGAGGTGGCACCCTTGAGGTGCACAGGAACGGTCTAGGCGAACGCGCACTACGTTTGCCTAAGGAGCCCCGTTTCGATCGCGATAAGCCATTTAAGGATCTAAAGACCAGCGGCTGAATGCTTGCACGGCTGTCCAACTCGGGTGCACGACGCGGTTCGAATGGTCTAGCGTCCGGCAGGTAAGTCACATCTGCGTCTCGGGTCAGTCCAAACGAGATCGCATAATTAGTTGGCCTCTCGCTCGAGAGTCCCTTTCGGAGAAAACGAGTCCATGTCCACAGTTAAGGCGCACACCCTCGCAGATGTCACCCCAGCACTCTCACTTCAGCCGATGAATTTCGCCGCGAAGGACCCGGGGGTCGGTGGTTGGCGACCTTTGCTCGCACAAGGTGTTGGCGCAGACAAAGCAGGTATTGATCGACTGGTCGTGTCCGATCATGTGATCCTGGGTGAGAACCTCGATAAATATGGTGACCCGAGCGCCGGGGGAACCGAAGGCGGAGTTCAGCCGACGGGGCCCGAAGGCCATTGGCTCGATCCGCTCACCGTGATTTCTATGTGGGCTGCAACGACGACACACACGCGCTTCATGACGGGGATTTTGCTCGCCGGATTGCGGCGACCTGCGACGCTGGCGAAGCAGTTGTCTACGATTGATGTGCTCTCCGAAGGACGTCTTGATATCGGGGTCGGCGTCGGCTGGCAGCGAGAAGAGTACGAAGCGAATGGCGTCTCATATAAGGGTCGAGGGCAGCTTCTCGATCAGACGCTTGAGATTTGTCAGACGCTTTGGACCGTCGAAGCCGCAGCCTATTCGAGCCCCAAATATAGCTTCGAGAAGATTCACTTGAACCCGAAGCCCCTCGCGTCTGGAGGAATTCCGCTCTGGATCAGCGGCACGCTCAACAAGAACGTCCTGCGACGGATCGTGCGCTTCGGAAGTGGTTGGATTCCTTGGGGGCCGGACGCAATGGACCCGATCGGAAGTCTCGTCAAGATCGCCGAAGAGATGGAAAAGGGCGGCCGAGATATGAAGGGCTTCCAGGCAGGCTCGTATCTTCAGGTCGTCGAGGACGGCGGAAAGATTGACGCGGCCGCGACGATGGCACCTGTCGCAGCGATGGCCGAAGCGGGGATCACTGATTTTCGCGCGACACTCAATCTTCCTAACGAAGAGGCGGCTGTTCAGGATATGCTCTCGCCGCTAGTCGAGGCGTTTCGGTCCGCGGCCGGTCGTAGTTAGTTCGCGCGATCGCGCCGGACTTGCATGACCTTCGTAGGCGAAGTCAGCAAGTTGCAGCCATCGACGGAGGGATGGGCGAGGACCTTGTGAGTCGGGCGCTTTGGATTTTGCGCATCGAGTAGCTTCGAACCATATCCGATACTGAGCGGCCCGAGCGAAAACATGAATGGGCGCGCGCAGGCCGTTTGTGTTGGTCTTCTAATTCCTCGTATTAGTCGAGGAAGTCGGGCTCTTCCTTCATCAGCACATCAAAGATAGGCTGGAAGCTGAAATGTCCCGTGAAGGCATTTCCAGTGAGCTTTGCCGTGGATTCCGCTTGCCCTTGATCGATTGGCACTGGCGTTCCTGCGGCCTCTGCGAGGAGTTGGGCCTGGCAGCTGCGTTCCATACTTATAAACCAAAAGGCTGCTTCGTCCACGGTTTGCCCGACTGTTAGAAGCCCGTGGTTCCTGAGGATCGCGGCCTTGTTGCTGCCGAGTGCTTCGGCTATTCGGTCGCCCTCGTCGGTGTCGAAGACTACGCCGGTATACTCGTCAAAGAGTCCGTGATCGTTATAGAACGCACAGGCATCTTGGGTCAGTGGGTCGAGGAGCCGGCCTAATATCGACCACGCTTTGCCGTAGATTGAGTGTGAATGGGCGGCCGCTGTGACGTCGGGGCGTGCTATGTGGATACGCGAATGAATCGCGAAGGCAGCTTGGTTCAGAGCGCCGTTACCTTCCACGATCGTTCCATCGTGGTCGACCTTGATGAGATCCGATACGCACATGAGTTTGAAGGATCGACCCACTGGGTTCACCCAGAATTGATCGGGGTCGATCGGATCGCGCACGGTGATATGGCCGGCCACGCCTTCGTCAAATCCGAAGCGTCCGAAGACCCGAAGCGCGCCGGCAAGTTTCGTCTTTCGTTCGACCAGTTCCTCTTCGGGGCTGCGCTCGGGCGCCTGCATGATCGACGCGAGCCCACTCAGTTCTTCGCTTTCAGAGGCGCCTGTGTTGCTGGCGTCGGCTGTGGATACGGAATCGGGTGCAGACATTGTGGCTCCTCGGGGTCGTGACTGGGGCTGCGGGGCGGGTACAGGGGCAAAGATAGCGGCGAAGATAGGAGCAAAAAGAGACAGGCTGAGGCTACGTCATCTCTTAGCGTGCTTCGAGCGCCTTCGGGCCCTCGCGCGGGGATGTCGTATTGATTACGGAACCCGAATGATCCTCGGTGGTCCCCTCTTAAAACGAATCACACGCATTACTGGCGTTCCGGCGCGAGGTGAACCCTTGGGATTGGACGGCATTGATAGCGGGCTCTTGGCGCGTGGCGAATGCATGGTTGTAGCGATGGTTGGCGGATTCGTGTCGACTGGCTTGAAGCTGTTCGTGAAGCACTTCGCGTCTGATAGATCCTGTCGTGTATGCAGTTAGGTAACCGCGACGATCTCGAACGCGCGGCGACCGCGAGGTGTTGTCGCGACGCCTTCGTCACCCGGCTCCAAGCCGAGCAATGATCGACCAAAAGGCGATACGGGGGTGACTGTCCTGATCGACTGTCCATTGGATTCCAGATCCGTGCCGCCTGCGCCAGGGACGACGAACCAGACTTCGCGGTTTACCCCGTCTTTCACTTCGACGTCGAGTTCCACTAGAGAGCCAACAGCGATAGAACTCTCTGTATCGAGGTTGCCTAATTCGAGTCTGGTTAAGGCTTCGAGATTCCTGCCAAGCTCCTCGACCCGGTCCGCGAGGCCGCGAGCTAGATAGCTTTGTTCCGTGGCACGAGTGTCTTTCGCGTGTTCCGCGCGGTTTTCTTCATGGGTGGCGGCTTCTTGGGTATCGAGTTGACGACGTTCAAGAGCCCTTAGATCCGTTTGAATCTTGGTGACTAGGGCAGCAAGAAGGCTCGCTTTGTCGAATAGTACGCGAGCGGAGTTCATCGCGGATGGCTCTTCGAGGGGCGCGGAGATATGGTGCCCCACACCGAGCGACTCCCGTCGCCTGCGGTATGGAAAGGATCGATGTGCTGAAGCTCTATCACTTGCCAGGGTCTCGTTCTTGTCGCGTGCTCTGGTTGATTTTTGAACTCGGTCTCGAATGCGAAATAGAGAAGATGTCGCTGGCGGACGGCTCTCTGCGGACAAAATCGTACCGAGAGCTCAATCCACTTGGTAAAGCACCCACCCTCGATGACGGTGGGGTCGTGCTCTACGAGTCTGGTGCGATCGTAGAGTATCTGCTTGAGAGATATGGTGCTGGCCGCCTAGCGCCGGCCGTAGGCAGTGCCGGTCGCGCACAATACCTGCAGTGGCTGCATTGGGGGGAAGCAACGCTCCTGCCACCAATCGCGGCGATCAATGGCAATCGCTTCGTGCTCGCCGAATCGGATCGTAGCGAGGCGGCGCTCGATGTCGCGCGCCGCCAGTTGTCTCGAGTGCTGAACGTTTTAGGGGGCGTCGTAGCGAATCGTGAGTTTTTGGTTGGAGACGAATTCAGCGCCGCAGATATTATGATCGGCTACGGAGTGAGGCTGGCAAAGATGGTCGGTGAGTTGCCCGAACAACCCGAGAGCATCCATGAATGGCACGACGGACTGGCAGCGCGCCCCGCCTATCAGCGAGCCTTTGACGGCGGGTTCGGAGGGTAGGCTTCTCACTGCCGATGTCCGTTCTGGAGTCGTCCCT
>Ga0115569_10000809_pt1 | contig 24251 bp, 21 predicted proteins | sample COGITO_mtgs_1205_2_FD_87295 | JGI IMG/M metagenome (GOLD analysis project Ga0115569, IMG submission 87295) | Pelagic marine microbial communities from North Sea - COGITO_mtgs_120503 | ecosystem: Environmental > Aquatic > Marine > Epipelagic | place: Germany:Helgoland, sampling site Kabeltonne... | reverse complement strand
AGGGTGGGGCAAGCGTCGGTAGGGCTGAGTCATCGGGGCTGGCTCTCGTGCATTTGAATCGGAGGGATTTTTTGCTAGGCGGCGGTCGATCTTTCCGATACACCTCCGGCTCAATCTATGTCGCACCGTGAAGTGCGGCCGCATGCTTCGGGAGCAATCCGACTTTTGAGCAGGCATTTATTATTCAAGCTGAGGTGAACACACCCAGTCAGCAAAGAGTCGCATGATCGGATAGCCGTCTATTAAAGGCGGGCAGAGCGTCTCACTACTCAAAACACATCGTTATGTTATTTTCAGAAATGGGACTTCTTCCCGAACTGGTTGCAGCCGTCGAAGCCAAGGGCTATACCGAACCGTCGCCAATTCAAGCCCGCGCCATACCTGCTGTTCTCGAAGGACGTGATGTTCTGGGCGGCGCACAAACAGGCACTGGCAAAACTGCCGCCTTTAGTCTGCCGATGTTGCAGATTTTGTCCAAAGCGGAGTTTAATGGCCAAAACAAGCGCCCACGTGCGCTGGTGCTGGCGCCCACTCGTGAACTCGCCGCACAGGTGCACCAAAGCATCGTCGACTATGGACAGCATGTGAATATGCGCTCTTTTGTGATCTTCGGCGGCGTGGGGTTCCAGCCGCAGATCAATGCAGTCCGCCGTGGGCTTGATATTATCGTGGCCACTCCAGGTCGCTTACTCGATCTCTGCCAGCGTGGTGACTTGCAACTCTCGAATATTGAGATTCTGGTGCTCGATGAGGCTGACCGCATGCTCGACATGGGCTTCATCCATGACATCAGGAAGATTCTGCAGCTGATTCCTGAAAAACGACAAAATCTGTTTTTCTCGGCAACCTATTCGAAAGATGTGAAAAAGCTCGCTGACTCGATGTTGCATAACCCGGTCGAAGTCGAGGTGGCCGCGCGCAATGCGACCGCGGATCGTGTCGACCAAGAGGCGTATATTGTCAGTCAAAAAGCCAAGCCACAATTTCTTGCTGAAATGATTGAGCAGGGCGCGTGGACTCAGGTGCTCGTCTTTTCTCGCACCAAGCATGGCGCTAATAAGCTAGCCACGTATTTGGATAATCAAGGCATCGGTGCGATGGCGATTCATGGTAACAAGAGCCAGTCTGCTCGTGAGCGTGCATTGGCATCTTTTAAGGCGAACAAGATTCGCGTATTGGTGGCGACCGACATCGCTGCGCGTGGTCTGGATATTGCGGATCTGCCGCATGTGGTGAACTACGAGCTGCCGAATATCCCGGAAGATTACGTGCACCGTATCGGCCGCACTGGGCGCGCCGGTAAGGCGGGTAATGCCGTCTCGCTTGTCTGCGACGTGGAAGAGGGCTACCTGTGGGACATCGAGAAGACGATGAAGAAGGAGATTCCGCTCTTCAAAATCGATGACCGTGGTGAGAAGATTTCGGTGCCGCGTCCAGCAACGCGCTCCAAGCTGTCACGTCCTGCTCCTGGGCAGCAACAACGCCGTGGTGGTGGCGGTGGTGGACGTCAAGGTGGGGGCGGAGGTAAAGGCAGACCGCAAGGCGGCCGCTCCGGCGGAGGCCGTCCACAAGGTGGTGGTCGCAGTGGCGGTGCGCAAGGTGGTGGTCGCAGTGGCGGTGCCGCATCCAGTTCAGGCTCTTCACAAGGGGCAGGGCCGAGTGCAGACCGCGCGCGTAAGCGCAATCGCTAGTGATATTATGAAAAACGCTCTCCTGATCTTGGGAGGGCGTTTTTTATAGGTGGAGCATTTGAACCGGTGTCAACTTTTTGAGGCTTAAACAAGCGCTGAGGCGCTTTTCATTCGCCAAGTGGGCGCAGGGTATTTAGCGCAGTAGGGTATGAGTTCTATTGATGATTTACTTCAAACTGTAGCGGCGTTGCGGGAACCAGAGACTGGGTGCCCTTGGGATATTGAGCAGGATCACCACTCGTTGGCCGAGTGTTTAGTCGATGAGTGCTGCGAATTGCTGCAGACGATTGACCGGCTCGACATGGATCACATGGAGGAGGAGCTGGGTGATGTGCTGATGCAAGTCGTGATGCACGCGCAGATTGCCAAGGAGTCGGGGGCTTTTGATTTCGAGTCCGTTTGTCGCGTGGTGAATGAGAAGTTGGTGACGCGTCATCCGCATGTGTTTGGCGACAGCGCGCATCTCGATGACTCCAGTGCGGTGCTCAAGCAATGGGACGAAATCAAAGCGGCCGAAAAGAAACGCGGCCCTCAGCAGATTGGGCGTTTTAAGGACCTGCCCAAGCAACTCCCCGCGCTGATGTTTGCGCAGGATGTGTATAAGCAGATTCAAAAAAAGAAGATGGACGCTTCCGATGTGCTGGATGAGGGCGGCATCGCGATGACGTCGGCGGCTTTGGCTGCCGATGAGGCGGCACTGGGCAAGCAGTTATTCGAAATCGCTGCAGCCTGCCGGATCAAGAAGATCGATCCGGAATCTGCGCTGCGACGTTATACGCAGAATGTGGTCGATCAGTTGGAGCAGGGGGCGGCGGTACCCGAATAGAACAGACGAGATGAGCTTCGTCTCGTCTCTCGAGCCTCGCGCTGATATCTAATGAACTACGCGGAGGGGGGCTCTCATTAAGTGATCTATGGATTTTCTTCTCAGTAGCGGCGAATCAGTTGCCGTGCAGGTACAGCGTCGCAAAGGTGCCAGGCATCTGCGGCTCAGGCTCGATCGCAGTAATCAGGTGGTTGTCTCGGTGCCGTGGTGCTGCTCGGACCACGAGGCGTTGAAGTTTGTGGCGAAACAGCGCGATTGGCTGGAAGGTCAATTGGCGCGTGTGCCGGCTGTGCGTGACCTGCCGGATTGGCTTGAGGAATATCCACAGCTCACTGGAAGTGGGGATCGTTTCGCGGTTCGCGTCGAGGAGACGGAGCGTGGGCGAGCGGATTATATCTTTGAGGAAAATGGTGCGGTGATCGTATTGCGCGTGCCGGCAGCAATCGAAGATCCGGATGCGGGTTTGATGCAGTTGGTTCGCCGTTTCGCGAAAGACGCGATGGCTTGTCGCGTGGCCTATCATGCCAAGCGATTGGATTTGAAGTTTACTAAACTGAGCGTGCGCGACCAAGCAAGTCGATGGGGCTCATGCTCATCTAGTGGCGGGATCTCGCTGAATTGGCGACTGGTTCTAGTCGCACCAGAATTGCAGGACTATGTGATCCTGCATGAGTTGGCTCATTTGACGGAAATGAATCACTCGCGTCGATTTTGGGCGTTGCTGGATCAGTATGATCCGAGTCGTGAGGCCAACGAGACTGCGTTGGATGCGATCGCCTCAGTCATCATGCGGGTAGGGCGAGGCTAGTTATTTGCGCAAATTTGGAATCGGTTGAAAGCGCACGCCGATCATATTGTAGTCAGCGTGGGTGCCTTCAGCGAATGTCGCATCTTTAGGAGGATTGAGCATGCGTCCTTCGGCAATCATCGTGAGTTCGACGCTTAAATAATCTTCAGAGCTCAAGCGGACGGTGTAGCTGCCGTCCTTCAAATTGCTAATCGGCACTAAATTGCGACCCATGGCAAGGCGTTCGACCGAGTGAGGTATACTGCCGTCCGCAGCGATAAACTCGATACGCGCGCCGGGGCCGGTTTTGCTGTATTGTGTGAATTCGACCATGTGCTCGTTGGCGTAGCGGATGCCGACGTGCAGGATTCCCGGGGTCTTCTCTGTCGCCTTGGGGCCCAGGTAGATGAAGAGGCTGCCGACGATGGCGGTAAATATGACCAAGCCGATGGCAACATATTTGCCCTGTGATTCAAAAGCTGTTGTAGTGCTGTTCATTTTGAGCAAAATGAAGTGAGAATTCGGAGTTGAGAAGCCTGAATTTGTTTTTTACTAAGAATAGAGCGCAAGGTGGCGGGGGGCCGTTTGTGGTCCGAGTGTATTAGCACTGTAAATTTAACTAACCACTAGTATCTCTTTTGCTAATTGATTGGCCCGATTTGGAACAAGTCATTGCTTTGGAAATTCAATCACCCTAAATCTTGGGTTTTACTCCTCAACATGAAACACGCATAGCCCTAATCCCCGCGGATTTTATGCGATTTCGTTAACTCTTTAACATCAACGTAATCAGCATTTTGGTTTCCTTCGGGATTAAATTTGCTGATAAAAACGGTTGCCATGCTAAATGGCCGCATTCTTAACAGATCTTTTTAACAGTAATGGATAGCGAAAAAACAACTACTCGCAAAGGATTTTTCAAACGAGCAGGACTGGCATTTGCCGGCGCCTTTGCTCTATCTGGTGCAATGCGCACTGAATCAAATCCGAACACGAAACAGGTCGCCTCCTCGGACGCGCCGAGTGCGATGTCTCGCATCCGTCCTGCCAAAGGAGCGGTTGAGCGTAAAATCGTCTAATTTTTAGGCGTTTATAATTTCTAACATATAAGCGATGGCGAACGTATTTCCGAGGTGGGTCAACACGATCCCAATTAAAGTAATGGTAGCACTAGTGCTCACCGGGGGTGCAGTCACTCTTGGGATTACTTACTATTTCACGCCCAAGTATACACGGGTAGGCTACGCGCCGACACAGCCAGTGGCCTTTAGTCACGCGCTGCACGCGGGCCAACTTGAGTTGGATTGCCGTTACTGTCACACCTTTGTGGACCGTTCCGAGCATTCCAATGTGCCAGCCTCTAATGTCTGCATGACGTGTCACAGTATGGTGCGTAAGGACGATCCGATGCTCGCTCCTGTGCGTGACAGCTATGAGTCGGGCGAGCCGATTCCCTGGGTGCGTATTCACAAAACTCCCGACTATGTCTATTTCAATCACTCTGTGCACGTAAACCGCGGGATCAGCTGCGTCGAGTGTCATGGCCGTGTGGATGAGATGGAAGTCGTCGAGCATGCGAAGTCATTTAGCATGAGCTTCTGCATGGACTGTCACCGTAATCCGGAAGACAGCATACGACCAATCGAGGAAGTTTACAATTTGGATTGGGAGCGCCCCGATACAGACGAATTTAAGGAAAAAGCTGAAGGCTTTGTTCACGACTGGAAGGTCAACCCACCACAGAGCTGCTCAGGCTGCCACCGTTAATCGACATTTTTTAGATAATGAAGAACACTGAATTTTCAGGCCCACGCTACTGGAAGAGCCTCGACGACCTGGCGGAAACGCCTGCTTTTAATGATTGGGTCGAGCGCGAATTTCCCGCCGGCGCTTCCGATATGGAAGGTGTCAATCGTCGCCATTTCATGAAGGTGATGGCTGCTTCCTTTGGCCTTGCTGGTCTTGGCATGGCAGGTTGCCGTCGTCCGGAGCAAACCATTCTCCCTTATTCCAAGCAGCCAGAGAATGTAATTCCTGGTGTGCCGGTGTATTACACGTCCTCGATGCCGAGCGCTCGTGATAATGTGCCAGTGATCGTTGAAACGCACACTGGGCGGCCAACCAAGATCGAGGGTAATCCAAGCTTTAAGCCCTACGGCGGTGCGACGACTGTATACACACAGGCGAGTATTTTGGATCTGTATGATCCAGACCGTGCGACCAAGAGCAAGCAGGGTGTCACAACACTTTCCCTTGCAGCCGTACGCGATCGCCTTGAAGCGATTCGTAAGGCGCATGGTGCAAATGAGGGAGCTGGTCTGGTGTTCCTTGCGGAGCCGAGCACATCGCCGAGTCGTGCGAAATTGGTGAAGCAGATCAAGAAAGCCTTTCCGAAGGCCACTTGGACCGAAAACACCGCGATTGACCAAAGCACTTCCGAGCAAGCGGCACAGGCTGTGTTCGGCAAGGCGCTTCGTTCGCTGCCAGAATTTACTAAGGCAAAGCGTGTACTAGCGCTCGATGCTGAGTTTCTTATTAACGCTGACGGTTCGTTGAGCCAAGCGCGTGACTTCACTAAGACTCGCAAGGTCAAGGAGTCCAAAGACGCGAATAAGATGAGCCGTCTCTATTCGGTAGAGAGCACATTGACATCGACCGGCTCCATGGCCGATCACCGTTTACGTCTCAGCTCCAGCCAAATGGGCGCATTTATCGCCCAAGTCGGTGCAGCTGTGCTGCAGAAAAAGCACGTGGGTGGTCCTTTGGCTGCGCAACTAGCCGAGATCGGTGCGTCGCTTAAGGTGGACGCGCAATGGATCGACGCTTGCGCGACTGACTTGGTTGAAAACGCCGGTCACTCGATCATCGTCGCTGGCGAGCATCTTCCGAAGTCGGTACATGCCATCGTCATCGCGCTCAATGAAGCGCTGTCTGCTCCGATCAACTACGTTGAAGTGCCGGCCGCAGAGCAGGGCATCGCAGCAGCCGTGGCGCGCCTCAATCAGGGCAACGTTGAGACTTTGATCGTTCTTGGTGGTAACCCCGTTTACGATGCACCGATCGATTTGAACTGGTCCGACGCTCAAGCGAAAGCGACTGAGAGCATCTACATCGGCGGTTCAGTTAACGAAACTTCCGAGGCCGCGGGCCTCTTTATTGCACGTTCTCATTATCTCGAAACATGGGGCGATGGCCGCACGTTCGATGGCACACTGGTACCAGTGCAGCCGATGATTGAGCCGTTGTTTGATACATTTAACGATCTCGAAATCCTCGCTCGCCTTGCCGGTGCGTCGGTCACAGACGGTTATTCGATCGCTCAAGCGACCTTCGCAGACGTTGGTGGTCAGGACTATAGCAAGTTCCTCAGCGACGGTGTGCTGGAAGGCTCTGCATACAAGAGCGCATCAGCAGAATTGGATTATGCTAAAGTGGCGGTCGCTGTAAAAGCGGACGAATTGAAGGCTTTCGAGCTTAGCGCTGAAAAGCTCGAAGTCCGTTTCGCGCCAAGCTCACATGCATACGACGGTCGCTACGCCAATAACGGCTGGATGATGGAGTGCCCGGATCCGATCACCAAGTTGACTTGGGATAATGCGATTCAAATCAGCCCAACACTTGCGAAGGAGCTCGAAAGCGCACAAGGCATTCAGATCTTCCCAACGAAGAAGCCGATGAACAAGGACAGCGCCTTCTTTGAAGCTGCAAAGGGCACGCTTCAGACCAACAAGGCGAATTTTCGCCGTGGTAAAGAAGAAGCAGTAGTGGTCGAATTGACTGTCAATGGTGTCACGATCGAAGCTCCGATTCACGTGGTTCCAGGTCTTGCCAACTACACAGTTGTCTTGCCACTCGGTATGGGCCGCAAGGTCGTCGGTCGTGTTGGTCAAGGTGTTGGATTCGATGCCTATGCAGTCCGCACATCGACTAGCCTGGGTTGCGCACTCGGTGCCTCGATTAAGCTGACCGAAAAGACATTCCATCTCGCCAATACTCAAGAGCACTGGTCGATGGAAGGCCGCGCACTGGTTCGCGAGAACACAGCAGCTGCTTATACCAAGACTCCTGATTTCGTTAACAAGGTAGGCGTCGAGTCACACGCTCCATTGAACTACGCGAAAGACGATGGCAAATCACTTCAAGAGAAGTCGGTGAACCAGTATCGTGGTAATTCCGCTTACGAACACCCTTCATTCTCCAAGCCATTGCCGAACGTTAAAGTTTGGAAAGGGCATGAGGATAAGTTTCCAGTGCCACAGCAGTGGGGCATGGCGATTGATTTGAACAGCTGCATCGGTTGCACCGCTTGTGTGGTTGCTTGCCAAAGCGAAAATAATGTGCCGATCGTCGGTAAAGATCAGGTCCTACGTGGGCGTGAGATGCACTGGATGCGTATCGACCGTTATTTCTCTGCTGAGAAATATGATCAGACGGAAGTTCCGGATGACGTTCAAGTGTCCTTCATGGGCATGATGTGTCAGCACTGTGAGAATGCACCGTGTGAGCAGGTTTGCCCTGTGAATGCCACCGTGCACGACTCACAAGGCCTGAATACAATGGCGTATAACCGCTGCGTGGGCACTCGCTATTGCGCGAACAATTGCCCTTACAAGGTGCGCCGCTTTAACTTCCTTGACTGGAACAAGCGTCAGATCGGTGAATTCTACAAGGGTCCGCTTGGTCCTGTCGACGAGCCAGAGCTTGAGAAGATGAACGCGAATCCAAATGTCACCGTGCGTATGCGTGGTGTGATGGAGAAGTGCACATTCTGCACGCAGCGTATTGAATCTGCTAAGATCGAGCAAAAGCGCCTCGCAGGTGCTTCCGATGACATTCGTATCCGTGATGGTAACATCAAGGTTGCGTGCCAACAGGCTTGCCCAACAGATGCGATTACTTTCGGTGATATCTCCGATGCGGACTCTGAAGTTTCTCAGATGAAGGCCAGCGAACGTAACTATTCGGTACTCGGTTACCTCAATGCACGTCCTCGCACGACTTACCTCGCACGTCTTCGCAATCCGAATCCTGAAATGCCGGATGCCTACGAAAAACCATACGCATACGCTCAATATGATGAGCGCTATGGACATGGTAGCCACGGCGATCACGGAGCAGGGCACGACGACCATGGCGCGGGTCATGATTCACATGCAGTACCTGCGCATGACGATCACAGTGCCCACGGTCACGATGACCACGGTCATGACCATTCCTCTCACTAATTTCTAACTTGCGAACCTATTAAAATGGCTACGACTACTCAAGATAGTTCACTGGACGCGACACAGGCCGCTTTGTTGGCTAAAGTGCAACCCGCTGAGCTTCACGAACCGGCCCTTGTCACGAATGATCGTGATTTCAACTGGGTCACCGATAAGATCTGCCGCATCGTCGAGACGAAAACACCCTTGTGGTGGTGGGTCTGCATGGCGATGGCGTTGATGACTGCCTCCTTCACTGGGATGGGCCTCCTTTGGCTGGTCAGCACTGGTGTCGGTGTGTGGGGTCTGGCAAATCCGATCAACTGGGGTTGGGCGATTGTTAATTTCGTTTTCTGGATTGGTATTGGCCACGCCGGAACGCTGATTTCCGCGGTCCTTTGTCTACTGAAGCAGGGCTGGCGAACCTCGATTAACCGTGCCGCGGAAGCGATGACGATTTTTGCGGTGGTCTGTGCGGGTATTTTCCCGCTCTTCCACGTCGGTCGTGTCTGGTTTGGCTGGTGGTTGTTTCCGATTCCAAATGCAAACGGCATCTGGCCGCAGTTCCGCTCGCCCCTTGAATGGGATGTGTTTGCGGTTTCCACTTACGGAACGGTTTCAGTGTTGTTCTGGTACATGGGCATGATTCCTGACCTCGCCGTACTGCGTGACCGAGCGATTCAGCGCCTCACAAAGGGTGCCTACGAAGGTTGTGGCTGCATGGCGAAGGGCATGGATGTTTTTCGCAAGTTCTTCTACGCAATTTTTGCAATGGGCTGGCGCAATGCTGGTAACCACTGGCGTAACTACGAAATGGCCTACCTGATTCTTGCAGGTATCTCCACGCCGCTCGTTCTTTCCGTTCACACTATCGTCTCCTTTGACTTCGCCCTCGCGGTGTTGCCAGGTTGGCACACGACGATCTTCCCGCCATATTTCGTGGCCGGTGCGATTTTCTCCGGTTTCGGAATGGTGCTGACACTGATGCTTCCACTGCGTGCGCTTTACGGTCTACATGACCTGATCACACAGCGTCACATCGACAACATGTGTAAGATCTGCTTGGGTACAGGTTCGATCGTGGGTTACGCCTACATCATGGAGTTCTTCATTGCCTGGTACGGTGCGAATCCATACGAGAGCTTCGCGTTCATCAATCGTGCGTTCGGCCAATACTGGTGGGCCTATTTGATGATGTTCAGCTGCAACGTTTTCACTCCACAGCTCTTCTGGTTTAAGAAGGTGCGCGAAAACACTGCGATGGTTTGGATCATGTCGATCTTCATCAATGTGGGCATGTGGTTCGAGCGCTTTGTGATTACAGTAACTTCACTGGCCAATGACTTTATGCCATCGAGCTGGGGTTACTACTCACCGACAATGGTCGATATCCTGACCTTCTTCGGCACCTTTGGTTTGTTCAGCGTATTGTTCTTACTGTTCCTACGCTTCCTACCAATTATGCCGATCGCTGAAGTTAAATTTGTGATGCCTGCAGCAGATCCGCACGGCCACCACGACGATGAAAAAGGAGGACAACACTAATGTCTGAATCTGAAACACACGGAATTCTTGCGAGCTTCCCCAACACACCTGCTTTCTTCCACGCGGCGGAAAAGGTGAGGGACGCTGGTTATAAAAATTGGGACACGTATTCATCGTTCCCGGTGCACGGCATGCCTGCCGCTCAAGGTCAGCCTCGTTCGAAGGTGCCGGTATTCACTTTCATTGGTGGTATCTCAGGCTTCACGCTCGGTACCTTTCTTGTCTGGTTCATGAATGCGTATAACTATCCGCTCATCATTGGTGGACAGCCGTTCTTTAGTCTGGTTTTCCCATTCCCGATTATGTATGAGCTGACCATCCTGTTGTCTGCTTTCGGCACTCTCGGTGGCATGTTTATCACCAATTTGCTGCCCCAGCACTACAATCCGCTTTTCAATAACGAAAAATTTCTAGAGGTTTCCGGAGACCGTCTTGTCATCGCGATTGAATCGCGTGACTCGAGGTTCGATCCAGTTGCCACACGTCAATTCCTTAAGGAAATTGGCGGAACCGACATCGAGGAGGTCTCAGCGTAGGACATTATCATGCGTATCTTTCTAGCAATCTATGTTTTTGCGATCGTAGCAGCGGTGTCGATTCTCGGCTTCCGCGGCTCGAAAAGCACAAAGCCACCACTCGAAGTCTTCCCAGACATGGACCGTCAGGCGCGCTACAAGCCGCAGGCAAGCAATGATTTCTTTGCTGACGGTCGTAATGATCGCCCGGTGCCAGCCAAGACGGTTGCCCGTGGTGATTACTTCAATCAAGCAGAGGTCTTTTCTGCTCAGTTTGATGATAAGACTCTCGGCGACACTGTCCTTAATCAAGGCAAGGATGCAGAGGGTAACTTCGTTGATACCCTGCCTCTCGAGGTGACTTACGAACTCATGGCTGAAGGTAAGGAGAAGTATGACATCTTCTGTACCGTTTGTCATGGTGCAGCTGGTGACGGAAACGGTGTGACCAAGCCGTACGGCGTCCTCGCCGCCAGTTATCACGATGATCGCCTCCGCAAGGTCGAAGATGGTCACATCTTTGATGTCATCACCAACGGCAAAGGCCTGATGTTGCCTTTCAATGATCGTATTACACCCGAAGAACGCTGGGCAATTGTCCTCTATGTTCGAGCATTACAACGCTCACAGAACGCAGACGCCAAGGAGCTTTCCGCAGCACAACGCACAGAGTTAGGATTATAATTATATGAGTTCGGACGCATATCACGCTCAAGCTAACAAAGTCGGCAGAATTGCCCTCATCGTTGGTCTCATTTTTACCGCAATTGCAGCTTTCGGCTTATTCCAAGGCTGGAACGAAGGTGACGCACGCCCATTTATGGGGTGGCTCCTCGGTCTCGGGTTTTGGATGTCTATCGCCATTGGCATGACATTCCTGACTCTGATCTGGTACGTCTTCTACGCCCGCTGGCCGGTGATCATTCGCCGCCAGTGCGAGCACGGCATGGCAGCCTTCCCATGGTTGCTACTCCTGTTCCTGCCACTCTTGGCGATCCCGTTCTTCCACGAAAATCCAGGCCTTCTTTGGAAGTGGATGAATGGTAGCAACGCTCTTCCAGGTCACGGAACCGTCGGTGAAGATGCGATCTACACTTGGAAGCAGCCTTATCTAAACATCAATTTCTTCGCTATTCGTGCGGTCGGGATCTTCGGTGTCTTCATCATTATTACAGGCCTACTGCGTAAGTGGTCGTTCGATACGGATAAGACTGGCGACATTAAGAACACAACTAAAGCGCACGCGCTTTCAGCTGTTGGTCTCTTCATCTGTGCGGTTGCGATGTCACTCGGTGCGATTGACTGGTTCAAATCACTCGAATATCATTGGTTCTCGACCATGTACGGTGTGTGGTTCTTTGCGGCCTGCATCCGTGCGGCACTCGCGACACTGATTATCCTGACAGTCATTCTCGCAGCCAAGGGCTACCTTCGGGGGATCCTCAAGCAAGCGCACCGTTATGATATCAGCTGCATGATGCTGGCGTTCACCATTTTCTGGGCTTACATCAGTTTCTCCCAGTATTTCTTGATCTACAGTGCCAATATCCCGGAAGAAACATTTTGGTATAACTTGCGTGAGATGAACTTCGACGGCACCACCAACTCTTGGTGGTTCGTGAGCATGGGCTTGATCTTCGGTCACTTCCTGACTCCGTTCCTCTGCCTCCTTTGGTACAAGACTAAAGTCGTTGTATGGCGTACTGTTGGTATCTCGATCTGGATCCTGACGTTCCACATTCTCGACCTCTACTGGAACATTGTTCCCGGTAAGTTGGTCAATCCAGACGAACATGCTGCGGGCTACTTGGTGCGCCAGTTCTCAATCAACTGGGTCGATATCTCGTCACTCATTGGTATCGGTGGCATTTGCATTTTTGCATTCTGCCGTAGTACTAAGAAAGCTGAACCGATCCCGGTTCGTGACCCGAATATTGCAATTTCAATCAACTACTCAGAGTAATTTACGATGTCTCAATCAGAAATATCATCTAGCAGTCGACTGCTGTCTTTCACCGGTGCCGTGGGTGCGATTTTCGTGTTCGCTCTCATCTTGTATGTAGCCTACCTACCTAATCGTCCGGCTCCGTTTGATCAACAGGTGAATGACGCTCGCCAAGCCAAAGCCGATGAGGCGCGTGCTGCTGGCGAGGCTAAACTGAACAGCTATGAAATTATCAACGCGGAAGCCGGTACTGTTCGAATCCCGATCGAGGATGCGATGGAATCGACAGTGGCTGCCTACAGCGCGGCTAAATAAGGGCTGGAATCCAATCGGACTGTGAAGGAATTATCCTGAATAGCCTGCTTGGTTGACTGACTCGTTCTAATTGTTCCGAACTTCCACGGCATATCCGCCATATCTCTATTTTTTAATCCACTGTAATGAGCAACGCTCCTCAATCCCAGTCCACTAGTCAGGTCGCAGCTATGCGTGCCGAGCTGAGTGAGATCGATGCTTCGATTCGGTTCTCGGCTCTGTATTTTGTCATTTCGGCAACTTTCTGGCTGATGATCGGCACTGTCCTCGCGCTGATCACTGCCTATCAATCCCATGAGTCGAGCTTCTTGGCTGGCTGTGAATACATGACCTTCGGGCGCCTGTATCCTGCTTCCATTAACGCTATGGTGTTTGGTTGGGGCAACAACGCGGTTTTTGCCATCGGTTTGTGGATAATGGCACGTCTGTGCCGCACACCGATTTGCAACAGTGCTCTGTTGATCGTTGCGGGCTTGTTCTGGAATCTCGGCCTGTCTGTTGGGCTCGTCGGTATTTTCGCCGGGGACCTCACATCAGTGGCATTACTTGAGCTTCCGGGCTATGCGACGGCGTTACTGCTCTTTTCGTACGCCTTGATTGGTGCGTGGGGCATTCTTGCCTTCAGCGTTCGCAAGGGCCAAGGAGCCTACGTTGCTCAGTGGTACATCCTCGCAGCACTGTTCTGGTTCCCGTGGATCTATGCGATCGCGCAATTTTTGGTTGTTTGGTTTCCCGCCCGCGGCGTGGTTCAATCGATCACCAGCACGTGGTATGCGTATAACCTGCAAAACCTCTGGCTGACACCGATGGCACTCGGTGCCGCTTTTTATGTCATCCCCAAGGTCTTGGGCCGCCCCATACACTCGTATTACCTGTCGGTGCTAGGCTTCACGTCTTTGGCATTACTCGGCAGCTGGACGGGTATGGCGCATTTGACCGGTGGTCCCGTTCCGATCTGGATGACGACCACGGGTATTGTCACTGCCGTCATGATGGTGATCCCCACGGTCTCAGTGGGATTGAACCTGTATTTGACAGTGAAGGGCACCAGTGGGCATATATGGCGTAGCCCCGCGCTTCGATTTATCATGTTTGGTACATTCGCCTTTGTGGTGTATAGCTTGATCGATTCGGTCATTGCGCTGCCTACATTAAATGAAATCGTTCACTTCACTCGCTTCAGTGAAGGTCTCGACCAGACGGGCGTGTATGGTTTCTTCAGTATGGTGATGTTTGGTGCTCTCTACTATATGGTACCGCGCTTGCTCAAGCGTGAGTGGCCTTCCACCGCACTGATTTATTTACATTTCTGGGGCAGTGCCCTTGGTATTACCGTAACTGTGGTCGCTCTGTTTGTTGGCGGTTGGTTTGAAGGCGTTCAGATGAACGATGCCACCGTCCCATTTTTAGACATTGTTCAATCGACCATACCTTGGTTGAAAGCACGATCCATTGGCGCAGTCTTGCTGGCCCTGGGGCATGTTGCCTTTGCTATTAACTTCTTTTGGATGCTGTTCGCCACGGGCTCGATTCGTGCCAAACAAGGTCCTACATTGCTCCAGTCTGCTAACCAGGAGGGTGCAGCTTAATGAAAAATCTACCGCTTCTTTTTTGTGGGATCTTGATTGCCTTGGCGTCTTCGTTCACTGGCTTGGTTCTCAGTAGTTACATTCAACTTGGCAGTTTAACGCAGACAACGGAGACACTCGATGAATCGGGTAATTCCGTTGAAGGCGATCCATTGTTTCCCGCCAAGGTCTCCGGTTTGGCACAGCAAGGCAAGCAAGTCTATGTCGAGCTCGGCTGTGCCTATTGCCATACACAGCAAGTTCGACGCGCCGGTTACGGTTCCGATGTCGAGCGTGAGTGGGGCAAGCGTGCGACGGTATCCCGTGATTATATTACACAAGAGCGTGTCTTGATAGGTACGCAACGTATCGGGCCTGACCTGACAACTACTGGCGAACGTCTGGCGGACAAAGCCTGGCACCACCAGCATTTGTACAATCCCAAGTCGACCTCCGAAGGGAAGTCTACTATGCCTCAGTACGCTTTCCTTTACGAAACGCGCGAAATCGAAGGCGCTCCGTCCACGAAGGCATTACAATTCGATTCCGGCTCTGAGTATGCACCAGAGGCAGGGTACGAGGTGGTTCCGACCCTTCGTGCCGAAGCATTGGTTGAATACTTGCTCAGCCTTAAACTTAATTACAGCCTCCCTGAGGCACCGATTTCAGAATGATGAGCAACGAGAAAAAAACTAACAAGTCCAGCGATCAGGGCGTGAAGGATTCTCCAGAGCTAGATCTTCATGATCCGCTCATGCGCGAGAAGGATGAGCCTAAGGAAGGCTTTGCACCGACCCCGATTTTTATCCTCTTTCTTTTTTCGGCCCTGTGCTTCTGGGCTGGGGTTTACTTGGTAGAGAATTCTGGTGGTTTTAGCCGCGATGCGTTTTCACCGGATTTCAATCCGCACGCCGCGGTTGTGGTTGTTGAGGTGCCCCTCTACGAGCGCGGTGCCAAGGTGTTTAAGAGTCAGTGTGCGGCCTGTCACCAGGCCACCGGACTTGGCGTTCCCGGAGTCTATCCGCCTCTGGCTGCATCCGAATGGGTCACCGGCCACCAAGAGAGTCTAGCACGTATTCTCATTAACGGTATCAACGGCCCGATCGAAGTCGCTGGCAAATCGTATAATGGTAACATGCCCGCGTTTGGTCCCAATGGCCTCAATTTAAAGCCTAAGGAAATCGCTGCGGTACTGACTTACATTCGTCAGGATTGGGGCAATGCTGCTTCCGATGTGACCGAAGCGACCATGAATACCTACATGCAGCAGTACGCTTCCCGTGGCACTCCTTGGAACGCCACTGAGGTGGTTGAGGATCTGAGCCCTGAGCCTGTCGCTGCAGTCGCTCCTTAGGCGGCAGAGGATTCGCACGCAGCAACAGCAGCCGTGCACCAATCAGTCGAGTTTAGTTATCTTTAAGCCCCGCAGGATTGTTCCTGCGGGGCTTTTTCGTTTCACAACAGAAGGGCGCTCACTTTCGGCGTAAATACCTGCTCGATAGATTGGCGAGCAGCTTGGTGTGTCATTGCGTGCGATTCCTGGCGAGTGAGTTGAGGGCGTAGGTACCAGTTGCTTGGCGTCTGCAAGTCGCCGGCAGATCAATGCCAGTGCTTGAGTCGTTTTTTCAGTGCTGCTGTTGACCTTAGGACAGAATTAGTACGAATTTTCCGCATGGAACCGAATTACTCGAAATTGGCCGCTGTGTTGACTGGATTCTCGACGAATCTACAAAAGGGCGAACGCGTCTTAATTGATGCGTTTGATATCCCCGAAGCCATGGTGGTCGCGTTGGTGCGTGCGGCTCGTGAACGCGGTGCCGTGCCCTTTGTTAATTTACAGCGTGCACGCATTAGCCGTGAGCTGGTCAATGAACTCGACCCCGAGCAATTTGAAACGCAGGCGACGTGGGAACTGGCTCGTATGCAAAAAATGGATGCGTACATTGCGGTGCGGGGGTCGGATAACATTTTTGAAATGTCCGATGTCGATCCGAGCAAGGTGTCGAGTGTCATGCAGGCGATGAAGGCCGTGCTGGACTATCGTGTGAACAAGACCAAGTGGGTGATCCTGCGTTGGCCGACGCCTGCGATGGCGCAGCAGGCAATGCAGAGCACCGAGAGCTTTGAGGAGTTTTTCTTCCGTGTGTGCACGCAAGACTACTCGCGTATGGTTGAGGGCATGCAGGCATTGGAGACCTTGATGGCGAATACCGATCAGGTGCATTTGAAAGGGCCGGACACCGACTTGCGCTTTTCGATCAAGGGCATTGGTGCAGTGGCCTGTGGTGGTCGCCACAATATCCCGGATGGAGAGGTCTTCTCCTGCCCGGTAAAGGACTCTGTAGAAGGGGAGATCACCTACAATGCGCCGACCATTTATCAGGGTGTCTCTTTCGATCGGATCCACTTGAAATTCGAGAAGGGTAAGATCGTGCACGCCGACGGTACCAATGCGCAGCGCCTCAATGAGATTTTGGATTCGGATGCAGGGGCACGTTACATCGGCGAGTTTGCGATTGCGTTCAATCCACACATTCTGGAACCGATGCGCGACATTCTGTTTGATGAGAAGATCGCGGGCTCCTTCCACTTTACTCCGGGCCAAGCCTACGAAGAGGCCGACAACGGCAATCGTTCTCAAGTCCATTGGGACATGGTGCAAATCCAGCGGCCGGAATACGGCGGCGGTGAGATCTGGTTCGATGGTGAGTTGATTCGTAAGGACGGCCTATTCGTCAAAGATGAGCTGAAGCTGCTTAATCCGGATTATCTTCTTAATGGCTAATAGCTTATGAGTGGTAGTGGGCAACGCTCCGTCGTTGCCGCATGTGTTGAGTGCACGTTGTCCGGCGATATCCCTGGAAACCACAGAGCGTTTCTCTCCAATTCTCCTTCTTTTCTAACTATGTATCCACCAATTACACCTCAAACGGCCGACTTCATTCATCGTCTTCCCAAGACAGAGACGCATTTACACATTGAAGGAGCGCTGCCGTATCAACTGCTGCAGCAGTTGGATCCCGAACGCTTCAGTCAGCCACAGGCTTGTTGGGCGCAGGATTTTAAATGGCAGTGTTTTGAGGATTTTGAGCATCATCTGATCGAGCATGCGATGCAGTGGTTTACCACGCCGGAGCGTTATTACGAAGCGGCCAAGGTGATCTTTGCAGGACAGCTCGCGCAGAATATTCGTTATGTGGAGACCTCATTTCATGCAGGAATGATTCAGTTTCTCGGTATTCCGGGGCCGGAGATCTTAGCGGCCATCCATAGTGCGGTGCCTGCAGGTCTGGAAGTGCGTGTCTTTATGGGCATGGCACGTGATTCTTACAATGAGGTGCTCGGTCCGGTGTTGGACGACTGTGTCGAATGGGACGGTTTGGCTGGCCTGGATTTACACGGTGTGGAGTATTTGCCGCTGGAAGCGTGGACGCCGCGTCTGTGGGCTAAGGCGCGCGCCGCCGGCTTGACCACCAAGGCGCATGCCGGTGAGTTTGGGCCTGCCGCCAATGTGCGTGAAGCCATTGAGTTGCTGGGCGTTCAACGTATCCAACATGGCGTGCGTGCGATTGAGGATGCTGCGGTGGTGGACCTTGCGATCGCCAGCGGCGCGACTTTTGATCTGTGCCCGATAAGCAACGTCAAACTCAACGTCGTGCAGGAGTTGGAAGCGCATCCGATTCGGCAATTTTTTGACCGTGGCTTGCGCTGTACCATCAGTACGGATGATCCGTTTTCGTTTGGAAATACAGTCGAGGATGAATATGCGGCGCTCAGTTCGGGGTTGCAGTTCAGCCATCAGGAACTGGCTCAGATCGCTAAGAATGGTTTTGAAGTCGCGCAGCTCGATGCTGCCACCCGCACGAAGTGCATCGCAGAGGTGGACGCAGTGGTGGCGGACTTTGAGGGGTGAGACTATCCTAGCCGTTAAAGACTAGAAAGGCAGGGGCCTGACCGGTCGTGCTGTATTTCGGGGTGCCGCAACCACAGACGGGGCGCGAAGCAAAAAATGACTTTTAGCGGTCAACTCCTCGAGGCTCGTTTGCGCGCGGATGAGCCGATTTTTCGGCGGTTATTGCGCTGCTTCTGAAAGACGGGAATGAACTTTTTCTCGATAAAATCGAAGCCTGCCTGCAGGCCGTCGCGTTCGTATACTATCCCGATTTCGGCTTCCATCGCGGTCGGCTCACCGAGAGCCGAGAGGAAGTGGTTGGATGTCATTTGCACGAAGACCTCCGAGCGCTCCTGCGCTGGGATCTCCTTTTGATTTAAGATCCATTCACGGGCAAAGAGTGCGAGCACTGCATCGCCAATCCATGCCTTTGTGCGTTTTTCATCTTCGTTCATATGTGCGTTTTATCTTCGGTCGGCTAGGGCTCCAAGAAGATTCGACGCGAAGCAGGGATTGCAGCTGTTTCAATTTGGCCTGATCTAAAGTTTGACACATGTATATTTTTACTTTGAGTAATCAAAGTCATGCAATACAACAAACTATTATTCTCTACACTTTCAGTCTTAATTGCTGCCAGCAGTCCTGTCTGCGCCGATTCGCTGGTTACCGACCGTCCGGATGCGACGGAGTCCAGTTCGGTCATCGCTTCCGGCTTTGCTCAGTTTGAAGTCGGCGTGACTGCCGTTGAGGGCACGGACGGTGAGTCCGCGGTTGAATATGGAGGCTCATTACTGCGTGTCGGTATGGTTGAAGACTGGGAACTGCGCCTTGGCTGGGGCGGCTACCTGGAATCCGATACCGTTTCCGGGGCCAATGATGCGATGCTCGGTTTCAAATATTACATCACACCCGAGGGGGATTCTTGGCTCGAGCCCGAGGCTGCGATTTTGGTGCACACTAGTCTGCCAGTTGGTGACCGTGATATTACATCGGATGAGTGCGACCCCGACTTCTTGTTGTCCTTTTCTCACACCCTGTCCGAGCAATTCTCGTTGGGCTACAATTTAGGCGGCATGTTGGAAACGTCCGAGAAGGCTGATGGTGGTGAGACGACCTTGTCGTCGGGCTTATATTCAGTGGCTTTGGGCTATGGCGCCACAGAGCAGTTGGGGTTGTTTCTCGAAGTCTTTGGGGCCGTGGGTTTGAGCGCGGAAGCGTCTCCCGCTTCACTCGATGGCGGAATTACTTGGTTGTTCAACGATGACTCGCAGCTTGATGTGTTTGCTGGCGTCGGGCTCAATGACGATGCCGACGACTGGTTCGTTGGGCTCGGCTACTCTATCCGCTGGGCACGCTAATTTGTGCGGCAAGCGGTCTAGCTGTTGAGCGCTTGGTGGCGCGCTGTGCGCTTGCGGTTCAACACGCCAGCCGGTTGTCGACGATAGGGTTCAGTAAACGTCGGGCAACTCGGCAGGATAGCTGGACGATTAGTGTGCCTCCAGCCAGTTGTCGCCGATGCCGATGTCGATTTCGATCGGGCATTTGAGATCGAGGGCATCTTTCATGCCTTCGGTTACCAGTTCGCGGACGATGGTTTCTTCCGCGGGGTCGAGATCGAAGATCAGTTCGTCATGCACTTGCAGCAGCATACGGGTATTTAGCTGTTTCTCGGTGAGGGCGTTCTGCACGTTGACCATTGCAATTTTGATCATATCGGCGGCAGTGCCTTGAATCGGCATGTTGATCGCGTTGCGCTCGGCAGCGGCACGTATGGTGCCATTGCTGGAATTGATGTCGCGCAGGTGGCGACGGCGGCCACTGATGGTTTCGACATAGCCTTGGGCCTTGGCACGGTCTTGCATGCGCGTCATGTAGCCGGGGATGCCGGGGAACTGCTCAAAGTAATTGTTGATGATCTCTTGCGCTTCGGTGCGCGAGACAGTGCCGAGGCGTTGCGCTAGACCGAAGGCAGAGATGCCATAGGGGATGCCGAAGTTCACCATTTTAGCAGTGCTGCGCTGCTCGCGTGTGACTTCGTCGAGTGCGACGTCGAAGATTTTGGCGGCGGTGGCGGCGTGAATGTCGCGCCCTTGGCGGAAGGCGGTCAACAGGCCTTGGTCTTCAGTGAGCGCGGCGAGGATGCGCAGTTCGATTTGCGAGTAGTCGGCCGATAATAGCTTCCAGCCTGGGCGAGCGATGAAGGCCTTACGGATTTCACGGCCCTGCTTGCTGCGCACTGGGATATTTTGCAGGTTGGGATCGTTGGAGGATAGGCGACCGGTGGAGGTCTGCACTTGACCGTAGTGTGTATGGACACGGCCACTTGCCGGGTCGATCGAGTGTGGCAGCGCGTCGATGTAAGTGCTCTTGAGCTTTGCGAGCTGGCGGTATTCGAGGATATTGGCGACGATGGGGTGCTTGGGCGCGAGCGAAGCAAGGACCTTTTCGTTGGTCGCGTATTGGCCGGTTTTGGTTTTCTTCGCTTTCTCGACCAGTTTGAGCTCGTCAAACAACACTTCGCCGAGCTGCTTGGGGGAGTTGAGGTTGAATTCACGCCCGGCGGATTGGTTGACCGCGTTGCGCAGCGCTTCGATATGACCTTCGAGGGATTGACCTGTCTCTACCAGTACCGATTCGTCCATCAGGATGCCTTCACGCTCCATGGCGACGAGAACCGGTAGCAGCGGCGTCTCGATGTCGTAGAATACCTTGGCTTGACCGCTCTCTTTGAGTTTGGCCTTGAATAGACTCCATAGTTGTAGGGTCACATCGGCGTCTTCGATCGCGTAATCGGCGAGCGCCTTGGGGTCGACTCCGGAATAATCGATCGCTTGGCCCTTCGGCGTATCGGGGACCAGTTCGCTAAAACGAATGGTCGTGTATTGGAGGAAGTCCTCCGAAAGTGCATCGAGGTTGTGCCGCTGTTCCGGGTCAATTAATGCATGCGCTAGCATGGTGTCGAAGCACGGGCCGGCGACGTCCATGCCTTGCTCTGCCAGTATCGATAAGTCAAACTTCAGGTTGTGGCCGACCTTGGTGAGCGTGCTGTCGTCGAACACGGGGCGCAAGACGTCGAGCACTTGCGCGGCTTCGCTGCGCTCGCTGGGGAGCGGTACAAACCAGCCGCTGTGTGCTTGGGTCGCAAAGGAAATGCCGACGAGCTGCACGCTGCGGGGGTTCAGTCCGGTGGTTTCTGTGTCGAATGCGAAGGTGCCCGCGTTGCGAAGGGCTGCGACCAGTTGGTGGAGTGCCTCGGTCGAGTCCGCGATGCGGTAGTCGGTCTTGAGATCGGCGAATGTTTTAAACGCGATGTCAGGCAGCAGGTCCATTTGGGTTTCTCCCGAAGCGGTCGACGCTTGGCTGGTTACCTTGGCTTTTTCATCATCCTCACTCATGAGCACCAGATCGGTGGTGGCTTCTTGAATGGTGAAATCGTTGCCGAAGATGCGTTTGCCAAGGGTGCGGAATTCAAACTCAGCGAAAAGCGGCACGAGTTTGTCCTTGTTGGGTGGGTCGAGGCGCAGTGCTTCCCAGTTCGCCTGAATGGGCACATCGAGTTGGATGGTCGCTAGTTTTTTGGAAAGGAGCGCTTGGACGGTATGGTCGCGGACACGTTCCTTTTGCTTGCCCTTGAGCTCTGCCACATGGTCGATGATGTTTTGCACCGTATCGTAGGTCGCGAGTAGTTTGGCGGCGGTCTTGGGGCCGATGCCTGGCACACCGGGGATGTTATCCGAAACGTCACCGCACAGGCCGAGCATGTCGATCACCTGTTCGGCGCGGGCGATGCCCCATTTCTCTTTAATCTCGTCGACTCCTAGAATTTCCGCGCCGTCGCCTTGGCGGGAAGGGCGATACATTTTGATCTTGTCAGTGACGAGTTGGCCAAAGTCCTTATCAGGTGTGACCATAAAGATTTCGTCAAAGCCGTCGGCTTCAGCGCGATGCGAGAGGGTGCCAATGATGTCGTCGGCTTCGTAGCCGTCCATTTTTAGCACGGGTATACCAAAGGCTTCGGCGACGCGGCTGAGGTGGGGCATCGCGGCCGCGAGGTCTTCCGGCATGTCCTCGCGATGCGCCTTGTATTCCGGGTGCAGAATATGACGCGCGGTGGGAGCCGAGGTGTCGAATACCACTGCGAGGTGGCTCGGCTTTTTCTTCGTGATCAGCTCGATGAGAGTGCCGGTGAAGCCGAAGATGGCCGACGAGTTGAAGCCCTTAGAGGTGTAGATCGGACTGCGGATCAGGGCGAAGTGCGCGCGGTAGGCGAGCGCCATTCCGTCGAGGAGGTAAAGTGTCTTGGACATTTGTTTGAAAAAAACGAAAGGCTGAAATCCAGAAATAAGGTGTGTTATTGTTTCGACCAGCAGGGCGGCGACAAGACCTGATTCCGGAAAGCTGTAGGGTGGGGGATTAAAAAATCGAATAAAGTGTGCCTTGACTAGTCGATCCTGTGATCCAGGCACAAAAAAGCCCTTCCAGTTTAGGAAGGGCTTTTAAAATTAGTGCACCGAAAGGCTTATTCTGCTGGCTTGGTCTTTTTGATGCCGACCACACGATCGCCTTCTTTCCACTCGCCGCGTTCGCGAAGTAGGTCCACGCGTTCGAAACGCTTGAGGACTGTTCTGTTTTTCTTACCACCGCCGCCGGCGGTTGCTTTAAAGCTGTTGTGTTGTGACATGGTATGCTTCTTGTTGAAAGTTAAAACGATGAAATAAACGGGTCTGCCTGATAAAAATCAAGGCTTAATGCGATTTTCTTTCAGGTATTTTTACGCCCCAAGTGGATGATTTCAATCGTTTGTGCGATCGGTCAACCAAAGGGCGAGATATGTGTTCGATTTGAACGGCACGGCTTGATCGGCTTCTTCGTTTCGCTCGCTTACGTGTCGGGTTGCGGCTGAAATGCAAGGGAGGCTTTACAGACGAAGCGAATCAAGCCAATCAAAAGGAGTCACTTATGTCTGAAACTCCTAAATTAGCATTTGAGCAATTACGGATCGCCCGGCACCTGATCCGGTGGTCGCTGCTTGTGCTGCCTGTATCGGTGGCGGTGGGGTCGATGGTGGCGCTGTTTTTGTGGCTATTGGAGTCGGCCACCCAGATTCGCCAAGCCAATCTGTGGCTGATTACGCTGCTGCCGCTGGCGGGGGTGGGTATTTATTGGCTCTACCGCAGGTGGGGCAAGCATAGCGAGGCGGGCAACAATTTGATCATGGATGAGATTCATGCGCCGGGTGGGGGCATCCCGTTTCGCATGGCACCGTTGGTTCTGGTGACGACGGTTATCACGCATTTGTTTGGTGGTTCGGCGGGGCGTGAGGGCACCGCAGTTCAAATGGGTGGCAGTGTGGCGGATTATTTTGCCAAAAAATTTGGCCTGAGGCATGAGGATAAACGCATTTTGCTGATGTCGGGAATGGCGGCTGGTTTTGGTGCGGTGTTTGGCACGCCGCTTACCGGTGCGATCTTTGCGTTAGAGGTGCTGGCAGTCGGCCGTATTAAGTATGATGCGCTGATGCCGTGTTTGATTGCGAGTTTACTGGCCGATATCGTCTGTTCCTCGTTTCCGATTCATCATACCCATTATTCGATTGGCTACTCCGCAAAGCAGGCGATGGGAGCCTTGTCCTTTATTCATTTCGATTTGGTGCTACTGTTGCAGGTTCTGATCGCCGGCGCTTGCTTTGGTCTGGCGAGCTTTGCCTTTGCCGAATTGTCGCATAGCATCAAAGCATTGAGTCAGCGCTGGATCGCACGCAAATGGCTGGTTCCTGTGGTGGGCGGCTTACTGGTGCTGGGGATCAGTGGTTTGTTGGGCACGACCGATTATTTGGGCCTCGGGGTGAGCGCGCCGCATGAGGGCGGTGTGAGCATTGTGTCGGCGTTTAGCGCGGGCGGCGCCGACTCGTTTAGCTGGTTGTGGAAGCTGCTGTTGACGGCGATCACCTTGAGCATGGGCTT
>Ga0115569_10000802_pt1 | contig 24435 bp, 17 predicted proteins | sample COGITO_mtgs_1205_2_FD_87295 | JGI IMG/M metagenome (GOLD analysis project Ga0115569, IMG submission 87295) | Pelagic marine microbial communities from North Sea - COGITO_mtgs_120503 | ecosystem: Environmental > Aquatic > Marine > Epipelagic | place: Germany:Helgoland, sampling site Kabeltonne... | reverse complement strand
ATGGTTCTCATCAACGACAATAGGCACAACAATTCCCTGCTCAGCAAACAGGTGCTTTGCTTTTTGAATTTGTCGTGGCGAGTGATGGCGTGCTGTTGAGTTTGAAGAACGAAGCTCCCCAATACTCAACGAACAGTTTGTTAGCATCATGCTAACTCCTTTCGTTGAAAATAGGGCTTCATTCTTGAAGCTAAAAGACAAACTAATTTCAGCTCGTCACGCAACTGCGATAGTTCAAAGATAGCATATTTTGGCTATTGCGGCAAACGATTTCATTTTTACAGTCAGCGTTAGTTACCAATAAAGTCTTTAAACTAAAATTTAAAAAAACTGGAAATACATTTGTAAGAGCATCAAAGAAGATCCAATAGAGACTCCTGTTAATAGCATCTGTAAATTATAAAATAACAGTAACGTATTTGGTTTTACTAATAGTGGTGCAACTATCCAATAGCTGCTGGCTAAACAAACTAAGGGCAACCACCATTCGAATAGAAAGAATGATATGATAAAACTGATTAAGCTTAAGATTGTGCCAAAAAACTCTAACAGAACACGAACAATAGATTTTCTATGTACAGCTGAGTTAAACGTTTTTCCTCGAACGGACAATAATGTTAGCCGTCCAATTATCCCAGCGTATAAAATAACTAAGACCAGATAAATCATAGTGCTATTTCCTATTTGTAATACATATAGCAAGTGCATGAACTGGAGAACCCAGATCATGGGGCGAGCGCCTCGGATACCAAGGCTTTTGAGTTAGGGTCGCGTATTCATGGGGGATTTTTTTTGGATGGCAGAAGGTAATAACCTACAATTCGTCCGCAGAAAAACTAAATCCTTTATCAAAAGCCTCACTATTTTCGCGATAGATTCTTTGAAATTCAGAACGATCTTCCGTGGTGTCAAACCAGACCTTTTGCTTTTTTCCAGGTCTTGTTTCAAAGGCGTGCTCTACAGCGAAGAGGTATTTTTCAGTAAATAAATATCGTAAATGCATGTCATCTTCCGAGTTTTGATCATCTAATCCAATAAATTGTATGTCAAAGTTTTCGGATAACGTTTGAATTTGTTTGTTTCTGCTAAATAACTCTTTTACTTGTTCAACCTCTATGTTGAGTTTTCTTTTTTTCTCCGTGTCGTAATAGTAATTTCTACCTATCACCTCGATTGTAGTCTGATCGTTCATTTCCGGATTTTTCTGCTCTAATTCTCTACAAAGCTCTACTAGGAACTCCAATCTACTATTAATTTTTTTTTCTGTAATATCAAAAAAATAAGGATCAATAATCCTGAACTTTGTACACTCATAAATATGTGGTGTGAAAAACTTTAATAAACTCTGAGCATTCATCTCGACTTTAATTTTTTTATGTCGGAACACTCTTCTTTTTAATGCCTCATCAGAGGAGATTACGTAATTTTTTAATGGAATTTTCCAATCTAAATTATCGTTACAAATTGCATATTCAAGCTGTCGGTGCGGATCAGTAAATGCTTTGTATAGAGCGGGTTCAGGCTGGCGAGTAAAGTAACTATTATGTTTTATAATTCCATTCTTTGTTATCAAAAAGTCGATAATGTCTTTAAGTTTGTGAATGCTTTCGGAAGGTAATTTTTCTCCCTTCCAGTTCTGTAAAACGTCCTTTAACGGAATTGGAAAGTCTGCAAGTAATACCCCATCTTCGGCACCAAATTTTGTATGTATAGATCGTTCAAGTAGACTTGAGCTGCAGACCGCAAATATTTTAAGAGCAAATGACAAAATTAGAGTAAGCCTTTCTCTTTGAAGCGTTCTTCGAAAAATCCTCCTGGCCAACTATCCGAAAACTCACCCTTTTTATTAATTTTTAAATTTGACAACACAGAGTGTTGGGGCACGCCTATTTTCTCAATTACATTTATATTTATTGATTCAAAGATCCCATTCCAACGTCCCGAAATACCATCCTTATTTTGAATGGAATTTATTTTATCTATGTTTTCTCTTTGAAGGCGCATCAACCGTAAAATTATGTGCTCTGAATGCGTTTCTATCATGAATTTGTTACGTCGTGTTTTTGTCGACCAAATAAAGAGATCTGCAAGGTTTGCCTGTATTTTTGGGTGGATGTGTAGTTCAGGTTGCTCTACCGAGATTAATCGGTTCTTAGAAAGAACTGCTTGAACTATAATTGGTAGCACCTGACTTATCCCATACCCCACGTCTGCAATTGATGATTGCAGGCCATCTGGATCAATCAAAATAATTTCTTGAACGTTGAATTGTGGATGGAATTTGGTGTCGAGGGTGTAAAGGATTTCTAACCTTTCAAGCCATTTATTTAATTCTTCTTTCTCATCCTCTGAACAAGAATGAAGTAAGTTTAGTAGAAATTGTCCACTCTTGCCTACGCTGCTTACAGACAGGTTTGGGTTAATCACAGAAACTCTATCAGGCCTTTCTCGATGAGGGCCTATCTGATCCAAACGCATCAGTAAGTCATGAAATCGATTGCCAACTGTTCTAGTGAGGTCAATGAAGCTAGATCCGGGTAAAACTTTTTCAAATATAATGCCTATAAACTGTTCAAACCCAGCCATATTACTTAATTGGTCAGTGCCTTCAGCTTCGCTATCGACATCTTCAAGTGGATTAACCCTTAATGCCGTGCTGGCCATGCTTTTGATAATGGCCAATGGTCCGAATCCTTCATTCTTAAACACAACTTTACCATATTTCTTCAAGTCGTCTTTGAACTCAGAAAATTCTTTCCAATTACGGTAATCAGCACCGCTTTGAAAGCAATTTTCTATCATATTATTCAGATGATCTTCTAGCTCGAGATATTCAGAGGATTTTTCTGCTAATTCCCTTTCAGTTGTCTCAATTGTATTTTGGTGTAGTTCCATCTCGTGCACATAGCTTGATTTTTCGGCATCTCTTTGTAAGGTCTTTAGTTTTTTAAGATGATCAGGCGTAGTTTTTTTTATATTTGAGGATCGGTTTTCCAGCCAGACAAGTTTTTCTGCTAATTGTTCTAACTTATTCTGATGTCTTGCAATCTCCATGTTAAGTGACCATTGTTCACTCTGTAATTTTTCTTTTTTTACAAAAATTTTCATATAGGAATCTGAAATAAAACTTTTGAATATCTGAGGCAAACTTTCTAAATTACCATCAAAGTTGAATTTATCAGAATTATCCTTAATGATTTTTTCCCAAAAACTTTCATCCTGACAAATTTCTATCTCGCTAGTGTTGCTTTCAACACCTTCATTTTGACGGATGCGTAGCAAGCAAAAGTTTTTGGTATTAAGTTCTAGGCCAACGAGTTTGGAAGACTGGGGTGAATAAAACATGCAAACTTCTAAGCCAGCAAGAATTTTAGATGGATAATGATTTTTGACATCTATCTTGTTACCAGTTTGGCGAAAAAACTGGTGAGCGTGCCTATTTGCAATTTGACGATGAAAGTGATCACTACTGTCTATTCGATAACCGAATCCAATCTGTTCTGATAAATTAACAAACTTCAGTTTGTCAGCTTTTTTAAGTGCGCTAATTCTAACGCGGTCAAAATCAATTTTTGGATCTGCGAAAACCTGCGCCTCTATCTTCCCTAAGTTGATTTCTGCACCATTTGTCACCAGATTGTCGAAACTTTCCAACGAATTAAAAAATCTATCATTTGTTGCGTTGGCGGCTTGTGTTGGGTTGGCGGCTTGTTTCATTAAAGCCAAGGCTGATATTACAGAGGATTTACCACTACTATTTGGACCAAAAAGAAAGTTGATGTTATTGAGTTCAATATAAGATTTACCTTTCCACGATCGAAAGTTTTGGATAATTAAAGCCGGTGGGGTTTTTTTAGGCATCTGAACCTCTATTTTTTTCATTTTCGAATTTCTTCATTCGATCATACCATTGCGCAAAAGCTTGACGACTAGGTAATTCGAGCAATTTGGCAGCTGCAGTTTTATTGCCGGCAGCTTGTTCATCGGCCCTTCTTAGATAATGATGAACTACTTCCCGTATTGTGTCGTTTATATCAAAACCATCACCCAGTTTCCTATTTAATATTTTATCGTCACGGCGGTTTTGCTTTGGAGAAATTAGTACAGCGTCGAGTATATCGTCATACTTTATGACTGGGTCTTCAACGGTCACAGCGACTCGTTTGATCAAGCTGTGAAGTTCTATCAAGTTTCCGGGCCACTCATTATTTTCAATGTAAGCGAGTGCTGATGGACTAAAGTGTTTACGAGTAAAGCCAACCGCACCAACCATGTTGGCGTTAACTCTATCAAGTAGGTTGGTAGCTATTTTTCCAAGATCATTTTTTCGTTCCGAAAGAGACGGTACTCTAATTTTAAGTACGGAAGCTAAAAAATAAAACTCCTCTGTTATTTGTCCTTTTCGAACAGCCTCTACCAAATCAACACTGGACGAAGTTATAATCCTTACATCCCTTAGTTTTTTGTTCCGGCTATTTGGTTTTTTGTGATCAGCGGTGGCCAAAAGACCGCAAAGTTTTTGTTGAGCTTGGCGTGATAATTTTTCTACATCTTCTAAATATAGTGTCCCGTTGGTCGCTTGCTCAATAAATGGTTTAATTTTGTTATCACTCCTGCCTCCCTGAAACATTGGATCTTTTTCACCAAAAATTTGACGATCCATTGTGTGCTCATTTTCAGCACTACAATTCACATGGATAAAGTTTCCATCGTGATGCTCAGATTCTTTATGAATTAACTTTGCTATTGAAACTTTTTCCGTTCCGATCTCTCCAGCCAAGTATACTGGAAATGAATGACTAGATGCTTTTAAAGCTTGTTTGTGCAACGAGCGCATTGAGTCGCTTGAAAAGGCAATCTCACCATAATCATCCAAACTACTAATAAGAACAGTTCCCAATAATTTGTTGCTTTGTTCTAGGGCTTCCTGGCCAATAGCGTCCTTTTGGTCTTTTGAAATAAATTCAGACTTGATTTCAAATGGAAAGTCTATCTCTGCTACACCCGCCTCTTTTGAGTGTTGAAGCATGCGCCCATTAAATTGGATGCCGATTAAGTGCCATATTAGGCTCATCTGCGGTGTCCCAGAGGTAACGTTAAAATCCATTGAAGTAGGTTCAGAGCCAAAAACGTTTTGTTTTTCCATTGCTGCTAGTGCTGCGGTATAAATCCCAGAAAAATCGGTAGGGTTTTCAAGATCAATATAATCCACTTCAATTTTTAAACTGAACTGCTTTTGTAAAATGCTTACAAGCTTTTCTGTTGCCTGTTTTGTTCGATCAGCTTTTGGGCTTACTTCTTCGTCCGTGTCGGCAATTAAGATTAGTTCATCATATTTATCATTACTCAAGATGCTTCCAAGCGCACACTCTAAGTAGTGCTGCTGTTTTATTGCCTTTCGATCGGTGTCTCCAATCCAAGAATATAATGTCTTCATACCGAATCCTTATAATAAAATTTATTTGCTCGCAAGATAATTTGCGCCTTTTTAGGCATTATAAAAAAAAATAGCAAGAATTATTTCCATAAAAATATGCAATTTACAGTTATTTTTTTATTAACGCAATTTTATTTGCTAAAAAACGCAAAAAAACAGTTGACGATTTAGACCGTGGTCCTTACATGTCCACCAAGCCAAGTTAAAAATAAATTTTTTGGAGGGTACTGAATGGTGAATGCAAACGGGGACGCTTGTAGATCTGACGCTGAAGAAGCTTCCCAAGCTCTTTATGAAGTTATTGGGAAGCTCTTAGATAATAAAGTAAACCCGGGTTGCATTGCCGCATGCCTAACAATGCATGCCACAAAGCTTAGCTTTCTCACATGCGACCAGCCGACGATGATATTTGAAAATATTTTAACTTCGATACTCAATGCGATGCCTTCATCAGAACATCAGTTTGAGAACGGTCTTGGTGACAAGATTACGCATCAAAATACTTCCGAACTTTTGAATTAGGAGAAAATATAAATGGCTGATCCAAAATTAAATTTACTTGCAATAACCTGCACAAGCTGCGGTGCAGAGAATTCTCTTTCTGAAGCATTAAGTGCCGGACTTTTGGATGACATGGTTGAAGATGCCAAAAATTTAGCAAATGAAGATTTTGAGTCGAGACTGCTCAAAGAGCGTGAAAAATTTGAGCATGATGTGCGCAGAGCATCGCAAGAACTAGCCTCCAAGCAGCTCACCGAAATCACCAAAGAGCTTGCAGACATGAATTCGGCAAAAATGCTACTTGAGATTGATAAGGCCAAGACGGAAGCAACTAACAATTCACTGATGCAAACCATGGAGGCGCAAATTGAATTAGCAGCAACAGCAGCTGTAGAAAAAGAGCGAGCAAATTTTGCAATTTCTGAGTGTGAAAAACAGGAAGAAATAAATCGTTTACAAAAATCCATTGGCGAATTGAAGTCCACTAGTAACACGGGGTCTTCACAGCTAATCGGAGAGTCTGGTGAGCTATTCATTGAAGATCGATTAAAAGCTCTTTTTCCGCTAGATTTTATTGATGAAATAAAAAAGGGCCAGAACGGTGCTGATTGTTTATGGACCGTTCGTTCTAATGGTGGATCCCAGATTGGTAAAATTTCTTTTGAGTCAAAAGTAACGCAGAAGTTTCAAGCAGGCTGGCTGACCAAGCTTAAAGACGACATGGTTGAACGCGGAGCAGCAGTTGGAATTGTTGTCACAAAGACTATGCCCAATGATTGTGACGTGTGCCATTTTCGTGAAGGCGTCTGGGTGTGTGGGTTTCATGAGTTTGAAACGCTGGCAAAAGCCTTGCGTCAAGCACAAATCGAATTAACACGAACTATTACGCAAAATGTGGCCAAAGATGATAAAGCTACGGAGCTTTTTGACTTTGTGGTAGGCCGAGAATTCTCTGGAATTATGGAAAAGATTTTAAGGCCAATCTTTGAACAGCATCAAATGCTGGAAAAGGAAAAAAGATCACTCACGCGTATTTGGAAGGCCAGAGAAAAGTATATTCAAAAATCCGTGGAAGGTGCCAGCCTAATGGCTGGACAATTGGAAGCCATTTTAGGAGCAGCGGTCGTGAATAAAATTGGATTTGAAAACTTTGAAGTCCTTGAAATAATTGAAGACGAGGGGTCAATCAATGACGAATAGTGAAGGTAAACTTAAGGGCTTAAACTTGCTTCAAGCAGTTAAGGGTGAACTATTTGATGTTCTTGATGGTCAAGGTGTTTCCGACATGGATTTATACTTAGCCGCTCAGCAACTGATAGATTTGTCAAAAAAGGAATACATAGAGCCCAACTATAATGACCAAGCGCAACGGGCGGGTTATTACTCTCACGCAGTGGATACAGCGATAACCAAAATGCAGTCTTCATTGTGGCGTAATGAAACAATTGGCTGGGATGATGGTGAAGACTTAATACGTCCCTCCGATAAAGCTGCAGAAATGCAAATAACTCACAGGAAACATTTAATCGTTGGGAGATTTGATGGCCAGATTTAGTGCACCAGATGCGATGCGTGATCACATGCTTGCTGGAAATCCTGTCTCTTTGATTGAGGCTCTGATTATTTTTGGAGTTCAAGACCGCAACGCAGAAATTGGTAGGCTTCGAAAAGCGGGTTATGTTGTCAAATCTAGACGAGTTCCAATGACTAAAATCTTAGTCAGGACTAACAAGTTTGCGGTTTGTAAACCACCTGAAGATTTACCCCATAAGGAAATCTTAATGACTGAGTATTGGATCGAAAAATGAGAAGGAACTTTAGTGCATATCAACGTCGCATGCTGAGAATTATAGCGGGAAACTTTTGTTCAATTTGCTGCAAGCCTTTAGATTATAATTTTCATGCTGACCATAGATTACCCTACACTAAAGGGGGAAAGACTAATTTGTTTAACGGGCAAGCACTTTGTCCCGACTGTAACTTAAAAAAGGGCGCGACGCTCTAAAATCAGACTTAAAAGATTTTACTGATCACAAAAAATAGTAATTTTGTGAATGGTAGAGATCTGTCTAATCGAAGGATTTTAAATGTTTAAATTACGTCCATGGCAAGCCGCTTGCGCAACAAAATGTAAATCTTGGTTCAAGAATGCCAACCGTACGTTCTTGATGAATGTGGCGCCAGGTGGTGGGAAAACTAAGGCCTCATGTGTTATTGCAAAAGATCTGATCGAGAGTGGTGAAATCGACTGTGTGGTTGTCATTGCACCGCGTCGCTCTGTTGTTCATCAATGGACTGAAGAGTTTCAAGCTATCTGCGGTCGGACGATGCTACAGATTACAGGCAATGATTCAGATCTTTTAGCTTGTTCAGGCGTTGATTTCTCAATCACTTGGAGTGCTTTGGGTGATGCATCACCGGCAATTTATCAAATTTGTAAATATAAAAGGGTCTTGGCAATTTGTGATGAACATCACCACGCTGGAAGAGATGCGGCTTGGGGTAATGGTGCGGATAACGCATTTGCCTCTGCCAAACATACTCTAGTTTTGACTGGAACGCCCATTCGTTCAGATGGATCGGAGTCCGTTTGGATGGCCTATGATAGCCGTGGGCAGATTAATCATCCAAATGATGGAACTTACACTCTATCCTATGGTGAGGCAGTGGACTTAGGTTATTGCCGCCCAATAACGTTTCACCGGCATGAGGGTAATTTTACAGTAGTTTTCCAGGATGGCGATACAACGGCAGTTTCGGGAACTGATGCCGCTCCAGTAAATGATCATATACGCCGAGTACCTGCATTAAGAAGGGCTTTAGATTTCTACAGACTGGCTTGTACGCCTATCTTTGACAAACATGGTGCACCGTGCATCAGGTCTTATCAAGCGACAATGCTTGAGTGGGGCATCCAAAAATTAGATAATTTACGTTGTAAATTACCAGATGCTGGAGGGTTAGTAATAGCCCCGAGTATTGAAATTGCGGAATATATGGCTGACCTACTGGCAATTTTGGAAGGTGACCGACCTTTTATTGTCCATAATCAAATCCCGAATGCAGAGGCTAAGATTAAAGCTTTTAGGGGTAGCAAAAACCGTTGGCTAGTGTCGGTTGGCATGGTCAGTGAAGGAGTCGATATCCCAAGATTAGGAGTTCTGGTGTATCTTCCTATTGCTAGAACTGAACTTGCATTTAGGCAGGCGATGGGGCGCGTTGTCCGCAATCATGGTCCTAATGATAGTACTCGCGCATATGTAATTATGCCAGCACACTTGATCTTTGATGAATACGCTCGCCGTGTTGAGCAGGAAATGTCACCGAGACATCGCGTTGAGGCAGACGAGCCACAAACTAAAGTTTGTGCAATATGTAGTACTGAATGCGATATCTCAGCAAAAGCCTGTCACGAATGTGACGAGGAGTTTTTAGTTGGTCACGCTCGGCAAAAAGTCTGTAGTGACTGTGGAAGTCCAAATGCTTTGGGGGCAAGCGAGTGTATCGCATGCGGCAGAAGTTTTAGCCAAGATTTTGAGGTCCATTTAAATGATGCCTTACGTCACGGCGCTATTGTGCGGGGTATGGACGTGGATGAGGACGAGGTCGTTTTAGGAGAACAGCTCGCGCCGCAACTCGTAAAGAAAGTACTTCGAAGTGGTGACGGCTTTCTAATAAATATTCTCAAAACTGTTCCTGAAGAAAGCTATGGCCGCTTAGCGAGAATGATGGGTGAAATTAAATAATATTTTTTAACTTCTGGTCGGAGGAATAATAATGAACCAAGAAAGTACATATAAAACAGAAAAGAAAAACGAAAATCCTTACCTTTTGATGGGGTTTTGGGAGTTCTCAATTATGTCCACATTAATGGTTGTTTTTTTCCCTTGGTCTCTTTTGTTCTGCGTTTTTTTTCATGGCCTGACGGGTACTAAGTATATAGTTCAAGCATTAATCTATGATGCATCAAAAACCATTCTGGCAATTCTATCATTTGTAATAAGTTTGATAGTTGTAGTTGGGCTGATTATTTTTATCTTTTCTTTCCTTGGTTAATAAACATCGTAATTTTATGGAATATTTATTTGGACCAGCATGAAATGACATCTTCTAAAAAGCAAGCCTTTTGGCGCTTTACCATAATATATAACTTTCTCCTTTTGGGTGGACTCTATTTTGTGATTCTTGGATTTGCTGTAAGCGGTATCGCAGATCGTATTGAGGGCATTATAAACGGGATGAAGATACTTTTGTATTTGATAGTTCTTGTTGGAACATTTGCGAGTTGGATCTATTGCATTTGGAAGTCGTGGAGGCTCACTAATTTTGACAACAGTCTACGCGTTGCAACTATGGCATACTTATTTGGTGCACCTTTGGTCCTTTTATTTGTTACTCAAGACATAATATCTATTATACTGCAGATTACTGGAATTTGGGTGCCATCTCGTTAATACTTAGCGCTAAATTCTACAATTTTGGCCACATAATTCAAATCTTGTCTAAACGTACAAATGTACATATCTCTAATAATTCAGCCTCTGTGAACTCATATATGTCTGGACTGGCAAAAATTCGTTCAAAAACAAATCGTGGTGCATCCAAATCGTTTAGTAGCGTTATTGTCTCTCCAATTACTTTCTGAATAGAAATCCAAGCGACATCAGTCCTAATTTTTTTATTCTCGTATTCAATCGCTGGTAGATATTGATGCACCAATAACTTACCTTCGCAAGTCCTTTGGATACCTGCCAAAAATACCAATGCGCAAGCAGATGCACAGGTCGAGTCTTCTGAAATCCATGTATCCATTTGGTTCTTGCGTACATGTTTAGCAAACTGGAGGGCACCATATATATTACCTCCAACTGAATCTAGTAATATTATTTTTGGTTTTTTATCCATTAACAGAGATAACAGATTATCAACCTCATCTAACACAATTGGGCCGTGAAATAATGCCAATGCATTGTCTTTAGAAAATGTTAGTTTCCCTGCTGTAAGGGGAGAATAGCTGGCAAAAAATAGTAGTATTGCTAAAAAGATGGTTCTTAGGCTCTGCCCTACATTTACTATAGGTATCGCTCTAACCAAAATTTTAAGCATTTTGTATCTTGCATAATTTGCAACGAGCATACCAAAGCCCAATCCCAATATCGCTGTCTAAAGTAAAGTGGTTGGTGGTTAATCCATTTTCAGGATTTGGGGGCTTGTCGAATGTCAGAGACATCTCTTTGCGCTGGATAGCCTTTGTAAATTTTAACTCAAGTTCAATCTGTGGGTTAGCCATAACAAATGCTTTTTCGATATAGTCATGGATATTTGATTTAAGAACGAAGATTGCACTTGGCTTCATTTCGTCGCCAACTCCACTGCTGCCACCAAATATACAGTAGCTCTCATTTAGGTTGGGTTTGGGATCATCTTCGTGGCGTTCTATAGCTACGCTTGCAGTCTGGCTTGTAAATAATTCATTCACCATTTTAACACGCATGTGGGACTGCTCTAGCTTTTTGAAGTCTTCACAGTACTGTACCAGTTCACCGTCGGCAAAGAACTTACTTTTGGTATCTTTATCCGTGCCAGACGAACTGAAATGCTGAACAAGATTGCTTACAACTAAGTTAAAAGTGCCAGCTGGTTCTTTCCCGACATTACCTTTTTTTTCAGTCAATTTTGCGAAGGGTAAAACCGTTGAGGCAGGTGTTTCAGTCTTGTCCATTACCATTCCTTTTTAGAGACCTTTGATAAGCCTCTTCTAATACAAATGGTGACCTAGCAGTATCCGTACAGAGCCTCTCTGGCGAAGGTTTAATACCAACACGACCTAAGTCTAAGCGGTCTGCATCCCAGCATACTTTAACAGTTATATCGCCCACTGTGTAACCGTCGGAATGATAGGTTAGTGCCTCAGTCAGGAGGTCCATTTCATCGTCTGTTAGTTCAAACCAATCGCCTCTTAGCGTTCCGGCAAACTGTGCAGCTCTCTGGCCATGTTGTGGGTCAACGCGCTCATTACGTCGTTGGGTGTCATGAAGAAGGCAGAAGAGCTCAACCACTTTTAGATTAGCGTGCTCGCCCTCCACTAAAAGCCTACCGTTGTGCAGTACTCGCATCCAGTGATCGAAGCCGTGGTAACCTTCGTGATCCATTCGATATGCTAAGCAACAATGTTCCACGAAGGCTTGGTTAACTACCTCAGAGGTGGTTGGTGTGAGTAGGGACATACGAAGAACTTGGTCTCAATTAAGACGTGTTTCAAGCTCGCATTTTTTCCTGACACTTCCAAAGCTACCACCTTCTCTGCGTGCTAATGCGCTCAGATACTTTTTATATTACAAAACGTTTAATAATTCTTTCCCAACTGCTTCAGACAAAAATATTGGTACAGCGTTTCCAACCTGTTGGTATTGAGAGGTAATACCCCCTTTGAATTCAATAGAGTCTGGAAATGTTTGAGCTCTTGCTGCTTCTCTAACAGATATTACGCGATCTTGATTTGGATGAATAAAACATCCCCAATAAGGATCAACACTCGTCAGTATGGTGGTAAAAAAACCTTTCTTTTCAAGCCGTCTAAATCTCGAAGTCCCTCCAGCTTTAGCCCCATGCTTTTCGGCTAGCCTCTTTAAGTTATTTGGGGTTAGGTGAGGTGGTAACGACTTCCAATTATCACCCTCCTTTTTTATAAACCTTACTCTTTCCAAATTTAATTTTTCGAGCTTTTTTGACTGATGGTTGTAAACATTTATCATACCCGCTCTGATATTTTTTTGAAAAGTGTTTTTTGGCGTGGACTTATATTTAGCTATTTCAACTTTTTGACCATTTTGGATATCTGGAAGATCAGAAATAGCATCCCAAACTGTATTTGGTTGATTGACTGGAGCAAATAGATCCTCAGTCCTAACGTCGAATGTAAGTTCTTTACCACGAAAAAAATTTGGTTTGATTTGCGCTGAATATTTTGGTGTTGGAAATTTAAAATCTTTAGACTTAGTTCCAACTATAAATAAACGCCACCGATTTTGAGGAGCACCATAATGTGCGGCTTGAAGCACTTTAAATTTTACCTCATATCCAAAACTTTTTAAGCGCTTTTCCACTTTTTTTATTGCAAAACCATCTGCCAGGGTAAGAAACCCCGTAACGTTTTCCATTAAAACAGCCTTTGGATTTACGAGATTTATAACATGCAAAAATGCGTCAACCATACTATTGCGCGGATCGTCCTTGTGACGGTTTGGATTGATTGAGCAGAAGCCTTGGCACGGAGGCCCACCTGCAACTAAATCTATATCTGGTAATTTTATTTTTTTTGTTTCTAGCTTTTCTATGAAGTCTAAAATATCAATATTTTCTATCGAATGGTCGCTATATCCTGATAAAGTTGATATCGAATTTTCATCAATGTCTAATGATAGATGAGGTGTAAAGCCAGCTTTTGTTAAACCTATACCTAATCCACCTGCACCACAAAAAACATCCAAAAAATTAGGCAACCCATTAACCTTTTTATTGTTACAATTTTTAAAGTATTCAATTTATTTTGTTCATAAATTTATGATTTAATGTTTAAATAATTTCTTACTTAATTACCGATCATAACATTTACTTACGGATACTTTATAGCTTAGCCCACAGTTTCTTTCACCATACAAGTCTTAAAAAACTTTGCCAGAAAAATTGACCCCATTAAAATGATTTGGCTATCCCACGGAACTTTCAAGGAGAGTAATTTCGTCAAGGTTTAGGTTGAAAAGATCGTAGACGATGCAATCGATCTTAGCTTCGGCTCGCTCAATTTTGGCAGTGAGGCGGGCGATCTCGGCGCGATCGCGGATGATCCAATCTTCCCACTCAGAACGTTCTGACAGCGGGATATCGGTTTTGAAGACTTTCTTTACTTCAGCCCGAAAGGCGACGAAGTCGGGCAGGGTCCACCATTTCCTGAGCTTGTTGGTAAGCTTTGGTTTACGGTTCGGTGGGCAGAGGTCTGGGATGCGGCGGCTGAGAGCTGATTGAAGCTTCGCTGCTTGTGCTGCAACGTCAGTAGCATTCTGCGCCAACACCCAAAGTTCTTGTTTCTGTGCCTGGCTCCAATTCGGGATCGGCACAGTCTCCACATACTGCACACGCAGTTCATGATATCCACCACGCACTGGCGGGCTCATGGAAGACAGCAAAAACCAAAGCACACGGCTGTTTAGCAGCGCCAAAAGCGCAAGGTCGCTTGAAGGCACCAAGTAAGATTTATCATTTGAAAACGCGCCAAGTGGCTCGAATGCAAAGTTCCTGACAGAGTTGAAATGCGGGTAGCTAATTTTAGGCGCCATGAAGTGTCGATAGTAATCAATCGAGTCCTGTATCTCGAACCATTTGTAACTTCCCGCTTTGCGTCCTTTCCATTTGTCCTTTGGCCCGCTGGGCTTCCAACCTCTGGGTTTAGGCTCCAACGCAATACGCATAGTTTCTAGATGGGATTTGATTGCAGGATAGGCGTTGATGTCTGTACCTCGTCGAGTAAATATCAACCACAGATCGCGCGGTTCGGCCCGCCACCGCTTCAAGTCTTTCCCTCTTAGAAACGGCTTCAATAGTTCGGCTGATTTTGGGTCTTGTGTGCAGAGTAGCTCTTTTGTTGGGGTATCTATCACAAACGCAGAATTTAAGCCTGTTACGACACCACGGAGCGGAGAGCCATAGACCTCCTTAAGCGTCTGGCGCCCTGTCCTGATCTTTTCCCGCAGCGTGCGAAGCGCAGAATTTTCAAGCTCCCACGAACTGAACCCGAGGGCGGATTGCGGATAGAGTTCTTTGGCTGCCTCCCAGTTTGCGAGAAAGTTAGTTTCGGGGAGTGCGTCCAGCTTCCAGAACTGCAATTCATGATCACTCCCAGCAACCATGTTCTTGAGTACGACTATCGCTGGATAGGTTGTCACACCCTCAAAAATTTGCACGTCGCCAAAATCAACCACGCTCTCAATCGTTGCATCCTTCAGAAGATACTCGCGCAGTGGCTTACCAAATGCGGTCTTGAAGAATGTGTTCGATGAAATGTAGCCCAAGCGTCCACCTGGCTTCAGAAGGCGAAGGCCGCGTTCATAGAAATAGCAAAAGAGATCTGCCACACCGTGGTAGCTTTCAAAGCGCCTCTGCAGATATGGCTTTAGGTCTAAGAAAAGTTCCTGCCGCACATAGGGTGGGTTGCCAAGCACTACGTCGAAGCCGCCTTCTGCAAAGACTTTAGGAAAAGCAGTCTGCCAGGTGAAGGCGTGATTGAGATAGGCGAAGTTGCTATCTTCGATTAGGCTGTCACCCACGCGAATGCTTCCTGAAAGGCTGTCCAGTAACTTTCCAAGCCGCGCAGTTTTGATCCAAAGCGACAGTTTGGTAATCTCAACGCTTTCTGAATTCACGTCCACGCCGAAGAGGTTGTTGGACAGAATTTCGCTATCCGGATCAAGAAAGTCCTCAAGGTACTGATCGTTGCCTTTTAGCTCTTCGATCTTGTCTTTCACGTGGGATAATTCGTCCTTGAGGAAGTCGAGTGCCATGATTAGGAACACGCCAGAGCCACACGCGGGATCGATGATACGTAGCGTTTTGATTTGGTCCCGGTAGGCTTCCCAGGCTTCTAGCTCTGCTGATTTCCTGCGCCATCGAATTGCTTCATAGTTAGAGACGTCTGCGCCCTTCTTGGCATGATCGCGCAGGATGGTATCAAAGGCTTCTTTAAGGTGCGCGCCAAGTGTTTCAACCACGATAAACCGCGCGATATAGTCGGGCGTGTAGACAACACCATCGCGCTTGCGCCGCCCGCTGGTGCCGCTTGTCTTTTTGGACTCTTCCTCTTCGCCACGAGCGATGGCTTGCAGGCGTTCTACATCTGCAATGGATTGTTCGAAGATGTGACCGAGAACGGTGACGGACACTTCGGACGCGAAGTCATACTCGCCAAGCGTCTTGAACCCTTTGCAGATAGTGTCTGGCAGTGTCAGGCCGTCGATAATTTTATCCGTTCGGAACAGCCCGCCATTGTAGCCTGGTATTGCCCGGACGAGGACGTTTCCTTCTGCATCCCGGACCTCATCTCGCCCTATGTCGATGGCGCGGAACAAGCCTTTGAAGTTTTCCCAAACCGGGTGCGGGTTATAGGGGTCGACATGCGAGCACGCGGCCTCAAGTGTGTTGTTAGGCAAAAGACTGGTGTCTTCGGCAAAGGCGATGAATAGCACGCGGTCGAGGATCTTTTGCGCGTGGGCAATCGCACTTAGAGCATCGATGGACGTATTAGCCTCTTGAACCGCATGAAGCAGTTTCACGCGCAGTTCTTTGTAGTCCTGATAGAGCTTATCTGTTATGTCATTGTCTTCACGCCGGCTTTCCTTGAGAAGATTAAGCGTGCGTCCGGACAGCAGGTTATCCGCTGAGAGCAGGAGCATGAAGCGGGCATATTCGTCAGGTTCGGTAAGTTTATCGAACTTGAACACCTCGTAGGCAGAAGTGCCTTCACCGAATCCATAAAGACGCAGTTCTATGTAGTTCGACACTAGAACCCATTTCACGCCAGGAGCGTTCATGGCGTATTCCCACACCTGTTGAACTGGGCTCTTGTTTCGCCCTGGCATAATGGCATCCAGGTCACGCGTTTTTGCACCTTTTAGTTCGAACGGGGCTAAAATCTTTGGATCGTCGCCTCCAAAGTGACCGAGTGCAAGGTCGACACTACCCTTGTTGATCGTATATTCCGCCTCCATTGTGTACTCAGCAGTTCCTACGGGACCGCGGTACCCTAGTACGAGTTCAAGGATTTTTGCTGCAAATTCCCCGTGAAGCGCGATTTCTTTTTGAAAAAAAATACTTTGATCGCTGATCATGTCTGACCATGCGGACAAAATATATTTGTGATTTTCTGGTAACGGTGCTGACTTTAAATGCCGTGCTAAGGTCTTTTTGTTAAATAGGCTCACTTTGTCAAACTCAAATCCTTACCTTTATACTCGATCTTACAGACTTGTTTGCGGACTGCAACTTGGGAGAGACTTGAGATACCAAATGCTCAGCCTATTTACTGTGTTTAGTCGAAACTAAAAGTCATCGCACCAGTGGCTGGGTTCATCATATACCCCCCATGTCCATGATTTAGTCTCCAGTGCTAAAGTTCATTTTATGCTACACACCTCAAATACATACTATCAAACAGAGCCTTTAGCTCTCGGAACTTCTTGGCCCGCCACAAACCTATAAATTAAAATTTTGGTGAATTCGTGGCCTGTTATAATTTAATTCAATTAAAACAACACACGTTTCTGAAATTGTTGGTATTGAAAATACTTCATTGTAAATTAATTCAAGTGCTATGGTGCTACCTGGGGGTAGCACTTTTAGTAAAGTATGCAATTATTTCTGATTTAGTGCCTACTTTAGCCAACTGAAAGCTAGCTATGGTGAAGGGTATGGCTTGGAACAAAAAAGAAGCTTATTTAAACATTTTTATCAAAACTTTTTCTTAGCTACTTCACAATGATATATACGGTGGGCGGAATGAAAGAAATTCATTGGATAAAATCCGCCTTGATATGTTTGTTTTCCAAAATTTTTACGAACAAACGAGTATGATGCTACACCGGTATTTCTGTTTATCGCCAATTCATGCTGTAAGCGAAAATCTTCGGTTATGCGATCGTCGTCAATTATATTACTTTCTTCGATTAAGCTTTCACATGTAATGAAATCATTTGTTATTGTTACATGAAGATATCGTCGCCCAATCTTGTACGGCATTATAAAGGCACAGCCTTCTGATGTTATAGAAAACCCAAGATCTTTGCGATCGTCTTTATATTTTATGTCATCAGTAAACACATCTATAGTCATGTCGGTTTTTTCGATTTTCCCGGTAAATTGATTTCTTGATACAGTAAAATGTTTATGATTTATTGTCTCTCGATGCTTGCAATTCAGCATTAGATCTTCAAATGCATAAACAGAAGTGGATGCAAAGATAGTAAAAATTATCAACATTAATTTGAACATAGTTCTATCTTAAATCCTATAATTTTATTAGCTAATGTGTATGGTGCTAAACAATATCCATTAGTGGAACGCCTGGTAGTTTTTTGTCAAACTAAAATTTTTAAAAGCTATTGGACTTGATAGTTGGGTAGCCAACCCAAAACGTCATGCAGATGGCCTATCTCCTGAACGCAAACCAAGATTAGACGAAATAGGATTTGTTTGAAATTTAGATGAGAACGATATTAAGTTCTTAGTGATAAGAGTAATGAGATATTTGCTCAGTGCTTTAGTTGGGTTTGCATTGTCTGTTGAAAAAGGAGTTTAGGATTTGATTTCAAAAGTAGCAGCACTCCTCTTAACCTCACTGAGGTGGTTTTTTTTACTTATTTTACTGCTTTTTTCCTTTACGAGTTTACTCTGGAAAATTTGGTGGCTCGGCGCCTTACTACTGGTACTTGCATTCGTTCTCTGGCGAAAAGATTATATAAAATCTGCAGTGGCTACAGCCATATTTATTTTGTCACTTCCACTAGCATTTAATCAAATAAGTAACAGGATGGACTATTTTGGTAATCTAATCAGAACCGAAGGGTCGCAGGCTTTAAATAGGATGGAGCGAGTGAGTATCTATTTCAGCAACATTTCTATGGCTGTTGGTGGTTTCCTAATTCTAGCACCAGAAGTAGCTGTAGAAACATTGTTTCTCATGGACCCAAGAGGAAAAGATAAAAGTTTCAACTCTGATTTTGCGATGGGCTCCAAACATGTGCGTGAAATAATATCAAATTACTCACAAAAAGTAGAAGCTGGATCAGCCCCTCTACAGTCTAAGCGTATACCACTTCGTTGGGGTCCTGGTTACAATACTTACAGCATGTTTGATTATCGGGTCGCTCTTGCTGTTGCGGGAGGTGGTCTTTTTTTAAACTACGAGAAAACTGAAAATGGGTATACGATAAAATGTCGAATTACAATCAGTGTAAATTATTCTGAGGACTACAAACTCGGAATCTTTAATGGATATGGTACTCGACTATACATAGATGAAGCTATATTCTCTGCCTTACAAGAATTGCGTTGGTTTCATCCATATTATGCGCATTATTATTGGACTCTGGATTACAAAAATTGAGATAAGATACAAAATTTTTAGGAGGTCAAAACAATCAAGTTCGTTAATTGAGCTTGGTTGTGGTGATTGTAATTAAGGTGCTTCTGCAGTTGCTTTCGAAACATAAAATACTTCTTTAGCGATTGATAAGGGGTTCATTTGAAATTGTTCCTATAAGGGACTTAGAGATTCTGTTTGTAGTGTTAGTTGCTTGCAAAGGTTTTATGGGTAAGGATGATATAAAATATAATAATTTTTGAAAGCGAGCCAAACTATAGTTCGTTAGTTGGGGTGGGCTGCCAAATGTTGAAAATTCATAACTATAATGACGGATCGACAGAGGAAGAGTACGCCCAGAAAATTGGAGATCTGGCCAGAGAGGCTATTCCTGATATTGACACAAATGATGATATTAAGTTGGAGATAGTTCCGTCGGTACAAATCTTTAAGTCGTCTACAAGGGATGTTGATATATTATTGATTTACCAAGATTATAGAAAAGACCATGAACTTTATGTTACTGCGGAAGGCCGCAAGATAAGTAATTTTATAACTACTGTTGAACTAAAGCGAACAAGTCCTGAGCAGATGAAATTTGAGGGCGAAAAGTTTTTTGTCAGATATTGGGATAAACCATGGTCAAATGTATTACACCAAAGTGAGGGTCAAAAAGTTAGCGTAATGACTTACATAAAAAGCAATGTCGGTCGACAAACACCAAACAAAAGATTCAATCCATTTATTACAAATCTGATTTATGCCCCACTGTTACCAAAAAATAGGTTGCCCAAAAACTATTTTGGAAATGTTGTACATGGTCAGTCCAACTGGTTTGATTTTTTGGAAGTTTTAGGGAAAACTGTTAGCAACAAAATAAGCGATATTTGTGCTATACATAATCATCAACATATCAAATACGAATTTGATGCGATTATTAAATTATTCACAAAGAAAACTGAGTTTTCGGCCCTAGACGTTCAAAAATTTGAAAAAGTTACATCTGATTTAATTAATCAAAGCAATAAGCAATATATAGACAAACTTGGTAAACAATTATTGATTTTCAAAGGTCGTGGTGGATCAGGAAAAACCTCAAACTTAATAAATCTTGCTTACTCAATTTACAAAGAGCGTAATCAGCGAGTTCTAATATTGACATATAATAACGCACTAGTCTCAGATTTAACGAGGCAATTGAAATATCATAAAGTTAAGAATAATATTGGTACCGCTGGTTTGAATATATCAACAATTCATAGATTTATGATGGCATGGTTCAAGGGTCTCGCGAACGTCCATAACCTAGACGAATTTTATGAATCAACTAGGCAGATTTTTCAAACGAATATAGGAAATTTTGATCAAAATTTCGAAATGAAAAAGGATAGTTTTCTTAACTACTTAAACTCTAATTTAATTTCTAAAGGTGACTTAGAGCAAGTCAAAGCTAATAATAACTCGGTCCTAGATTGGGATTACATTATGATCGATGAATCGCAGGATTGGCCTGAAAATGAAAGAGATTTATTGTATGAATTATATGGCGCAGAAAAAATAGTAATTGCGGATGGTGAAGACCAATTAGTCAGGTCTACAGCAAATATAAATTGGCGTATTGCTAACTTAAGTGTTCCTTCTCAAGTTGTACCTTTGAGAAAAAGTCTAAGATTAAAGTCTAGTTTGTGTAATGCCGTACAAGCGTTTGCAAAACAAATTGATTATGATTGGAAATTGGAACCAGAGGTCAATTCTTATGGGGGTAAGGTGGTGCTGATCACAGGAAACGTTCTTGGTGATGACTTCCAGAATTGGCTTAAAAGTGAAGTTGCAGAAAACAAAGATAAAAGCAAAATTGAACCTATTGATGTTCTTTCATGTGTGCCACCAAGTTGGGTCAAAAAGAAGGCGGGAGAGACTTATAGTATTTTAGGGGAAGTATTGGAAAAGAGGGGTGAGAAGATTTGGGATGGGACACATAAATACCTTAGAGAAATGATGGCGACAGAGCTAAATCAATTTAGAATTGTCCAGTATGAATCTTGTCGTGGGTTAGAGGGGTGGATTAGCATCAACTATGCCATTGATGAATTTTACGATCACAAACTAAAACATGCCCCCAATCCCCAACTAGAAAATCAAACAGAGCTCTTTTATAATGAAGAAGAAGAAAAAAAAGAGTACGCTGAACAATGGGCAAAAAAGTGGCTATTTATACCTTTAACCAGAGCGATAGATACTTTGGTACTTCATGTTAACGATGAGCAATCTGTTATTGGCGAGGCGCTTTTAAAATTACAATTAAATCACCCAAACGATGTTTTTTTGAAAAGATTCACATAAATAAACTTTGATACATATGAGTACATATTTTCTTGATAAAGCTATTTTATTTGATTTTTATAAGTTGAAAACTCAAGGTGCTCAACTGCATGAAGTCGTTGTAAGAATTAGATAAGTAACTGATATTTATAGGGATATGTGGTCGAAGGCGCACGCTTGGAAAGCGTGTAGGCCGGTGACTGTTTCCAGGGTTTGAATCCCTGTCGATCCTTTTGGTCTCCATAATTCTGGGGAGCTTTGAATTTTCTTTATCTGCTATTTTTATTTATCTTGTTATAGTTGAAATTTTTTGTACTTTATTTTGAGTGGTGGGACTTTATGTCCAATAATTCAAATAGTGGAATTTCTAATGAATTCGTTACTTTCAAATAAAATTGAAAATCTTAGAAAACGACTTCTGGACCCTTCACGCCGAAATAAATTAATAAATTTAAAAATTACGCCAAAAAATCTGAATTATTTACGCGTAATAGATGAATTTCCAGATGATATTTTAGGTAAATTAATGCATGGGCAAATGACGATTAGTGCATTGCCTGACCTTGAAAGTGAAAGGCCTGATGAGATTACATCCGAATTTCAAGAAGCAATTTATTTAAAACGTTTAACTGATGAGGAATATACAAAAGTTTTAGATGATTTGTCTGATACAGATCCAGATTATGATGATAAAATTTTAGCAGCTGAAAATACCTTAAAAGATAAAGTAAGGGAGGACTTAGATTTAGGCACTGTAAAACGGGATACGTCTGTAACCTTATCAGAGCATGCTATCATTCACGGCATTGAACCAAGTTATGAGCTACCTGAACTACACGAAAAAAATGATGATGGTCGCCACGATGACAATGCTATCCAAACTCTTTTGCTACCCGAAAGATTAGAAAAAGTTTCAAAAAGTATTATCGAAAGATCCGATAGTTTTATTCGTGAGACAGGGATAAATGTTTTTCAGGTAGCTTTTGGAATCTTAGAGTGGTCACCACCCGGTGAGTCAACACCTTTTCGTTCTCCAATATGCTTACTAGAGGCAAAAATAGAAAAGCCTAAGGGGCTTATACGTAGAGTTTTGATCGAGGGTCTTGGTGGTGCACCAGTTGTAAATACTTCTTTATCTCATAAGCTCTACAGCGAACATCGTATTGAATTACCCGCACTCGATGGTGTGAGTGCAGAAGATTACTTTTCTGAGGTAAGTTCTATTGCGCCCCCAGGTTGGAAATGGAGCGTCAAAAGGCAGATTATTTTAGGTATTTTCCCTTCATCTAAAATGGCTATGTATAATGACTTAGACCCAAAGCTCTCTGTGGTAGCAGACAACCCACTTTTAGAAAAATTACTTACAACAACTGGTGACAGTGAAAATGTTTATGCCGATAATTACGATATAGATGAGCCACAATTAAGTAAGGTGGTCCCTTATACTGTGATGGATGCAGATTCCTCTCAGTATTCAGCATTAATTGATGCTGCTGCCGGAAAAAATATGAGTATTGAAGGTCCACCTGGGTCGGGAAAGAGCCAATCAATTGTCAACATTATTGCAGATGCAATACGAAACAATAAAAGAATTTTGTTTGTTGCTGAGAAGCTAACGGCTCTGGAAGTGGTGAAAAATAGATTAGAAAGTGTGAACCTGTCGCATTTAGTTTTATCGCTACAACACACTAAGAAGGCGAAAGTGGGTATTTATGATAATATTCGGGAACGGATTGAATTAGCCTCAAACATTGCTTTCAAGGACACTGATTTTCAGATAAAAGAGAGGCTAGATTCATTAACATCTAAAAAAAACAAATTAAATGATTATAGTAAGTTAATTGGCTCCAAATACAGCTCTACTGGAAAATCTATCTATGAGGTTATAGGTGATCTTATTTCCAGCTCAAAAAATTTAGAAGAGATTCCGTTTCATTTACAGAAATCAAAAGTGAAGTTTTTCGAGACATTGAATGAGCTGGAAACTTCGGAGTTAATGACATTATGTGACGAATTTGATGATAAGCAAAGTGCACTTACAATTGCCCCAATATTTTGGATTGAGGCGTCAGCACTTATCTTGAATCGTAATGAAGCGGATAATCTTTGCGCATTGGCCGATGAGTTCTTAAACGAAATAAACGATGTTGAAATCACGTTTGCAAAGAACTCGTTACTGGCAGCATTAAAAAAAACAACGAACATACAAAATGTTGTTAACATTCTTAAAAAGCTTATTGAAATTGATCATGGCAATGAATGTGGAGTAGCACTTCTTGGTTATTTAAATACAAGCAAGGATCTTGAAGCTGCAATATCAAGTCTCGAAATATTAGTGAACGAAGCTTCTAAAACACACGATGAATTCAAACAAAAATATGAAGCTACAGAAGTTTTTTTATTAGAAAGTAATTTGCAGGGGGCTGTAACGGCATTTGAAGAACTGGCTGAAAACTTTCAAATATCAAAGGCAGAAGAGTCTATTTTGAAATTAACTGAGGCCGTTGACTCATTAAATTTAGTTATCGATGTATTAAGTAAAACAGCACATTCCAGCCGGTTTTGGGACGGGCTGGAGATAGATCAAGCGCTATTTGACATACAAAAGCTCAAACCATTTCTGGAAAAATATAAATTTCTATTTGGGTTAGAGCTATCAGAGGCCTCTATTGGCATTAATGAAGAATACACTGAACTAGTAAGTGATTTATTGGCTGATCTCATAAAACTAGCGCGAACATTTACATCTATTAGCACTGAAAATGTAAATTATGACCCGATTAAAATTCGTCAGTTAAGTGAAACAATACAATCTACTGGCTTTTTTGGAAGATTTACTAAAAACTTCCGAGATGCCATAGAATTTTGTCATTCAGAACTTGGTGCAGCAAAAAAAACTCCTCGTTCTTATTTAGTTGAACAACTAAATGTTTATGAAAAAATAATTGATAACATTGAAAATTTAAAAAGAAATTTTAAGTACAAAGAACATTTGGGCGAGTTAGCTCAAGGACTGAATACAGATTTAGATGAATTAAAAACATTT
>Ga0115569_10000798_pt1 | contig 24498 bp, 19 predicted proteins | sample COGITO_mtgs_1205_2_FD_87295 | JGI IMG/M metagenome (GOLD analysis project Ga0115569, IMG submission 87295) | Pelagic marine microbial communities from North Sea - COGITO_mtgs_120503 | ecosystem: Environmental > Aquatic > Marine > Epipelagic | place: Germany:Helgoland, sampling site Kabeltonne... | reverse complement strand
TTGCTGACCTTCAACAGCGGCTACAACTGACCCGCTACCCCGACGAGGAAACCGTGGAGGACTGGAGTCAAGGCACACCGCTGGCTTATGTGAGAGAACTGACCAATTACTGGGCTTCTCAGTACGATATGACGCGGGTCGCTGAGACCCTGAATCACTGGCCCAACTTCAAAACCGAAATCGAAGGTTTGAACATTCATTTTATTTATCAACGATCGCCCCACACCCAGGCAACGCCCTTGTTACTGACTCATGGCTGGCCTGGCTCAGTGCTGGAGTTTCGGCACGTCATTGATCGACTGAGCGACCCTACTAAATTTGGTGGTCGCGCTGAAAACGCCTTTCATGTCGTTGCTCCGGCCTTACCCGGCTACGGTTTTTCCGACAAACCTCGATCACCGGGAACCAGCGTACAAAAAATTGCTGACCTTTGGATCGCGCTAATGAAGCGATTAGGGCATGAATCATTTCTGGCCCATGGCGGTGACTGGGGCTCGTTGGTCACCCAGGCTATCGCTTTGGCACCAAACACCACCTGCGCCGGCATACACATCACCCTGCCCGTGGTTGCCCCAGACGCTGAAACACTGGAGACGCTGCTGCCCGAAGAAGTTACGGCGCTTGAAGCATTCAACTTTTATCAGGAATGGGATTCGGGATACTCGAAGCAGCAAAGCACCCGTCCACAAACTTTGGGTTACGCTCTCGCCGACTCTCCCACAGGACAGATGGCATGGATAATCGAAAAATATGCCCAGTGGTGCGATTGCGAGGTCAATGGTTTGCGACACCCTGAAAATGCCATTAACCGCGATGAACTGTTAGATACCGTCATGCTTTACTGGCTAACCAATTCAGGGGCGAGTTCGGCGCGTTTGTACTGGGAGAGCTTTAATAACCCTGACATGTCGGAGGTCGAGTTATCCACCGCCATTTCTCTCTTCCCCAATGAGATTTTTCGATCCAGTGAGCGCTGGGCTCGAAAAAAATTCCTCAATTTGCACTACTTTAATGATCAGATAGCTAAAGGTGGGCATTTTTCTGCGCTGGAAGTACCAGACATACTCGCGCAAGAACTGTGGCAATGGCGCGATCGGCTGCGCACTCTAGAGGTTGTAGCGTAATGGATAAAGGCTACTCCTCACCCTTTATCACCGAAGATGTTGATGAGGAGCATAGGGAGTATTGGAAGGCCCGTCGTCAGGTTGCGACGGCTGTCAGCGCGCTAATTGAGGCGGCCACCACCGGGGATATCGATCCAGCTGATGCTAATTCCATCGTGAGTAATATTGAGGCGCTTACTGATCAGCTCAAAGGCTATAGACAACTCAACGGCGTTGTCGCACATGCCAATGCCTATGGCAGTTACCCCGTAGCCAACCATGAAATGCTGTGTGTTGGGGGTGCGAGCCATCCCATGTCACCGGGATTGCGCCACTGGTTTGACGGAGACAAAGTTTACGGTGCCGTCACGTTCAATTGGTCCTACGAGGGCCCACCCAACCACGTGCATGGTGGCTGGGTCGCGGCAATTCTCGATCATTTTATGGGCATGGCCCAAGTCCGCGCGGGTAATGCTGGCATGACGGGAGGCCTTGATATTCGGTACCGACGGCCCACCCCTCTCAACTGCGAGTTAAAGCTTGTCGCGAGCCTCACCCCTCTGACTGAGCGCAAGATGCAAGTCGACGCTGAATTAAGTCACGAGGGCGAGGTGACGGCCTCGGCCAGCGCCGTATTTGTAAAACCCCGAAACGCCATCTTCACGGAAGGCACAACCCTCCCAGCCCTATAATCAAAACAAGCCCTACCAATTCAGGCGCATACCGCCTTCGATGCCAATCGTTTCAGGCTCTCCATAGAACGACATCATCCAAAGATTGGCCACAGGCAGGTCACCCACACGATACCGCTCGTCCGTTAGGTTTTTTCCGTATAACCGCACCCACCAACGCCCACCCTGAGCGGTATACGTTGCCGAGACATTAACCAAGGTTCGCTCATCAGTAAGACCGTTATCTGAATCTGGCACCGAGGTGTAGGCATAAACAGCCTCGTCCTCATAATTTATATTTAAAGCCAAATCGAGATGCCCTCCCGCTATCGCCGAATTGTAGAGAAAGTCGAGATTCCAGGTACTCTCCGGCGCACGGGCAACAGGGCTGCCGGTTAAATCAATGTCGATGGTGCCGTCAAAGTTGGTATCTGCCTCAAAAGACTTGAATTCAGCGTCTAGCGTGCCAAGACTCCCGGTTACAGTAAAGTTGTCGGTCAACAACCAAGCTGCTTCGAATTCTAAGCCGGTGACTTCAATTTCCGCTGCATTAAAGTAGCGCGTTTCTTGAAATTCGCTTTCATCGATGCCATCGCCATCACGGTCTGCTGTAATTCTGGCCAGCAGCTGCTGTTGTGAATCATCGTATGTGACATAGAACCCCGTAAGATTGAGACGCAAACGGTTATTAAAGAATTCTGAACGCAGTCCCAGCTCAAATGAATCTGCGATTTCAGGATCCGTCGGGCGCGCCTGTAGAGACTCAATGGGATTGCCACTGGTACCCGTCTGATCGTTGTACCCACCACTCTTAAAGCCTCGAGAGTAGGTAGCATAGGTGTACAGATCGTCTGTCACCTGATAGCCCAAATTTAAGCGCCAAGTTGGCTCACTCCAACTCTCCTCATCCTCAACAACACCCAGAGGGTATTTATTGAAGTCTGCCGCCGCTATTGGCTCTCCAAGAACCTGCCAGGTCAGTGAGGGATCGAAGCCTCCGGTGAGTGCTTGAACAAACACTTGGTTGCGCCCTCTCCATTTCTTCTTTTCATGGGTATACCGAAAGCCAGCGCCCAAGGTGAGTTTATCTGTGAGATCGAAGGTACCGTCCAGATACAACGCCTCAGCAGAAGCATCCTGACCGTTAGAGAGAACCTGTGGGTTATTGTTGAAGTAAAAAGGGTCGCCGAAGGCCTGACCCGATGGGATAGTCATATCGACAAAGCCCAGCACCTGAGCAACCGTGAATATCGTGTCATCCTGCTGGTAAAAGACACCACCCACCCAATTGAAGGCACCGTCTAGGTCTGACGCCACCCGAAGTTCTAATTGCGTCGTTTCACGAACGTCTTGGCGGTTTGCGTCAAACAGTGACACCGGACCGACCTCTCCGGTGTAAGTACTAGGTAGCTGTGAATCCGTTTCCCGGTAGCCGGCAAAAGCACTCAACGTATAATCACTGTTGATATCCCAATCGACATTTAAATAATAACCATCAACATCGATTTGATGGCCTGCCTCCATATTCAGCAGCACGTCGTTACGGTTAGTGATCGCCATATTATCGAGAGGATCGCCAGCATCACGGGTAAACCCCAAGGCATTCCAAGCATAATCCGTATTGGGCGGCGTGTTGTTATACGAGGGGGGCACATCGCTGTCGTCGCGCACAATCTCGTAGGCAAGATTAATATCTAGGGCCGCTGTGGGTTGCCAACGCAACTTAAAGCGACCGCTAAAAACATCATCTCCACCCACATCCGCACCATCCCCCTGCCCACTGGTACCTGCCAGTGGAAAGCCAACACCCAAATCAGCAACCGGGCCATAAGCCGCGCTATTGGAGTACCAACCGTCTGACTTCATGTAAACAGCTGCAGCTCTGAACGCCAGATTTTCACCGACGGCTAAGTTGAGAATGCCTTGACCTTCATAGCGCCCGTATTGGGCCACCTGCCCGCGCATCTCCAAAGAATTGCTATCAAGCTCGGGGCGGTTTGTTTTGACATTAATCGCCCCTCCCGTGGTGTTCTTACCAAAAAGCGTACCTTGCGGGCCGCGTAATATTTCAACACTCGCGATATCCAGCATTTCAATATTGGCCGTTTGAATATGCGGTATGACAAAGTCATCAACCATCACACCCACTTGATTTTCGTAGTAGAGAATAATTCCGTTTTGACCGACACCTCGGATGGCAAAGTTTGCAGCATTGAACCCAGGTTGCTGACCCGCGACGACGTTGGGAGCAAATATCGCAACGTCTAACAAATCTCGTGGCACCAATCTCTGAATTTGCTCGGCACTGACTTGAGTGACGGCAATGGGCGTTGATTGAATATCTGTCTCGACTCGACGTGTTGCAGTAACCAATACTTCTTCGAGCCGGTTTTCCTCTTGCGCAGAGGCCGGCATGAAAGCCCCTAAGCACATCGAGCCAATAGCCGCTGACAATGGAGTGATTTTTAAAACGCTGGGTAAATGGGCATTAATCCGTCGTATCATGCTGCGCTAGCCTCTTTATGATTATAGGAGAGGGATGAATTCGAAGCTTATGCTGTTTATGAACAAAAAAGTGTACTGCGTCAACTGGGCGCTATGACAGCCCATCCTTAACTAGACGAAGGGGTCAAGGTGTATCTCGACTCACCTGTGCAACCAATGCATCTAACATTGCAATAACCGCCACCCAGCAGAATATTTTCACAAGCCATTCAATTCATAGTCACAAGCGGATTTGAGAACTAGACAAGTCCTTTGACCTCTCAATAAGCGAGCCAGCATCAGCCCAAATTCCGGTTTATTACGTCTTATAATTCGACATAAAAATTCTTCCCTCATGGTAGATACCTGCTAAATTGGCTATAAACATCACTACATTGGTGCAATAAGCCTGTGGGTGGCTGGTGCGTGGCATAGAGGCCGCGACGCAGCCATCGCCGTCAGAAATTCTCATCAAAACCGACCCTCAGTGAGGTCAGCCGTGAGCAGACTAAATTTCGTACCTACCGACAACTGGCCCCAAGAGCTGCGTGACTTTGTACAAGCCGATACTGCCAGTGACATGGAGTTGGGGATTACGCGAATGCTGGCCCATGCGCCCAAGGCTGCTATGGGCCCGCTTCAATTCGGAGCTGCCCTAACAGTACACAGGACCCTACCGGAACGACTCATAGAGTTAATGCGTTTGCGCATAGCGTTCCACAACCAATGCCGAAGCTGCATGGCCATTCGCTACTCCGCAGCCGAGGGCAGTTTCGACGAAGCCACAGCTTGCGCACTAGATCAGCCTGAAATACCTAGCAATTTGTCAAAGTCTGAACAGCTAGCTATTGATCTCGGCGATCGATTTGCCACGCAACACCTCGCCATCGATGACGATTTTTTTGAGCGACTCAAAGTGCAATTTACGGAAGCTGAGATTGTTGAGCTACTGATGCACTGCGCCTTGTATGTGGGTATGGGCCGTTTGGCCGCTATCTTAGACATGACCGAAGATTTGCCCAAGGGGTTCTCCAAACCCTTCGGCGAAAGCGTCAAATTGTCGGCCGATACACCTCTCTCCGTGTCATGAGTTTAATTATGAAAAACAAACCAACCGCCGTCACCGCTGTCTTTTTTATTTGGAGTTGCTTTTCAAGCCTAGCAAGCGGCCAAAACGCTGATTGGCCACTGCCTGGCGGGCAGGCGGGTGGAGGGCATTTCAGTACCGCAACAAAAATCACTCCAGAGAACGTGTCGCAATTACAGACAGCGTGGACTCACAGATCTGGGGATTTTCGCAAGGGCGCCAATTTCCGTGATGGCTTGAAGTCTGACACCGCTCTGCAATCCTCCTGGCAAGCAACGCCGGTATTAGCGGGAGACAATCTGGTCATTTGCACACCGTTCAACCGCATCATTGCCATCGATGCGGCAACGGGTGAACAGCAATGGAGTTATACGCCCGATATTAATCTCGACGACTATGCCATGCCACGCTGTAGAGGGGTGACGCAATGGCAGCATCCCGATAACCGTTCAAACGACGCTTGCCACAGCATCATCATTGCACCACTGATGAACGCCAAGGTTATCGGCTTAGATGCGCATACAGGACAGCGCTGCCACTTTGGCGCTGTGGCTGAGATTAATTTACGCGAAGGGTTACGACCCCATGCGCCGGGTGACTACACCCTGAATACACCTCCAGCGATTCTGGGCAATCTTCTGATCACAGGTGCGGCCGTCGCCGACAATATTTCAGTCGACGTCCCTAGCGGGGTAGTACGAGCCTACGACTTGCTCACCGGGCAACTCACCTGGGCTTGGGATCCGGTACCCCCATCAGCCGAGGACAGAGCAAGCCAAGACTCCGCAGAGGCCCAAGCGCTAGTAACGTCAGCAGACGGCGTTGCTGACGCAGCTGCTACAGCGCATATCCAAGGGAAAGCAGGCCCATACCAACCGGGAACCAGCAATGTTTGGTCTTTTATTTCGGTGGATGAAAAACTCAACCGAGTCTACGTACCCACCGGTAATACGTCCCCCGACTATTATGGAGGACACCGGAACGGTTCTGATTTTTATTCGAGCTCGGTCGTTGCACTGGAAGCGAATACCGGGAATGTCATCTGGCATTATCAGACCGTGCATCACGACATCTGGGATTTCGATGTGCCTTCCCAGCCCACTTTATTTGACGTTACTACAGAAAGCGGTGTGGTCCATGGCTTAGCTCAAACAACCAAACAGGGCTATGTGTTCCTCTTGGATCGAGTGACCGGAGAGCCTCTGTTCCCAGTAGTAGAACAACCCATGCCACAAGGCGCCATAGCAGGTGATTATACGGCTGCCACGCAACCGGTTCCCAGTAAGCCACGTTCGCTGCTAGATCTGCCCGGCGATCAAGAGACGGTATGGGGGCTCACCTTCTGGGACCGCAAGGCCTGCGCGAACGTATTGGAAAACTTGCGCTATGAGGGTCCATTTACACCGACTTCACTGGAAGGTTCGCTGCATATGCCCAGTGCGTTTGGAGGACAAAACTGGGGGGGGCCCGCACTGGATCCCACCCGAAATATACTCGTGGTTAATACACAGCATGTCGGTACGGTGGTGCAGCTGTTGCCGCGAGAGGAGTGTGGCCCTGACACAGGCCCTGAGCCTGTCGCCCATGGACCGTTTCTCCAAGAGCCCTCGGAAGGCACCCCCTACTGCGATCGCCGCTGGCTGGGCTTTGTTTCACCATTAGGCGCTCCTTGCACACCCCCACCCTGGGGAACCCTGGCTGGCATCGATCTCGTCACTGGCGAGGTGCAATGGCAAGTGCCACTGGGAACGTCTCGAGATATGGCACCCTTTCCCTTCTGGTACATCAAAGGCTCGCCCAATATTGGAGGTCCGGTGACCACCGCATCGGGGCTTACCTTCATTGCCGCGACAACCGATCGTTATCTAAGGGCGTTTGCCACGGAAACCGGCGACGAGCTATGGAAGGGGCGACTGCCGACAACCGCCCATGGACTGCCCATCACCTACCAGCTGTCCGATGGCGAACAGTATGTTGTTGTTGCCGCCGGAGGACATGCCGCACTGGGAACGCCACCGGGCGATCATCTCATCGCCTTTAAACTTAAGCCTTAAAAGGAAAAAAATGTGACTCAGAAAGGAATCACCACCTCTGAACACGGCGACATTCTTGCGGATACCACGGTCATGGACTGGCTTGACGTGGGCGGAGGGACTCATTTTAAGGTACTGCGGCTTTGTGAGCAGACCGGCCAATGGGCCCTATACGTGCATATGGCCCCGGGTGCGCGATTTCAGGCCCATCGCCACGAAGGCAGCGGCCAATTTTTTGTCACTAAAGGTGAACTTATCTACGACGCCGGCAGGGCCAAACCCGGCACTTACGGCTTTGAACCTATTTTCGCCACCCATGTCGACGCGCACTGTGTGGAAGAAACAGAAATGCTATTTTTAGGCGAAGGTGCCGTAACCTACTTCAAAGATGACGGCAGCATTGATTATGTTTTTAATGCCCGGAGCTTAGGGGACGCTTTAGCCCAGCAGCACAAGGGCCGGTAGTTATGAACACACCGCCTCCGTTAGTCTTGCATAAAGTCTGCCAACGCTTTCAGTAATTGGGCACCTTGTGCGCCGTTTACCCAGCGGTGATCACAGCCCAACGTCACGTCGAGACACTCCCTAGGCGCAAAGGCTTGCGTCTCAGCGTTCCAAACCGGCTGCGTTTGAATCATGCCCACCGATAGCACCATGACCTGAGGCGGCGTCACCATTGCCGTAAAGGCAGTAACGTCGTACATACCCAAATTGCTGATGGTAATGGCTGCCGGCTGCTGATCTGAGGGTGTGAGTCGACCTTGACGCGCCCTATCCACGAGTTCACTAACGCGTTGCGCCATCGCGCTAACAGGCTCATCTGGCACATCATTAAGCACCGGTGCCGATACAGCACCGTCATCTCTAGAGACAGCCAAAGCAATATTGAAACCCGACACGGGACGAACAGCGTCTCCCTGAAACTGTACATTTAATTCAGGGTAACGCGCCAGAGCAGCACGCAAGCCTTGAAGCAACAACAACGTGACGACGCCCCTTACGTTTGGGTTGCCCTGTTTTAACGCCGCTATCGAGCTGCCCACATCAAGGCGGCGGTGAATGTGAAATAGGGGTACTGAATTCTGAGCGTCAACCAGCGTTTTAGCGATTCGACTTTGAGTGGCAGAAAGTATCGTGCCCTCACTTCCTGCTTCAACTTTACTGCCAGCGAGAGCCCGATCAACATCTTCTTTCAGAATGCGTCCATCGTGTCCCGTACCGGTAACGTCGGCTGCTGCAAGCCCCGCTTTTTCAAGCTTGCGCCTCAAAGCCGGACTGATCTTCACCACCGCCGATCCCTCAACCCCAGTAGCCGTGTCACTATCAGAGGCGCTCACTGCAACATCTGGAGGCGGGGCATCAACGTTTGCTGGTGCAGTGGTTGTTTGCGCAGTGATGAAAGCCTCTAGCTCCCCAGGCTCAAAAGCCTGAAGTGCAAGAACACCAATCAAAGCGCCCACCGGTAGCTCCTCCTCCTCGGGCACTAAAATCTTAGCTAAAGTACCGCTAACTCGAGCCTCAAAACTATTAACAATCTTGTCAGTTTCAATATCTACAAGCTCTGCACCCGCTTCGATCTGATCCCCTTCACTGTATCGCCAACTAACGATCCGGCCATGGGTCATCTCAATACCCCATTTTGGAATAGTCACTGCCTCAAACTGTTTACTCACTCGCCAACCCCTCAGTCACTCCGGCACCCTTTAAACCAAAAACCAGCAGAACATTACCCGGCATACGACTGCCAAACTGATAACCCGAATTCACTAATAAATGCCCGTTAGCAAGGACGGGGCCGTCTGACTCTATCGATCCGCCTTTGCCCACCTCACCGGAAACCGTTTCAAAATCTCCCAGAGAGTTGTATTTCCACAGCACCTGACCCGACGACGCCTCGTAGGCACGCAATAGGCCATCGAAGCCGCCCGCAAATATGAGCTGATTCGAGCTCGTAGCTGCTGCAGACAACCCGGGATCACAGGCCGGCTTTTTGTCTTCGGGACATTCGTCTAAGGCAGGGGTATACCAGCGAACGGTACCCGCTAAAGGATCAAGGGCGTGTAAGCCCGGAAAGCCTTCAGCCTCGGGAAGCCCGGGAAAATAGGTGTCTGCAATGGGTACAAACAACGTGTCTTTATTGGCAGTCATGCCCCAGTGGACACCTCCAGCATAACCTCCTCGACCCAACTTTTTGTGCCAAACAGTTTGCCCACCCGCACTGGGATCAAGGGCATACACGTCGCCGCTTTTTTGCCCCACCAGTAGCAAGTCTCGCTGCTTGCCCTGCCACAGAATTGTAGAGGCTCCGATATCCAAATCGGGACCATTTTCTTCCGGGCAATTGCCACCGCCACCAATAAAGCAGGCCATATTCCAAGCATCACCGGCCAATAGCTGTTGTGACCAGACAATGCCACCATCGTCTAAGCGCATAGCAATGACAGCATCACTGGTCTTAGTCGCGGGAGACGTATAACCCTCTCCTGTACCGACATAAAGCAGCCCACGCTTGGTATCAATCGTTGGGGAATTCCAAACCGGAGCACCTGCTGGCGCCATCCGCTTCGCCCCCGCCGAATTGATCTCGCCAGTTTCATGAGACGCTTCAGGAATCACGAAGCTGTTCCAGAACACGCTGCCATCAGTCGCGTTTAAAGCCGCTACACTGCCGCGAAAAGTACAACAGGGGTAGCCGGGATCCGCAGCTGTCGCCCATTCGGATGATGAAATCGGGACATAAAGTCGCCCCTCATGATATTTAATTGACCCGGTGATTGTGGCGTCATCATGGGTTGCCACAGAGCTTTTCCACAGACTCACACCCGTTCGCGCCGAAATTGCGTGAACCTGCGCGGAAAAATCGCCAAAAAATAGGACGGGATCCGATTGGCTTTCCAAATGGGCTACGGTGAGACCGTTACGAACCTCAGCGCCCGCGTCATACTGCCAATGGGCACAGCCGCTGCTCAAATCCAAGGCATAGACCGTACCCTGCTGAGAACCCACAAATACCGTATTGCCATGCACTAGAGGTTGAGATCGTGCCCGTGTCGCTCCGGGATAAGCAAAGGCCCATTTGAGCTCTAACTGATCTACCGTGTTGAGGTTAATACCTGCTGACTCAGCCTCCTGAAAACGCTGGTTTCTGATGCCCCCACCCCACCCATTCCAAGGGGGACTCGTCTCAGCCAAGACGGGGGTGAAATCAGTGCCACACGCCTTGACCTCATGGGCGACAGAATCTACCGCGCCACTAAGATACTGCGCTATTTGAACACGCTCTTCCTGGGACAAATGCGCCGCTTGCTGTCGCATCACGCCCTCAGTAATGGCACTGACAATACTCCCGGTAGACATCATGTTAAAACTGATTGCGTGGGGCGCCTTCGGCACAGAGCCATTGTGACAATGGATGCAGTTACTTTGGAACAGTTCAGCTCCCGCTGCAGTCTCGTTAACTGGCTCACCCTCAACAATAGCCGCCGCAAAACTCGCCGAAGCCAATGCACTCAAGGTAGTACCCGCGATCCAAGTCACCAGAGTTTTCATCACCGTGATCCTCTCATCAAAACCCGCTTATTTATTATTAATACTCCAGCGCTTTTTTTGCAGAGCGAACAATATCTGCAACACTTGGGACGTATTCTTTTTCCAAACACGGCGTTGCCGGGACCGGCGTATGCGGTGCTGTCACACGCTGTACCGGGGCATCGAGGTAATCAAACCCGAACTCCGCGACCATGCCCGCAATTTCGCTCGCCATACTGCACAATGGGTTAGATTCATCGACCACAACTAATCGCCCAGTTTTGGAAACGCTGGCAAGAATCGATTCTTCATCTAAGGGTGACAGCGTACGCGGGTCAATAACCTCTGCACTAATACCTTCAGCGGCCAATTCCACCGCAGCCTGTTCAGCTAACACCGCCATTCGAGATAACCCACACAAGGTAATATCCGTTCCCGCGACAACTGTACGAGCTTTGCCAAAGGGGATCACATAGTCCCCCTCCGGCACCTCGCACTCATTCATATACAAGGCTTTATGCTCACAGAATACAACAGGATCATCTTGCCTGATGGCTTCGGCAAGCAATCCCTTAGCATCCGCTGCGTTCGAAGGAACCACCACTTTAATACCCGGTATTGCAGCGAGCATGGGATACAAAATTTGAGAGTGCTGTGGCCCGGTCCCCTCACCTGCGCCAATCATGGTTCTAATCACCAACGGGGTACGCGCCTGCCCACCAAACATGTAACGAAATTTGGCAATTTGATTCAGTAATTGGTCGAGACAGACACCTAAAAAATCGATGAACATGAGTTCTGCGACGGGACGCAGCCCAGTCAAAGCAGCGCCGCCCGCGGCTCCCACGATAGCGCTTTCTGTAATGGGCGTATCAATCACTCGCGCCACACCAAACTTTTCCGTAAGGCCGGCCGTGACGCCGTAAACCCCACCCTGGCCGCTGGCCACGTCTTCACCCATGACCACCACACGACTGTCACGGGCCATCTCCTCGTGGAGCGTTAAATTAATCGCCTCTCGAATAGACATCTTCATTGCATCGCCCTCCCCTCGTAATCGACATAAACATCGGTATAGAGCTTGTCGTGTGTGGGATCAGCCGCAGCGAGGGCCAGCTCGACAGTGCGATCAAGTTCAGCAAAAACAGCACTATCAATATCAGCAATACTGTTTGCATTCAGGGCTGCTGTGCGCGGGTCCTCTAAAAATCGAGGCAAAGGATCTCCAGCTGCACGCTGTGCTCGCAATTCCGCGCCATCTCGATAGTCTTGAGGGTCGCCTTCAAAATGCCCGTAATAGCGCGCAGAGACGGCCTCTATCGCCGTAGGCCCACCGCCATTTCGACCCCGCTCAATCGCCTCGCGACAGGCAGCATGCACCGCATAAAAGTCAGAACCATCGACGACAATGGACGGCATGCCAAATGCGCCAGCCCGCTCTGCGATACGCCCCTCAGGCTTAGGATTACGCGTAAATTCTGCATAAAAGTTATTTTCGTACATAAAAATCATAGGCAGTTGTAAAACGACCGCGAGGTTTAACGCTTCAGCAACCGTACCCTGATCGGATGCGCCGTCACCAATAAATGCCATCGAGACACCACCGGTCTTTAGTGTTTTTGCCGTCAGTGCCGCGCCCGCTGCGATGGGTGGTCCACCACCGACAATGGCGTTGGCACCGAGCATACCTTTGGTCATGTCGGCAATATGCATCGAACCGCCTTTACCATTACACAAGCCGTCCTGCTTACAAGCCAACTCCAACATCATCCCCTCAAGCTCGCAGCCCTTGGCGATACAGTGCCCATGACCCCGGTGCGTACTCGCGATGTAATCGTCATTCGTCATATCGAGGCAGGCACCCACAGCAATGGCTTCCTGATTACGATACATATGAATAAACCCCGGCAACTTACCCTGCTGATATTCAGATCGTATTCGCTCTTCGAACTCGCGAATGGTCTTCATTAAGCGGTAGGCACGGGTTAATTCGTCAAGGCTGTAGTCCATGACTCATCCTCATCTCAATTAAAGAGAAAAAAAAGGGCCCTAGTGGGCCCTAGTAACGGCGCTTTTATTTTAGAAATTGTAGCCGATCTGGACACCGTACTCACGGGGAGCACCGTGACGGGTGAAGTTCCATAGTGTTGCCACTGGGTTAGCCGCGACACGGTAGGTTTCATTGCCCAAGTTTTTGCCGTAAACGGAGACTTCAACACCACCGTTAGGTCCGGTGTAGGTGATATACCCGTTGACCAGCGTGCGTTCTTCCATCTGTGTATTGGCCTTTTGGACAATAACGGGAGAACCACTGGCATCCGCACCTTGGAAGTTTGCTGGGAACGGACTCGTTTCTGCATCGTCTTGGTAATGCATATTCAGGTTGTACGTCACGGTAGCACCATTACGAAGGTCTTGGAAAAACGTGGCTCCCAAGGCATAAGTCAGCTCTGGTGAAAATGGCACTCTCAAACCCGACAAATCTGGATTAACCGCATCACCCGCTGGTAATCCAAGGTCCTCGGGGTTAATACCAGGACGATAGTCGTCGTACTCGTGATCGAGGTAACCCATCATGCCGTCGAGACGGAAGTTATCAGTTACCGCCCACTGGAATTCAGCTTCAATACCCCGAGCAGTCGACGTGCCCTCGTTTACCGAAACGGTCTCTTGGAACGTGTTGCCTGCGGCATCTTGAATCGTCACCACGGTGTCACGTTGCAAGTTTTCATACTCGGTATTAAATGCCGCCAGGTTCAGGCGCAGAGTTCCATCAAGCAAATCAGACTTTAAACCCACCTCGAAGTTTTCGTTTTCTTCACTGTCATAGGGGGAGCATGAAAACTCAGAGCCGCAGGTTTCAGAGAAACCACCTGCCACAAAGCCCGTGGCAAAACTGGCGTAAGCCATAATCTCATCGGTAAATCGGTAATCTGCGACCAAACGATAAGTCACTTTGTCAAAGGTCTTAGAGTTTTTCTGCACATTACCAAACGCCGATTCTGGCAGAGGGTTAGTGTAAGGGCCCTGATATTGATCAAGATCAATAATATTGCTCACAGGGTTATCTGCGGTGCCTAAGTTAAAGCGCTGAAAGTCTTTCTTGTCTTCGGTGTAACGTACACCGGCGCTGATGGTCAGCTGTTCAGTCACGTCAAAGGAACCATCGGCATAAGCTGCCCACGCGGTACGGTCCTGCGTAGTCTCCTGCACTTCGTAACGATTATCGTAAAAATTGGTTGCCGCTAGCGGTCCAAAGAAGCCCAGGTTTCCAAAGACGATGAATTCAACGTCGTCGCGGTAAGCAGCCACGCCGCCAACCCAGTTGAAGGGTCCGTCGAACTGGCTCGCCAAGCGGAACTCCTGTTGGAACTGTTCCCGCTTCGTATTTCGACTGGCGTCATAAAGTGAGGTGTACGCCTCACCGGTATAGGTGCTAGCCAGAATCTCATCTTGATCACGCATACCCGTAATTGATTTAAGTTGATAGTCGCCTAGCGTAAACGCTTGATTAAGATAGATGCCGGAAGCTTCGACCTGATGGCCTCCGCTCATATTAATAATCGCATTCTGAGTATAAGACTGACCCGTTGTGAAAGGGCTATCTACACCGGCGGCCTCGATACCTGGGAAGCCAATAGCAGGCCAAACATAGCCTTCGTTTCCGGGGGTTTCATTAGCCGTCGCAACGGTTTCAGATTGGTCATCAAGGTACTCAAAAATTAAATCCGCTTCGTACCAATCTGAGGGCTCCCAACGGAACTTAAGCTTGCCCGCAAGGACGTCTTTACCGCCAATATCAGAGCCGTCACCCGTTGTCGGATACGTACTTTTGATTTCAGCCGTGCTGGGATTGCCTGGTGTCGGGATTAAACCATCGCTACAAACGAAACAGGTAAACGTGCCGCCCATGGGTTTGGTGTTTGAGTAATAGCCATCAGAATAATCACGAATCACGGAAATACGAGCGGCCAAGGTGTCACCCAAGGGTACATTGAGTGCGAACTTAAACTTGTTCAGGTCACTGTCATTACTGGCGTAGCGACCAAAGTTAACCTCTACATTACCCGCTACTTCACCGCCAACATCGGGCTTGACCGTTGTGAAGGCGATCGCACCTGCCGTCGTATTCTTGCCAAACAGTGTGCCTTGAGGGCCGCGGAAAATCTCCACCTGCTCAATATCGAAGACTTCGATGAATTGGGACTGAACGTGGTTAAACGCAAAATCGTCAACGGTAATACCTACCGAGGGGTCTTTGGTCACCAAAATCGAGATGAATCCAGTACCTCGCATACCACCGGCAATCGCGTTGAAGCCATTTTGCGGGGTCAGGGTCACGTTGGGGGCAAATTGCGCCAGTTCGGTCACTGAGTTTTGAAAGGTTTTGCTCAGCTGCTCTGCAGTGATGGTACTGACGGCAATGGGCAAGTCTTGCTGGCTAATATCCCGCTTGGTCCCTGTAACAATGACCTCTTCAAGGGCTGCAGCACCAGCCTCCTCTTGAGCGAAGGTTATCGAGCTAGCAACCGTCGCTGCTACCGCTGTTGCGAGCACAGAGCGCCCTAAAAATTTGGTCTGCCTGCGTGGATTGGGAAATTCCATATTGAGCTCCTGATTATTGTTTTAATACGCGTCTGTTCAAGCAGCGAACATGCTCACCGCTAAACCTACACTTGCTTGTGAACAACAAGAATACTATAGAGTCGATGTGGACGATGCAATCAATACCCGAGGAATAAAACCGCAATAAAAGATGTTTATAGGAGACATTAATGTTAGAAAATTCTACGATCGCGGCGATCCGCGCCCAGCTCATGGCATGCAATGCGTCAGCGATTGTATTGACCGAAGTGGACAATGTGGGATACGCCAGTGGCTTTGCATCGGTAATGGATGGCTGGAACCTCATAGAGCCCATTGCAGGGATATTTGTGCCCGCGAGCCCTCACCTTCCGGTAACACTGTTTCTTCCAGAGGCGAGCCTCATCTCCCTGGTTGTTGCCGAACGCGAGGGTCACAAAATCATTTATGAGCGCTTACGCACCTATGACATGCTCAATTTTTGCGAAACTGCCCGGGCGCAAGATGCACACCTCTCTTTGCCCAAAGATCTGCTAGACGAGCTAACGACAATCGCCCAAGACGTCGAGGGAGCCTGTGCCCCCGACATTTTAGACGCTATTGCCGAATGCTTGCAGTCGCACACGCTAGAAAACACGACAGTGCTCTTTGATGATCTACGGGTGGCTCACCGGTTACAGCGACGCCATCAGCAAGTCTGGGAGGATGGTTTAGAGGTGGTGCTTGCCTGTCGTTCCATTAAGCAACCTGATGAGATTGCCGTACTCAAAGAGAGCGGTCGAATCGCCGATAGCATTATTGAATATACCGTATCCCAACTAGGCGCCGGCGTACGCTGGAGTGATGTAGAGAAATCAGTCGCTAAATTTATGATCGATCAAAATGTCGATCCGCTCCCAGGCAGCCCCATGTTATTTGGCGGTGGCTATGATCTCGTCTTTCGGCCCGATCTTTTTCGCACCCACTACGATCGCCCGTTTCAGGGCGGTGAAATTGCGATTCTCGAAACTCAGGGGCGCTACCGCGGTTACTGGATTGATATCAATCGCACAGCCCACATTGGCAGAGCCTCCCAAGCTTACAAAGATCAGCACGCCTGTGTTCAGCAAATTTTTGAGACATTGAGCCAGCGGCTGCAAGCCGGCTGTAATTCCGCCGACATTACCCGCACTGATAACATTGACGCGGTACAGAGGCTAGCGGCACCCGAGAAACTCTTAGTCGTGGCGCACTCGATCGGCCGGGTACCCCTGGAAAGCCCTGTCGCTTTTCCTGGCACCGGTCTACACGCCGCCAAAGAGGGCTTTGAGGTAAAGAGCGGCATGGTCATTAGCATTGACTGCCTTTACTTTGGCAGCAAATTGGGCCCCTCCCATATGGAAAATGTTTTCCTAGTCACGACAGAGGGCTGCGAATCGCTATATCAATACCCGCTAGACCTCATTGAGGTCATATGAGGGAAGGCCTGTGATGCACTATTGCGCGGTATAACCTCCATCGACCAACATTTCAGAACCGGTCATAAACCGGGATAGATCAGAGGCCAAAAATACAATGGCATCGGCAATATCATCACCTTGTGCCATATCGCCGATCGGATGAGCCGCTCGAATAGCGGCTCGGGCTTCCGCAGGGCTGGGGGCAAATCCCGCTTCACCGAGCTCTGTCAGACACTGCGCAGCAAAGGCCGTATCTACCGTTCCCGGATGGATGGAATTGATGCGCAGCTGCAGACCTAAGGTACCAAACTCAACTGCCGCAGCCTTGGTGAACATACGCACAGCCCCCTTGGTTGCCGAGTAAGCGCTCTGGAATGCCACTCCAACATTGCCACAGATGGAAGACATATTGACGATCGAACTTCGCACACCTGACGCTTGTCCTGCACCATGAAGATCATCGAGGAAGCACTGTGTGCCCAAAAACATGCCGGTGCTATTGACGCGAAATAAACGGTCCCATTCGGCCAAAGAGGTATCAGCGACGCTCTTAACGACATCGATACCCGCATTGTTGATGAGAACGGAAAGTTGACCCCAGGAATCAAGCACCAGCTGCCTAGCTTGCTGCCAGCTGTCCGGATCACCCACATCCAAAGCAGTGGCCATAGCCACCCCACCCTCTGCGCGGATCGCATCGACAACGCCGCTCAACGCGGCCTCATTGACATCGGTGACCATAACTTTTGCCCCGTGCGCCGCCAATGCTCTAGCAGTGGCAGACCCAATGCCGCCTGCGCCACCTGTGACCAAAGCCACACGTGGGGTGCCGTCTTTTAACTCAAGTAACTTAGTCATCACTCATTGCCCCTTATTTATACTCGATGAATGTCATAGCCTTGTCGCGGAAAATGAACATGCCGCATCGGCAGATCAGCCCCATCAACTCTGAGGGTCGTGAAACGATCACCCTGCCCCACTAAAATACCCGCAACCCCGCCCCGGTCGGCGCCCACCGCAGAAATCTGCACGGGTGTGTCCCACCAGCCCTCAAGACCACTACTGCGTTCTTTAGCCCCGGGAAAACCGGCAAGGTCAGCGGGTGGCTGCAGCAACGCTGCCCTTGCCGCGTTGTAATCTGAAACCAGCCGCTCTCCTGAGCCTAGGTTATCTATTCGATCTGCCCAATCAATCAGCGCTTCTAAACCCAAAAGTTCGTTGGCAATATGAGGTAGCCCATTGCGAACAAACCAAAGTACTCCCCAGCAGTGCACATCGACCAAGCCGCACGCATCACCTGACATATAGTTTCGACCATCAACTAGCTGCGCGTTTAACTGTCGTGCTAACTGGGTAATGCGGTCTGCCATGAGTTCTTGAGCGGCTGGCAAGGCTGCAAAATCAAGATGTGGGAATACGGCCGCGCGATCGTTATAAAAATGTTCATCCCAGTCGGCAGCGTAAAGTGCAACCGCAGAGCCTAACACCGGTGCAAATAAACTATCGGCCCATAGCCCCATCGCATCGCTGAGCAACTTGGTCTCATCGGTCAAGGCTGTCCCATGGGGAAAAAAATGATCAAGCGCATCAGCTATCGCCACCGTATCGATAAACACATCACTGCCCAACTGCAAAACCGGTGTGCCCCGATAACCTCCAGTGATTGCCTCAAGATCGGGTTTGGGAGCCGTCATTGGCATTTCTACGGAGTGCCACGCGAGCTGCTTTATGCCCAACAATTTTTGGGCTTTCTGAGAGAAAGGTGACGCATCGTAATGATGAAGGATGGGATCGGTCATAACTTCTCCGTGAGTTTCAAGCGGGCTTTAGCGTATCGGCCCTTTGATTCAGTAAAATGTCGTAGTCTTGCCGTGCAATTTCTCGCGTTGGATAAGACGCCCATGCTTCAGCAACAGCCGTGCGCGACTGCATGGCCTTGTACCACACGGCCAGTGCTGGGAAATCATCTACACGCTGGCCTTGCCAATCCGCATGCACCAACCAGGGCCAAACCGCCATATCGGCCACCGAGTAACTCCCCCCCAGCCACGGCACCTGTGACAGCCGCTCATTTAATACTCCGTAAAGTCGATTGCTCTCATCGGTATATCGGCGAATACCATAGGGCACTTGTTCGGGCGCGAATTGGCGAAAGTGATGTGCCTGTCCCGCTGCAGGGCCTAGAGCGGACATTTGCCAATACAGCCACTGCTTGCACTGCCAGCGCTCAGCTTCATTCGCACCCAGGAAACGCCGATATCGCTCAGCTAAAAATTCTAAAATAGCACCCGACTCAAACAGCAGATCACCCGCACTCGATTCCAGCACAGGAACTTTCCGATTGGGATTCATCGCTGCGAAGGCAGGCGTCAGTTGCTCACCTGCAGCAAGATCGACGTAACGACCCTCCCACTCGAGCCCAAGCTCATGCAACAAAATAATGACCTTGAGGGAATTTGGGGAGGGATAATAATGCAGCACATAGCGTATGGCCGAGCTCCCCTGGTTATTTGCTTCTATGGGCACTTGAGGCTTACGCAGTTCAGGTTGATGGCCGCATTTCGGCTTCGTACCAGATGGGCGAGCTGTATGCTCTATCCTGAATAAACTCGGGAGCTTCTGCAGGGCGCTCTACACCAAAGAAATCGGCATCCCGGGTTGTCCAACGTTTTCGCGGCACCTCGATGACACGTGCATAGTAAACCGCATCTTTGGCGACATTGAAGGTCGGATCCATCCAAACCCCGCGCAAAGATGCACTCCCATCGGTTTCGTCGACACCGGCTAGGGCCACATCATAAACCTGCTCTTTTGGAAAACCCGCGTCATCGATCCAGGCTTTCACAATTTGCAGGGCATGCAGGTCAGGCCCATCCGGCTCCTTCATAGCCAGCATGATAAATCGAGGCGTTGCAGAACCTGCTGAGTCAAGTTCTGGGGCTGCTAGCGATCCCCCCATAGGAACACCGCGCTGATAACCAACCGTAGAAATTGGCACTGCCTTTAAGTCTTGCTCTGTAAAATCCCATCCACCAAAAAAACGCAGCTGGATGCGGGAGCCCGTAGTCGCGTAAACCTCCTTGCGTTGCAGGGCATCAAACAAACCTTCTCGGGTATTTTCCTTCGCCCAAACACCGGTCAACCCAGAGGCGCTCAGTCGCCAATTTTCATTCAACACCTGCGCCATCTTAGTAAACATGCGCTCTGCAGAGGGCTCTGTCGAACGGAACTTACCGAAAAAATTATCTTCTGAAACGGCGCTATAGCCAGTGTGAGAATCGGTCGCACCTATCATCCCAAACTGATACGGGTTGGCCCCTAGGCTCTGACGGTATGCCAACCCTTGAGCCAGCGCGGGACGCGCATACTCTTGGGCATACATCCAATCGGCCTTGTCGGCGGTGAGGGCAATATTTCCCTCATCCCACCGCTCAAAGTCGGCATAGCGATCATCGGGAGATAAAAAAGGATGGGTCTCAGAATCACCCTTAACTTGGGTGACCTCCAAAAGCGGCTCCCAGCGCACTCTTGCTTCGGCATACTCTCGACTCAGCGGCACACCCGATAAGGTAGTGGGCGCAAACATACGTCCATTACTGACATTAGAGTTGTGTGGTATGGCTAGAGTTGAACCCGCGGTCAAAGACTCGTAGTAAGCCATAGCATTCCATAGATCCTCTGGGTCGTTACTGTCTTGAGAGGAAAAGGGAACAATCTTGTCTGCGTAGCCACGTCCCTCTCGATAAAGAACAACACGGTGCAAGTTGTCTCCCGAAATGGTGGAAGTCCACTCGTAAGCGGGGAATGCCGTAAACAAATGCGGCTTATTATGGCGATCCGCCGTGGCGACCGCGTCCTGCCAAGCTGCAGACACCACAGCAGGCGGCGTCATTTTTTCAGGGGTTGGGTTTTGAAAAGCGTCAGAGAATGCCATGGTGAGCTCTCCCATACGGTCACTGCGCAGAAGTTTCAGCCAGTCATCGCCAAGGGCCCAGCCTTTCAATCGCGAATCTTCTGCATCAAGTAGCCGATATACCGATAGGTACTCAGCATGGTCACTGATCGCCAGAAAATCGTGGCGATAACGCGGACGAACCGACATACCATTGCCCGCCTGCACCACTTCACCCCTGGCGAACCGATAGGCCGTTTCCGGAGTTATTCGCGATCCCATGGTGTAAGCATCGGCTGAATTACTGGTGTGCAGGTGTAAATCGCCCCAGTAGAGCTGCGTCCGATCAGAATCTGGATTGGGTGAGTAGCTGTCGCTGGCCGCAACCGCAAGGGACATCAGCCCCACGCTGATTGCAAATCCCAACTTAAACGCGCTCAAATGCACTTTTAGCGGTGTTGGGGTCGATAGCAGTTTGACGACAAAATTCATTGCTGTTGTATCCCCAAACGCTTTTCCAGCTCGACATGAAAGTGGCGTAAGCGCTGCTCCTGTTCACCCCAAAGCTGCCCCTGAAAAGCCTTGCTACTCATACCCTCCTGCACCGAGGGCAAGAATGCCGCGTCCTGACCTAGCACCAGGCCTAGACCAGGATCTTCATCTTTAAGATAACTCTCGGTGGGGGCTCTACTTCGGCCAGTAACATCGGTGTTTTCAGGCAGCCCCATCCATGCGGGAGGACAGTAGTTGGGATCATCCACAGGAAACATCAATGTCATCGTGTCGTACCAAAACTTTTGCGGATCGCTGTCGTGGGGTAAAAACCGCATAAGAAATATGGCTTCAGGGTGGCAGCCAATTTGAACATTAGGAAAGATGCCTGTTGCCCAGCTGTCAGATAGTTGCCCATCGGTAAAGCGCTCATAGCCCAGACCCAACCGCTCTGAACGCTCTCGCTTGCCTTGCTGAATAGCCCTGCGCACGTCCAATGCCGTACCCGTAAAAGAGTCGGGATCAACGCCCGCCTCACGCAGCATAAACTGCAGGCCTTCGTTGACTGTTACCTGATCGGGGAAGCGCGGACTCGGCTGGCCTAAAGGAACAATCATTCGACTGGCCCCCTTCGGATAAAGGTCGTACTGGACGTTTAGATCACTCATGACGCCCCGGGTCTCAGGGTGGACGGCATGGAGGTGGTAGCTTTCATAAAAAGCTTCAACCCCGACCTTCCAGTTAGAACACCATTCACTGCGAACGTGTCGAACTACCTTCATCTGATCGATCTGGTAGTTTTCTAAGTAGCCCTCAGGGAGGCCAATTTCTCCAGCAACAGGGGCCGCGTCTTCATCCATGTTGATAAAGATAAGGCCGGCATGAACCTCACACCGTGCGCGCTTTAGGCTGGGACGGTGGCTCACCACCTCTGGCTTGAACGTCTCCTCGTCGGTAATACTGCGAAGCGCACCGCCATTAGTAAAACTCCAGCTGTGAAACGGGCAAACAAACACCTTGCGATTGCCTTGTTCCTCCGACAGCAAACGTGAGCCGCGATGGGGGCAAACATTATAAAAAGCGACAATCCCCTCAGGTGTCTTTGAAATAATGAACGACTCGTGTCGGATACGAAACAAAAAGTAATCGCCTAGGTTCGGGAGATCACTGACAACGCCCGCCAATAACCAGCTTCGAGTCCAAATATCATCCCATTCATGGGCCATATATTCCTGAGAAAAATAGCCACTCTTATCGTGAATGGTGATGCCATTGTCGACATCAGGCTGCTTCGCTTCTAAACAATCGACGGGGGCATCCGGGTTGATGACCGCGGTTGGTATCAAATTGCTATTCACACACGTCTCCTGACTTAGGGGTGCTCGTTTGTTTTAACTTGCCACTACCGGCGTAAAGACGGGCTGGGGATCGGCCTCTCCAACCGACCTGAACAGCACCGTCACGGCCATGCCAGTGACCACTTGCTCAGGATCGACATCAACGAGATGGCTCATCATTCTGACGCCCTCTTCCAAATCGATAAGAGCAATGACATATGGCGCTTCAAAAGCTGCCGAAACGCCCCGGCGAACCACCGTAAAACTGGCCACCTGCCCTCGACCCGATGCCGCAGTCCAACTGAGATGCTCGCTGCTACAGTGCTTACAAATTACCCTTGGATAAAATTGGTAAGCAGCGCAATCCTTACATTGCTGAATGCGTAACTGACCATCAGCAACACCGTCGAAATACACTTGATTTAGCTGATCAACTCCAGCCATTACCACACCTCATCAGTTCGCCCTTCCCAGCACCACAGTTGCGTGGCTAGACATAATGCCACCCTGAGCGTGCAGCAATGTGTGTTCAAGGTGTGGCAGCTGACGCTCCTTGGCCTCCCCCCGGTACTGGCGGATAGCCTCGGTCAGCCCAAATATGGCACCCGGATTTCCCGGGTGGCAGTGTGACAACATACCGCCGTGGGTATTCACGGGTAGCTTGCCGCCGGGTTGGGTCGCGCCACTGGCTAAGAACGCACCGCCGGCGCCTTTTTCACAGAAGCCAAGATCTTCAAGTTGTATCAATAAAGCCGGTGAAAAACAGTCATAGAGCTGTGCCAAGTCAATATCAGTCGGCTGGATACCTGCCTGCTCAAATGCGGCCTTACCAGAGTCTGCGGCAGCAGACTGGGTGAGATCTGTTGCCTGACTAATGTGCTCGTAGTGATGCCCCTCGCCGTAGCCTTTCAGCACGATGGGTGCATGTGGAAGATCACGCGCGCGCTCGAGGGTCGTGAGCACCACCGCAGCGCCGCCATCAGAGACAATGGAGCAGTCGAGTAGCTTCAACGGGTCGGCAATAGGCTTAGAAGCCAGAACGTCATCAACAGTTACCCGTTCGCGATACTGTGCCGTCGGGTTCTGGTGCGCCCAAGCTCTTGATGACACCATGGCCTCGGCAAACTGCGCTTCGGTAGTGCCGAAGGTGTCCATATGCGCGCGGGCTATTAATGCATAGTAGGCCGGTACCGTAGGGCCGTAGGGCTGCTCAAAATGCGGATGCCCTGAACTCGACTGCACCGCCATCGCCCGGTCTCGGGTCATAAAACTCCGCATGCTATCTGCCATGGAGACCACCACGGTGCTGGCCAGCCCCGTCTGAATGGCGGCAGCGGCATAACGCAATGCAGTGTAAGTTGTGCCGCCGCCGGTGCCGACACTCAAACAATGTCCGGGCGTGAGTCCGCAGTACTCTGCGGTAGCCTCTGCGTGATACATAATCGGTGTGACCAAAGAGTTACAGGTAATCAGCCCGTCAATCGCGCTAGGCTTCAGCCCAGCATCGGCAATAGCGCCCAATGTTGCCTGCACGCCCAACGCCATGGGACCCCGGTCTGTCACCACCCCCAGATCCGTCTCAAAACTTCCAACTATCGCAATATTAGAGAGATCCATAGATTAGTCCGAAACCATAAACATCTGAGCACCGATAGTGCCGGGAGCGACACTCTCACCAGCCTCGTTACAAATGGCCACATCGATCTCTAGTGCACCACTGGCCGCATCAAAGGTCGTGATAGTCGCCGTCGCCGTTAAAGTCTCCCCAACATAAGTAGCGCCTCGGTTTGAATAGGACACCGACGTAATCATGCCGGCGTCACCCAACCACTCATCGACCAACTGGTG
>Ga0115569_10000793_pt1 | contig 24587 bp, 23 predicted proteins | sample COGITO_mtgs_1205_2_FD_87295 | JGI IMG/M metagenome (GOLD analysis project Ga0115569, IMG submission 87295) | Pelagic marine microbial communities from North Sea - COGITO_mtgs_120503 | ecosystem: Environmental > Aquatic > Marine > Epipelagic | place: Germany:Helgoland, sampling site Kabeltonne... | reverse complement strand
GGGCCAAAATTGTTAGGGACGGAGGAGCGGCGATCTTGTACCGAGCGACGTTAGGTTCGACCAGGCAGCTGACGACCGCATTTTTTAGGCCGATCGCCTGCGGCAGCACGCGGGCAACGCCAGCCATGAAATAGAAAATTTCAGGGCATTCGCGTAGCCCCTCGGCGATCCGGGCTTCTATTTCGAAATGTCCGTCATCGATCTTGGTGATCTGCGCTTCGATGCCTGGAATCTCGCGGCGAAGGACCCAGCCGGACGCAGCCTGGTAGAGAGTGTGAGGGGAGGCGGCGATGCCAGCGAGGCTGTTAAGCACGCGGGCCGGAGCCAGTTGGCCCAGCGTTTCGCCGCAGCTCTCGAGTCCACGCGCGCCACCGACTTCATGGCCGAGGCGGCGCATGAAGTCGCAGAAGACGTTCCATTCGACCGCAGCGATCACGCCGCCGCCTTCGCCTAACAAAATGGGGAGATCGCCCACCAGCTTCGGCGCAGAAAATCCCTGCGATTCGCAGGTGCAAAAGAGCTCGCTCAGAAAACGCGCCGAGACTAAGTTCGGGTCTTGGAGAGTTTCGATTCTCAGCTCTGGCCGCTGGGTATGCATCGATCGGTGTTTTCCAAGGTTTGGGTTCCGAGTAAATAATTGCACATTTCTGAAACGGCATGCAGGCGAATGTCCCATGGAATCAGTGCTTTGAATACTGGATTGATAGAATGTTCAGTGTTTTCAGATACATGTAGAGAAGATTTGCGGGCGTGAAGCAGCCTAAGGCACAGAGCTGACCGCCCCTACGCTCGGCAGGCGCTATCATGTTTTTTTACAAATCCAGACCCCCAGCTGCGCCTCCTCGAAGGACTGTCCGATGTCTTTCGCCGGCGCACTGGGATGTGGAGGCGGTGTGAGGCCGACCCACGAGACCCAAAAACGAATCTTCAATTCTGAAACTCATCCCGAATCGCCCATAGGTGTTCGGACGTGGGGGTCGGCTCGCGCGCGGCGCGGCCAGGGATTCGGCGTTTCTGGGGCTTCGTGTTGGGCAGCCGCCTTTTTAGCGAGTGCCTTTGCCGTGGGTGCTCTCGTTGTGAGTGCCGGTCCCGCGAGTGCTTCGCCGAAAGATGCGCTCCGCGGACCTTGGCGATGGATCGAGCCGCATCTCGGCGAGTTACAGGTGGCACCCACCTCGCGGGTTGGACCGTGGCGCGAAGCCGCGATTACTTTGGACTCGGATCGACGTTCTAGAGAGATCGATCGCCTTGAGGCCGAGTTGTTGGCTCGGGACGGTCTGCTGATTGCGCGCCGAAATGTCGGCCACGGGTCGGGGGCGCCAATTCTTCGAAAAGCGACGCTCGAATCGGCGCGCGCGCTCGATGCCGCAGGGCGGTCCGCGGCAGCTGCCGCCGCGTATGCGGCCGTGATCGATTCGGGCGACGCGGTGCTTGTGGATATTTGGCATGGCCTGGCCGCGAATCTCGCTCGCGAGGGGGATTCACTTGCTGCGGAGCGCGCGTTTCTTCGCGGACTCGATGCCTCAGGTCGCGCTTCGGATCAGATTCGATTTCGCTACGACCTCGCAGGTTTCTATATTGGAGACGGCCGCCTCGTCGACGGCCTAGCCGTATTGGATGCGCTGATTCCCCATGTGCCTGAATCGGTTTCGCTACGTGAAGCGCGGGCTGCTGTTGTGAATTCTTTGGACCTGCAGGCTTTTATGCGCCCGTCTGGCGAGTACAGAGCATGGCCGACGATGCCGGCGGAGGCGCCCGGCTGGGAAGTCTTCGATCCTCGCGTCGTGGCGTATGTCGATCGACTACCCCCGAGTGTGCAGGATCGATTGCTTCCCTTCGCGCAGCGTTTCGCGGAAGAGGAGCAGAAGCGTCTCGGCGTATATGGCGCCGCGGGATTTCTAGTGCTGCTCGCCGTCGTGTTGTTGCTTAGGCAGCGTGGCGACGTCGCGGTCATCATCGAATACCCGGATGAGTTGCGCGGCATCTTCCAGGTTCGCATGCGCAGCGGTCGTCGCTCTGCGCCAGATCCCGTGAACGAAACGGAGATTCTGGATGGCGGGGCTTCCACACGACGACAACACCACATGGTGTCCAGAGAGACGCATTTTCAAAGGCTATTTACGGGTCGCTATCACCTTGTCGTTGACGGCGTGCTGCTCGATCCCGAGACAGACGAAGTACTAGGACGGATTCGCGAAGAGAAGATTGTTCGCGTGCGATATCGCAGAACGGTGCGCATGGAATTCGATGCGCACCCCTCCACGTGCCCCATCGATCTGCGTGTAGTCTGGGGCGATCGGCCCGCCAAGGAAGCGCAGGTTACGGTTCCCGGATTTATCGACAAACCGAGAGCGGCCTCGGGCGGTGCTATTCGGATTCTCTTACCGAAGGGCGACTACCGACTCTTCGTTGGATGTGGGGATCGGGTATTTGATCATGCGCTTTCCGTCGATAGCTTCCGGCCGTCATCGTTAGGCGTAGATGTTCTAGAGGCGGAAGCGGTCTTCAAGGGATGTCCGCCGGCAGTCGACCCCTATCTGCGAAGCGATCTGCCCGCTGTAGCCCGGGCGCTTGAACAAGATGGCCAGGCTGAACTTGGCTTCCGGTTACTCGCGACTAAGCATCAAGCTGAAGGCGAAGCGGGGCGAGCTGCGGACTTCTATGAATCAGCAGGCGACCCCCGGGCTGCGGCGCGACTTCGGCTGGAACAAGGCGAACTAGGGCGTGCGGCGGCGCTCTTTGAGCATGCTGAAGAATGGATCGAAGCTGCGGATGCGCATAGGCGGAACGGTCAAGTTCTCAGCGCCGGTGAATGTTATGAGCGCGCCCTAGACTATGGCCGAGCGATAGAGTGCTATCGCGAGTCCGGTGCGATCGATCGATGGTTGACGGCTCTTGAGCGCTACGGAGAGGTCTTTCCCGCCGCGAAGCTCGCCCTTGAGCATGACCAGCGTCCGCGGGCGATCCGGCTCCTGCAGCAGGTCGAGCCGACGGACGACGATTTCCGCGAAGCGTGTGCACTACTCGCCGAGGCCTTCGAAACGGAAGGACACTACGATCTCGCGGCGGGAAAGCTCGACGAACACATCGCGACCTTCCGGCCGGCCTCCGCTATGGCGGAAACTTACTCGCGGCTTGCGGAACTCTGGGAGCAAGCGGGGCATTTTGAACGTTCGCTTGATGTTCTCGGAGATCTTCGCAGGCGAGAACCGACCTTCCCGAATATCGCCGCACGCATCGAAGCCCTTCGAAAGCACAGGAGCGCTACCGCGCATCTCTTCTCTTCGGGAAATCGTCCGTCGGATGCCGGCACGACCGCGTTCGTGGGCGATGTTAGGTACGACCTGCAAGAGGAGATCGGTCGTGGCGGCATGGGCATCGTGTACAGCGCGCGCGACACGCGGCTCGACCGGATCGTAGCGCTGAAGCGACTTCCTGAAGGGTTGCGCCGCCACCATCCCCGGGCTCTGCGGTTCTTCCTTCGCGAGGCGCAGGCTGCGGCGCGACTCAACCATCCGAATATCGTCACGCTCTATGACGCGGATCAGCAGGACGGACAGTTCTTTATCACTATGGAACTGCTCGAAGGGCAGCCGCTGCAAACGATTCTGTATGAACGCGGGCAGCTATCGCCTTCGAACGTCTTGGGCATCGCGCGCCAAGCCTGCCGTGGCCTCGACTACGCTCACGGACAAGGCATTGTCCATCGCGACATCAAGACAGCCAATCTTTTCGTGACGACCGATCGCGTGGTTAAGATCATGGACTTCGGTTTGGCGAAGGTTCTCGAAGAAGTACGCGGCGCGACAACCCTAGTGAGCGGGACGCCTTATTATATGTCGCCCGAGCAGGTTCTTGGGCAAGACGTGGATCACCGCACTGATCTCTACTCACTTGGAGTGACGCTCTTTGAACTGGCGACCGGCGAGGTGCCCTTCGGGTCAGGCGAGGTCGCCTATCATCACCGCCACACGGCCGTGCCCGATCCGCAATCCGTTCAGCCAGATATCCCGGACTCGCTTTCGGAGCTGATCCTTCGGTTGCTCGAGAAAAGCCCCGACGACCGGCTGCAGACGGCGGCTGACGTCTTACAAGCGCTGACTGTGATCGAACCAGAAGGTTTTGTGTAGGAACGATCCCGCAACGCCAACTCTCGGTCACTTAACTGGAATCACCAAATCTGATCATCCGTTAGTTAGGTGGCATCCTCGGCGACGTGAGTGGCGTCACTGTTCGGTGTCGACGTGTCCCTCATGATGCGCCGAGATGACAAATATCGTCGATGCGCATGTGGATTTGGGGAAGAGCGCTGATCACGCGAATGGGATCGATACGTCCGAGTGCGAAGAACTTGGCGATCTCGCAAATCAGTTTGCGCACCGCGTTGAATTTTTTGTGCGCCGAATCGGGAATCGTTTTGGATTGGCCGAGGCGTGGCGGGACGATCTGACTTCCGCTGGTTACTGGGGACTTCTAAAGGCGATTCAGAACCGCCGAGCCGATGCCCATGAACGAGAACTCTCCGCCTATGTCTCGCGCCGGATCGAAGGTTCCGTCTTTGATGAAGCGAGGCGCCTCTTGTCTAGACACGCACATCAAGTCGAGTGGGGCTCCTACGATCTCGAGGATTGGGCGATTGCCGGGGGGCGATCAATCAGCGAGAACTTGGGGAATGAGGGCCTTGACCCGGAAGAACGCGCGGATCGTTCAAGTCGCTGGCGTCGTGTTGAGGAGAGCCTCGCTGTGCTCGATGATGACGAGCGCCAGCTCCTCATCGCCTACGCCGAGGGCAGTTCGCTCAGCGAACTCGCGCGCGCCGGCGGTTCGACAGCCGGCCGTTTGCAAACGCGGTTAAACCGGACCGTTCGTCAGGTCCGCGGCAGGTCGCCTGAGCTTCGCCGGATTCTCCGTTTGGAACTCTGAGCGGATACCCGTAGAGGAGTTGGCTCGCCGCCTATGTGCGAGAAATCTGAGTAGAAGGAAGAGACGGGCCCCGCCGGTATTTTTGCCGTTTCGCGCTCTCACACTTTGTTCAAGCCGCAATCTCGAAGAAAGGGGTCGCGAGCCGTTGGGGCCCGAATGTCTCGATAAGTATTATCAACACTTCGTGCGAATTCCGGCGAGAAATCGAATTTCAGTGTGAATATTGCTTTGCACTTGCATATCCCGTGGGGCCGGACACAATTGCGGATCGCGGGCCGGGGTCGCTTGCGATCGGTCTTGGTCGTACTCTTTGACCACCGACGGGGCTAACCAATGGAGGAGAATTAGCGTGTCAGAAAATTCGAGTGGCCGAGCGACGATCATCTCAGCCGTGTTAGTGAGCTTTTCGATCATAGGCGGCAGCTTCTTCATCGCCGATTCTCTTGATCGTACGACCGATCAGCTCGAGTTGGCCACCGAGGCACTGGGGGACCTTGAACTCGCCGCGGCCGCGCCTGCCGCCCGCCCGCCTAGTCGACCGAACCGGCCGGACGCCAACAAGGAATACGATGTCGAAGTCGGGGATGCGCCGACCAAGGGCGGCGAGAACGCGAAGGTGACGATCATCGAGTTCTCCGATTTCCAATGCCCCTTCTGCAATCGCGTCTCGCCGACGCTGGCGCAGATCGAGAAGGAATATGGCGACCAGGTCCAGATCGCATTCAAGCATATGCCGCTTTCCTTCCATGCCCAAGCGCCGCAGGCTCATGTCGCCTCGGAAGCCGCACATCGCCAGGGAAAGTTCTGGGAGATGCACGACAAGATTTTCTCGAATCAGCGTGACCTCAGTATTCCGACTCTTGAGGGCCATGCCCGTTCGATCGGACTGGACATGGATCGTTATGCGAAGGATATCGCGGACGGAAGCATCAAGAAGAAGATCGATGCCGATTTGAAAGAGGCGAGCGGTCTTAACGTGAGCGGAACTCCTGCCTTCTTCATCAACGGGAAATTTCTATCAGGCGCGCAGCCCTTTGCTAATTTCAAGCGCTTGATAGATGCCGCACTCGAGAAGGCGTCTTAGGTCTCGTGGCTATAATCGCCCAGGGTCGATGCTCTATGGCGGCAGGGACGTGCGGTTTAGTGGGTTTGTGCTGATGCACGAGCGTGGGGTTTTAAATTGATCCGAGGGATCGTATTTGACCTCTTCGATACGTTAGTCGACCAGAATCACGACCAGTTGCGCCCGGTCGAGCTGGAGGGCCACAAAGTCGGTGCGACGACTCCCGGTCTCTTCGCGCGCGCGCGGGACGAATTCGGTGTCGACTTGCCCGCGCGGGAATTTGTCGATCGGCTCAACCAGTCGGATCGCACTTTGCGCGTGGATACGATTGACCAGGGCCTCGAACTCTCGACGCTTGATCGATTCACTGCGCTCGGCACCGATTTGGGGTTGGCCGATGTCCTGGCCTTCGGGCGCGCTCTTACCGACGTTCATATGGGCGCTTTGTACGAGGCATGCAGCGTCCCTCTCCATCACGAGGCGGTACTCACGTCGCTCGCGATCGACTATCGCATGGCGTTGTGTTCAAACTTTTCCGACGCCGCGACCGCGCGTGCGATCGTGAGCGAGGCGGGCTTTGATCCGCACCTCATGGCGATGGTGATCTCCGAAGAGATGGGGGTGCGTAAACCGAGGCGCGAAATTTTCGACGCAACGATCGACGCGCTCGGTTTCGCGCCTAACGAAATTCTTCACGTGGGGGATAACCTCGTTGCGGACATCGAGGGAGCCACAGCGGCTGGCATGCGCACCGTCTGGCTTACGCGGCAGATCGGCGATCCCGAGGCCGCGATGGCCCGCTATGAGGGGCCCCAGCCGGATTTTGCACTAGAAGACTTGCTGGACCTTCCGGTGCTGGTTGCACGGCTTGGTGTCTAGCCGGTCTTCGTTAGTGAATCGATCCGGGTTGCATCAATTGGAAGAGACCGACTTCGGCTTCGAATTCGGTCCCGTCGGCGCGCTGCATTTCGAAGCTGCCAGCCATGGAACCGAAGGGCGTCGTGAGAGGACAGCCGGAGGTGTATTCAAAAGCTTGGCCGGGTTCGAGCACGGGCTGTTCTCCGACGACGCCGGGGCCGTGGACCTCTTCCGTATGCCCCGTCGCGTCGATGATCGTCCAATGACGATTCAGGAGCTGGACGGGTGTCTCGCCTTCGTTAGCGATTCGAATCGTGTAGAGGAAGAACCAACGACTCGAGGCGGGGGCGCTGTGTTCTTCGGAATAGCGGGCGCGAACGATGACTCGCACGTCCTGGGTGAGGGCTTCAGAGCTGGTTTCGAAGGCGTCGTTGTGGTCCACGAGCCGAACCTTAGCAGTCGAGCGCCATATGGGAGTCGGGTCTCATGAACTGCTTGTTGATTGAGGAAACCGAGCTCGATCGGGCGACGATGCGCGTGCGACTCGATGGACGAAGACGCCGGCATGCGGATGAGATTCTGAAGGTGCGAGCCGGAGACTCTTTACGCGTTGGGCTTGTCGGGGGGCAGTTGGGCCGCGGGGAAATTCTGACGCTGGACCGCGAGGTGCTTGAACTGGCCATCGACTTAGAAGCCGAGCCTCCTGCGAAACTTCCCCTGCACGTCGTTTTGGCGATGCCCAGGCCGCCCGTTTTTCGGAGGCTTGTGACGACGCTCGCGAGTCTCGGCGTCGAATCGCTTCTGGTTGCGGGGACGGCGCGAACGGAAAAGAGCTTCTGGCAAAGCCGTGTGCTCGAGCAGGAAGCGATTCACGAGCGAATGCTGCTCGGGCTCGAGCAAGCACGCGATACGGTTCTGCCCGAGTTCTCGACCCATCGCTATTTCGAATCCCTCGTCGACGAGGTCTTAGCGCCGCGAATCGAGGGGCGGCGCGCGATCGTTGCGCATCCTGCAGCAAGCGAGCCCTGCCCTCACGCACTTGGCGAGCCCGTCACACTCTTCATCGGGCCAGAAGGTGGCTTCGTTGACTTCGAGATGGAGCGGCTCAAGCAGATCGGGTTCGAGAGTGTGAGTCTCGGGCCGCGAATTCTCCGCGTTGAACCGGTTATTCCGCTCTTGGTCGGTCGGCTGTTTGGATGATGTGTGCGGGCTCGGAGGCAGTTGCTTCGACTTGCTTCGGTGGCTCGATGCCGAGTGCGATAATCGCTAAGTGGACTGCCATCAGAACCGCGTATACGGCAAGCGAAGCGTAGAGCCCGGCCCGCGCGAAGCGGAAGTTCTTGTGGACGAGCAAGATCAGAAGCCAGAAGCCGACGACCAGGCATTTCTGCGCGAGGAACGCGCCGGGGCCGATGTCCAGGAAGAAATCCATCACCGGATTCGCTTCGAGTCCACCGCGATCGAGCCATCGCATGGTAAATAAGGCATCACCGACGTTCAGCAGGAAGATACTGGTCAGCAGAGCGACATCGCGGCGCGTGTAGCGGTCGACGTAGCTCGAATGATCTTCCTCGCGGCGGCCGGTAGCCCGTCGCTTCGGCGTGAAGAGGCTCGTCCACGGGCGCGTGGGAACATCGCGACGATCGCCCGCACGACGATCGCTGCCATTCCATGAGGCGGATTCCTCCGCATCGCTCGTTCCCGACGGATCGGGAATACCTGAGTTGCTACCCGCTTGCACGCCTGCCGCTCCCTCTCGGTCCGCACGCGAGCGGACTCGAAGGGGGGTATCGGCGCAAGTCGACGCCGAACTGAGACGGGATTAATGACTCGCACACGTTCTGCGCGTGTTTCACAGCCGGAAGTGCGGCGGGCGAAGAGCGAGTCAGCCGAGCAGCGCGCGTTCGACGAACCAATAGAGGCCTAAGCCACAAAGTCCGGCAGCGGAAAGTTCGCTGGCCCATCGGTTTGCGGAGGGCGAGGCCCATCGCTGGCCCATCCAAATGAGCGGCCACGCGGCGAGAACGACGCCAATTTGGCCGATCTCTACTCCGAGGTTGAAGCCTAGGAGCGCGGGGATCAAACGATCGGTGGGGAGGCTCATCTCCATCAGAATGCCGGCGAATCCGAAACCATGAACGAGCCCGAATGCGAAGGTCAGGCAGATTCGGAGCCAGCGATTTTCGCTCCGGCCGCGGAGCGAGAAATAGCATCCCGTAAAGAGAGCGAGTCCGACGAGCGTGAGCACCGGGAGTGAGACGAGGCCATTTAGGGCGGCGAGGGCGACAGCAGCGAGCCCGCCGAGAACGAGCGCGGGGATCGCGACGGGCCGCCCCGAGAGCAACCAGCCCTTTTCGATTGCCACGAGGGCGACGGAAAATGCGATCACGGCTTCAACAGCGGCCGCGCGGGGATGCAGGATATCGGTGACCGCGAGGGCGAGGGTCAGGCTATGGGCCAGAGTGAAGCCCGTGATCAACCGCGCGACTTCTCCGAGTCTGCTGGCGAGCAAGAGCAGGCCGAAGACGAAGGCCAGATGATCCCAGCCGCTCAGGATATGTTCGATCCCGAGTGCCAAGTAGTCGAAGAGCCCGCTTCCGTATTCGCTTTCTTCTTCAGCGCCGGCCGGGCTGCGCACGACAAACTCGGGTGAAGCCTCTGTTAGAACCTGCTCGCGGAGTGGCGAGGGCCCGTCGCTCAGCCGAGCACGCGCGAAATGCATATGGCCGGGCGCGACCGCCAGAAGAAGTTGGCTATGGATCGCAAGGCGCTCGGGGTTTGGGGGGCACTGCACGCGCCACTCGTAACGCACCCAGCCGGGCTCATCCGCTCGTCGTCGTGCGGGGCCTTCGGGCTTGCAGATTGTTTGGTTGGCGATCAGCACGAGTTCGGTTGGGAAGATACGGGCTGGTAGGTCGGGGCTGCCGGCCGGGTTCGCGCCGGGGACAGTGCCTGGCGGGAGCGCCTCGGGCCCGATTCGACTCAACTCGAGGAGCTTCATGCGGAGAGAGATCGATGCGCCGGCTTCGTCCAGCGACCAACTCGAATAGGAGACGCTGCGGCCGTGGGCGTGGACGGCAGAGGCCGTCGTCAACGCCAGAAGCGACGCGATGAGAATCGCGCCACTGATCTTTCGCAGTCGGTACGCTGTCCCGCTAGCCGAATTAGGCTGCGTCGAGGATTGGTGTCGAGTGTTGAGAGTCACGCGCGCCTGACAGTAGCGTCAATTTTCCCGAGGGTGAAGCCGCTGCAGCGCGAGGAGTGAGGGCAAAAAGAGTCGCTTAAAAAGGGCCGAATCGATCATCGAATCGGGATCTAAGGAACCTCAAGAGGCGTTCTTGGAAGAAAAAGAGTCCGTTGACGCACCCTTAAGCGAAGGGGGTTGCGGGAAATCAGTCTTATGCTAAGATCTTAATTCGCTTCCAGAAAACATGTCCAAACGCAACCCGCGCTTCCGAGTGCGGGTTTTCTCGTTTCAGGGCCGATTTCGCCAGCGCCCGGCTCTGCGCGATAGCGCCACCCCTCCGGAGACCAGCAACCGAAATGTTTGCGGCTGCTGTGGTGACCGCAAAGGCAGGACCGTTCGTCGCCGGATCCACAACAGCTAGAGGGAATGATCTACTCCGCCGGCAGTCGTGTTTTCCGGCCAACCGGAGTGGTCATGCCGATCGCGAGCCCGCCTTCCGGCAAGCTACTGATGATGCCTGCGCGAGCGCGCTGGGCGACCCAAGAGGCGTGGGCCTAATTGGCGCTGCTGGAAGGAGTTCTGCCGGCTGCTTGGGCCGAAGCGCTTTGTGCATCGCCTGTGAGGTCGCCGAACCGAGGAAAGGCCGTTGCGGCAAAAATTCCGACGATGGCGATCACAACCGCAAGTTCGATGATCGTAAAGCCGTGATTTCTACGATTGGTCTGGTTCCTCATCCGGATTTCTCACTTCCACTTTCTGCTACTCGAGAACCGAGCAGTTCGCGGCGTATTACGCGTTTTATTGAACTTCGGTCGAGCATTTCTGGATCTTTATAGTCTGGTTGCACGACGTGGGAATCATCGATCCGATGGAGTCCCAGGGAACGAGTCGTAAAACCTACCTATGGATTTAAATACCTACTTTAAATTACAAATCTTCGAGATTTAGGGATGGATATGCTTGAAAATGAAAACCATTTTCGTTAAGAATCAGTCGAATTGAAAATCGTTTTCAATTTACACTCGAGACAACGGAGACGGAAATGAGCGCTGGACTGAGAATTCTTAACGGGACGAGCTGGGTCGCTCTCGGGGCCTTGCTGGCTATGGCGGCCGCGGCTCCGAGCCGCGCACAAGAGACGGAGCCCGCGGAAGAGAATGAGCGACTCGAGGCCGTCGAAGCCAAGGTCGAAGCGCTGACTGACGAAGTGGGACGGCTTGAATCGATCTTTGCTGTGCCAGAAGAGGTGGCCCTTGAGTCCTTTAGTGGTCTCGGTCCGGCGGCCTCCAAGGTATACAAGCGCGAATCGGGCCTCTCGATCGGTGGTTACGGTGAGGTGCGATTGCGCAGCTTCCAAAACCAGGACGATGACAACGAGAACGACGTCTTTGATGCTCTGCGAGCTGTTCTCTATGTCGGATACAAGTACAACGAGAAGTGGGTTTTTAACTCGGAGCTTGAGTTTGAGCACGGGGGTACGGGCGGGGGAGGTTCGGTCTCGACTGAATTCTTAACCATCGATTACCTGCATGCTGACGAGCTGAATTTTCGTGCAGGACTTCTGCTTATCCCGATGGGCTTCGTGAATGAGATCCACGAGCCAACGTTCTTCTTCGGCGCGGAACGCCCGGAAGTCGAAAAACGCATCATGCCTTCTACCTGGCGCGAAAATGGCGCGGGTATCTTCGGCACAGTCGCCGAGCGGATTCACTACCGCCTTTATGCTGTGAACGGCTTCGACGCCACAGGCTTCGATCGCGACGGCTTGCGCGGCGGGCGGCAGAAGGGTGGTCGAGCACTGTCGGACGACTTCGCCTTTGTCGGTCGAGTGGACGTGGACCTAACAGATGGCTTGCTCGTCGGCGGTTCGATCTATGCGGGCCAGAGTGGCCAGGAACAAAGAGTGGGTCCAGACAATGAGTTGCTTCCCGACATGATGACCCATATCTATGAAGTCCATGCGCAGTACAAGGGGTACGGCCTAAGCTTGCGTGGTCTTTGGAGCGAAGCATTCGTTGATGAGGCGGGCGCTTTCAACCGAATTGAAGAACAAGCGAATCTCGCGAGCCAAATGCAGGGTTGGTACGTTGAGGCTGCTTATGACATCTTACCGCTCTTCCGTGATTCCCAGGCGACCCTTGAGCCGTACTTCCGCTTCGAACAGTGGGATACGCAGCATAAGACCCCGGACGGGATCACACGTGACGGCAGCCAAGATGTCGACCTCTATGTCGCAGGCGTTCAATTCAAGCCAATTCCGCAGGTCGTCTTCAAGGTTGACTACCGCCACTTCGACCAGCGCGACGGACATCGCGCCAACGAAGTGCAGGCCATGGTTGGGTATGTATTCTAGCGCTGTGCACGCGCAGGTACGGCAGTTTGATCGCAGCCCCCGGTTCGTATTCGGATCGGGGGTGTGGCGTTCCCGCGTTCGGATCTCGACCGTTGGGATCGCGATTGCGTTCGCAATCACGTTCGCAGCGCCGGCTTTGCATGCGAAGGTCTTCGCCAGCCAGAACCAAGCGTTGCGCGAAGCCTTTCCTGAGGCGACGCGGATCGACCGGGATTCGCGGATCTTGCTCAAGGATGATCTCGCAAAAGTCATTGGGATCACCAAGAACAACGATCAACCCAAGCTCGTGGTTCTGCACACGGCATGGAACGGAGATGAGCTCCTTGGCCACGCTCATATCGATGTCCATAACGTTAGGACGAAGCCCGAGGCCTTCCTGATCGTGGTGACGCCGGAAGGTGTCGTGCGCAGTGTTCGGATTTTGGCTTTTCACGAACCCCTCGACTATCTGCCGACGGATCGCTGGTATGGCCAGTTCTCCGGGAAGACGAAAGCGGACCGCCTGCGAGTCGGCGGCGATGTTCATGGCGTAGTCGGCGCGACGCTCTCGGCGCAAGCGGCTGCGCGAGGCGTTCGGCGGATGCTCGCGTACTGGGAAGTGCTCTTGCAGATGCCCGACTCGACCGAGTCGGCGAAGTCGCTGAAGTTGCCGAAGTCGTCTGCGACGGCTGAACCCGAGCTGCAGGAACCCTAGACTCACTCCTGGCGATGCGGCCTCTCGGGTCGCGCTTCGCCGAGGCATGTTCCGTAATCCGTGAGGAGAATCCGTGCGATTCACCGTGACTGGCGAATGGGATCACAATCGACTTCTTCAAGTCGTTCTCGTGCTCTATTCCTTCTTTGTGATCCTGCTTTGGTTCACGAATTGGATGCTCTATTTCGACTCGATGAGCCTGACGACTGCCTCGGTCGTGGATCACTACTTGGGGAACGAAGAGGAGTTCCGATCTCCTCGCACTTACCGTGGCATGGTTGAGCTCGCACATTTCCACCTCTTTGCGATGGGCATGTTGATGATGGTGCTGACCCACCTCGCGCTCTTTGTTCCGGTTAAGCCATCCCATAAGATCGTGCTGATCGTGGTGCCTTTCTTTTCGGCTTTGGCGTATGAGGGAGCCGGGTGGCTTGTTCGGTGGGGCGGGGCTGGCTTCGCGTGGACAAAGATCGCCGGTATTCTGATGCTGCAAGGCAGCCTCGCGGCACTTGTTGCGATCGCGCTTTGGTCTGTCTTTGCTGGTAACCAGGCGAAGAACTACTCCTCTTCGGGAGATGATGCAGACTTAGAGGATGATGATTGGGACTGAGTCGCAGGATCGCTTTTCGGCTGGTCCCGACGCTTTTTTCAACGCGTCTCTCGCTACTACTGTCCGTGCTCTTTTCGGGATGCCTCTTCGCCGACGTCCCGAGCCTTCTGAATGCAGATCCTCCGCGTGAACGAACGGTGGTTTCCGACGGCTGGCTCGCGATGGGCACTTTCTTTGAAGCGGACTTACGAGTCGCTCCTGGAGATGAGTCGCGCGCGCGGGCTTGGCTCGAATGGGCACGAACGGAGATTGCGCGGCTCGAGGCGGTTTACTCGCGGCATGATTCGACGAGTGAACTGTCCCAGCTGAACCGACTGCTTCTCGCGCCCGACGTGCTCTCCCGCGAGTTACAGATCAGTCTCGAACTCGAGAGGTCGCTCTTCTACGCGATTGAAGTTTGGGAAGGCACCGGCGGTGCCTTTGACCCGACGGTCGGCCCCTTGTTGTCGGTTTGGCGAAGCGCGGTCGAGGCGGAGACGTGGCCTTCGCTCGGTCAGTTGCGCGCGGCGAAGCGTCGTGTCGGGAGCCAGAGTCTCTTGATGCCGGGGGATGGGGTGCTGTCCGTCACGACCCACGGTTTGCAGATTGATCTCGATGGTTTATCGAAGGGCATCGTGCTCGAACGTCTGCAGAGCCGCTTCGCGGAACGGTTTCCACAGGCCGCCGCCTTGATCAGCTTTGGGGAAAGTAGCGTGCTGGCGTTAGGCGACCCCGACGGACGCCGATCGGGTGGGGGATGGAAGCTCGAGGTGCATTCGCGCGGGCCTGATCCGATTCGGCTAGCGACGATCCGCTTAAGAGATCAAGCTTTGTCCGTGAGTTCAAGTCTGGGACGTGTGGCAATGATCGATGGGCAACGCGTCTCGCACGTTGTGGATCCGCGTACGGGCGTCGCGGTAGAGGGGGCCGTCGAAGCTGTGGTTGTCTCTGCGCGCGCCGGCGTCGCAGACGGTTGGAGCACGGGGTTGCTTGTGCTGGGAGCACAGCGAGAGTCGATGCGCCTCATCGAACGCGGGCAGCTTGAGGCGTACGTCCTTGGAGAGGGCGGTCGCGTCGCGTCGACGGAGGGATGGAAAACGCTAGAGCAGCCGGTCTTTGAAAACGGGACGGAAGTCGCGAACTAATTCGCGCATTAGGCGCCGCGCACGCTATTTGCCGGCGGCCTCGGCGAGGGCGCAGTCTCGACGAACTTCCTCTTCGCAGCTGCAATCTCGGCCCGTGCCGCCACAGGAACCCTTGAGCCGCCGGTCGGAAAAGATGACGCCTACAGCCATGGCAGCCATGGCGAGGCCGAAGAAGATCAGGGTTCCGAGAAAGATTTCCATTGGGATTGGGGCTCCGGGAAAGCAAGTCGTAAGACTACCGCGAAATAGCCGCTCTTGCCGAGCTTGAGAGTCGGGGCAAAGCGATCAGCCACGTCGGTCTTCGAGATATTCGACCAGAGCCCGCGGGTTGTTGACGCTTTCTGAGCGAGAGGCAAATAGGATTGCGTTGAGGCCTGGCTTAAGGTCGCCCCTGAGCGCTTCTACGGCCTCGGGCGATCGTCGAGACTCCCGAGGCGAAGAATCAGCTGACCTTGCAAGGGGCGTGTGTAGAACGAGTTCGGACGTAGGCTATGACTAGAACGTCGTGATCGCGGTGATCGAAGCGACGAGCGTCACGAGAAGTGTGCCTATGGCGCCGATGCTGCGGAAAATCCCGTTTGATCCGTCTGCCTGCATACCGAATGCGTGGGATGCGCGAGCCACCACTAACACCGCGCCAAGAATGTGGATGTAGTTCGCCGGTACTTTATTCATTTCGAGAAGTGCGATGAGAATGACTGCCATGGGCGTCCACTCGACAAAGTTCGCGTGTCGCCGCATGCCGACCAGGATGGCGTAATTGCCGCCGTCGCCGATCGAGACGCCGTCGGCCTGGCCACGCAAGCGCCCCACCGCGAAGCCGATCACGATTGACATGAGGCCAAGCAGTCCGGCGTAGAGAGCGGTGATCGAAGGCATAGGAACGAGGTCGGGCATGGGAATCTCCTGAGCGAGTTCGCTCGAGTCGGTGCGGCATGAGCGCCGCGTGGTGGAGTCTAGTTGCTGGCCGTTTCAATCCGTTAGTTCGTATAAAGCGAGATCACTCGCGGGATGAAGATCAATCCGGCGACGACTAGGGCGGCAAGTGCCGCAACAAGGACTGCCCCGGCGGCGACGTCTTTGGCCTTCTTGACGAGAGGATGTTGCTCAGGGGAAACGAGGTCGCACACGGCTTCGATCGCGGTGTTGACAGCTTCGAGACTCCAAACCGCCGCAATCGTAAGAACCAGGGCGACCCATTCGAGACGGTCGATGCCGAGGATGAATCCCGCGCTCACGGCGATTACCGTCGCAAGCGCATGGACGCGCGCATTGTATTCCGCTTGGAACATAGTGACCAAGCCCCGGGCTGCGAACCCGAAAGGCTTGACCCGTGCAGATAGCCGAGAACTCTTCGCCATCTCCCGAGGGTAGCGAGCAGAGGGGAGCGCGCCGCGATTGCTGAGGCGTCGTGATGACAAGTCGGCTCGTCGCTAGTCGCGTGCCGTCCTGAGGACCGGGCCGTTGCGGATTATCGTGAGAGGGCGATGCCGTTCGCCCTCTGGCGCGTCCCAGCTCCATTTTCGTTGCATTCGTGAAGCGCGCCAAAGGACGAAGCCTCGAGTTAGGGAATTTCTGTCTCCGGAAAGAGGGCATTACGCCGCACTATGAGTTCGCCGTCTTCGCCGCGAACCAGAAGCATCGCCGCGATCTCCCACTCTTCCGCGAGCGCGAGCCCTTCTGGATCGCCTAGCACCATGAGCGTCGTGGCCCATGCATCGGCTTCGGTCGCGGAGCCGGCGATCACTGTTGCCGAAGCGGGGCCGTTCTCAACGGGGTAGCCCGTTCGTGGATCGATCGTGTGGGAGATTCGGCGCTCATTTTCGGTGTAGAAAATTCGGTAGTCGCCGGAGGTGGCCATAGCCTGGTCTTGAAGCTCGACGATCGATTGAACGACGCGTCCTTCGAATTCGAGATCGGTTGGCTTCTCGATCGCGAGCCGCCAGGGGCCGCCGCCGGGCCGCTCTCCCGCCGCGTAGACTTCTCCTCCGATTTCCACGAGAAAATCGAAGCGTTCGAGTTTGAAGAGTCCGTCCGAGACATGATCCACGCCGAAGCCCTTGGCGATTGCTGAGAGATCGATTTCAAGAGCAGGGTCACTCTTGCGAAGAAACCCGTTGGTATTAGGCGCGCCCCGGCCGACCCGCAGGCGGCGTGCTCCCATGCGACTCATGGCATCGCTGATTTCTTCGGTCGTCGGCGCTTCGCCCATCCGAGGGTGGTAGCCAAAGCCCCAGAGACGGACGAGGGGGCCTACCGAGATGTCGAATGCGCCGGCCGACCATTTTGAAAGCTCGACGGCGTAGGCGGTGATCGCGGCGGTCTCATAGGAGACAGGGAAGCCGTCGGTCGTACGAGCCGCATTAAAGCGGGAGACATCGGATTCTGGATTCCAGTTGGACATCCAGCTGTCCACTTCTGCGAGCCGCTTAGTTGCGATCTGCTCAACCGTTAGACGGAGACGTTCGTCGAGCTCTTCGCCCGCGATTCGAATCTCATACGTCGTACCCATGGTCTCGCCTTGGATGACAAGCACATCTGACGCATTCGGATCATCGGCGAACCAGAGCCGATGAATCGTAAGCGCCGAGAGCAACACGAAAGAGATCGCAATCATGCGCAGCGTGTGACGATCAATCGCGAGTCGCGGGGCCATATGAGTTGAACTCTCCGGGAAGCCGTTAGATGAGCGTGGTGAGGAAGAGGCGCGAGTCCCGTCCGGGGTTGTTGCGAAGGGTACGGACAGAAAAGAGAAAGGGCGAGCCCGACTTCGTCGAGGCTCGCCCATTTCATTTGGAAGCTCGGTATACGATCGAATCGCATCTTCCGAGCCTTTGCGTCTACGGCATCATCCGCCTGAACTATCCACCAAAGTCGTCGAAGGCGATATTCTCCGGTTCGACGCCAAGATCGCTGAGCATCTTGATGACCGCATCGTTCATCATGGGAGGTCCACAGATGTAGTACTCGCAATCCTCGGGCGAGCGATGATCCTTCAGGTAGTTATCGAAGAGGACCTGATGGATGAAGCCCGTGTAACCTTCGAAGTTGTCTTCCGGCTGGGGCTCTGAGAGAGCGAGGTGCCAGTCGAAGTTATCGTTTTCGGTGGCAATCGAGTCGAAGTCTTCGACGTAGAACGCTTCGCGGAGGCTTCGTGCGCCGTACCAGAACGATACTTTGCGGTCCGTGGACAGGCGTCGGAACTGATCGAAGATGTGCGAGCGCATGGGCGCCATGCCCGCGCCGCCGCCGATGAAGATCATCTCGTTGTCGGTTGGCTTCGCGAAGAACTCGCCGAAGGGACCCGAGATGACGACTTCGTCGCCCGGCTTGAGATCGAAGATGTACGAGGACATCTGTCCCGGCGGAATACCTTCCGGCCCACGCGGTGGGGGAGAAGCGATCCGTACGTTCAGCATGATGATGCCTTCTTCGGCCGGATAATTCGCCATCGAGTAAGCGCGATTCACAGTCTCCGTGACCGTCGAGGTATATCGCCAAACATCGAAGTTGTCCCAGTCGCTTTTGTACTCTTCTTCGACATCGAAGGTCTTGTAGTCGACCGTATGCGGCGGACATTCGATCTGGATATAACCGCCAGCGCGGAACGGGACGCTTTCACCCTCTGGCAGCTCGAGCACGAGTTCCTTGATAAAGGTGGCGACGTTGTGGTTCGAGCGGACTTTGCACGTCCAGCGCTTCACGCCGAAGATCTCGTCCGGAATCTCGATTTTCATGTCCTGCTTGACCTTCACCTGGCAGGAGAGGCGGCATCCCTCGCGGGCTTCGCCGCGATTGATGTGCCCCGTCTCCGTCGGGAGAATCGAGCCGCCACCTTCGCGGACTGTGACTTGGCATACGCCGCAGGTTCCCTGTCCACCACAGGCGGAGGGGATAAAGATCTTATTGTCGGCGAGCGTGTTAAGCAGGGTGCTGCCGGCGGGCGTCGTAAGCGCCTTGTTCGGATCGCCATTAATGAGGATGGTGACGTCACCGCTCTGCACGAGGCGAGAGCGCGCGGCCATCAAGATCACGACGAGCGCGAGCACCAAGCCCGTGAACACCCCAACCCCAGCGCCAATTGTTCCAAAATCCATTCGAACGAGCTCCTTGGCTCAGTATTCGTAAACGTATGTCCAGGCCGGTCGGCTAATGCTTCAGCGCCTGCGGCCGTAGGCTGCGTACGCAGCCTGGAATCAAAGCTGAATTCCCGAGAAGGCCATGAAGCCGACCGACATCAGTCCAACCGTGATGAACGTGATGCCCAGGCCGCGAAGCGGTCCCGGGACATTGCTGTATCGCATCTTTTCTCGGATCGCGGCGAGGGCGGCGATGGCGAGGAGCCAGCCGATGCCTGAGCCGATGCCGAAGACGGTCGCCTCGGGAAGGGTGTATGAACGCTCCGCCATGAAAAGCGAAGCACCGAGGATCGCGCAGTTCACCGCAATCAAAGGCAAGAAAATGCCGAGTGCGTTGTAGAGCTCGGGCATGTAGCGGTCGAGCGTCATTTCGACGATCTGAACCGCGGCCGCAATCGTTCCGATGAATGTGAGGAATTGCAGGAAGCCGAGGTCAATTCCCCCGACTAACGGACCGGCCTTTAGCAAGGCGTCGCTAAGCATCTGGTTCAAGGGACAAGTAATGCCCAGAACGAAGACCACAGCGAGACCGAGACCGATTGCCTGTTCGACCTTCTTGGAGACGGCTAGAAAGGAGCACATCCCCAGGAAGAAGGCCAAGGCCATGTTTTCAACGAAGATGGCCTTCGTTGCTAAGCTCAAGTAGTGCTCCAACGTGTAACTCCTCTTCGATCTGTTCGGGCTTCCAAGCACGCACCGCCCAGATGAAGCATCCGATTAAAAAGAACGCAGCTGGTGCGAGAAGCATCAGCCCGTTCGGGACATACCAACCACCCTGGCTAACCGGGGTGAGAATTGTGATTCCGAAGAGCGACCCGGATCCGAGTAGCTCGCGAAAGAAAGCCACCGCCATCAGCACGATCGAGTAGCCGACGCCATTGGCGAAGCCGTCGATGGCGGAGAGCTTGGGGTCGTTCTGCATCGCGAAGGCTTCGGCTCGGCCCATCACGATGCAGTTCGTGATGATAAGACCGACGAAGACCGAGAGCTGCTGCGCGATATCGTAGACGAAGGCCTTGAGCACCTGGTCGGTGATGATCACGAGAGAGGCGATGACCGTCAGCTGGACGATAATTCGGATACTGCTCGGGATGTGATGGCGGAGCATCGAGATCACGGTGTTCGAGAGAGTGGTCACGGCGATCACCGCGAGGGACATCACGAAGGCGGTTTCCATCTTCGTGGTCACAGCCAGTGCCGAGCAAATTCCGAGCACCTGCAAGGCAATCGGATTGTTATTGAAGAGCGGGTCGATCAGCGCTTCGCGCGGGCTCACGTCGGCCATGTCTCGTTCCTTCTCTCTTTCGTTCTTTCGTCTCGCTCAAGCTCGCGCGTTTTGATGGCGGTGACTCGGGCGTGTTCGATCTGTATAGGTCTGGCTAAGCGTCGGGGTGACGGCCCAGCCCGATTCGGTTTTAGACCCCGGCCTGGGCGCGGTAGCTCGCCAAATAAGGACCGAAGCCATCTTCTCCCAGCCAGAAGCGGACGAGGTTCGTCACGCCGCGGCTGGTGATCGTTGCGCCTGAAAGGCCATCGACGTTATAAGGATCTTCCGCCACGGGACCGGCGACGCCCTTCTTCACGCCGATCACGGGCTTGCCGCGTTCGTTGAAGGCGAGTCGTCCGGGCCAGAGCGCCTTCCAGCGCGGGTTGTCGACTTCACCGCCGAGCCCAGGCGTTTCGCCGTGCTCGTAGAAGGTGATGCCGACGACGGTGCGCGCGTCGGGAGCGAGGGCTAGGTAGCCGTAGAGCGTGCCCCAGAGTCCGTAGCCTTCGATGGGAAGGATGAAGGCCTTGAGCTCGCCCTTTTCCATCACGTCAAACACGAGTGCGTTGTTCGGAAGCCGGCGAATCTTCGAAAGGTTCTCCGGTGCGACGAAGGAGAGAGCTTCGTCCAGGGACGCGGCGCGCTGATCGAAGGCGGAGGGGTCGATGTCCGCATTGAGCTCGCCGGTCTTGAGGTCGATCGTCTTGGGGCGAATCGAGGATTGGTAGAGAGCGGAGATCTCTTCCGTCTCTAGGTCATCGCCCGCGGTCATGAGGCCGGAGACGGTGAGCACCTTCTTCTGCAGGTCGAGAAGCTTGTTCGCATCCTGGCGGTCCTTGAGACCGACAGCGGAACCCGCGACGAAGAGCGAGGCGACGAGACAGATCGCGGCGGCGAAGCCTACGATGTAGCCAGTACTATGCTGCATAACGTGCTTCCCTTCGGCGGATATTGGCCTGCACGAAGAAGTGGTCGATGAGCGGTGCGAACATGTTCATGAACAGGATCGCCAGCATCATACCTTCCGGGTACGCCGGGTTGACCACGCGGATCAGGACGACCAGAACTCCGATCAACGCACCGTAGATCAGCTTGCCCTGGTTCGTGAACGCTGAGGAGACGGGGTCTGTTGCCATAAAGACCATTCCGAAGGCCCAACCGCCGAGAACAGCGTGCCAGTACCACGGGACCTGAAACATTGGGTTCGTGTCTGAGCCCACCACATTGAGCAGTCCCGCGACGACGATTGTTCCACCGAGCACACCGGCCATCGTCCGCCAGGATCCAATCCCAGTCCAGATGAGGAGCCCGGCTCCAAGCAGGCACGCAAAGGCCGAAGTTTCACCCATGGAGCCGGGGACGAAGCCATAAAAGGCATTCATCCAGCTTGCTTCGGCGAGGGCGGCTTCGCCGCTCACAGCAGCCTGCGACAGAAGTGTTGCTCCGGAGTATCCGTCCGCTTGGGAGAAGTCCGCCGCGATCCACGCCGCATCACCACTCAACGCCGCGGGATAAGCGAAAAAGAGGAAGGCGCGAGAGGTCAGTGCGGGGTTTAAGAAGTTCATGCCCGTCCCGCCGAAGATCTCCTTCGCGAAAACGGTTCCAAATGCGGTTCCGAGGACGACCATCCAGAGCGGGATCGTGGGAGGAAGGGTGAGTGGGATGAGCATGCCCGTGACGAGAAAGCCTTCGTTGATCTCGTGCTTGCGGATCATGGCGGTGAGCGGCTCGACGACGCCGCCGGTCGCCAGTGCTGCGCCCATGACGGGGAGGTACTGACCCGCGCCCACCAAGACATTGAGCAGCGGGTTCTTGAAGTCGTAGGTGAAGCCGAGCGCTTCGAACAGCCAAGCCTGCCAGGTGTCTAGTGGCATGGCGCCCTGAGCGATCGCCAGTTGCGCCTGGAAACCCGTGTTGTACATCGCCATGCCCATGCAGGGCAGGAGAGCGAGCACGACGGTGATCATGAGACGCTTGTTGTCCAGTCCGTCGCGGACGTGGGAAGCGGTTCGAGTCACCTCGCCGGGAGTAAAGAGTCCCGTGAACTGGGCCTCCCAGATTGGATAGAAGAATTCCAGCTTGCCACCTTTTTCAAAGTGGTGCTTTACATTGAGATGGGCGTCCTTCAGGAACTGCATGGCTCCCTCAGCCCTCCTTCTCGATCAGTTCGAGGTTTTGTCGCAGGAGCGGGCCGTAGTTGACCTTCCCGGGGCAGACGTAAGTACAAAGCGCGAGATCCTCTTCATCCAGTTCTAGGACGCCGAGGCTTTCGGCACGTTCGGTATCGCCAACAATCAATGCGCGAAGCAAGAAGGTTGGCATCAGGTCGAGCGGCATGACCTTTTCATACTGGCCGATCGGGACCATCGCCCGCTGGCTGCCGTTCGTGTTCGTGGTGAATCGGAACCTCGCGGGCTTGAAGATCTTCGAGATGTAAATGCCGGCGGTCGAGAAGAGATCTGCGCCAGGCGTCAGCCAACCCATGAAGGCGTGTTCACGGTCTTCTTCAAGGAGGCTGATCTGTCGCTCGTAGCGGCCTACATAATCGAAGATGTCGCCGTGGGTTCGTTTGCCCGAAAGCACGCAGCCGGAGATCGCTCGGATTTCCTTGCCACCGCTCTCTTCGCTCGCCTGGTCCATGTCGGTCGCGACGGCTTCGCTGATGCAAGCGCCTATGCGGCTTTGTTCGAGGCGGGGGGCTTCGATATTCGCACCGGAAATTGAGATCACCCGGGAAACGTCGAGCTTGCCGGTTGCGAAGAGGCTGCCGACTGCGGCGACGTCCTGGTAGCCGATATACCAAGCGGACTTTTCGCGGCTGACCGGGCGAAGCGTATGAATATGGAGGCCGGGGGTGCCGGCGGGGTGCGGTCCTGCGAAGGATTCGACCCTTACGTTTGCCGGTCGGTTCTCGGCGAAAGCTCGCTCGAGCTCGGACTGTTCCGCGACGCAGAGGTGGGTCGGGGTGTCGAGCAATTTGGAAAGGACCGTCACGCCGAGTTGGAAATCGTCGAGACGATCAGCCAGCACGACTTCGGGAAGCGGTGCATGGGGGTTCGTGTCGATGGCAGTAATAAAGAGAGCATCGGCGCTGCTCTCGGGGGAGGGCACCTTGCTGAAGGGGCGAACGCGGAGCGCGGTCCAAAGACCGGACTCCACGAGCAGCGCGCGAATCTGTTCGCCGGAAAGCGAATCAGGCGCCGCGCCACTGTAGTTCTCGAAGGAGATGAACTCGTCGTCGCCGGGATTGCCGCTCTGCTCGCCATCCGAAAGTTCGATGACCACCGTCTGCAACACGCGCTTCTCGCCGCGATTGACCGCGACGACTTTGCCGGCGCCGGGTGCCGTGTGAATAACACCGGGCATCTTTCGGTCTTCGAAAAGAGGCTGGCCACGCTTTACAGTGTCGCCCTCGGCAACATGCATACGGGGCTTCATGCCGGGATAGTCGTCGGCCACGAGGGCGACGCGGGTACACGGAGACGTGCCTCGAATGACCTGAAGAGGTTTCCCTGGGATCGGGAGGTCGAGGCCCTTCTCAATCTTATGGAGTGCCATGCTTGCTCTATTTCGGCTGCTCACGGTAGTGAGTCCGTGCTAGGTCCGCGGCGTCGGAGTTCGAGATCGCCATTCGTGATCATTAGATCGAGCCGGCGGCGGTTCGCGTCGCGCGGCCAATACGCCCCCGCCCCCGAAGGTGCTTCGTGCGTACTTGTGAATCGATATCCGATCCGACTCAAAAAAGGTTCGGAATCGGCCAATTCTGCCGTCTTAGGAGCCGGTCTCAATGCGATTCCGGCTGCTAGAACGCTCGTAGAGTAGGGTCCCGGCGGGGTTCTTTCAACTAAATTGCGTAGGGATGAACCGGTCATCTTTTTGCTCACGCGGAGTTCTTTGGCGTGCCTTCGGGGCCCAGGTGGGAGATTCGTCTAGCCAATAGATCGCTGCGACGGGAGTGTTAGGCCGTGACACTCTGAACGCCCACGTGTGGGGTACCAAGAGCCAAAGCGCATCGAACTATTTCTGATTGACGAGAAATCACCACACAGACTACGCTAAGAAGTAGCCGTATGGGCTGCAACGAATTGTTCGGGCAATTTATGCCCCGCGGCTTCAAGACGATCCCAGCCGATCTCGGGATTTACGCGATCTCACACTATTTCTTGACCACGCTGATTCGCCGACTGCCAGTTTTTGAGTGCGGGCGTCTCGTAAGGGGAGGTGAGTCGGCGAGATGGCTTGCGTGGGATGGAGGGGATGAGCCGGAAGCGTCTCGTCCGGAAGCGCTATCCGGACTACCTACAGCCGGCTTGAGCGTTAGCCGCTTATGCCAGCACTGCTTGCTGGATCCGAGTGAGGAGGCCCGGAT
>Ga0115569_10000788_pt1 | contig 24705 bp, 25 predicted proteins | sample COGITO_mtgs_1205_2_FD_87295 | JGI IMG/M metagenome (GOLD analysis project Ga0115569, IMG submission 87295) | Pelagic marine microbial communities from North Sea - COGITO_mtgs_120503 | ecosystem: Environmental > Aquatic > Marine > Epipelagic | place: Germany:Helgoland, sampling site Kabeltonne... | reverse complement strand
TCCCGCCATTTTGCCGCGGCCATCGAGAATAGGTAGTTCGCAGTAGTCGACTGCGCTGCCGTCGCCTGCCAAGGTTGCTGGGTCGGTGGTGAGAGGCGGCCGCTCGGAAAAGTAGAGCTGCCAGAAAATCGCTGTCGCGAGCAGTCCGATCGCGGTGATGAGTCGAATCATCCACTTTTTCATCTGGAGTTCCTGTCTAGAGTGCGCGGTTGTATTCGGGGAATTGCATGAGCGAATCTTGCAGGAATTCGCCGTACGCCACAGGCTTCTGTGCGCTTGGCCAATCGAGGCCGAAGGACGCTGGTTCAAGTATGAGCTCGGGCGTTGGTTCGAAGAAAAACGGGATGGAGAGTCGTGGCTCTAGAGAGTGCAGGACGCGATGCTCGGTCGCCCGAAAAGCATCGCCGAAGGCGAACTGAAGCGCACGTCCAGTGTTAATCACGAGCGCATCGGCGGCGGGCGCAATGCTATGCCAGCGGCCGTTCTGATCGCGGACCTGCAGTCCGCCGCGGTCGCATTGCTGAAGGATCGTGATGAGGCCGCTATCCGCATGCTCCTCGCAGCATAGGCCTTCGTCGTCGCTCTTTGAACGGGTGTGCGGAGATGTGAACGCGGGGTAGTAGTTGAATCGCAAAGTCGACGTGCTTCGGGGGCGCGCGAAGCCACGAGTGGCGCGTGCAGGATCTCCGCCGAGGGACGCAATCATCGCGCGGACAATGTCGCCGCCGAGTTTGAAAAAGGCGTCGAAGTAGAGTTCGACGTCCTCATGCCACTTGGAGCCAAGGCATTCAGGCATCCGATTCGACTCGAGCAGATGCGCATCGTCGATATCCAGTCCGGGGGGATGGATCTGGGGGTCGCCGAGGTCCAGGCCTTCCTTGCCATCGGCTGAACTAGGGAAGTAGCCGCGGTACACGTTCGTACTCGATGGGTTCCATTGGCGTGGCGATGCCGCGAGTTTGTCAGCCTCCTTAAGGGCAAAGAACTCATTGGCTGCTCGACGTCCCGCTGCCAGCACGGCTGAAGGAATTCCGTGTCCTACGACAACGAGGAATCCTATATCCGCGCAAGCCTCGCGAATTTGAGAGAGCGTCCGCTCCGCATCATGCGAGTCGAGAGTGCCGCGGATCACAGGGGTCAAATCAACGGTAGGGACGAGGCTCACTTTGCGCACTCCATGGCTTAGGGTTTGGCAGCGTGGCGATGGGATCCAACTCTTAGGCGGATTCTTCGTCGAACTCCAGGCCCTTGGCCTGAGTGTATGAGAGCTTGAAATTTTTGGCGTTGATCTCGCTCATGCCGTTGATCAGCGGGATGCGAGTGCTCGACATGAGCGCTGCGGCTGCTGCACGATTTCCTGCCCCAGGAACGTATAGGGGCCCGCTTCCCAAAAAGTCGAGGGTTCCCTCTGCCACTTCCTTTGGGTCCATCGCATCTGGGGATCCGCCCGTGTCGTCTCTGAAGGTTTCGGTGTCGGTTGCGCCGGCAAGACATGACACGACATCGACGCCGCTTGGCCGGAGTTCTTGCCATAAGCCTTCGCCCAGCGTCGTATCGAATGCTTTGGCGGCAGAGTAGGTGGCGATATAGGCACTCCCTACGAGGCTCGACAGAGACGACATTAATACGATCCCCCCGCGTCCTCGATCGCGTAGGCGTCGACCAAAATGATGGGCGAGAGCGAGAGGACCGTTACAGGCAAGCTGAACTTGGCGCATCCAGTTTTCTGACGTGTGGTCGAGGAAGGAACCCATTTGGCGACCTGAGCCCGCGTTGTAGATCAAAAGCCCGACGTCGAGATCCGATGTGAAAGAGCCGATTTGTTCGTCGATGTCTGGGCTCGTTAGGTCGCTCGAAAGACAGCGCACTTCGCAGCTATATTTCTCTCGGAGCAGAGCGGCCGTTTTGGAGAGCTTCGCTTCGTCTCGCGCGACGAGGACGAGGTTGATTCCGCGACGGACTAAGGTTGCCGCGAACGCTGCGCCGATCCCGTCAGATCCGCCGGCTATGACCGCCCACGGGCCGAATCTGTCGCGAAATGTCTCGTCGTCGTATGTTGCGGTCATGATGCCTCGCTCTTTGGGGATGAAAGATTATTGTCGGTCGCTTCGAGCGCCTGTCGAGAGTCATTGATTCATTCGCTGAGCGAAGTCGACTTGGAGCCGTGCCTAAAAATGTTTTTCTGGCACCGCGTGGTGCTGCGTGATCGCTCCTATCTCGTCTCCCAGATCCCGAGCGACGAGGGCACGGATCTCATCGGCGATTTCGCGAAAGAGCTGCCGTGCCGGAGAGGACTCTCGCCAAGCAAGGGCATGCGTGCGCTCAATGACTTCTCCTCTGACGGTTGTCACGCTCAGCTTTAGCGGGAGATGGTTTTCCGATCTCACATAGAGCGCGGGGAGAAAGGCGACGCCCATTCCCATCACGACCATGTGTCGGAGTGTGTCAAGGCTTGTTCCCTCGTAGTCCCGGCGGACGTGCGCACCCAGCCTGCCGCAAAGTTCTTCGATCTGTCGGTGGAAGTGGTGGTGCTCATCGATTGTGAGCACGGCTTCGCCTTCGAGGTCGCGCCGATTGATGTGCTTGCGTTTTGCGAGTCGATGATCTGCGGAGAGGACGAGCTTAAGTGGTTCTTTGAATAGAGGAGAGACTGTAAGGCGGGTGTCTTCCACGGGGAGTGCGGTGAGGATGAGGTCGTGTTGGCCTGATACTAGGCCGGCTTCGAGATCCCTAGGCGCTTCCTCTCGAACCGACAGTTTGAGCGCGCTGTAGCGCTGGTGAAGTGCGGGAAGGATATGAGGTAGGAGGTACGGACCTAGAGTCGGAGTGACTCCGAGCCGATAGGTGCCGGCGGGTCCTCGCGATACCGACTCCGCTCGGTCGATGAGTCCTTGGAACTCTTCTGTGACGCGGCGCGCATGCGGGAGGAGTTCCCGCCCGACCGTCGTGAGGACCGTGCCTGAACGAGATCGTTCGAAGAGTTGAATGCCCAGGGCTTCTTCGAATGACACGATCTGCGTAGTGAGCGTCGGCTGACTTACGCCGAGTCGCTTGGCCGCGCGGTTGAAATTCAGGGCCTTCGCGATCGCGATGAAGTACTCGACCTGCCTGATGGTGGGGCGTGGTCGGTCCATAAGCACACGGTCCTTATCGTAATGACTTTGGGTCGTTAACTGTTTAATAGGTAGTGTCTATTAAATTAATACACGATTTAGGGTCGAACAATCAGCAATAACCGCTTAGGGTGGTGGGTAATTAGACGAAACAGCATGTTCATATCTCTTGCTACGAAGGATCCTCGGATGCTTTCTCTCCAGTCTTTGCGCGACGATTTACCAGCTGGAATCGTCGTGTTCTTCGTCGCGGTTCCCCTGTGCTTAGGAATTGCGCTCGCGAGTGGGGCTCCGCTCTTCTCAGGGTTAATTGCCGGCATCTTGGGTGGGATCCTGGTCGGCGCTTTGAGTGGTTCGCCGCTCGGGGTTTCAGGTCCTGCAGCAGGTCTCGCCGTAATCGTCTCGGCTGCCATCGAGACGCTCGGTAGTTTTGAAGCGTTTCTCCTTGCCGTAGTTTTGGCTGGCTTTTTTCAAATCGGGCTTGGCTTAGGAAAGGCTGGCATTCTTGCCTACTTCTTTCCCTCTGCCGTGATCAAGGGAATGCTCGCGGGAATTGGTCTGCTGATCGTCTTGAAGCAGATTCCGCATGCTTTCGGCTGGGACGTTGATCCCGAAGGCGACTTTGCGTTTCTGCAGAGAGACGGTGAAAACACCTTCTCAGAAATTCTTCGGGCGTTTGAGCACATAGATGAAAGCGCGACGTTAGTTGCGGTCGTATCGCTCGGGATTCTTATCCTCTGGGACCAGGTGCTCAGCAAACGATCCAGGCTTTTTCAGCTTATTCAGGGCCCACTCGTCGCCGTGTCGTTCGGGATTGCTTATCAGTGGCTGACTATGAAATACGCGCCGGGATGGTCGCTCGCGGAGAGCCATCTCGTTCAGATCCCAGTCGTTGAAGGACTGGAGCAAGCAAAGTCGCTCTTCGTTACGCCGGATTGGAGCCAAATCGGGAATCCGAGTATTTGGATCACTGCCATTACAATCGCGATCGTCGCGAGCCTCGAGACGCTGCTTTGTGTAGAGGCCACGGATAAGCTTGACCCCGAGAAGCGCGTTACCCCCACCAATCGGGAACTTTTAGCTCAGGGCGCTGGAAACGTCGTCTCCGGCCTAATAGGGGGCCTTCCGATTACGCAGGTCATCGTGCGGAGTTCCGCGAATATCCAATCCGGAGCACGTTCAAAGAACGCCGCGATCATTCACGGACTATTGCTACTCGTCGTCGTGATGCTCCTCGCCAGCGTTCTTAACCTTGTGCCACTTGCAGTTCTGGCCAGCATCCTTTTGGTCGTTGGCTACAAACTGGCGAAGCCCGAGCTATTCGTTGAAATGTATCGCTTGGGTGCGAGCCAATTCGGTCCCTTTATTGTGACGATCGTCGCAATACTCATGACGGACTTGTTGACAGGCGTTCTTTTGGGCCTCGCTGTCGGGGTCGTTGTCGTTCTCTACCGGAACTATGTGAACTCGCATACGATTCATATTGAGCAAATGAATGATGCGGAGACGGGGCACGTTGTGCGTATTCGGCTTGCGGAGCAAGTCTCATTTCTGAGCCGGGGGGCGCTGCTACGTGAGCTTTCGAATATTCCCCATGGTTCGCGAGTCATCCTGGATCTGTCCCGAACTGTCGAGATCGACTACGACGTCCTCGAAATTCTGAGTGACTTCGAAGAGTCGTGTGTGAATCGAGAAACTGTCGTCGACCGAATTGAACGGGAAGAAGTAGCGTAATAAGGAGCGGCACAAGAACTTGTTTGACGGATCGTTGGCCGCGCGACCAAGCAACCCCAAGCAGAGAAATCGCATTATATGAAGACGCAAACGATTGAGACGCAACAACAGCTCACGCCGCAGGGCGCTCTCGAACTGCTAAAGGAGGGCAATGCTCGCTTCCGCGGAAACGTCAAAGCACAGCGTGACCTCATGCGGCAAGTTTCGGAAACGAGTGACGGACAGTGGCCAATAGCGGTCGTTCTGAGTTGTATCGATTCCCGGACCTCGGCGGAGTTGATCTTCGATCAAGGTATCGGCGACATCTTCAGTGCTCGCGTCGCCGGCAACTTTGTTAATGACGACATTCTGGGCAGCATGGAGTTCGCCTGCAAGGTGGCCGGCGCAAAGCTCGTTGTTGTTCTTGGTCACTCACATTGCGGAGCCGTAAAAGGGGCCTGTGACAATGTTGAGCTAGGGCTTCTTACACGCATGCTCGAAAAGATTCAGCCGGCAGTGGATGCGGTGGCAGTCCCTGCGGCCGCCGCGGATCGTACTTCGGCGAATCCTGATTTTGTGGCCGACGTCGCGCGAGAGAATGTTCTGCGAGGCGTGGCAGACGTTACGTCACGAAGCGAAGTCCTACGCGAAATGGCCGAGTCTGGCAGTATTCAGATCGTGGGCGGAATGCACGATCTCGCGTCAGGTGCGGTCGAGTTCTACTAATCTTTCGAGGTCCAACAGATTCGCGCGGCAATCGTTCCTCGCAGTTTGCGAAAATACAGCCGGGCTCTTTGAATTAGGGCCCGAATAGCTAAGAGACGAAGTTCGCGCGCGCTTCCATCGTCTCAGTCTGCCTGGGATGACGACTGCGAGAAATTCGAGAAGGCTCCTTGTGAGTCTATTCACGGAGGTTGTCGAATAGTGGAGTGTTGGGACTTGTGCTGCCAATAAGTTCTTCCGCTTACTGATGAGGCGTCGTTTCGAAATAGACGGGCATCCGGGATACGCCATCGATCCATTGGGCTGGGCGGATTATGCTCAAAAGAATTAAATCCTCGACCGCCGGAGCACCCATTGAAAACTTTCTGCCGTCTTTGTGAAGTTAACTGTGGGCTTGAGGCGACAGTGGATGATACGGGGAAGCTCGTTGAACTCGCCCCGGACAGGGAACATCCCGTGTCTGCGGGATTCGCCTGTCATAAGGGGCTGCTGGCAAAAGATCTTCATCACGACCCGGATCGTTTGAACTTCCCTCATCGTCGAGGCGAGCACGGCTTCGAACGCACGACCTGGGATGAGTCGCTTCCCGCTATCGCCCATCAGCTCAAGGCGATTATCGAGGAACACGGCCCGCGATCAGTCGCTCTCTATATGGGAAATCCGTCGGCCTTCAATGCGCTCGGGTCGATGGCGGCGGGAATGTTCGCCGCGAGCTTAGGCGTCGAACGACTCTTTAATGCCGGGACCCAGGACTGCGCCAATAAATTTGTGGTGAGCGAAATTCTCTACGGATCCGCCGAGATCCACCCCATGGCGGATCTCGATCACGCGGAATACCTCTTGATGATTGGGACTAACCCGCGCATCAGTAAAATGTCGTTTCTCTCGACGCCTGATCCAGTGGCTGCGCTTCGCGATGCGAGGAAGCGGGGCGCCGAGATTGTTTTCGTGAACCCCTTGGCGATTGAGGATCTGTCAGACGTCGGCAGCACACTTCAGATCCGCCCGGATACCGATGCGTATTTACTTGCTTCAATGTTATGCGAAGTCGATACTGCCCCGGACCTCGGCTTTGATATTGCTGCCTGCGAAGGTATTGAGGGACTCGCGGAGCTTCGGGCCTTCGTTGCGGCTTATCCTCCCGAACGCGTTTCAGCGGTTGTCGGAATCGAAGTCGAAATAATTCGATCAATGGCTCGCTCCTTCGCGACGGCAAACGGTGCGGCGATTCATTTGTCGACTGGCGTGAATATGGGACGGCAGGGCTCACTCGCCTACTACCTGGCGCAGATGCTCTCGCTCGTCACGGGCAATTTGGACCGTGAGGGCGGGAATATATTGCCCGCTCGTGGAGTGTTGCCGATGGTCATGCCACCAGAGGCCTCGGCGGATAGGCCGACGCAGTGGGGCGCGTACCGACCGGCACGCGGGACTCCACCGGGTTCTTTGATGGCCGACATGATCCTTGATGACGAGTCTCCGCTGCGCGCGATGATCGTTGTGGCGGGAAATCCCGCACTGTCGATTGGGGGTGGTGAGCGACTAGAGCGCGCACTGGCTTCCCTCGATCTTTTGGTCACCGTCGATTTCTACCGAAATGCAACCGGCGAACTTGCGCATTGGACGCTGCCGGCGGCAGATTGGTTTGAGCGGGAAGACTTGAACTACTTCGTGCAGGGCGTTCAGCGTCGCCCGTATTTGCAATGGACGGCGGCAGTCGTCGATGAGCAGGCAGAACGTAAGAGCGACGCTTGGATTTTCTCCAGACTGCTGCAGGAAATGGGTCTGCCCTCACTCCTCGATATTCCGGGTGGGGATATGATGACCGCGCTCTGGGATGGGCGGCTTGGCGAGACGGGGAATTCAATCGCAATGCTACGCGAATCGGATGATCATGTCGTGATCTTGCCTGAAGCGGAGCATGGCGAATTTCTCTCGCGCGTTTCGGGGGGAAAGAATTTCAATGCCTGTCCCGAGCCGATTAAGGGCACGTTCTCTCGCGCGTTCGAGGTCTTTGATGACTTGCTAGGCGAGTCTGGAGAAACGCTGAAACTCATCACGCGTCGGACGAACTACATGCTGAATTCGGGCTTCCAAAATTTGAAGGCGTTGCGCGATGCGAAAGGGGGAGGCACTAATCCCCTTTTCATGAATCCCCGGGATGCCCTGCTGCGTGGACTGTCTGAGGGGCAGTGGGTTCTCATCAGAAACAAATATGGCGAGATTCGCGCAGAGCTCGCCTTGGACTCGCATCTTCGAGAGGGCGTGGTGGCCATGAGCCATGGGTTCGGTAACTCGAAGACGTCTGGGATGCCTGTCGCTCAAGCTAAGCCAGGGGTGAACGTGAATATTTTGTCGCCCACGGGTATTGGCAGTTTTGATCCAGTCGGTGGGATGGGGCACCTGACGGGAATCGGGGTTCAAGTCGAAGCGGCCTAACTAGGGGCGATGGGTCAATGACGGCTGCGCTTCAGTTGGTGCTTGAAAAACCCTTCGCGACGTCGGCGTAAAGCTGATGCTTGAGCGTTGAGAAAATCTTCCGCTCCTTCGTCGCGAGCTCGCCGGCGAGTGCTTGGGCGCGACCCATGAGCTCACCCTCGGACGCTTTTTCATCAGCGAGTCCTGCCGCAATCGCTTCATCAGCCACATACCGCTTGCCGGTAAGAACGGACTCGCGAGCCGTCTGTGGGGAGACCTTGGCCTTCAGGAGCGACATCATTGCTTCTCCGATAGGAACACCTACATCCACCTCGGAAATGCAAAACCATCCGCGATCCTCACGCATGATCCGGTAGTCGCACGCCAGAGCTAGAAAAGCCCCGGCGGCGAACGCATGTCCATTGATGGCTGCGACTGTCGGAATCGGAAGGCGAATCAGTTTGTGCATGAGCTTCATCATGGATTGGCTAAAGAGCGCGCGGGCATCGCTTTCAAGGGACATCACGACCTCTACGTTCAGGCCGCTGCAGAAGAACTTCTCCGTTCCGGTCAGCACGAGTCCCGCATTTCCGTCGGAGTCCGCTTCTACCGCATCCAGAATTTCGATAAATCGAGTCTGCCAAGCGGGAGTGACCATATTGGCGCCGTCATTCAGGGTGACAATGTGCAGGTCGCCTTCGCGTTTGTGATCGATCATGGCGTGAATTCCTTTGAGCAGCGTGGCTTGTTTGGAGGTTTTTTCATGAATTCATCGCAGGCCAAGGTAGGCAAGGCCGGTGGACGTGAGTCCGTCGCGCCTAACTGACCAGGTAGGGAAGACATCCAGTGTCTTCTAAGAATTCGCGAAGGCGTGAATCCCCGCTCGCCGCGGCATACTTATTCTTTAGAATGCCAAGGGTCGCGGCCGGGTATTTGAACGTCTTCTGAAAATAGAGTTGGTTGCCCATTTCGAGTTCGGTTTGAGGTTTCTCTTTCCTGAGGGCCTCTGCGTTTGCGGCATCCCAGGCGAGAAAACGAGGACCAATTTCGCGAGCGAAGAGCGGGCGAAGTGTTGGGGCGAGCGCGTCGAAGGTTTCGAATTCACCTTCGACCGACGGATTTAACATACGCTCAATCCACGCAACGACCGACGGCCCTTTGTGCACAAGGATTGCCTTGTTGCTCGGGTCAATAAAGCATTGATGGAGTTGGCCCCATAGGCCGAAGTCTCCGAACGAGGGGCGCGCGCCCAGGAGATAGGCGCGCGTTGCGAGATGCGTGTTGAGGACTTCGACGAGGGTTTCGAAGGAGTCGATGAGCAGTGGTGTGTTGTTTTGGTTCGCGCCCGCGAAACTCATGCGCGGGATCATTCGGCGAACGATGAAGCGCGCCACGATCGGGGCGAAAAATCGAAGCGGGTGCCCATCGAGCATTCCTCGAGCGAGGGTTCCGCCGCGGTTCTTCTGATCCGGGGGCTCTGCCCACCTCGCCCGGAACATCAACTTGTTGACCCACTCGTCGCCGTACTCTTCGATGAGTTCCGACAAGAAGCGTAGCGATGAGTCTTGCGGGTGCAGCGACGGTTCGGGGTGATCCCGTTCGAGTTCCTCGAGGATCGGCGTCGAGTCTTGGGTGGCCGTTCCGTCGGGCCTGAAGACGAGAGGGATGAGCTGAACTTTGGCGTTGTCTTTAAAGAGCCTTTCATTGCGGAGACATCGAGCCGTCCATTCGTGTGCGATTCCCTTGAAGCGCATAGCAGACCGAACCTTCATGGAGTAGCCAGACTCCGGCCGCCCCATAATCACGTAGTGCTTTCCGTCGCCGATCATGGCCTCCGCGGCGGCGTCCGCGCCGATGCTAGGCGAAGAGGATTTCACAGCCGCTGCCTTCTAGGATGTTGTCTACGGACGCGCGAGCATTCGAGTCCAGGCTTGCGTAGCTCGCGCGGAGCCACCCCAAGCATTTCCTCTGGTACGGGAAGGGCTTTTGAACCCAAGGCCGTCCATCGATTTCGGTTTCGACTTGCTCCGCCTTTTTCTCGACCGCTTCCGCATTCGCAAGAAGGAAGGGGGCATGGAAATGACCCACTTCGGCGAAGAGTCCTCGGAGCGAATCAGGTAATGAATCCACATCCGTCCAGTCGTCTTCCCTTGGCTCCTTGCCCGATAGGTCCTCGACAAGCTCGGTCCAGCCGTAGACACGCGGGGCAAGCTCCGCAGTCAGGGCCGAGGGGGTCGGGTCAAAGAGCGCGAGGCAAGTCAGCTGTCCCATCATGCCGAAGTCGCTCGAAGCAGGGCGGTTCCCAAACAAGAAGCGGCTGTTCTGAAGCTGGGCATCGAAGGCTCGGAGGAATCGCCGGTAGCTCTCTTCTATGACTTCCGCTGTCACATCGTTAGAGCCGACGACGCCGAGTCGTCCAATCTGGCGATCTCCGATCATCTTTTGGATCGGGGCGATCTGCTCGTCGGTGACGTTTTCCATGCTCCAGTGCGGGAGAATTTGTCGAGCCTTCGTCGCGTCCGCCTCGTGGTACCAGCGGTAGTGGAACATGCACTTCGTTAGCCATTCGTCCGCGTAGTCTTCCAGCAGCTCGTCGAGAAATGCCGCCGCTGGGTCCCGTGGAATGATCGAGCGCCCATCGAACGCTTTCTCGAAGCGGCGAATCAAAGGTGTGGAATCGGTCGTAGGAACGATCTCGCCGCTCTCGTTAGGCAGGTAGAACGTGGGGAGTAGGGGTACTTTGGCTGCGGGCTGCTGCTCGGCTTCTTTCGAGTTCTGTTGGATGATCGTGAACGGGATCCTTCGGTAGCGCAGGACCGCGCGCATCTTTCGTGTGTAGGGAGAACCGGGCGCGCCCATCATGAGAAGCGGTGTAGAGAGTTCCATGCGTTTTACTCCGGTCGTTTTCTGTAGGGAGGGAAGGCCTAGCTAATTAGTCGAGGAGGCGTCGAATGAGTTGATTGGCCCCTGATAGCTTGAGCCGTCCGCGAAGAACCAGGCTTCTGTGGGGCAGGGTAGGTCAATAGTCGTACGCACATGGATCTTTACGGTGCGGATTTTCCAGCCACTTGGAAGCGATGGATCGGTTCCTGATGGGCCCGTCGCAGAGTCTTGGAGGACTCCGCCTCCGCGCGGTGATGGTGAGATGACTTGAATGAAGTCGCGACCGTCTTCCGCTCGGATCACGTCGACCTCGCGACCGGCTTCGAATACGAGGGAGTGATGTTTGTCGACACGAAGAAGCTTCGGGTTTTCGCCGTAGGGGAGCTCCGGGCCGGCGGTCGGAGGAGTCGCGCAATGAATGAATAGATGACCATCGATCTTTTGAGTAGACACGGGCCCATCGGCCTCGGCTCCGGGGGAGCGTCGAAAAAAATGCTCATCCATCACGCCAGATCCGATGCCTACCCGGATGAGAGTCTTCGGCAGCGAGAGCGCAGCGTATTCCTCAGTCGTAATGGGGGCGTGGGTTTGCCAGACGAACTGAGTCGTGAGGTCTAGCAACTCTGCGTGGAGAGCCTGGCAATCGATGAGATGATTTTCAGCAGGAAGTGTGGCTGCCGTCATGAATCATTTCCCCCCTAGTGAATTTAGTGGCACCTAAACTGCCAAAACTTTGAGATTCTGCAAGTTGACGGTTCGCGCTACAGGACGTCCCGCATAAAGCTAGACTTCGGTCTTCGCGTACGAAGGTGTCTCCTTCCGTATCAGGCGAGGGGATATTTTGAGTTCGAGCGTTAATGACGAGTCCGAAGAAAGCGCGGAGGATGATCTTCCGCCGTCGCGAACGGAGCTCACACGAGCCGCCGCCGAGGTCAATCATCTCGCGATCGAGCTGACGAGACTTTCCGTTGAGGATTTAGATCTGCTTGCTCTGCCGGAGCGAGTACGAGAAGAAGTTGACGTGTGTATAGGCCTTAAAGCGAAGAGTCGCGGTCGACAGAATCGGTTGATTGGACAACTCCTTCGCTCCGAGGATCATGATGCTATTCGCGCACGTCTTGCAGATCTGTCAAGGTTGCACCGCTTCAAGACTCAGCAGGAGAAGCGCAACGAACAGTGGCTGGCTCGCCTAATTGAAGATGGAGACGAGGGCGTCGAGGCTTTGATCCTAGAAGCGCCTGGGTTAGATAGGCAGCGAATGCGAACGCTGACTCGCAGTGCTCGAAAGCTCGCCGGCGGGCCGCGGGCAAAGAAGGCACGTCGCGACCTGTTGCGCGCGATCCGAACGGCTCGGGCATAACCTCCGGCCGCAGGCTTGCTATGGAATTGGGCTGTCGTATTTGGGCTACGACGAGACCCTTCTCGGTTTCGAAAGCGGTGGTGTAGTGAGCGAAATCGATCCCGGAGCGCATGTAATAGAGAATTACGGATCGCCGTGCCCGAGCCCGCATTAGGAGCAGCAATATACATGGCGAGCGCGGTTTTTTTCGGGCACCCGCCGCTCGAAGTTTTCGCTCGAGGGCCTAACGCGATTCAAGCCGAAAGAGAATCGCGCTATCGCGCTGTCCCGGCTCGAGTTCGAAATCGTATTTCGCTTTGGACGCGACGATAAAGGCTTCAATATCTTCGGGCTGGTCCGCCTCAGTCGCACGTAACTTAAAGAGCCTGCCTTCGACACGAAGTCGCACTCGCCCATCCGCCGAAGCATTCTCCGTCCACTTGGAGTCTCGACTTCCCGCGACGTAGAGCGAGTCGCCGCTCGCCACGCACCAGATATTGACCGAGTAGGGATCTTCCGGCCGCGTTTCTAGCTGCACTGTGTCGACCAAGTCGGTGAATGCCCAGCTGCTGGGATGTGCTTCGAGCGTGCCCGAAAGTTCGCCGCCTGGAATCATCACCATAGGCCCACATCCAAGAGCGAGAAGCGTTGGGATCACCAAAGATAAAAAGACCGGCAGGCGACTCATCAGGACTCTCCTATTTGGGACGTTTCTATTGTCGTACCGATCTAAGATTCGCGAAAAGCGCAACGCTAGCGCCGATCCACGAAAGAACCGAGGCTCGAGGGGGATAGCGCGCGCGGACGGCACTCGCGAAATCCAACGGAGATCAGTTCAATGCCACGTCCACGAAACATCGGCGAAGCGCTCATGGGAATCGAAAGGTCTCTTCGAGCGGATTCCCCAGACTCGGGTGCGATTAGTGGCATGGCTTCCGTCGCTTCGGGTCATCTTTCCTTCCCGCAGCGCTCTCGCGCGCCGAGGGCTTGGCTAGATCAAATGGTGCCCGGCCAGAACCATCTATGCGTTAGGCGACGGATCATCTAGTCCGAGTCTAGGTTTCGTTGCATAATGTATCGTCGAGAACGCGAGTCAGGAACGTGATGTCTCATGGACTCCCGGGCTAGAGTTTTGTAGCCCACACAAAGGCTATTCGACTCTACCCAACTTGGTTTACCATGATCTCCTTAGTGGTCACGAATGGTGGAACATGCGGCCGTTTCCACCAAAGGCATTTCTGGAGCACAAGTCGACTTGCTTTCGCCGAGTAGTTGAGATCGTTCAGGATTAACGCCAGGCCAGGGCCGGGAAGAAGAGTCTCTATGCGCCGAATTAAATTAGAGAGTACGCGCCGCTGCTGCGTAATCACCGTGACACTGCTCCTCGTGATGGCGAGTCTGGGCTGCGACCTCGATAGACTGCAGGATTCGAACACGATGGGGTCGGAAGATAGCCTTGGCTTTGCGGCAAGGTCTGGCGCTGATGGCTGGGTCGCACGCCGCGGCGAAGAAGAGATCGGCTATGCAGAACTCGATGCGCCACTAAGGCTCGAACTCCACGACCTAGCGTTGGCAGGTTATCGGCTGCGGGTTGACCGATTGAACGAACTCGTCGCGGAACGTTTTGGGATTCGTGTCGAGACGGCAACTGCACAGAACGCGACGGACCTACAAATTCATCTTCGCGAGCCTCCCGCGCCACGAATTAATTTACCGGATGGTGCGACGGTTTTGATCGGGTCGCAGTCTGCGGCGGTCGTTGTCACGCATTTTATTGACTTTGCGTCTCCACATAGCCGCCGCGTCCAGCCTGACTTGATCCGACTCGTGGATACCTACGGCGAACGAGTGAGAATTGAGACTCGCCTCTTTCCACTCCCTTTTCATCGCAACGCGCGAGAAGCGGCGGTCGCTGCACGCTGCGCCGAATCGCAAGATCGTTACCGCGCCTATCACGATGTGCTGCTCCTTGAGCAGCCCGCTTTAGATTCTGTAGCACTCGACAATTATGCCGAACGGGTGGGGTTAGACCTCGGCCGGTTCGACGATTGCCTAACTACCCGTGGGGCAGCGGCCGAGATCGATAGGGATCTCGGCGTGGCACGTGAGGTGGGTGTACGCCGCGCTGCGACGGTTTTCGTTAACGGCATCTACCTGAGCGGTCGACCGGATTTCGGCACTATGAAAGGTGTCGTTGAAGACGAGTTGCATCGATTGGGGATAGACTCGCAGCCGGGCCTGGCGGGTGAGGTCGGACAACCCGAAGAACCTGCACGCGGGCCCGCCGCAGCCGGAGAATCTACACTTCCTCCAATTCCACCTGAGGCCCTCTCGGAACCGGGTCTCATCGTAGAATTATCTCGCGCCAAAATTGATGAGGCACTTCTGGGTCGCCAAGATCTCAACGGTCGCTTGGATGCGACCCGCGGTGAGTTCTCCGGCCATAGGCTGCTAAAGATTCGTAAGGTCCGGGAAGGCGATCTCTACTCGCATCTAGGTCTCGAAACCGGGGATGTCTTGCTCGCCTTGAACGGCGCTTTCGTGACGGTCGATGAGAATCGCTTTTTCGAAACTCTCGCGAAGCAGAACATTGTACGGTTGCTAGTCATGCGACGTGGTAAGCCGCATAGCTTCGAATACCGCTTTCGGTAGGCTTCCCTCCCACGCATATGGGCGACTGGGGAAGGCGAGAGGCGCGTCGAGCCGAGCGTGACTAACGCGGGTTCGAGCGCCATGCCCCGGCAGCGAGGGTGCTTTGCCCTGCGACCGAAGGATGGAAGCAGTCGCCGCCGTTGATCTCATTCTCGCCGAAGGGCGTCGTGCCCACCGATGCGATGGATTCGTTGACGTAATCCGTCACGACTTCGATCCCGTTTGGATTGCGTCCATTGCTGTTAGTCGTATAGGCGAGGGCAAGGTCACGGATGATCTCGTTGTAGCGCGGAATCCGAGTTTCGAGCGCTGCGAGCCGCGTAGGCAGGTCTTCGCCCGACATGGGCGCATTCAACGTCGCGATTTCGCAGACGTCGAAGCTGTCGCGGAAACTGTCGCAGTTTACGCTGCTATTCCCGGTTTGCTTCGCGACGCCCGCTGCGTAGAGATCCTGGACGCGTGGAACGCCTAGCAAGTAGACAGTCCCGCCGATCGGGATGGAGGTCGGGTGCCCGAACCCGACGAGCTTGTCGAGGCCTGCCTCGATGGCGGTCGTCCAAGTTGCATCGTCATAGAGCGGGTTCCCGCAGCTTGCAGCGTCGACGCAGCCGCGGTTGCAGACATCATTGCCTCCGAGTTCGACGACTACGAGGTCTGGGACCGGGCTGAGCGCGAGAATATTGTCGACCTGAATCGAGAATTGATTACCGCCCGATGTCATTTCTGCCCCGGATACGGAGACCCGACTCGAGGTGATTCCGGAGCCAGGGCCCCCGTATAGAGCGTAGAAGCTGTTGCCAAGGGAGCTGCCATCGAACCAAGAGTGCTGGGGCTGGTCGCCGCCAGCCGGGCAAAGGAGGCAGATCAGGCCGAAGAAACCAGCGTTACAGGTGCAATCCGCAGAGAAGCCTTGGGTGATGCTATCGCCGGCGGCGACGATTCTCGAAGGGCCGGGCGGGACGGCGTTGGCGGCTCGGCAGACGGGTTGGATGCCGGCGCCACTTCCGACGATGGTTTCTCGAAGCGTTTGTCGATCGTTCGGATCGCAATCGAGGCGGTTGCCGATCACGCTGCATTTGTCTTGATCTAAGTCGATGGGAAGGAGTCCGGCGAGTCCGCGCTCGTAAGTCGCGGCATCCAGCAGGTCGATCGCGCCGTCGCTATTCACGTCTCCGCATTGGCACGCATCGCCGATTCCATCGCCGGGGGGGCCGTAGAGTCCCGCGAAGTCTTCCTGCAATGGATTCGCAGAATAAACGCAATTATCGATCCCGTCGGGCACTCCGTCGGCATCGGCGTCTTGAGCGACGGCTGAGCCGGGCGTGAGGAGAAGGAGCAGAATTACGAGCAGGAACTTGCGCGAGACTGAACGTGTGCGCAGTCGAGCGAGTAGACCTAATACCATGAACCCCGAGCCGAGTGCGTTAGCGAAGCCAGGTTCGGGAACCGCAATCTCGGTGGAGGGAATATTCGTGAGCGTGAAGGCGGCGGTTACGGCGGTGCCGGTTTGCATGCTTACCGACCAAACTGGGGCGGTGATGTTGAGGTCAACCTCACCGAGTCGAATCGGGCCGAGTTGTCCCGTGACCGCGTTCCCTCCGATCCCCGCGAGTTCAGTTGCGCTCACTCGCGAGACGATGTCCTGGGCGGGATCGGGGACGAAACCTTGAATGTCGGCCCCGCCGTTTACGAGAAGAGCCCATTCCCAACCGCAGAGTTCGTCGCCATCCCCATCGACGCACGTTGTTCCTGTGCCCGTGGAGGCTGCGCCGGCATCCAAATATAGAAAGAGTGTCACCATGGGCATGCCCAACTCCTGGGGAATGCCGGGCGCCGCGACGCCATCGTCGTTTGCGCTGTGATAGAGCATCGGCGGAGCCGCATGGACCGCAGTTGCCCATACAGGTGCGAGGATGAGAGCCGCTAGTAGAACGTGCAGGGGACGTCCCGTCGTCCTCGGGCGCGCAACATACCGAGCGTCCCCACCGGCCGCCTTGGTCATGCGAGCAGCAGAAGCAGAGAAAGCGCGAGAAAAAGCGCGACGGAAGGCGTCAGTCGAGGTTCGTGCATGCATACGGTCAGCATACGCGAAGGCCACATTTTGCTGACGAAAAAGCGCCTCGGATATTCCCAGTTAGGCGGAAACGAATCATTGAGCGTTCAATGAGCGAAGGCAGCACAGTTTTAGCTCCGCAGATCATGACGTCGCTCCTGGAAGTCGCTTTCCCAATTTCATGAGACGGTCTGCGGCTACGAGGTCGGCAAGGGAAGGCAGGAGAGTCATCGAAAGGCAGGGAGTCAATGTTGCCATTGACAACTTTTGGCGGAGCTGGCAATGTATCTGCTGCAAACATGGAGACCCATGGCATACCACCACGGAAATCTACGAGAAGCACTGCTGGCCCGAGCGGCTGAGGTCATCGCGGAGAGCGGCGTCGAGGCTTTGAGTCTCCGCGGCCTCGCACGCGACCTCGACGTTTCGCATGCCGCCCCGCGTCGCCATTTCGCTGACCGCCGTGGACTGCTGGTGGAACTGGCCAAGGAAGCGTTCCGCCTGTGTGTGGTGATGATGGAGCAGGGCGCCGAGGCAGCCGGCCCGGATCCCGTGGCACGCTACCGCGCGTTAGGTCGGTCCTATGTTGAATTTGCTCGGCGCGATCCGGCGTTTTTTCGCGCAATGCATCATCCCGAAGTGCGGTCGATTCCTAATAGCGAGTTGAGCGAACTACAGGGAGCATGGTTCGCGGCGCTTCGCGACGGGGCGGCTGCGGCGCAGCGATCTGGCTGGCATCCGGAGGCCGACCCCGAGGCGCTTGTCGCGTTCAGCGTGTCGGCTGCGATGGGTGCGGCGCAACTTCTTTCAGACGAGAGCTGGTCACAGCATCTCGATTTCAATGATATTGATCTTCTCGCAGATGATCTGCTGGATTTGACCGTCGGTCGAACGCAAAAGTCCTTGATGAGTACGCCTAACGAGTTGACCGGGAACGCTGCAAAGAGGAGGGCATCCTGATGGCTGGACAAGTCTTAGAGTTTCTATCAAGTTGGGGCCCGCTCTGGTTCGGTATCGGTTTTTTGGCGCCGCTGATCGCTCAGTCGATGGATGCAATGTCGATTCCGGCGCCCTTAGGTCTTCCGACGATCGTCGTTGGACTGATCGTGGGCACGACCGCAGGCTTCGTGGCGAAGCGCCGAGGGAGCTGGGTATGAGCGCTGTAAATGGAATTAGATCGACCCCGAGCCTACGCACCGACCGCGAACTGCAGCGCGAGGAAGCCACGATTGCACGCAAATATCTGGGCCGCGTTCCATGGGAAATGGTCGTTTGGGGTCTCGGTAACTTCGTAGTTTGGCTCTCCCTCTGGCCCCTCGTTTTCAGCGGCATGCTGCCGCTTTGGGCCGGCTTCCTGCTTTCAACACTCTGCTGTATTTTGGCCTATCTCCCGTCGCACGAAGCGCAGCATTCAATTATCGCCGCGGAGGGGACGAAGCTTCGGTGGCTCAATGAGCTCGTTGGGCACATCTCGACGATTCCCTTAGTGTTTCCGTACCGGGTCGCATGGATCACCCACAAGCAGCATCACGCGTATGCCAATGACGAGGAGCGCGACCCCGATATCACCAGCCGTGCCGAGACTTGGTGGCAGAGCATTTGGAGTTCGATCAAGGGACGCCAGCCGGGGAACCAGGAAGGTTATGCAAAGGCGATGCGGGAGACGGATGATCCGAATCGCGATCGCGCGATTCTCGAAGCTTTCGCGCTTCGAACAATGCATTTTACGGTGCTCTTGATTTGTGCTTGGACGGGTCACGCCTTAGAAGGGCTTTTTCTTTGGCTGTTGCCGCGCCACCTGGGATCCATCTACAACGTGCTATTTCTGAGCTGGGCGCCGCATCACCCAGCAAACGAAACGGGTCGCTACCGCGATACGCGGGCCTGGAAGTCTCCGATCGGGACGCTGCTCACGATGGGGATGGAGTATCACATCATTCATCATCTGTATCCGAAGATCCCGCTGATCGACACAGCTAAGGCATTCTATGAATTCGAACCGATTCTAACCGAACGTGGGATTCGAAATGATCGACCGAATAAGACCGGCGCCTAACAAATAGGCAGCTCTTGAATAGCTACACGTTAGGTGCCGCCGGGTTAGAGAAAAAAGCCCTTTGGATCGTCAGCCGACCATTCGATCGGGCCGCGGATGGATTCGAAGGCGAGGCTCATTCTCGGTGCCCCAGTGCGGAGCTCGACCCTTGCTGGCGTGTCAAAGGGAAGTCGATTGCTGTCGTCGACGGGTAGATCGACGGTGAACGCGAGTAGCGCGCCGACCTTTGGGGAGTCGACGGAGGGGTGGGGCGTATCTAACCAGTCGATGAAGAAGGGCCATGTGCCGCTCATTTTGTGGAGCCAAAGCAGCTCCCAGGTGAGCTTGGTGCCGTCGGGAAGAGTCCTGCTGGTTTCGGTGGGCGCAGAGGGCTCGAGTCCCATTCGAGAGGCGTTGAGGGCAATTTTTTGAAGGTCCGTAGTGGCCAGCGCCCAAGCAAATAGACTGTCGCGTTCGAGGGCAGCCATGGCAGCAGCTTGCAATCCATCGACCTTTCGCCCCGGATCTGGGCCAATGATCTCTAGATACACGCCGTCGCCAAAGCTGACGAGTGCGTTGCGAGTGCCCATCAAAGGATGTGGCCCGCCTGGAATTGGCAGGCATCCGGTGAGATCGGCGAAGGCTTCCGTGGCGAGCGCGAGGTTCGATGTCGCAAAGACAATATGATCGAGTGCCGTATTCATCGCAGAGGCTTCATTCATTGGCCCGAGTGGTACATTCTGCCTAGATCGCGTGCAACCGTCGCTACTTGCAACCGGACGGTCTAATCACTTGTTGTCGCGAGCCGTCATTGGCTTGGGAGGACCGCGTGCCCCATTCAATCTCGTTTGCCTTGTCAGTTCTTGGGCTGATGCTGGGTGTCTTACTTTCCCATGTGGGGCACGCCGATATCGCGGCAGAGCCGTTGAATCGGAATAGGCCTCTCGATCCGGCTGGTGCGCACTGGGCTTGGTATCTCGACTTCAATGTCGATGATATTGCGAACTCGCGGTTCGTCCTATTCGACGCGGATACGGCTCGTATGAAGGGGTCGCTTGGGAGCGGGGCGTTTCCGACGATGCACGCGTCCCCGGATGGGCGCTTCTATTACGTGGCTGAGAGTTGGTTGCGCGGTCCGCGCCGTATTCGTGAAGACTTCGTCACGATCTACGACGCCAGCAGCCTCCAGATTGACGGCGTCATAGAGCTGCCTGGGGCTAGGCGAGCGTTGATGTCGCCGCGTGACCGGACGGTGCTGACGGCGGACGGATCGCTTCTTCTTGTTTTTAACTTTACGCCGAGCACCAGCCTAACGGTCATTGACCTAGCATCACGTACGATCAAGGGCGATGTGCCGACGCCGGGATGCTCTCTCGCCTATCCGACGAGCTCGCGTGGCGTTTCGATGATTTGTGGAGACGGGAGCCTGTTGACTATTCATTTCGGCTCGGACGGCACGGTCCTCGCACAACATCGGAGCAAGCCCTTTTTCAATCCCGACAAGGACCCTTTGATCGAGAATGGCGTATCTCTTGAGGGTGTCTGGTATTTTACGACCTATGGCGGACAGGCACATTCCGTCGATCTGCGAGGGGAGGAACCTGTTTTTGGATCACCATGGCCTCTCGTTGATCAGAACAAGAAGCCTGCGAACTTTCTCGCATCCATCTTTACCATGGGCAAGGCGGGACCCTGGCTTCCCGGCGGCTTTCAAATCCTGACGGTCCATGAACCCACTCGCCGACTCTACGCCCTGACCCATCCAATCACATGGAGTGAAGGAAAAGGAGATCATGTTTTTCCGGGGGCGGAGGTTTGGGTGTACGACATCGATGAGCAGAAGCGGATCGACCGAATCAAGCTGCGGGATGTCGGCATTTCGATTCATGTGACGCCCGACGAATCGCCGCTTTTGCTGGTCGGCGCGGTCGATATTGAGACGGAAGAATTCCGCCTCGAGGTTTATGATGCAGAGAGCGGGGATTTTCTCCGTGAGCTCGAGGAGCCAGGGGAAGTCATGTTCCATTTCCAAGGCGTCTCCGGGCGTTAGGCTGAAAGGGTTGCGAGGATAATTAATGCATTTGAATCGATTCGATGATCTAGCCGCCGACGTCTCTCGTGGGCTGGCACGGCGCACCTCACGCAGATCCTTCACATCCAAGGTCGGTGTCTGGCTCTTCGGCGCCGTAGCTGCTCCTCTGCTGCTGCCAGTGGCGCGCGGCCGCGCGGAAGACCGTTATGCGGGGGAAGAGGGCGACCCACGAAGCTGTGACTATTGGCGCTACTGCGCGACCAATGGCTATCTATGTGAATGTTGTGGCGGCAGCGCGAACGAATGCCCTCCGGGCACGACAATGTCCGCGCTTTCTTGGATAGGCACCTGTCGCAATCCAGCTGACGGCAAGAACTATTTGATCTCGTACAACGACTGCTGTGGCACTGCTCAATGCAACCGCTGCAGCTGCTCGCGTCACGAGAGCGAGACGCCGGTCTATCGTGCGGGCACAGCAAATGACATCCATTGGTGTTCTGCGAATGAATCTACGGCGATTAACTGTACCGTCGCTGTGGTGCTAGGTGCGGCGGAAGATGAGGTCTAGCAGGGCCTTGATCGGTTGCTCTCTTGTCTTTAGTCGGAAGCTATTAGGTGGGCTTGCCCCGGACGTAGCCGCGGGCCTTGAAGCCGGCTCCCGTAGGGCACTCACGATTTGCTGTTTGCTGAGCTTCGCAGCGAGTCTGTTGGGAAGCGGTATCGCGGCGGCCGAGTATTCTGCGCAGACGAACTACATCCTTCATTGCCAAGGCTGCCACGGTGCCGATGGGGTCGGCGGAACGCCTGGTGAAGTTCCTCCGCTCGCCCATTCCGTCGGATATTTTTTGCGCGTAGAGAATGGCCGAGAATATCTGGCGCAGGTTCCAGGCGCAGCGAATGCGCCGATAAGCGACGCGGCCCTAGCGTCTCTGCTGACCTACATGATTAATGCATTCTCGAGCAAAGAAGCGGGCGCCGACTTCGCACCCTATACGGCTCGTGAAGTCACTTCGGTTCGTCGGTTACAGCCAGACATCGTGGCACTGCGCACTCGCCTTGTTTCTCGTTTGCGAGATAAACTAGGAATTGAGCTCTGGACTGAGGGCGGCGAATCGCTGGGTGAGAACTATGAAATGCATGAGGCAGCCGAGGTGACGGGAAATTTAGGGACAACTCCATGACGGCTATGACCGCCTCACTGGGTTTACTTGGCTTGACCTGCCAGCTCTTCCTTTCATTCGTGTTTGGCGCGGCGGCGGTCCATAAGCTTCGTGATGCAAAGGCGTTCGTCGAAACGCTTCGCGACTATCAAATTATTCCGACCCCCTTGCTAGAGTCGATGAGCGCACTCGTGATTGGCCTAGAGGTCTTCGTGATCTTTGGGCTATGGCCAGTCAGTCTGCGAACGGAGGCGACCGTCACGGCCGCGGTGTTATTAGTTAGTTATGCCATGGCGATCGGGGTGAATCTCGGCCGCGGGCGCCGCGAACTTGACTGTGGCTGTTCTTGGGGCGCTTCGGGGCAGGCGATTGCATGGGGCCTGGTTTTTCGCAACGGTCTGATGCTGCTCCCGTGTTGGGTGGTGATCATGAGCCAGAAGATCGCTCTCTCGGTGGAAGTCACCCCAGAGACGTTTGAGTTGGCGGCGAGTGTTGTCGCATTGGTAGCGGCCGTAGTGCTGCTGCTTTGTTATTGGAGTTTCGAACGGTTGATCGCGAATCAACCTGCACTCGCCCGCTTGCGAGGGGGAAGGGTGGAATGAACGGATTGCTTGTGGGCTCGGTCGTCGTGCTGTGGATCGTGGTGATGATCCTGAGTGCGGTCGTGTTCGCGCTGACAAGACAGGTTGGTGTCTTGCTTGAGCGGGTTGCGCCTGCCGGTGCGCTGAACACGGGGAAGAGTCTTCAGCCGGGCGAGGATGCGCCAACCTTTAAGCTCAAGACGATTGCCGGCGAGGCGATCCAAGTCGGCGGAGCTCGTGGGGATGGGCGCAGCCAGCTCGTGTTTTTCGTATCGCCTTCGTGTTCGGTTTGTGAGCTGCTGCTTCCGACAATCCGGGAAATCGCGGTATCGGAGCGTGAATGGCTCGATATCGTCCTGGCCAGCGACGGAGATGAGGCTGATCACGCCTCCTTTGTGGCCCGAAAAGGGATTTCGACGCTGCCTTACGTGGTTTCTCAGCCGCTTGGGCTCGGATTTCGCGTCGCACAGCTTCCTCATGGCGCTCTAGTCGACGCGGAGGGCCGAGTTGCGGCATCCGGTCTGGTTAATTCCCGGGAGCATCTGGAGAGCCTGATCGAGGCGAAGCAGCAGGGGGTGGGGTCGATTCAGGAGTATCTGCAAAAGAACTGATCGAAGCCGTTGCAATGAGAAGACAGTCGGGTGCTGCGAAATCCGAAATCACCCACTAGAATCCACCTTGTCGGGAGCAATTGTTCTCTGGGGCCGGATTCGAATTCCGCCGCCGCCCTCCGCTCTTGGCAACCCCGTCGATCTCGACCGCGTGGCTGTTTCTTCGTCACTGTGCTCGCGGGATCGCCGCAAAACCGCGAGCGTACTCGGCATAGGCCGAAGGGGTACGTGCCAGCGCATCGAGAAGCGAGGATCGACACGTTGACTGCCCGTGCAACGAAGGCTGTGTCTAAAAAGGCTGCCAAAAAGAAGGCGGCGGCTAAGTCGCCTGCCAAGAAGGCCGCGGCTAAGACTGCTGCAAAGAAAACCGCCGCGAAGAAATCAGCGTCGAAGAAGGCCGCTAAGAAGAGCGTCTCGAAGACGAAGACTACGACGGCGGCTCCAGCGGCGTCTTTAACGGCGACAAAGACAGCGACAAAGACAGCGGCTAAAAAAGCGGCTAAAAAAGCGACGAAGAAGACCGCTGCAAAGACGAGCGCCAAGAAGGCGAAAGCGAAGGCAGCGCCCAAAAAAGCCGCCGCGAAGAAAAAGGCTGCCGCGAAGGGTACGGCGAAGAAGGCCGCCAAAAAACCGGCGAAGAAAGCCGCTAAGAAAGCGTCGACGATATCCAATCTTGTCGACGACGTGATCGATGCGGCGGTCGGAGAGACAGTCGAAGCACTCGCTTCGGATGACGAAAAGAAGGCGACCGTAGTCGACGCGCCTAGCGACAATGAAACATCAGAGACTGAGGAAATCCTGACAGTTCCTCGGCCGGCGGTCGAGAGTGTTTCAGCATCTTTCGCGGAAGACGTAGCCGCGGACGATACGCCTGTGAGCATCCTGGCGGAGCAAGACGACGAAGAAGAAGAGGAAGAAGAAGAGGAAGAAGAGAAATTTCGGGAACACGAAGTTCTTGGCATCTTCGACCTTGACGATGACGAGGAGGAAGAAGAACTAGCATCTGCCCGCCGCCGCCGGGCGAAGCGTGGCAGACCTGTTCCGCCCTCCGGGCCGCGTTCCCAGCGTCGGGGCGAAGTCGCCGTGATCGCTGAACCAGAACCAGAACCAGAACCAGAACCCGAACCCGAAGGGCCGCCGGAGACAATTGAGCAGGCGGCACGGGTGTTTGGCGTCGACCATCTCTATCCCGAGCAAAAGAAAGTGATCGAACACGCGCTGGAGGGCGGCGATGCGCTGGTCGTTCTGCCAACGGGGTACGGCAAATCGGCATGTTTCCAGATTCCGTCACTGCTGCTTCCGAAGCCGGTCGTAGTGATCTCACCGCTCTTAGCCCTGATTGAAGACCAGGTTAAGAATATGGAGGCACGCGGAATTCCGGTCGTGCGCTTC
>Ga0115569_10000768_pt1 | contig 25065 bp, 23 predicted proteins | sample COGITO_mtgs_1205_2_FD_87295 | JGI IMG/M metagenome (GOLD analysis project Ga0115569, IMG submission 87295) | Pelagic marine microbial communities from North Sea - COGITO_mtgs_120503 | ecosystem: Environmental > Aquatic > Marine > Epipelagic | place: Germany:Helgoland, sampling site Kabeltonne... | reverse complement strand
GTCATTCACCCCGTTTTTGTGACCTTGTGCCCTGCGCGAATGGTGTGGAACACGCCATGGTGAAGGGGTGAAGAACAAACCAAAACTCGCAGATGTCATGACCACCGACCCGGTGACGGTTCACATCGGTCAAGCAATCTCTGATGTGTACGGAATGCTGCAATCGCAATCATTCCATCATGTGCCAGTGGTGAATGGCGCCACGCCGGTCGGGTTGATCTCGGCTACCGACATCTTGAAGTTGGTCTACGACATTGAGGGCAGCGATGACCGAATGCTCCGCACGTTCCTTGACCACCAGTTCACGCTTGAAGACGCCATGTCTACCGAGCTGATCACGGTGAAACAAGACGAACCACTCCGCATCGCTGTCGATCACATGTCGAACGGTGCCGTACATTCCGTGCTTGTCGTCGACGACGGTGGCGACCTTGTTGGCATCGTGACCAGCACCGACTTGATCCAGCAACTGGGCGACCTGCTGTAGCTACCAGAGGGGGTGGGTTATCGGCACCGGCACCCATCCCGCTCTGACAGATATATCCGTACTAGCTGGTTTCCGAATTCGGTTTCTTGCTGAAACGGGGCAAGAGACCAACGACGCCATTGGGCGCCACCATGATCACGATCAGGAGCCCAAGGCCAAACGCCAGCGACGGGCTATCGAGTAAGCCCAGAAACTCGTTAAGCCACGGCAGTCCTACATAGATCACCGCGCCCACGACCGCACCCAACAAGGATCCGAGCCCACCGATCACTGCGGACGTGTACAGCTTGAGTGAGAACGTCCAGTCGTAATCATTCGTGTTCAGATACGGATCGATGATGGCTTGGAGCGCCCCCGCGGTGCCCGCCATGGCTGCAGAAATGGCGAAGGTGCCGGTCTTTGCCAGTGCGACATTGATGCCAAACGCAGCTGCGGCATGTTCGTGATCCTTGGTTGCCCGGATCGCCCTGCCGATGCGACTGTTCAGTAGATTCCTGGTGAGCAGGAACCACCCCGCGACCACGATCAGGCAGACCACGTAGTTCCAGATATGGGGGTGGTCGTCGAGTCGCAGGAAGTCGGGCGGGTCGAACCCGCCAACATCCACCGTGCGGCCAAGTGCGGAACCGGTGAACCGGCCAAGCCGTCGACCGATTGGCGGGAACATGACTGCCAAACCCAACGTGATTAGAGCGAGATAGGGCCCACGTACCCGCAGTGAAGGCAGCGCGACGATCACGCCAGCCATGCCAGCCATTGCGGTGGCGATAACCAGAGCCACAACAACCGGGAGGTTCTGGTCAAGCAGATTGGCCATCGAAAAAGCGCCGATACCAACGAAGATGCCATGGCCAAGCGAGATGAGGCCAGTGGTACCGGTCAGGAGGTGCACGCCGAGCACGGCCAGTATGAGCACGAATACCCGGGAGAAGTCCTCGAGTAGGCCTCGATCCACGATCATCGGCAGCACCACCGCGGCGGTCAGCGCAGCGGCGCCGGTGTAGCGGTTCATACCCGGACCACTCGTGCGGTGCCAAACAGTCCGGTTGGCCGGAACATCAACAGGATTGTCATGGCAAGAAATGGCGGCACGACCGCGAGTTCACTGGGGAACGGCGTGTAGCCCGGTACGAGCGACTGGGTGAGACCGACGATCACACCTCCCATCACCGCACCCTTGGGGCTGTCCAGGCCGCCGATCGTTGCTGCCGCGAACGCCAGAATGAGCACGGTCACCATCATCCCCGGTCGCAGAATCGTCGACGCAGCAACAATGGAAACCGCAAGTGCACCGATGCCACACGAGACCGCCCACCCGATCGCCAGCGTTCGTTGCACCGGGATACCCATAAGCGACGCGGCTTCGGCGTTGCTGGTAATTGCTCGGAACGCCAGGCCGGTTTTTGTTCGGTTGATGAGTGCCCCGAGAAGCAACAGCAACGCTAATTGCACTGCCCATGCGCCGAGTGTGGTGTACCGAAGCCGGCCACCGAACACGTCTATATAGTCGCCTGGATCATCGGGAAACACCGACGGATACCGGTGCGACAGGCCTCCCCATACCTCGGTCACCAGACCGGCAAGCGCGAGGAGCAGGGCAATAGTTGCGTTGACTTTTACGAAGTCGGATCGATTGCGAAGTCGATACAAAACCAGCCGCTGAAGCAAAACGCCAAGCAACGCGCTGGCGATAACACCGAAACCGATGGCGACCACCACCGGGTACGGGTGACCCGGTAGCCACGAGACAAGCGAGGTCCCGGCCACGGGAAAAACGAAACCGCCACCACCCGCGGCCGCCGCGGCCGGGGTCAACATGACGAGTGAGGTGTACCCACCGACCATACCGATTTCGCCGAGGGCGAAGTTCAACAGCCCGGTGGCCCGAAACAACATGACGAGTGCAAGTGCAAGCGATGCGTAGATCGCACCGTTGAACAACCCGTCGAAGCACCGTTGTAAGAAGAGATCCACCGGATCACCGCCTGTGGGTACGTCGGACGGTCAGATCCATGACGAGCGATCCCACTGCCGCTTCCGCTTCATCTGCCATGTCTTCGCCCCCCGGCTTCACTCGGACCTCGTCAACTGGCCGAGACATCTCAATCGTTGCACGTCGTGAACGTCGCGCATAACAACAACCGGGACTTTGGGGGCTATATGCCGTTGTGACATGGGAGTCCGGTGAACGACACTTCACACGTGTCGACTCAGCACTGCGGCTCAGACGGTCACCAGGTGGCGGTGACCTCGTCGCATTTCACCGTGTCGCACAACTTGTAGGTGGCAGTGCCGCCGCCCTTGAGTCCGGTCGTGTCGTCAAAACTCCCGGAGACCCCGGCGCCATTGAAACCATTAACCGGTTCGTCATCGCGATACAAATCAATGCTACCCGTCGCCCCCGTCCAGGTCAGTTCCGCCCACTGGATCCCTCTGACCTTGTACTCGTTCACCGTGAGTACAAGACCACCGGTACTCAACGGTTGCACGGTGATGGTGACCGAGTCAGAGTCGGTGTTATCGGCTGAGTCGGTGACTGTGGCGGTGATGGTGTGTGAACCAGCAGGCAGAACCATGCTGAATGAGCTTGCGGTCCTTGTATCAAAGCTGGATGAGCTCCAGACGATACTTCCACTGAGGTTGCCCTGTTCGGGGTCGGTCGCCGATGCTGCAAACGAGATCGAGACGGCGGACTCGAACTGCTGACCATCGAACGGACTGCTGATGGTGACCGTAGGTGCGGCGTCGGTTGAAACGGTGGGAATCAGCGTTGGGGCGAAGATGTCCACATTTCTCACATCGAGCAGCGGTTCCTTCGTGCCGTCGCCAGACTCGTCGGTCCAGACGTCGTTACCAGCACCGATCACCGTGGCATAGAGAGCGTCGACGGCGGCAGCGATGGCGGCCTTGGCCGCGTCGAGAACATCAATGCCGGCGGCCGCGTCGCGAGCCGGGGTGACACTCGCGAGCAGTGCGAGCGCACCGGCAGCGTGTGGTGATGCCATCGATGTTCCCGAGATCGTGCCATAACTGCCCCGTTCGATCGGGTACGTCGACTCGATACACACGCCCGGTGCCGCAAGGTCGACCCTTGGGCCCCAGTTGGAGAAGTCGGCGAGTGTGTCGTCCTGATCAACTCGGCAGTACGTGCCTGATGTGCCTGCTGGATCGGCGGAGCCGCCAGCCTGACCATCGAAGTCGGCGAGAGCCGAAACGGTTAACACATTGTCGAACCGGGCCGGGCTGTAGCCATCGGCGTCGGCGCCGTCATTCCCGGCCGCAACCGCGAACGCTACGCCGGCGTTAACAGCACCCTGGATGGCGTCGTACTCAGCTCGGCTGTCACCACTTCCGCCGAGACTCATGTTGGCCACTTCGATCGTGCCGGCCATCCCTGTGACCCAATCGATACCAGCGACCACCGTGGCCTCAGAGCCACTTCCGCTCGAATCGAGCACCTTTACCGCCCAGATGCGGGCCCCTGGGGCCACCCCGACCACACCAAAGTTGTTGTCGAGTGCACCGATCGTGCCGGCCACGTGTGTGCCGTGATAGTGGTCGTCGTCGCCGCCGGGGGAGCACAACGCGGTTCGCAACCGCCGTGGACCCTTGTTGGACTGGCTACAGGTAACGCCGCCAGCGACATTGAGATCGGGGTGTTCGAAATCGACACCGGTGTCGATAACTGCCACATCGACATCGACGCGGTAGTCATCGTTTGAGTCGATATCGACAGCGGTCGTGTCGGTGAAGATTCGCGTGATCCCGGTTGGGGTCGACTGGCCGGTCGTCGACTGGGCGATGGTCACGGTGTCATTGGTCTCGATGTACGCAACCCGCGGATTACAGGCCAGAGCAGCTGCCGCTTGGGGCGACATCGTCATCGAGAAACCTTGCAGCGCATGTTCGTACACGAAACCAACCTGCCCACTGTGCGCCTGCGACATCGCTGCCGCCACCTTGGGCACACGCTGGGTACCTGGCTGGAGCACCACGATGTATGACTCGTGAGCGCCTTCCGGAGGACTCGCCGAAGCAGCGGTAGTGAGTCCAACCAACATCGCCATGGCAAGAAAGAGTGCCCACAATCGTCGCTGCGAACTCATCGTCTGTCTCATCGTCGTTTGTCCGGCTGAAGGATAGCCGAATACTCACGCCCCCGCTAGGGCGGAGCGGTTGGACCGAACAGGCTCACCGATCCGCTGACCCTGCTGGCAGCAGATACAAACTTCCAACTAACGCACGTACTCGTGACAGATCAACGAGGCACGCTCGCAGTAGCTTTCGCTGTACACCTGAGTCTGCTCGCTGTGGACTGCCAAGCCAATGTCACGATCGGCTCCAGCACCACCGATGGTCGCGCAACTCCCGTGCCGCCTGCCGACACATCAATTCTCTCCGTCCCAGCCAATACACCTACCCAGAAGATGGGCTCCCCCTGCCGAGTCGGCAGCGTCGGGTGAGGGCCTCGAGGCCAATCGGGCCGTGGTGCGTCCGTCCGCACTGTTGCCGCTCGTCTGGCTGATCTACAACGGATGAATCGGAAGCGCCAACGTCGAGCGCTATCTCGGCGAGCTCACTCGGTGTGTCGCCATGAACTCGACGAGTCGGTAATGCCGGTGACCTCGGTTCGTTCGACCCCAACGAAGACTCGGTCGCACTCTTGGCCTCACTCGATCCCGCGCTCCTGGCTGCGACGACCACGGCGCTGGATGCGTGTGTCTCGCCGGTAGTGCTCGTCTCCGAGGCATTCTCTAGTGAGTCAATCGAACGTTCTGAACATACGTAGGCCAGGTGCCTGATCGAACTGCTCGCCGTCGACGGAACCACCGGCGAGGTAGTGATGGCATTCACCACAGAACTATTCAGCATCGAGATCATCACCAGCGACCAAGACCATCTGTGAGTCGCTAATGCCGACGGCGAGGTGATCCAGCGACTAAACCCGGTCACTGCCACTCTGGACACGCCGGTTGAACTTGCGGAGCGAGCCGTGGGCGACCTGCAGCTCACCGCCGACGCCCTGTGGGCCACCGACAACAACGCGGGGACACTGCTGCGGTTAGACCGTGTTACCGGCCAAATCCTCGAAGAGATCACCATCGCACCCGGCGATTGGTATTCGTCGGACCTGATGACCGCAGCCGGATGGCTTTGGCTCACTACCCGCGAGGATCCTGTTGTCCGCCAGCTCAACCCGTCAACAGGCGAGTTGGTGGCCGAGTATCAGGTCGACTCCCAGTACACCACGCACCTCATCGACCAGGGTGAAGCCGTTGGTATTTAAGGATTTTCTCAACTGTGGCGCATCGAAGATGGCCACGCCCAGGCAGAACAACTCATCGACGACTACGGCCAAGAGGGCCTCGATCCTGATGCGGCCGTTCCCGTCGGAGGCGTTGTTGCATTCGCCGACGAGGATGTCTCAGTGCTCGCAATCCGCGACAGCGCGTCAGTGAGAAAGGCGAACAATCGTCTCTCGCTCGTGGTCCTTAGTTGGGTAGCGCCTCAGGCAGTTTTGGCAACGAGAACGCTACAAGGGGCGCGTCGTATGACATCGGTTGCAACCGACCCGAGTACTCGGCCACTACCTTGTGTGCGAACAGAACCCACCACAATGAGGTCGGCCCCAAGTCGTTCGGCGTCGCTGCAGAGTGCCTTGGCCGGATCTGAACCCTCGACGAGCCCCGTCGTCAGCTCAAACCCATCGCCGAGAGCGACACGTAGGGTGGACATGCGCTGCTGGGCCTCATCGCGCGATGTATGGACCCAGGACTCACCACCGCCATGGATCTGTGTCGTATCCCGCTGTGTAACCACTGAGACCACATGGAGGCGCGCACCAAGCGCTTTTGCCAGCTCGGCAGCCTGCGAAGCTGCGTCCTCAGATGTTGGCGTACTCGTCGCCCCGACCACAATCAACTCCACGACCGACGTCCATCCATAGTTGCAGTGGTCGAACGTGAGCCCAGACAGCTAAACCGTGGTTGGGTTTGCGGCGGTGTCGTTAACAACCGCTATGTCACACAACCGAGTCAACGAAGGACCACTCGGACCGGTGCGCGTTGGCGCACCATCATTGTCTACTGTCGTCCCATGGGACTCCGGTGAACGACAGCTCGCACAAACCCCGGCTTCCTCGCAGCAAGCACAAGGGTGAGCGCAACGTTGGTGGCCCGGTTGGGACCGGCCCGGCGGCCTCGCATCCCGTGGGCTTCCGCCAAGGCATGCGGGCCATGCGGCACCGAGACTTCCGCATCTTCTTCATCGGCGCGATCATCTCGAACTCGGGCAGCTGGTTACAGAACCTGGCCGTGCCATTCGTGCTGTTCGAACTCACCGGTAAGGCAATCTGGGTCGGACTGGCGGGTTTTGCGCAGTTCATTCCATCCTTCGTGCTCGGACCACTAGGTGGGGCTTTGGCCGACGGGAACGATCGACGGAAGGTATTGCTGGCGACACAAACCGCGATGGCCGCGGCCGCCTTCCTGCTGTGGGGCGTCTGGGTGCTCGATTGGCGCGAGCCGGCCCTAATCCTGGTCATCGTTGCACTCACCGGTGTATTTGCCGGCCTCAATATTCCCAGTTGGCAAGCGTTCGTTCCTGCACTCGTTCCCCGCGAAGACCTGGCTTCGGCGATCACGCTGAACTCGACACAGTTCAACGCAGCCCGCGCAATCGGTCCCGCGTTAGCTGGCGTGTTACTCGCGGTGGCTGGCCCGGCGTGGGCGTTCTTCCTGAACGGACTGTCGTTCATCGCGGTGCTCGTCGCGCTCGCCATGGTCCGGCCCGTGCCGAACGAGCGTGTTCCCGGACACGCCAAGAAGGGCGTGGCCGCCGGGTTCGGCGAAGGGCTGCGTTACATCAACAAACGAACCGGTATCCGGGTGAGCATCTTGTGCGCAATGCTGGTCGCGTTCTTCGGTAATCCAATCACCCAGTTCACCGTGGTGTTCGTCTCCGATGTTTACGACGCCGGCCCCCGGGTGTTGGGTGTGCTCGCGGCCGCAGTCGGTGTGGGCGCGGTCATGGTCGCGCCAATGTTGTCGTCGTGGGACGGCGTCGTCACTCGCTCAGCACTCGTGCGGTGGGGACTCCCCACCTACGCAATGGCCGTCATCGCCTTCGGGTTGGCGCCCAACTGGCCACTGGGTCTCGCAGCGCTCCTGATCGTTGGCGGCGGATTTCTGGTGGTCATCGCCACCACCAACACGGCGGTCCAGATGATCGTGGCCGACGAGATGCGGGGCCGGGTCATGTCAGTGCGGGTCATGGGTTTCACGCTCGCGTTCCCGGTCGGTTCGCTCGCCCAAGGTGCCCTGGGTGACTGGTGGGGTCCCCAGCTCACCGTGGTGATCTTCGGCTCGATCCTTCTCGCCGTCGCCGTGTGGTTGTGGACCAAGCCGACGCTGCTCGACCATCTCGACGCAGTCGACGACACCCCCAACCGATAACGGACTACGCAGGTTTGGTGGACAGGAAGTAGCTGTTGCTGCGGTCGTCGCGCACGCCGGTTACCTCGATGTCAGAGAACCCGGCCGACGTCAGCCGCTCGACCGCGGTTTGGTGGCCCCACGCTGTGCCGAGCCCTTCGCCGCCGTACGCCAACGACACGGTCATGCAGTGCATGGTTGACACGCTGTACATAAACGCTGACATGGGTTCATCGATGTTGTCGGCCAACTCGCTCGACGACTTCGGCTCCACACACAGATACGTGCCACCGGATCGCAGCATGCGGTAGATGCCGGCCAGAACCGTGTCGGGATGGGCCTGATCATGGATGGCATCGAACGTGGTCACGAAATCGAACCGATCCACCTGATCGAGCGCCGCTGCATCGGCCACCTCGAAGCTCAAATTGGTCAGGCCAGCCGAAGCCGCTTCGGCCCGAGCGACGGTGATGGCATCTTCGCTGATGTCGAAGCCTACGAACCGGCTAGCAGGGAATGCAGCCGCGAAGATACGCATCGCTTTACCGCTGCCGCAGCCAACGTCGGCGACATCGATGCCGGCTTCCAGTGCTTGGCCCACCGGCAGGATTGGTACGACCTGATCGATCAGTGTGCGTTCATAACGTTGACCGCTCGACTCAGCCATAAGCGCCTGGAACCGGGGGTAACGGTCATAAGGCACGCCGCCGCCGCTACGAAAAGCTTCGGCGATCTCGTCTTCGACCTCGCCAAGAAGTGCGACGTATTGACACTGCGTGCTCAGGTTCAGCGGCCCCGCCCGGCGGGTGAGCAGCCCGGCATGTTCGACCGGCAGTGCAAAGGTGTCCGTGGCCGGATCGAAGTCGACGATCGCACCACACGCCATAGCGCTGAGCCACTCGCGCACATATCGTTCGTGCAGGCCAGCGTCCTCGGCGATCGCCACCGCGGTGCGAGCCGGTTTGCCATCCATCGAATCGAACAGACCGGTCTTGTGGCCCAGGCTGATCATCAACGCCAGTGCCCCGCCGTTCATGATGCCGACGATGTTGGCTTGAAAGGCCTTTGCTCGTGTCTTGTCAAACTCCACGGTGTCACTCATGGCTCCATCTTGGCACTCTGTCGCTATTGAACCACCAGGAACCAGCGGCATTACGTCACGGCAGGTCGAACAGGAAGGATGGCGTGGTAATCCCGAGGAGGCGAGCCGCGGCTTCATCGCGCAGGTGGGGTGCGACGGTCACATGACTGCGCACGACGGTGGCGTTGCGCCGGAGTCGATCGAGTGGATGTCCTGCCATGTTCGCAGTGGTGCCAGCGGCCTCAACCACTGACTCGACGGCCTCGACACACCCCGCAGTTGTATCGGCGCAGGCCATAAGAAAAACCGCCTTCTGTTTGTCGGTGAAGGGCTCGTGACGGCTCGCACGCTCCCACGCGTGGTCACATTCGTCGAGAACCCACGCACGTCCGGCCCGCAAACGGCTCTCGGCCCGAGCGAGTGCCTGTTGAGCAAATGGGCGCTCAGCCAAGCTGACGGATCCGAACGCAGGTGTCTTGTGCGCGGCGAGTTCGATGAACACATCGACCGCTGCACGGGCGATGCCGAGCGCTACCGCTGTCTTGTTGTGTGCGAGTCGCACGCCGAGCGGAATTCGGGCGAGCACCGACTCGGCTCGTTGTCGAGCGACCCACGCCTTGTCATAGAACGCGATCTGCTCGTCGGGAACAACGAGTCCATCAATCAGCACATCGTGCGAGCCCGAGCCCCGCATCCCGGACGTATGCCACGTATCGAGGATCTCGAATTCACCGCGACGAGCGAACGCGTAAACCGGGCGTGGCGACATCTGCTCATCGCCGCTGAATGCGAGGACCTGCCCGCCGAACCAGTGAGCGTTATGGCAGCCACTGGCCCACGGCCAACGACCGGTGATTTGCCACCCGCCCTTGACGGCGTCGGCTCGACAGACCGCAGCGGTCGATCCACAAACGATCGTGAGCGGATCGGACAACAACTCGGCACCGTGTCGCCACTGCAGCGCCATCAATGCGAGGTTCTCGACGCCAATCATCAGGTTCCACCCAGTCGCTCCATCGGCGTACGTAATGGCCTCGATCGCCTCGAGTTGGTGGCGTGGAGACGCGTCGGCGCCGGCATAAGAAGGCGGCGCCCCCAGTCGATGAAGTCCCGCTTCGGCAAGTGCCACGGCAACGGTCTCGTCGAGGTGCCTGTCAGCCTCGGCCTGATCTGCGTGGTTACGAACGAGCGGCGTGAGCGCGATTGCACGTTCGACGAGCGTTCGTCCGTTGGTCATGTCCCTATCTTGGCACCCCATCAACAACCGAGTTCCAGCAATCGTTGCCGTTGCGCCTGCTAGACACGTGATGGTCGAAGAGAATGCGGAGGACACCGTGGGTTTGGAGGACAGAGTGGGTTTGTTAGAGAACAAGGTCGCGATCGTGACCGGCGCTGGTTCAGGAATTGGCGAGGCGAGTGCGCACCGGTTCGCTGCCGAAGGTGCCGCAGTTGTCGCGGTCGATATCCGTGCCGGCAAGGCGGCAGAGGTCGCCGAAGCCATCGTCGAGGCCGGTGGTCACGCGATCTCTCTGGCAGCGAACGTTGCCGAGGCCGACGACGTAGAAGCGATGGTCGATGAGACCGTGAAGCGACTAGGCGGGCTCGACGTACTGTTCTCGAACGCAGGAACCATCCGGCTAGGCACCGCGGTCGAGTTGAGCGTCGACGACTGGGACCTCGTTATGGCGGTAAATGTGCGGTCGGTATTCCTGGGGGCCAAATTCGCGGTACCAGCAATGCGGGAACGAGGTGGGGGTTCGATCATCAACACCGCGTCGATATCTGGCCTGCACGGCGACGGCGGTGCGGTCGTGTACGCGGCAAGCAAGGCCGCGGTCATCAACCTGACCAGGGCGATGTCAACCGATCACGCGGCCGAAGGTATCCGCGTCAATGCCATCTGCCCGGGGACAATCGAAACACCGCCAGTGAAACGGATGATGCAAGACGAAGCCGCTCTGCAGGTCAACTTGAACGCGCACAGCATGGGTCGCCTCGGTCAGCCCGAAGAGATCGCAGCCGCGGCAGTGTGGCTCGCTTCGGATGAGTCGTCGTTCGTGACTGGCGAGCACCTTGTCGTCGATGGTGGACTCCGGTCGCGATCACCGCTCGGACGACTTGCTGATCCTCGACCAGCGAACAAGCGGTAACCCATCCTGGCGTATAAGGACGCATCAGGCGCGACGGTCTAACGTCGAGGCATGAGAGCTGTTGGAGTCACTACATACGGAGGGCCCGAGGCCCTCGAACTCGTGGACCTGCCCGAGGTACATGCGGGGCCCGGCGAGGTTCGGTTGCGGGTCTACGCCGCCACGGTCAACCCGACCGATACCTATGTGCGCAACGGCGATCGAGCCAAGGTGCAGTCCGCAGATCCCGGGCCCTACGTGCCTGGCATGGATGCGGCTGGCATCGTCGATGAAGTCGGCGAGGGCGTGACTACCGGCATTGCCGTCGGTGATCGAGCAATGGCCATCGTTGTGCCCAAAGGCACCCACGGCGCCTATCGAGAAAGCCTGGTCCTTCCGGCCGGATCGGTCACGCGTTCCCCCGAGGGCACGAGTCACGCCGAAGCATCAACGCTGCCGATGAATGGGTTGACCGCTCGCCTGTCGCTCGATCTGCTGGGACTTCAACCCGGGCAGACAATCGCAGTCACCGGTGCGGCAGGTTGTTACGGCGGCTACGTCGTACAGCTCGCAAAGGCCGATGGTCTGACCGTGATCGCCGACGCATCCGAAGCCGACACCGAACTGGTCACCTCACTCGGCGCCGACATTGTGGTGCCTCGCGGCGCCGGGTTTGCCGCCGAGGTTCGCAAACACTTCCCGAACGGCGTCGATGGCCTGGCCGATGGCAGCGTGCAGAACGACGAAGTCATCGACGCGATTGCCGATGGCGGCGCCTTCACCTCGGTCCGTGGTTACCAGGGCGAACCCCAGCGCGACATCACCTTCAGCGTCACCTGGGTCATCAGTTACGCGACAGAACACGCCAAGCTCGACCAGCTACGGGCCCAGACCGAAGCCGGTGAAGTCGGCTTGCGAGTCGCCCAGACCTACCCAGCCGCACAAGCTTCCGGAGCCCACGCTCGACTCGAAGCCGGCGGTACTCGCGGCCGTTGCGTCATCGAGTTCGACTGACACTCTGAGAAAAGGAGCTCGCGTCTTACCGCCTCTACCGCCGGAGAACTCTCTACCGCCGGAGAACCATGGTGCCGCTAGATCGACGAGCTGATCAACGCGTCCAGAATCCAAGCCAGGCCCTACGATACGTTCCTACTATGAGACACCAACGAGAACCAGTCATTCGTGGGTTTTCCGTTTTTGCACTCACGTCGATACTTGTCGCTGTTGTATTCGTTCTGACCGACCATCGTCGTGATCTGGTCGGCGTTACCGCGGGAACCAATGGGCCAGCCCTGATCACAACCATCGCGCGCCTCGGGTTGCTCGGCTTCACCGTCACATTGGTAATCCTTTGGCCGCAACGTCCGTCGCTCACCAGATCACCACTGACATTTGCCATTGGTAGCTATGTCCTCTACATCGCCGCAGGTGTGTTGTGGAGTCCCGACCCGTCATTCACACTTCACAAGCTTGTTGTCCTTACGACGGTCGGTATCACCGCGTTTTGTATCGCTCAGGTTTTCGACCTTGACCAAATCACCGATCTCATCCTCGTCATCCTGGTCGGATATCTTGTACTAGGAGCGGCCTATGAAATATCGAGTGGAAGTGTGCAACTCCGCAGCGACTATCGCTTCGAGGGGACGACGAACGCCAACCAGAACGGTCTCTTCGCTGCGATCGTTGCATTGATTTCGGGGACTCGACTCTTCTTGTCACACGATTCGCGCAGCCCTCGCAGAACGTATTGGTTACTGCTGATCGGATCGATCGCTGTTACTGCGATAACTATGTCGCGCACAGCGATGATCAGTCTCGCCGCAGCCGTGCTGATCATAACTGCGCTGCAGATGACCATCAGGACCTCGTCGGCCAGAATGCCTCTCGGCGCCTTTGTTTCGACAGCAGCCATCGCCAGCGCTGTGGCACTCGTCGTCCTCCGTGGCCCTCGCAGGGGGGACCTGAGCTCCTTCGGCGAACGCAGTGTCATATGGGAGCCACTCTGGGGAGCGGTACAAGAACGCCCCATCCATGGCTACGGCCATCTGGGCTACTGGGTAAGCGTCCCCAGCGGGCGAGTTAACAATGCTCACAGTGTGTATCTCGACCTCCTTCTCGATGGTGGGCTGATTGCGCTAGCGCTCGTGTTGCTGATTTTGGGGCTAACGATCGCCAAGCTGCTCACTGCTACCCGCCACGGAGCTGGTGCCAACACAGTTTTCTGTCTCGCGTTCATCTGCTTCTTGATCGTGCACGGCCTGGCCGAGTCATCATGGAGCCGCCCGATGATTGGGTTGCTCTTCCTGAGCTGCGTGGTCGCGCGTGTTGCCGTTCCTGGGCCGTCCCGCTCGTCGTACTCGTCCTCACCCGCGAGGTAGGACGGAGACCGTCCTTAGCAAAGGAGAGCCGACATTGCTCGTGGTCGCATTTCTGATCGAGCGACACTGCCGTCGTCACTCTTCACGGCTCGCAGCCGGCGGTACTCGCGGCCGTTGCGTCATCGAATTCGACTAGGACAACTTCTCTACGGCTCGACGGTGATGTTGATGGTGTCGAAAATTTTGAGCGCCGTGTGAAAGCCGTCACCGAGTTGCACACAAAGACTGTGCTCACCAGGTTCAAGTTCGACCATGGTTTCGGCGGCGCCCGATCCAACGTGCAGATGTAGATCGTCGTCAGGAATCTGGGCGCTTGGCGGTTCGCACGAGTGGTCGATGATCACGTGGAAGTGCCCCTCGCCGTCTCGTACCCGGCCCTTGGGTGCGAGCTCAAAGTGTTCGGTCTCGACCACGACCCGAAACGGTGAAGTTACGACAGCACCGTCCTCCGGGCTGATAACCCGCATAACTGGAATGAGCGAGTCTCGGCCAACAAGCGCAGGACTGAGTCCCAAATCGGCCTTGCGAGAGCCGGTCGATGAGACGATCGATTCGTCGCCACAACCTGCCAGGCTGAACACAACAAGCACAGTCAGCACAGTCAGCACAGTGCGAAGGAAGTAGGAGATACTCATCGGACCCGCCTGGTTCAGCATTCGTTGACTCCGTTATTCACCACGTCGGCAACCGAAAATTTAGCGGGGATTGGCTGGTTGAGTGCAGCAAAGAAGTCATCCTATGGCTGAGTACCGCTGTTGGAATGAGCACCGATCAATGATCGGGTTACGGCTGCGGAAGCTGGCCGTCCAAGCAGGAAGCCTTGCAGCTTCGTACAACCGATGGATACGAGGTAGTCGAGCTCTTCGATGCGTTCGATACCTTCGGCGATTAGTTCCACGCCAAGCAGTCCTGCGAGGTCGCTGAGCACCGCCACGATGGCTTGACTCGTTACCGACTCATCGATTCGATTGATGAACTGGCGGTCGACTTTGACAATGTCGATGGGAAGACTTTGCAGGTAGGCGAACGATGAATAGCCGGTTCCGAAATCGTCGGCCGCGATTGCCAAGCCATGGGCGCGCAGCTGCTGCAGCGCCTGCTCTCTCGAGTCGAGGTCGGTGACAAGTCCCGACTCGGTCACCTCAAGGACGACGCTGCTCGGGGGGCAGCCCGTAGATGCCAATATGGCCTGTGTTCTCGGGACCAGATCGGGATGATTGATCGAACTCGACGAGGCGTTGATATGAACTGGCGGCACTTCCAGACCTGCGGCTCGCCAAACAACGATCTGTTCGCACGCCAACCGGAAGATGGTCGTATCAACGTCGGTTAACACACCAAGATCTTCGGCCACAGGCAGAAATTCCCCAGGGGACACCACACCATGTGATGGGCGACGCCACCGAGCTAGAGCCTCGAGTCCACAGAGCCGGTTGCCCTTGTCGCTCCAAATCGGCTGATAGAAGGGCACGATCTCGCCCTCGGTCAACGCAACACGAAAAGCCTCACGTAGCTCATCTCTCTGCTTCAGTTTCGCTCGCAATTCAGGACTGGAAGTGACGGCCACGCCGCGGCCTTCACTCTTCGCAGAGTAGAGCGCCGTATCGGCCTCATGCCGCAGATCCTCGGCGGCCACACCTGGTCGGGCAAGCACTGCGCCGACGCTGGCGCCACATACGATCGAGAGATCACGGAAGGTCAGTGGCGGGGCTAGGGCTGAGGCGTACTGCGATGCGATCGCTTCGAGCTCGCGCTCGTCGGCGACGTCGGGTATAACCACGAGAAACTCGTCACCGCCGAGTCGACCGACCCAGCATGCTCTCGTTCGAGCCAAGTTCAGCAGCCGCTGGGACTGCATCACCAGTACCTCATCACCAGCTCGATGACCATGGGTGTCGTTCACCTGCTTGAACCCATCGAGATCCAGAAACAGGAGGCCGACTTGGGTGTCTACAGATCCCGCTGCGGCAGCGGTGTCTGACTTCTCGAGGATCGCTCGGCGATTCAGCAGGCCCGTCAAGTGGTCATGATGTGCCTGGTATTCGAGTTGTTTGTTGGCGTCAGCCCGAGCCTGCACCAGCGCGGCAAGACCAAAGGCCGATCGGGCCTCGGACCCAGTGGGAACGGAGGCCCCGGCGACGAGCGGAACCACCCACAGCGGTTTCGGTGCTGACCTCGACTCATGAATTGGGAGGGCGCCATTCCCCGGATCCACCGTGGTGAACGCGAAGCGGGGTTCGCCGTCGGCATCGATACCGAGCAATAACGCTGTGCGACGTAGGCTGCCCTCCAACGGCTGACCTTGTGCCACGTTCTCAAGCACCTCCGATTCAAGGCGTTGGAATGTGGCTGCACGGGCGAGTCGATCGTTCATGTCATCGAACGCAGCGGCGAGTTGTCCTACCTCGTCGGAGCCCCGGACCATGGGCAAGGTCGGTTCCGGAAATTCGCCGTGAGCGAGCGATTGCGCCTGTTGGGTAATCAACCGCACCCGACGCACCAACCGGTAGGACACCAACACTGTCACCACGATCGCAAACAGCAGTACAAGCGCAATAGCAATGATCGTTGTTCGGCGGGAGGCGAAGGCCTGTTCTTCATCGGCCACAAACGCCAGGAGAATCCGATCGACCTCGCTGCTGACGGTGGTGTCTAACGTTGCCAGCCAGTCGTTGCTGATTGCTGCCCACTCCTCTAGTGAGAGTTCGGGTACGTCGAAGCTGAGCATGTGCGCCTCGCGTGCAGCAGCGAGCTCAGCGGGAACGTCGAGACCTTGTTGGAGATCAAACGCAGTATGGCGAAGTAGCTCGTCGCCCGATGCAATCGCCTGCACCACGCTCGAGTGTTGACCCGGCGCCCAACTGCCGTACTCCAGCGCCAGGTTGAGTCCGAGTCGTTCGTCAAGGTGTGCGGACCGGGCCTCGATCAGCGACACCAGTTCAATGAGTTCGGACGCTTGACCGGTGTCGGTCCCGGAAGAGGCGCTGCGGTTGAGTGCGGTCAGCAGGCGGCGGCGGATCACGCTGTAACGATCGGCGATTTGTAGAGCCGTGATCCGACCCTCGATCACGTCGACTCGATAGGTGAGCGTTTCGGCAACCGCGTCAACTGCCACTTCAAGCGCTGGAAATGATAGCGATCCAGATGCAAGGCTCTGTCGAAGTATCTCAATACGGTCATCGACCTGTCGCTGTGCTCCCCCGAGGCGCTGAAACGCAGCAATGTCATTCTCCTGGCGGAACACGAAGTCTGAGATCAGGAGCGCTTCGTTACTAAGTGCCCCATCAAGTTCCGCGACATCGTTGGCCAACAAGGCAACCAGCGACGCGTCTCGTGCTCCTTTGTAGACATCCTGGCGATTCACGACGACGAGCCAACCGAGCACGATGAGCGCCACCGCTGGAACGACCAGCAACAGGAAGAGGCGAAGGCGCACAGACTACTGTCGGCACGCGGCGTCTTGACTTAAGTCTTTTTTTGTGAAATAGACGTACTTGCAGTCACAGGGCTAACGCGCAGCAGCCCCTCGCATGAGCGTCACCAATAGGCAAGAGGCTCATCTCGGTTTGTTTGGGATGCACTGACCAGCTTCGTATATCGAAGCACATACCGAGGTGGCAGCACACGGATCCGACTTATTCGATCGAAGCCGGGCAGTATCGCGAGAAGATCCGCGGTTTCCTGGCCGAACATCTGCCAGCCGACTGGTCAGGTTTGCGCGGGCTCCCCGAAGATCAGCGCGAGGACTTCGTCGCCAACTGGCGCACGTTGTTGAGCGACAATCACTTGATCGCGCCCGCGTGGCCCGTCGAGTATGGCGGAGGCGGTTTATCGGCGATCGAGCGGGTTGTCCTGCACGAGGAGTTTGCCCAAGCTGGCGTGCCCACCGGAGGCCCCAACGACGGTTTCGGTATTGGCATGATCGGCCCGACACTTATGGTGCTCGGGACCGAAGAACAGAAGAAGACCTTCTTACCTCGAATACTTTCTGGTGAAGACCGATGGTGCCAGGGTTACTCCGAGCCGAATTCCGGCTCCGATCTCGCATCGCTCGGTACTCGTGCCGTCGACGACGGCGACGGCGACGAGTGGGTCATCAACGGTCAAAAGATCTGGACCTCCGAGGGCCACACCGCAAACTGGATCTTTGTCCTGTGTCGCACGAACCCGGCCGCAGCGAAACACCGAGGCATTTCGTTCCTGCTCTGTCCCATGGACCAACCTGGCATCGAAGTCCGGCCGATTATCAACATTGTCCAGAGTCACGACTTCAACGAGGTGTACTTCACCGAAGCCCGCACACCGATCGGTAATGTCATTAGCGACGTGAACGACGGCTGGCGGGTAACCAACTAACTTCTTGCCTTCGAACGAGGCGACGATGCCACCACCGTGTCGCTGCGCATGCAAGGTGTGCTCGACCGGCTGGTCGACGTGGCTCGATCCACCGGCAAGATCGACGACCCAGTCGTGCGACAAGACCTCGCGTGGGCTCACTCCAAGGTCCAGATCCTACGATTCTTGGGAATGCGTTCGCTCACCCAAGTGCTCTCCGGCCAGGTCCTCGGCCCCGAGAGCTCGATAAACAAGCTGCTGTGGAGCGAACTTTTCCAACGTATGACCGAGATCGGCATGCACCTCTAAGGCGCCGAGGCAATGGCCCCTGCTGGCGAGGCACCACTGTCGCCAGTATTCACCGAAACCAAGGGCGACCCCCGCTCGTCAAAGGCCATGGCTGACCACTTCCTTGGCGCTCGCCCGGCATCGATCTACTCGGGTTCGAACGAGATCCAACGCAACATCGTCGGCGAACGGGTGCTGGGCCTTCCCAAAGAACCCCGCGCCGACGAAGGCCCCTGGAACGAAACCCGCCGCGCCAACTAACAACGTTGCTAGTCGAGGTTCGAGCGTGCGATGACACCATCGGCGACGAGCCGGTCGATAGTCGCTTGGTCATACCCGAGCTCGGCGAGCAGTTCGTCAGTGTGTTCGCCGTGCACCGCAACCTCGGGGCGAGCCCGATAGGTGGCACCGGAGAAGCTGACGGGAGGCGCGGGCATCGTGTAACGCCCAAAGCGAGGGTGTTCACCCTCGTGCAGGAGCCCGGCAGCGTGGGCATCCGGGTCGACCAGTAGCTCCTCGAGCAACCGAAGCGGAGCGCAAGGAATGCCAGCGTTGTCAAGCATCGCCATTACCTCAGCGGTCGTGTACTTCGCCATCGTTCGGGCGATCGCCGACCTGGTTGCGGCAAGTAACTCGGGACGCCGGTCACGATCGGCCCAGGCATCGGTGGTCCGGGGATCGATCGAGTCAAACATCTCACTGAATCGCTGGCCCATCGCTCCGGTAGCTCCGACCGACACGAGACCATCGGAGGTTTCATAACTGTTGAAGTAGAACACGCTGGGTGCTATGCGTTGCCCGCGGTCCGCAAGCGAGTCCGAAAGTGGCTCCCCAGCCTGGCGCCGCTGCACCAGGTCTCGCTTCCAAGTATCGGTCTCTTCGAACAGGCTTGCCGAGCGGTGCTGCACGAAGAGTCCGGCGTGTGCGAGTGAGGTACTGACTCGTTGGCCAAGTCCGGTGGTGTCGCGTTGGCGCAATGCTGCCGTTATGCCAAACGCCAGCAAGAGGCCTGCCGTGTAGTCACAGAAGTAGGGCTCATAGTGAGCGAGGGTGCCATCGAGTGTTGCCCCGCTTGCGAGTCGTAGGCCGGTCCATGACTGTGCAATGAGATCGAGACTGGGCTTGGTTGCAAGTGGACCGTCGTCGCCGTAGCCGCTGATCTCGCCATAGATCAGCCCGGGATTGTTCGGCCGAAGCGACTCGTAGTCGAGACCGAGACGAGGCGCCGTTCCAGGCCGCAGATTACTGATCACAACATCACAACTACCGGCAAGTTCGTGGGCAAGCGAGCGCCCCGCTTCGGTCGACAGATCGATAGGGATTGCCCGTTTTCCAAATGCCTTGACCACATACTGGCGACCCTCGGTGAGTTCACCTTCGGGTGAGACCAGTGGATCGATAACCCGAGTCAGGTCACCGGTCACCGGCTCAAGCTTGATCACATCCGCGTTGCCGTGCGCGAACAGCTGTGCCGAAATCGGCGCAGCTACGAACTGGCCGATCTCAAGGATGCGTATCCCATCAAAAAGTCCCGGGGCGTCGGTAGTCATACGGCGAACTTAGCTGCCGACTGGCCGCAAGCCGGCCCTGAGCAAACCGGCGCGCCGAACCTGCTGATCTTAAGCAGGTTTCAGTCTTGCACGAGAGTGGCGTTCAGAGCGCTCCACGCATTGCCCCGGCGAGTCTCGCGGGCGGCGGCTGCGACACCGAGCAGTCCCCGCTCGGGAGTCCATGCGTGTGTGATGTCGGCCGATGGGTTCGTCCATTCGGCCCAGAAGGCCGACCAGGCGGCGTCAGCTCGGCCGAGGAATTCGCTCAACAAAACGACCGAGGCATCTGATGCCATATCGGTCTCGGCGATGGCAGCGGCCTGCACGATCAGACCGACGAGGGGTTCAAGTTGTTGGGTTGGCCGACCGTGACGACGCCCGAGTTGGAACAGGCCGATCAGGCTGCCGGCGGTGTTGTAGACGTCTTCGACCAGCCGAAACGGCTTGATCGCGTTGACATAGGCGTCGCCGGCAAGTACCTCGTCGGCATGCACCTTGACCTCGGCGAAATGCAGGTCACAGATCTGAAATTCAGGACCCCACGACTCGTAGGGCTCAAGGTCGATGGTGATGCCAGGCCGCTCGCTTGGCAAGGCGACCATACGAAGGTCGTTGCGATCGCCGTTGCGGCCAACCGACGCGGCGACATAACGCACATCAGCGACCGGGGCCATCGACCCCCACCTCTTGGTGCCGTTCATCGTGAAGTTGCCGGTGTCGTCGGGAGTGAGCGAGGTGTGGATGTGAGCCGGGCGAGGGCCTTTGTCCTCGCTCACACAGAAGGCGACTACCGCATGGTCAGGCGTCGATGGAAACAGTCTGCGAACCGCAGCCTGGTGGCCGGCCACCGAAGCAAGAGAACGCCGATCTGCGTGCAGCGCCACCCGCATCAAACGAGCGAAGTACGTGGGGCCATCGGCGCTCTCCTGCGGTTGCGGTCCATGCTCGCCAAGGAAGGACGCCACATCGGCATCGCTGTCTGGCAGCACGTCGGGCAACGGTGCGAACAGGGCATCAAGGACCTCGACTGGTTTCATCTCTCCAGCCTGTCAGCTACGACTGCGGTCACCCCAACTAGTGATGGCGTAATGGCTTCAGTCATCACGTAATCGTGAAGGCGCGTGCGGCGATTTTCGGCACCGCAGAGCTCGGGCTGAAGCCGAGGGAATCTCAATGCAAGAAGCGGCTCGCCGAGCCGTGCGCGAATTCGTAGCCCGCAGCGATCACCGCGACCGCGTCGGACGCGCCGCCCAGCTCATCATGGACACACATGACGACGCTCTCCGTCGGCTCGGCGAGTGAACGAACCAGTCGAGTTCCTCGACCTCGACGACGTCATCGAGCTGGCTATTGCGCTCCTCGGTGATCCGCCACCAATTCGCGATATTGGCCTGCTTGGTTCGGCCGTAGCACGCCCACAAATAACCGCGTTCAGCAATGACGCCTACCCCGATATCTGGACGAAAGCCGGGGCCCTGCTGCAGTCGATCGTGACGAACCATGCGCTCGTGGACGGGGACAAACGACTTGGATGGTTGAGCACCGGTGTCTTCCTCGAACTCAACGGGATCGAGATCTCACGCGCCAGCAACGATGATGTCTACAACCTCGTGATCGACGTTGCCGCCGGCCAACCAACTGTTGACACGATTGCCGACCGGCTTCGACAGCTCACCGCATAACCCCCGCACAGAACCCCGGTCACGGCACCCCTATGCGGCGCGAGATAGTCCCAGCGACGAGGAGGCACTCGCAGCGCGAGTGGTCGCTCCCGGAAGGTGGTTGCTACCAAAGCCGAGGGCATGGCGATCCAACGAGTCGGTGAAGACCAGCCAGGCATCGCATCCAGCGTCACGGTGTTGGGCCGCTGATGGGCCGCGAGAGCCTCGCAAATGCCCGCAGCGTCATACAAATGCTCGCAATCGCTGGCAACTCGCCAAGAATGCAAGATCCTCACCGTTGCAACGAAAACCCGGCCTATTCGACCGGTTTTTAGGAGAGCGGGTGAGGGTAATCGAAACCCCGTATTCAGCTTGGGAAGCTGATGTTCTACCATTGAACTACACCCGCAGCGAGACCAATCATAGACGGCGACACATAGGCTCGCCTCATGCGCTTCGACATCGCCTATGGCCGAATCACTCCGCTGCTCATCGCAACCGGCATGCCCCAGTCCACGGCCTACCTCGATGTTGGTGACACCACCCTTGATGTACACATGGGATGGAGCTTCAAGGCCTCAATTCCGTTGGCATCAATCACCTCTGTCGAAACACTTGACCGCAAGGTCATTTCGATCGGGGTGCATGGCTGGAACGGCCGGTGGCTGGTCAATGGCCGCAGAGACCAACTGGTACAGATCACGATTGACCCTGCCGTCAAAGCCAAAGCGGTGCTGTACCCGATCAAGTTGCGCGAGCTCACCGTGAGCGTCGACAACCGTGATGAGTTCGTGCGGGTTCTGCAAGCTCGCTGACCTTCTCCTAACGTGACGACCATGGCAACGATGGTTTTGGTTCATGGGGCGTGGGGCGGTTCGTATGGATTCCGCAAGGTGCGTCCGTTGTTGGCGGCTGCGGGGCACGAGGTGTTCACCCCCAGTCTCACTGGCATAGGTGAGCGCTCACATCTTGCTGGCCCCGAGGTCACGCTGAGTCTGCATATGCAAGATGTGCGGAACACCATCTTCTACGAAGACCTCGATGACATCGTGCTGCTCGGCTTCAGCTATGGAGGCATGGTCGTGACTGGCATGCTCGATGACATCGGCGACAAGGTCCGGCATCTCGTCTATCTCGATGCTCTGGTCCCGGCCGATGGTCAGAGTGCAACCGATGTGGTTGGACCACCTGGTCAGGCAATGATCGATGCTGCAGACGACTGGGCCATTCCACCGATCCCTCGAGAACTCGACACACCCGAAGCAACCGCATGGTCAGACGCTCGCCGGGCCAATCAGCCGGTCGGCACCCTGACCGAACCGGTGTCGTTATCCAAACCGCTCGAAGACTGGGATCTGACCCGCACCTTCATCAAGGCAAGTGCCGATCCAACCGAGGCCGACGACTCAGCGTTCTGGAAAACCGCTCGCCATGCCGAGGCATCGCCAGCATGGAGTTATCACGGGGTCGCGACCAACCACATGGTGCCGATGAATCGGCCCCATGAGCTCGCCACCATCCTGCTGGATATCGCTAGAACGTAACCGGCAACGGTGCGTGCACTAGTGAGCGGCGCATGCAGACCAGAGCTCAACGCCAGGCGGCGGTGAACTCGTCGGCAGTCATCGAAGCAAGATCGTGCTCGATGCCGCGCAGCAGGTGGTCCTCGTCGTCGCCTCCGTCTTCGATATGGCGGAAGAGTTCAGCACCGGTTTCTTTGTGCCCCACCGAATGAGTACGCCACCGGCATCCGCCGGGCCGCCGCGCCGTGCCCGGCGGAGCAGGTCGTGCCACCACGACGTTGGGCCTGCGGTGTCAGACACGACGATCTCGTACACGTCCGCGGCATCCACCAGAACTAGATAGAACCTGACTCGCGCATGGCACCGATCTGGTCCCAGTCGTACCCAAGCTCCACCAGCAACATCTCGGTGTCCGCACCGAGCTCGGGCGAGACCTGTCCGGGAACAACAGGAGTGCCCGACATGCGGATGGGTGATCCCATCATCTTCACCTTGCCGTATTCGGGGTGATCAATATCTTGCATATACCCGTTGATCATCGAATGCGGATCGGCGGTAGCTGCGGCGTAGTCGTTGACCGGCGCCCACCGGCAACCGGCCTCGGTGAGCGCAATACCCCACTCGGCCGTCGTTCGGGTCTCAAAGGTCTTGCGGAGTTCGATGAACAACTCCTTGCGATCCTCAGGGTCAAGGATGAAAGGCTGGAACCGTTCATCGTCGAGCAATTCGCTACGGCCGATCGCTGCATAGAAACCCTCACGTTGCTGCGGCGGCACACCCACCAGCGCAATCCAGCTATCGGACGTGGGAACAATGCCATACACCGCCGGCAACAGCGGGTGGCCCTGGTTGGCCCGTCCAGGAACCTCTCCGGTCAAGAAGTATGCGGTGTACTCGGAGTTCTGTGCGTAGAGCTGGCTTCCGAACAGTGAGACGTCGATCCGTTGGCCCCGACCAGTGCGCTCTCGGGCCACGATCGCCGCCAAGATCCCGATGGTCATGTTCTGGGCACCGATGTGATCCGCGATCACAGCGCCCACCGGTGTGGGGTCTCCATCGTCCATACCGGTCGTACTGATGAGACCACCAGCCGCCTGGCCGGCCAAGTCAGCACCTTCGCGCGCTGCCGCCGGACCCTCGGGCCCGAATGTGGTGCCCATGCCATAGATGATGCGAGGGTTGCGGGCCGCAGCATCCTCGTACCCCACGCCCCATTCGTCGAGTGTGCCCGCCTTGAAGTTCGAGATCACCACGTCGGCGGTCTCGATCAGTTTCAGGAACGCCTCGGCACCGTCGGGCAGACGCAGGTCAAGCGTGATGCTGCGTTTGCCTCGATTGTTGGCAATAAAATACGGCGCCCGAGCGTCTTCTGCCGAGATCGGAATCCACCGCGCTTGATCGCCTAATCCCGGCATTTCGACCTTGATGACATCGGCGCCCATATCAACCAGGGTCTGCCCAGCCTGCGGTCCCTGCACGATGATGCCGGCGTCGATTACCCGAATTCCGTCAAGTGCGCCCATGACACAAAGTCTCGCGTACCGGACTTAGCCCGACATACCTGGCGAAGAAATCTGAAGCGCACTTCTAGCCCTCCCAAGCTCCACGTGCAAGCACGTCCTGTGCTCATTCATTGAGTTCCATCGGCGTTGTCGTAACTCGCGCAGTGATCTAGCTGCCGTGTGCAACCATTATCGGTCACATGAGCTGTCCAGCCGCTCGGCCTCGACGTCGACCGAAGCCCACAGCATTATCCTGAGCAGTATGGCTCTTTCGCTTGCACCACACGAATCGTTGACGAAGCCGACAGGTCCGGTCGTGATCGTGGTCGCCGACGGCGTGGGTCATGCTCCCGAAGGCCCATCGAATGCTGTGACCGAGGCAAACACGCCGACGATCGACCGGCTCGTTCATGGTCCACTCTCGACCATCATCGCGGCCCACGGCACCGCGGTCGGTTTGCCCAGCGACGACGACATGGGCAACAGCGAAGTTGGCCACAACGCCCTAGGTGCTGGCCGGATCATTTCCCAAGGCGCCAAACTCATAAACCACGCGATTGAAACTGGCGAAATATGGGACTCAGCGACCTGGCATGAACTGCTCCGGCACGGGCGCCCCGGAACACTGCACCTGATTGGTCTGCACAGCGACGGCAATGTGCATTCACACACCGACCATCTCTACGCCATCGTCCACC
>Ga0115569_10000763_pt1 | contig 25116 bp, 26 predicted proteins | sample COGITO_mtgs_1205_2_FD_87295 | JGI IMG/M metagenome (GOLD analysis project Ga0115569, IMG submission 87295) | Pelagic marine microbial communities from North Sea - COGITO_mtgs_120503 | ecosystem: Environmental > Aquatic > Marine > Epipelagic | place: Germany:Helgoland, sampling site Kabeltonne... | reverse complement strand
GCACGCGATCCTCTGAATTTGCTTCACAGCCGGACAAGGAACAGTCGGAATCGAAGCGGGCGAAGCCAGTATCATCTGGGCGACATTGCGAGGGCGTGTCGGACTGGGCAAGTATAAGGGGCTATTCGGCTCCGCCGAAACGACCGTCGGGCGATTGCTCGCGCGAGACAGGATCCGAGTCCAGCCATGGCGAACCCGCTCATCATCCCAGACGTAGCCTCCCTCCCTGAATATGAGGGGCGGGATCTCGGCGTAACCGACTGGCGAATCGTCGACCAAGGCATGATCAATCAATTCGCCGAAGCGACGGGCGACCACCAGTGGATTCACACGGATCCCGAACGTGCGGCAAGCCAATCCCCCTTCGGCACGACCGTCGCCCACGGCTACCTCACGATCGCCCTCGCCCCGGTCTTCCTTCCTGAAATCATAGAGGTCGCCAAGCTCTCGCAAATCGTAAATGTCGGACTCGACAAGGTTCGCCTCCGCGAGCCGGTCAAAGTCGGAAGCCGCCTTCGCCTCGGGGCGAAGATCAAAAACGTGCGCCCCATGAAGGGCGGCACCATGCGCCTCGTTCTCGATGTTCGCTTCGAAGTCGAAGGCGTTAAGCGAGCGGTATGCACCGGTGAGTTGATCTTCGTCTACTTCCCGTAGGTCCGAAGACCGGCCGAAAGAGATAGCTCGCCTAACTTCGCTCCCGTAAACCCACAAGGGAAGTCGATCGAGCTGATTTCGCCAAGTCTCAAGATCTCCCAAATTTGTAAATGTGAGGCCTTGGCTCTTTCAGTCGGCCAGAAACGCTTTCGTCCGCTCGAGAAATCCATCGAGCTGATCGTGATGGACCCAATGGCCCGCGTCCGAAAAGCCGGCTACTTGCGCTTGGGGAATATTCTCGGCCCGTCCGTCCTCGCGCGGATCTCCGTGCCAGCTCTCGCTTCCGTGTACTAGAAGCGTCGGACACGTGATGCGCTGCCACAGCCGTGCACGCGAATCCTTGTCCATTCGCTGGGGGAAGACGGGGCGCCCATCGAGTGGGCCACGATACGAAGGGGCGCCAGGTCGAGAACGTCGATCAGTTGCGCAATATCGAGCACGTATTCCGGGAGCGTGTACTGGCCGCCCACAGACCAATCTGAGTCGCCGTGGCCCCGCGGATCCGGCGCGATCACGTGGTAGTCCTTCCGCAACTCTCGAGCAACCCAATCCTAATTTCGCGCGTGGTCACGCCCGCCGTGGATCAGAAGCAGAGGCGGCTTGCCCTCGGAGCCGCAGTCTACGAAATGCAGACGCTGACGCTGGGAAATATAGAAGCTTGAGGACGGGCCAAGCATCGGCGACGAGGACGAAGCTGAAAGCTCGCTTGAATCAGGCATTTGGTCAGTTCTCCGGTGGGCGCGAAAAGCAGCATAGAGGTAGATGCGCGGGAGGCGTCTCACAAGGTTATGCTCCATGCCATGAAAATTGCTCTGGCCCAAATCAATCCGACCGTCGGGGACCTCAGCGGCAATCGCCGCCTCGCTCAGGAAGCCGCCGACCAAGCTGCCGCAGCGGGCGCGGACTGCGTCGTGCTCCCGGAACTTGCGCTCACCGGCTATCCCCCGATGGACTTGCTCGAGCGAGATCGCTTTGTCGATGACCAGCTCGCGGAACTCGACGAGCTCGCGAAGTCTTCGCGCAAAATTTCGATCATCGTCGGCGCAGTCGTGCGCTCCGAAGGTCAGGGACGAAAACCGATAGAGAATGCCGCGGTCGTCCTATCTGAGGGGAAACGTCTCACGCATCGAAGCAAGACCTTATTGCCGACCTACGACGTTTTTGACGAGACCCGCTATTTCGCGAAGGCGCTCGAGCGATCGCCCGTCCGCGTCCCGGGGCTCAACATGTCGCTCGGCCTAGCAGTATGTGAAGACACCTGGTTCGCAACCCAGAACTACCCCGTAGATCCTGTCGCTGACCTAACAGCGCAAGGTGCCGACGTCATCATTAATCCATCGGCGTCGCCCTGGCATGTAGGCAAGGCGGCGGAGAGACGCGCGATGCTTGCAGATGTCGCGCAAAGAAATGGCCGCCCTGTCGTATTCGTGAATCAAGTCGGAGGAAACGACGAGTTGATTTTCGATGGCGGCTCTTGTGTCATTTCACCCAACGGAGAAGTCCACGCAGCGATGCCGCTTTTCCAGACGGGAATCTCGATCTGTGATCTCCCGGTCGGCCCCGGTACGCCGCATGCCGAAGTCGAAGACCACGAACCGGTGGCCCAGCTCGAACGTGGCCTAGTCATGGGTATCCGTGACTATTTCCTGAAGCAGAATCTGCCGCCCGGAGCGGTCATCGGCCTCTCCGGAGGAATCGATTCCGCCGTCACCGCACACCTCGCCGTCGAGGCGCTCGGCGCGGATCGCGTGCTCGGGGTCGCTATGCCCGGCCCCTACTCCTCCGACCACTCGATCGACGACGCCTTCAAACTGGGCGAGCTTCTCGGGATAGAAGTCCGCCGTGCGGATATCGCGCCCATGTACGACGCCTACCGCGGCGTCTTCGGACAGCTCTTTGGCGAGCAAGAAAACTACGGCCTAACGCAACAAAATATTCAGTCCCGTATCCGAGGCGCTGTCTTGATGGCCTGCTCCAACCAAGAGAATCGGCTCGTGCTCGCGACGGGCAATAAAAGCGAACTGTCCGTCGGCTACTGCACGCTCTACGGAGACACCGTCGGCGGACTGGCCGTACTAGGCGATGTCTACAAGGGAGATGTCTACGCGCTCTCTCGGCATGCAAACCGAAACGGAGAACGAATTCCACTCGGCACGATTGAGAAGCCGCCGTCAGCAGAACTCGCCGAGGACCAGCTCGACCAAGACGACCTTCCGCCCTACGACGTGCTCGACAATATCCTTAGCCAAGCGATCGAGGGACGCCTAAGCTCCGCATCAATCGAGCCGCCCGAAGACGTATCGGACGAAGTAGCCCAGGGCATCGTTCGGCGACTCGATCGCAACGAATACAAACGACGCCAATCGCCACTCGTCCTTCGCACTTCAGAAAAGGCCTTCGGCGGCGGCAGGCGACTACCCATCGTGCACCGCTACACGGGCTAGCTCGATCGTTTGAATTGACGATCGAACGCGCCTTTCAGCTCCCACCACCCAAGAGCGAATCGGGTAGCCCTGAGCAGTTCAAGCCATCCACGAGTTATGCGCGGAATACGGCGGGATGCCCCTAGCCATTGGCGCGAACGTCGCGCACCTGCTCATGTAGTCTAGGTCCAGATCAACCTCGGAATCTCACAGGCCTGCTGCCGGCGGGCACAGCCTCAAGAGATCCGGCTTAGCGCGTCTAGATCTCGAATCTGCGCGCAACATCGCTCTGCCATCGCCATGAACATTTCGTCCCCCCGATCCGTCTGCCCAACCGACAAGGCACCTAACATTGTGATCGAAGGGCCCTGAAACACGCCGTATACATACTCGTCGCGCACTTCTTCTGCCGACAACTCGACGCCGTGCTGCGCCATCGCTTCTCGATACGCCGAGAGCATCTGGTCCTCATGCGCGCGACGCTGCTCGGGAGGGCTGCTGTTGCCGAGTAGATACGCGAGATCTTGACCGCCGCAGGCGAGGCTCAGGGTCTGCCAATCAACGGTGGCAACAGCGACTCCCGATGGAGTTTGCTCGAACATCAGGTTGTCGAGGCGATAGTCGCCGTGCACCAAGGTTCGCGGCGTCGGCCGACGCTCGGCCCAGTTCTTAACGTTCGCGGCGAAGGACGAGAGCGTTTCGGCATCGTCTTGGCTAAGCCGGTCGCGGTAGCGCTCCAGGAACACAGGCGTTCCCATTTCGATGTACACCGGGAATTGATCGCCTATTCCGCCGAGGAGCCAATCGAGTTTTTCGAGGGAAGCATCGCCGCGCATCGGCGCATGGAGGCCGGCCAGGTTACGGACGGCCGCCTCGATCTCGGCATCCGAAGCCCCCAGAATTTGGTCGCCCTGTTGCTTGGGCGCGAGGTCCTCGAGCAGGAGCGTAAAGAGGGCTTGGTCGTCAGAGATGGCGCCGTAATGACAGCTTGGCGTCACGCAGGACGATCGTTCGGCGAGCTCTAGATAGAAGCGTGTCTCTGCTCGGTAGCCACCCGAGGCTCCGGCGTTGCGGCTCTCTTCGTTCGGCGATGGCAGCTTGGCTACGAGGGTCGCAGGAGCCCCTTTGCGGTCGCCCTCGTATTCGATGAAGATCCGCTCGTTATGCGCCATCTGCCCCGTGCCGACCGGTTCCGACCGACAGCTGGAGACGCTGACGTCGAGCCCTCCAGAGCACAGAGCTGAGGTCAGCCAATCGGGCGTAATTTCGGCGGCATCTTGAAGAACGGCGGGGGTCGGCGGGGATTTAGACATGCCCCGATAGTGCGCTTGCCCCGATCCCAGAGCAAGGCATCGGATGACCTGAATCAACGCTCAGCGAGCGGCGTCCGAACCAATCCCGCAAGGCTTATGCCTTTGGAGGATCTACCACCTCAGGAGCGGCTGCTGCCGGGGCTGGGGCATTTGGCACAGGCGCGTCGGGCGTGGTCTGTCGGACGTGCTCGGCGCGAGCGCCGCGGGGGCCTTCCTGCACGACGTACTCGACGTAATCTCCTTCGGAAAGGCCGTCATAGTCGCCGGCGTTGAGACCGGAGCGGTGAAAGAAAACTTCCTTGCCGTCATCACCACGAATGAAGCCAAAGCCTCGGTCGCGAACCATCTTCTTGATCTTGCCCTTGCTCTTCGGCCCACTGGGCGGCGCCGATGGGCCGGATCCCGCCTGCGGCGTTCGTCGTCGGCCACGACCGCCTCGTCGACCACCTCCCGTGCCAACGGGCGTGCGGAAGCGTTCCGTCGCAACGAATTCACTGCGGAACAAGTCGAGCGGAGCAGTCAGGTCCTGCAGACCTTCTTGTTCGGGGGAAAGAAGGACTTCTTCGTCTTCAAATTCCACCACGCTGTAACGGAGGCCCGTGTTTTTGTGCGTCACGAGCAGTCCGGATTCGATCTCGTCGAGAGTCAGCATGACGCATCTCCTTGGCCTTAAGGGCTGGTGGCCTGCTCGCAAGCAGGCTTGCTGCGATGCGGCCCTAGCGCGCTGTGATGTGGCGGCTTCGGGGCGATCGCTTGCGGCGATGGCTTCGAGTCTGCTCCAACTCGTGCCCGCCGTGAATTTTTATGTATCCAGAACCCAACAGGGTCCGTTGTCCAACCGAGCGTTCCGACTCAGTCCGCGATCAGATTTTTTCGTCCTGGCGAGATCGCCTTGATCTCTCTAACCCACGGTTGCGGCCCCGGCCAAACTGCGCGAAACCGATCGTCCGCGACCAGATCCGCACTCTGTTTTGGATTCCAAAAAAGAGTCTGATTAAAGGCAGCGCCTAGAAGTCTAGGATGCAGCGCCTCTAAGTTTCAGTAGATGAGGTAGCCGAGCGGATTTTACGTAGGAGCTGGTTGGGACTGTGGGATCGTGCACACCCGGGTTCACGCAATTCCGGAACCCAGAGGGGGTGCAGCGGGCATCGAGAGTAGGAGAGCTGCCTCGTGGGGTCAACGACCTTCGCAGGCCCTCAGAACGGTCAAAGGACGGGTAAATGGCTGGATTGAAGATGTTTTCTGCGACTCTCGGACGACTATCTAGGCTGCTTTCAGTGTTTGCGATCGCATTCGCATTCATAATTTCCACCGCCACCTCGCTCGCGATGATGGGTTGCCAGGTGCCTCCCACCGGTTCGTCAATACCCACCCAGCCACTTCGCGTCGGGACCAGCGGCGACTACGCACCCTTCAGCCTGGATTACGCCGGGAAGTATGATGGGAACTTCCAGCCCGAGGGCTTCTCAATTGATGTCGCCAGGGCATTCGCGAGCCACACGGGCCGACAAGTCGAATTCGTTCAATTTGACTGGCCAGAACTGAGCCAAAGCCTGACTGCTGAACATTTCGACTTCGCCCTGTCTGGGGTCACCGTGCGACCCGACCGCTCGATCGCGGGCCGCTTCAGCCAGCCGCTCACCGTAAGCGGCGCGGTCGTCCTCGCTCGCAAAAAGAGCGGGCTCGACCGCCCCGAAGATCTCCGCCGCCCCGGTCTAACCTTCGCCGTCAATGCCGGCGGCCATCTCGAACGAACGACCCGAGCACTCTTTCGCGGAGCAGTCGTCGAAGCCATCCCAGCCAATCATCTCGTCCTTGATACGCTCGATCGCGACGAAGTTGATGCGGTCGTCACAGACAGTCTCGAGGCGCCAATCTGGCTTGCACGCAGAGCCGGGCTTCAAGAGATCGGCCCACTCACGCGTGATCGAAAAGCCGCATGGTTTCCGATCGCCAGGCGAAACGAAATGGAACGATTCGATGCGTGGCTTCTGAAAGCTGAAGCCAGCGGCGAACTCAGCGCCCTTCGTGCCCAGCACGGTCTCCCACAGGAGCAGACCGCACTCCCAGGCGCGGCCCTCCTCGCCCGACTCGATGAACGGCTTTCGCTCATGATCGACGTCGCCAAAGCGAAGGCGGTCTTGGGTTCCGCGATTGAGGACCTCCCGCGCGAAGAGCGCGTGCTCAATGCGGCTGTGGCAGGCATCCAGCGAGCCTCGAAAGCGTCAGGGAACGCCGCGCCCTCGGATAAGGCCGTTCGCAGTCTATACCGCGCGCAGATCGAAGCGGCCAAGACGATCCAGCGTCGATGGACCGCAGTCCCCCGCTCAATCACCGCCAATGAACAAACTTCGGAGGCAGCACGCCGGGCACTGGACGACGAGATACGGCCGGCCCTCATCTACTTGGGTGACCGGCTCGCAGAGCTACTCGTGCAGAACATTGAGGAGAAAGTACGGGCCCCGAACTTCGACGAGCTCAAGCAGGCGCTTGGCAGACACGGCCTTCCTGATCGGAACCTAACAGAAATTTCCGACGCTCTGGAAGCGTTATTAGGCAAATGACCGCAATTCCGACTCAGCCCCGCGAGCTGCGAAGCCATTAGTCAGCTTCGCACAACCAAACGCGAAGCCGCCCCGACCAGGACGGGAAGAATCAGACAAAGACCCCATCGCGTGAACGCAAAAGACGCGCCCAGAATCGGAACCTCCCATGCAAAAAGGCGATGAATCGCGAGCAGACTCCAGGCGGACAAAAACGTAATCACTGCCGCAGGGGCCGCACCCGTCTTTAGCATGCTAAGAGCGAGCGGCATGGAAACAAAGGGCCCCGCCGGCGTGATCGCTCCCGCCGCAGCAGCCAGCATCAATCCCTTCCAACCCGAGTCTTCTCCTAGGGCTGACGAAATCCATTCCCGGGGCATCAAGCTTTCAGCGAGCCCCGCGACCATGAACGACAGAAATATCACGAGACCAAAACGCAAAAATAGTTTTGTGCCGCTTCCAATTCCCTCCTGTAGTAGGGGCATTCCTCCGCGGTTCACGGCAAGGCCCATCAGCGCAATGAGCAGTCCGAATACGATCCAAAAGTTGCTGTCGAAGATCTTCATACGCTTCCGCCTCTCTCAATAAAAACTGCAGCGCCCGCGATGCCGTGGGTTGGCTTTGATCTTTGGATCTTGTCCTGCATTCCAAAGCAGGCCATCGAGTGCACGGGCGCTCGTCTCGCGACCTCTCTCCGAAACCGCCCGAACTAGCCGCTCGACCGCCTCCACGGCAACAGCGCGAATTTCAACTTCCTCCTGGGATCCGACATCCAGGGAGTCTCTCGCTTCGATCCGAGCAAGAAGGCCCGGGTCGTACCGCAGCACGCCTCGGCAGCGCAGGACGTGGGGCACCAGGTTATCCGCAAAGAGGGTGAGTGAATCGAGATCCTTGAAGGCTCCCCAGCCCTCCCCGGCGAAAGCGAGATAAAGGTCCGCCGCGGTGATCTGTGCGCGCTTGTAGAGCGGGACCGCGAGTTCGTCATAGAGTGCCACGTCTTGGTAGAGAGGCATCTCCACAAGCGATCGCACGAGCTGCTCTGCTGAATGCTCCGCTGATTCCACGACATTCGCATAACAATTTTGGTGACGATCCCCAAGCCAAATCCCAAAATCCCTCCATGCCCGCGCGAAAAGCTCCATCAGTTCGGCGACTTCAGGATGCCTCACGTCTTGGCCGAGCATGCTCGCCATATCCGCAGAGGTCGTCCTGCGAAGGTCTTCGGCGGACGGATGACCATTGCCTTCGAAATAATCCTTGCTGGCGCTCGCGATCGTGCGATAGCCGGACATGCCCTCACGCTTGCGGAGAGTCGGAAACCAACCTGAACCAAAATTGATCGCATCAAGCAAGAGCGTGAAGGCGAGCATCGTCTCGGCATCGCCTTTGAAATGGTGCAGCGGGTCGAGATCTTCTTCTGGCCATGGCTCGCTCGCGAGCGCTTCCGCGAATCGATCAAGCCCTTCGTCATCTATTGAAACAAAGCGCGCGCGGCGGGTCACCTCCGCGCAATTCACACGAATTTCGTCAAAGAGCGTCGTCATCGTGATCCTTCAACCTCGTCATGACTCTTCGCCCCACCGGTGATGACTTCCAACACCTTCGGCAGGATCGCAACGTCCATAGGGATGACGCCTAAGGGCTCTCCATCGAGATCCACAGGAGAGGAGCCCGCCGAAGAGATCTGGACCTTTCTCGCCGAATAGAATGAGACGCTCGGATGATTCCCGTGTGTGCCAGCGAAAATCGACGGGAAGTTTTTAAGGAGTCGAGGAATCGAAAGTCCACGAATCAGGACGACTTCGATTCGGCCGTCATCCGCAATCGCCCCCGGCGCGACACTCATGCCCGCACCGAAATACCGGCCGTTCGCTGCAACGATCAATGACACCGGTCCCATATAGACCTCTTTGTCATCGATCCGCACGCACATCTCCTCGGCGCGATGGGTCGCAATCGCGGCCAGCGCACCAGCCGCGAACCCGAGGCGTGCACCTAAGCGTTTCGCAAAACGGCCGACGAACCTAACCGTCGCCCCGGACAGTCCGGCACTCGCCTCGTTGACCACGAAGCCGGTTCGCGGAGCCCCAGTCTTATCGCAGTGGTCGACGCGAAGCGCATCGACCGCGCGCGTCCTTCCATCCGCGATACAAGCAAGCGCTTCTTCGAAATCTCGAGGCAAGCCGAGAGTGCGCGCGAAATCCCAGCCCGATCCCAGTGGGAGGAGCCCAATCGCGGGCCCCCCCGCCGCGCCCTTTGTTGCGGCAAGGATTCCGTTCGCGATTTCACTAAGCGTCCCGTCGCCCCCGGCCACAAGAATGCGGCGGCACCCGTTTTCGGTCTCCGCGCGCGCCAAGCCCCTCGCATCCCCCGGGCCGTCCGTCACCCGTAACTCTACCGGCCCAAGCACAGCTTCAATCCGCGCCACTATGGACGGCTGACGTCGCCCAGTCGTCCCGGCAGCACTGGCTGGATTTAATATGACGCAGGTCTTAGCAAGCACCGCTTCACGGTAACTAAATCGCGCCTGTGATTCGCGCCGGTGATTCTTCTTGCTGAACTTCCGCCGGCCACAAATGCCGCTTCGTTTATCTCCGGATCTCTCTCCCCACCTCGCAGCATCCTGCGAGGCGTAGCCTCTGTACGACATTGGAACCCCAGCCGGGTCTTGGCGCACGAAGGAAGTATGCTTCACAGCATGAATGAATCCGCGCGCCGCCTACTCCTCCTCACCGGGATCGTCGTCGCCGTCTATGCCGTTGGAACGTGGTTACGCGGATACCTCGGAATCGAATTCAGTGCGGAGTCGATCCGGGACTACGTGCTAGATCTGGGACCCTTGGCGCCAATCTTTTTCGTATTCATCGTCGCTGGACGGTCCATGCTGGGCCTCCCCTCCCAGGTCGTATTGATTGCCGCGGGACTCTGCTTCGGCACCTGGCTCGGCGCACTCGTCGGCGGCGCAGGGCTCATGCTCTCAGGCTTTGCGCTCTTCGCGGCCGCACGTTATGCGGGGCGCGATGTAATCGAAAAGCGCCTTGGGCCACGCGTAAAGCATGTCCTGAATTTCACAAGCCGGAACAGCGGGGCAGTCGCCTTTAGCCTCGCATGCGGCTATCCAATTTCGCCGCTCTCGCCCCTACATGCCGGCGCGGGCTGGACACCGATGCCGCTCCCCAACTTCTTGATCGCAGCGTTCGTCGGCGGTCTAATCCGCTCAGCGATCTTCGCCTACTTCGGCAACCAACTCACTGAAACGAGTTGGACCGCGCTGCTTACACCGATCGTTTTGCTCGCCATCGTGCTCGCCATCCCGCTCGGCTTTCCAACCGGGCGGGAATGGCTCCACAACGTCTTCTCGCCGCCAGAGACCGACGGGGAACCCGCCGAGCCTTCATCCGACTAGTTGCCGGCGCGGAGCAGGTTCAGAGCAGAGCCGGCCTTAAACCATTCGATCTGTTCTGCGTTGAGCGTCTGCGCAACTTTGAACGTGTCCTCCGACCCGTCCTCGTGATGCACAACGACATCCAAGTCGAGATCCGGGGCAAGATTCGTAAGCCCCTTGATCGATAGACGGTCAGTTTCCTGAATCTTGTCGTAGTCCGCCGGGTTCACGAAGGTCAGCGGCAGAACGCCCTGCTTCTTCAGGTTCGACTGATGAATGCGAGCGAAGCTCCGAACTAACACGGCCGCCGCCCCGAGATGCCGCGGCTCCATGGCCGCATGCTCGCGACTCGATCCTTCGCCGTAGTTTTCGTCGCCGACCACGATCCATCTGAGGCCTCGCGACTTGTAGTCTCTCGCGATGGCCGGAAAACCCTGACCGGTCTCGCCGGATTCAAGATTCTTGCCCGTGCCGGCATCACCGGTGAATGCGTTGATCGCACCGATGAAACAGTTGTCCGAAATGTTGTCGAGATGACCGCGATACTTCAACCACGGGCCAGCCATAGAAATATGATCAGTGGTGCACTTGCCCTTGGCCTTCAGCAAAAGCGGCAGCATCTCGTAGTCGTTCCCGTCCCAAGCGGGGAAGGGCTCGAGCAGTTGTAAACGATCGCTGGCCTCGGCCACTTCGACGTTCACCGAGGCGCGCTCGGCTGTCGGCGGCGGATCCTGGTAGCCGCCATAGCTGATTACAAAGCCATTCGCGGGAATCTCCGGCGCCGGTGCGGGCGGATCGAGCTTGAAACGCGTTCCGTCCGGCGCTTCGACCTCGTCCGTCATCGGATTAAAGTCGAGAGTGCCTGCGAGGGCGTAGGCAACACAGATCTCGGGGCTCCCGATGAACGAGAGCGTCGCCGGGTTGCCATCGTTTCGCTTGGGGAAGTTTCGATTGAAAGAGGAGAGGATCGAGTTGGCTTGGCCCATCTCGATGTCGTCTCGCTTCCACTGACCGATGCAGGGTCCGCAGGCATTCGCCAGCACAACCGCGCCGATCGACTCAAGCGCCGCCTTCTGTCCGTCACGGGACACCGTTTCATCGACCTGTTCCGAACCCGGCGTACACCAGAGCGTCGACTTGACCTTCACACCCTTCGCCGCAGCCTGCTCGGCCACGTCCGCGGCACGGGAGAAGTCTTCATAAGAAGAGTTCGTGCAGCTGCCAATCAAAGCGGAAGAGATTTTGATCGGGTAGTCGTTCGCCTTCGCATCGGCACCCATCTTGGAGATGGGCCGTGCTAGGTCTGGCGTATGCGGTCCGACTATATGCGGCTCGAGGGTAGAGAGATCGATCTCAATAATTTCATCAAAGTAACCGTCAGGGTTCGCCAGAACGTCCGGATCCGGTGTGAGTAGATCCGAGTGAGCGCTCGCGATATCCGCGAGTTCACTTCGCTCGGTGGCCTTGAGATAGGTCGCCATCCGCTCGTCGTAGGGGAAGATTGAGGTTGTCGCCCCGAGCTCCGCGCCCATATTCGTGATCGTGCCCTTACCTGTGCAGGAAAGCGAGGCGACGCCGTCACCGAAATATTCGACGACACGGTTGGTGCCACCTTTCACCGTCAGCAGATCGCAGACCTTAAGGATGACATCCTTCGGAGAGGACCAACCCGAAAGTTTGCCTGTGAGATGTACACCGACGACCTTGGGATAAAGAACCTCCCAGGGGAAGCCCGCCATCACATCGACCGCGTCCGCGCCGCCGACACCGCAAGCGAACATGCCGAGACCGCCCGCGTTAGGCGTATGTGAATCCGTTCCGATCATCATGCCGCCTGGGAAGGCGTACTTCTCGAGAACGACCTGATGGATGATGCCTGCGCCGGGTCCCCAGAAGCCGATTCCGTATCGGGCCGAGCAGCTACGCAGGAAGTCATAGACTTCGGCGTTCGTCGTGCGCGCCGTATTCATGTCGGCGTCGGCACCCTCATAGGCCTGGATCAAATGATCACAGTGAACCGTGGAGGGCACGGCCGTTTCGTCACGACCTGCCTGCATGAACTGGAGCAAGGCCATCTGGGCCGTCGCATCCTGCATGGCGACGCGGTCGGGCCGAAGCAGCAAATACGAATCGCCCGGGTGAAGTTCCTGCCCCTTGGGGTCATCGAGGTGACCTAACAGGATCTTCTCGGCATAGGTCAAGGGGCGACCGAGGCGCTCGCGAACGATTTCGAGGTTCGCGTTGATTTTCTTATAAGCGTTCTGAACAAGTTCGGGGGTGGTGGCGATGGCGGACATAAGGAGCCTCCCTCTGGCAGGACTCGCGCGGCGGACTTTAGAGCCGTGCGGCGTTTACGTGCGGTGTTAGCGATTTTGAGAGCGCGGCCACCTTAGCGCAGCAATGTCCACACCGGCGGGGGTCTGCATAGTGGAATCAACAATGAAGTCGCAGAGTTGCGTGAATTTGCCATTGCTTTCGGCCTAGCGATCGGTGATCTCTGCAGTCTCCCTGAAGAGAATCGCAGCGGAGCGCATGGCCCGCAGGAAATCAGCGAAGTCGAGACTCTCATTCTCACCATGAGCGTTGCAAATTGGATCTTCGAGACCGAGCAGAAGAGCTGGCGCGCCGCCAAGCACTTCGGCGAAAGGACCAACGAAGGGAATTCCCCCTCCGCACCCGATGTAGACCGGAGCCCGGCCATAGCCTTGCTCTAGTGCACGCTCTGCCGCTTCGAAAGCCGGACCTTCGAGTTCCACCCTCCAACCTGCGGCCTCAATCCCGACTCGGAGATCGACTTCGGTGCCTCACGTCGGATCGGCTCCGAGAAAGTTCAGGGCACGCTCGCTCATCGCGGCTGGATCCTGCCCCGGCGCCAAGCGCCCACTCACGCGCGCCGCTGCCTCCGCCAATAAGTTATTCGCCGCTTCCCCAAGCGGCATTCCTTCGAGGCCTACAAGCGAGATAGCAGGCCGATACCAAATTCGTTCGTGGAGATTAGTTCCACCGCCACCAATCAATTCCGCCGAATCGACCATGCCCACGTCTGCACGAAACGCAGCATCTTCAATCGGAAGCGCCCCGAGTTGTTCGTGCGCGCCTCGAAATCGCCTTCGAGCCGTGCCAGAACATCATCCACCACAGTCCCATCATTTGTTTTCGTCAGGCTCGAAAGAGACCGACTCCAAGCAACGCCGAACCATAAGAGCCTTATCCGCCGAGCTGCACCAAGACGAGTCCGAATAGGAGGGCTATCGCGGAGAGGATACGAACCCGCCCAAAGGATTCCCCAAGAACGAACGCACCGATCAACGCGGCGAAGAGCACGCTCGATTCACGAAGCGAAGACACAGCGGCCAAAGGAGCGTGACTCATCGCCCAAAGTGCGATCCCATAACCAAGTGTCGCCATCAAGCCGCCCACGAAGGCACGAGGCCCATCGCGACGAAGTGCCGGCAGCCCTGCACGACCGCGTTTCGCGATCGCGAACACCAAAAATGGCGCGGCACCGAGAAAAAAAGACCAAGCAATGAAATATTCTGGCTCCGGGACTGAGCGAACGCCCCGCCCGTCCGTCAATGTGTAGAGCGAGATCAGAGCGGCGACGACGAGGGCTGTTCGAACGGCACCTCCCTGCGACGCGCCGTCTAGGCCCGTGCCCCCTGAGCGCCCTAACACCGCGATCGCGGTCGCGCAGACCACCAAGCCAAGACTTTGCGGCCATGCCAACCACTCTGCGGCAAAAAACGCGCCGAGCGCGGCAACACCTAATGGCGCAAGTCCCCGTGCAATCGGATAGACCTGGCTGAGCTCGCCCAATCGGTACATCCGCACGAGGCCGAGTTGATAGACGAAATGAATAACCGCAGAACAGCAAAGCCACTTCCACGTCTCGCCCGACGGAAGAGGGTACACAAACAAGAACGGGAGTGAGGCGATTCCGCCGGTTGCGGTAACCACGGCAATATTCACGAACGGGTCCCCGCCCGACTTCACCAGCGCATTCCAACTCGCATGAAGAAGGGCTGCCAGCAATACGAGTGCGATCGTGAAACCGTCGGTAGCCAACTGGGTCATATTAGGTTCGTGGTTTCGCAAGCTCGAAAAGCAGTGCGAAATGCTAGGTCTCCCGAAGTGAGCGCCTCGGTCTCCGCGCGAATCCTGAATACCGTGATAGTTATTTCGAGAAAAAACTGAAAGTCCAAAATCGCAGAAAGTATGGCATTCCCGCGATCCTGAGCGCGGTCGTATACAACGAGATCAAAGCGGCCCGCTGTTCGGGATTTGAGGGTCAGCGCTTCGCCTTGTGTCACTGAATTGCGTACCCCTCGAAACCGCGAAGTTGCAACAAACGTCCAGGCAACGTGGAACCTCGTTGGGGAAATCGGGTACCCACCGCGTCAGGAAACAAATTCCGTATCGCCGCAGACTCGCGGCGGGAGAATGATGGCATTGCCATCTGCCCGACGTAGTCGCTGATTGCCATAAACTGTTGCACAGAATTCACAAGTGGGGCGCTAAAGCACCTAGCCTGCGGGGGCACAGGCCCTATCGTGTATGAAACCTTCCCAGGTAGGCTGCTAGGATTTGGCCATCGCATCGGAGATACCTCCTCCCGATGACGAATCCACTACAGGCTGCAGTCATCCCGGTATCGCGACGCGCTGATGACGGAATCACTTAACGAGCGGAAACGTGAGCGGGGTTCTGCGTCGTGGCAAGAACATATCCAACAGCACGCCCCACTCGAATAAAAACCGGGCCATGCGCTAAGGGCGCACCAACGGAAGAGAGCAGAGTCGACATGTTCATGAGCAAGAATCGAAACGTTTTCGCGATCGGCCTTTTTCTCGCAATGACAGGGCAGGCCGTCTTCGCGCAAGACGCCGCCGATCAAAAGCCGGCCACCCACGAACCCTTCGAACAAAGAGCCGCTGTAGCCAGCAAGCGAGCCGCTGAGGAAAACTCGCCTGTGCCCGCCGTCGAGACCTTCCACTCGGGTCTCATCGACATCATGAAGGAAGCGGAAATCCTCGGCTTCCAGGGGCGTATCGATCGGTTATCCCCCTTAATGGGCAAGACCTTCGATCTCGACTTCATGGCGAGCAAAACCGTTGGACGGCATTGGAGGAGGCTCTCCGCCCAAGACAAGCTGCGCTGGGCCGAAGCCTTTACGCAGTTCACCACCGCGAACTACGCCGGACGCTTCACGGGTTTCACGGGCGAAAAATTCGTCACCCTCGGCGTCGAGGATGCTGCGCGCGGAACTCGTGTCGTGCTCACGAAAATAGTGGTGCCCGACGGCGAAGAAGTGCAGCTCAATTATCGCCTCGTCGAGCGTGACGGTACTTGGAAGATTATCGACGTCTACCTAAACGGCACGGTCAGCGAACTCGCTTTGCGTCGCTCTGAATATTCTTCTGCGCTCAAGCGCGAAGGCTTCGACCAGCTTCTCGACTCGATCGAAACAAAGATCGCCGACCTCAAGAAAAAGGGAAAATCGGAAGGCTGAGCTGCGCGCTTAGGTGCTGCTGCGCCCGTGCACGACGGATCTTCGCGCGAAAGTTACCAGAGTTACCAGAGTTGACAGAGCGACTCGAATACCAAGACGACCTAGAAGTCGTCCTCGGCCTCACCCCCGCGGCCTAACGCGCCATCGCCGGCGTCCGCAGCCCCAAATTGTGGCGGCTCCTCGTTCGTGCGATGGCCTTCACGACGAGCCCAGATTGCACCGGTCCGGTCTTGATAGAAGCCGCTGCGCATCGCCGCATAAAAATCGACGCTGCTGTCCTCGAGACTCTTGAGTTCGAGATAGTGGCGGTCGCGGGTACTGATCCCTGAGCTCCCGCTGTAAAGCAAAATTTCTGTTGGGCCGAAGATCAGATTCGACGGGCCGAGGATGTAGTAGGTCGGCTGAAAGAAACCGTCGATTATGGTGCCGACGCCGTCGCGAATCGTGCCCGGCCCGAGAATCGGCATCTGAATAAAAGGTCCGCTCGGGGTACCTGCGAGCGCGAGGGTCTGGCCGAAATCAGATTCGTGGCCTTCGAGCCCGACCTTCCCCGCCACATCAAAGAGCCCGATCACCCCGACCGTCGTATTGATCACAAATCGCGACGCGGTCACGGACGCATCCTTCCACTCGAGCTGAAGAAAATCATTCATCAGCGTCTTCGTGGAGCCAAGATTCGTGAACATGCGCGCCAAAGCGTTTCGTGCGGGCTTCGGCACGACCCAGCGATAGCCCTCCGTCACTGGATCGAGGATCCATCGATCGACCTGACGATTGAAAGCAAATACGCCGCGATTCGTTTCCTCGAAGGGGTCCGGGTAGCTGGCGGGCTCGTCATCAAATTCTTCGTCAAAGAAGTCGTCGAAGAGCGGATCGGCTTCCGTCAAATCCTCGGCGGCGCTCGGCGGCGCATTGGCCAGGCTCGCGAGGGCGATCACTAGCGGCAGGGCCATCAGGCCCCCATTCAATCGGCGGCCAGTTCCCGACGAAGATGAGGAAAACGGCCTCGCTGGGAGTCGGTGCGCGCGCGCCTTCACGATTGATCTCCTGTTATTGTCACGGTGCCTCGATAAGTCCCTATGCCAACTGCTGAAACGTTCCCACTCTGCCGACGAGCCCCGCGGGCTGAAAATTTCTGACCGCGACGCTCTGCCGGGATACTGTACCCAAGACAATGAACCGGGACCGGAGTGATCCTGCCCCCTGGCCAAATTCCCATATCGTGGCCAATAAAACACGCTCCGAAAGGAATGGATGACACCGCAAGAAGCGGTGGGGTACTCTTCGGCTCCGCTGGATGAGCGGTTCCCCCCGCTAAAAAGTGCTTGGCCTTTGTCTCAGGTTGTTCCGGCATCGATCGCCGGGTATCACGGACGAAATTTGCCGCTCCGGAAAGAAATAAGTCCGCGCTCACCAGAGCGGGGAAGCTAGTCGGGAAGCGGCATCAGGCCGGACAACAGGAATCGCTGAACCTTCAGCATTGCACCAACCACCCACGTTATGGCCGGCCGTCTCTTAATGGAGACGATGCGTAGGGACCACTACCCTCATCGACCCTTCCGGGAGGAAAGATTGTGGACGTTTTCCAGAAGTGCAGAGAATTCACGCGCGCGCAGGAAATGCGGGACGCCGGCATGTATCAGATGTTCCGCGAGATCGGCTCGCCCCAGGACCCAGTCGTCACGATCGACGGCCAGAAGGTCATTATGCTCGGGTCGAATAATTACCTGGGACTGACGAGCCATCCAAAGGTCAAAGAAGCTGCGATCGCTGCGACCCGCAAATACGGCACGGGCTGCGCCGGCTCTCGAATCTTAAACGGCACCCTCGACGTTCATGTCCGCCTCGAAGAGCGCCTCGCGAATTTCATGAATCGCAAAACGGCACTCGTTTTCTCAACGGGTTATGGCGTGAACGTCGGTGTCCTGTCCTGCCTGCTTGATCGACACGACGTCGCGATCCTCGACAAGATGGATCACGCCTCGATCATCGACGGCGTGCGCCTTTCCTACGGCAAGGCGCTTAAGTTTCGACATAATGACCCGGACGATCTCGAAAAGAAGCTGAAGCTCGTGCCTGACGGCAAGGGCAAGCTCATCGTCGTCGACGGCGTGTTCTCCATGGAAGGCGACATCACACCTCTGCCGGAGATCGTGAAGCACAAGAAGACATACGGTGCGGGACTCTTCGTCGACGAAGCCCATTCCCTTGGGGTCTTCGGCGAGCACGGTCGCGGAATCACCGAGCATTTCGGCCTCGAAGAAGACGTCGACCTCATCATGGGTACGTTCTCCAAATCCTTGGCCACTGTCGGCGGGTTCATCACGACTGACGATCTAGACGTCATGGACTACATCAAGCACACCGCGCGGTCTCAAATGTTTACCGCCGCCATCCCACCGAGCGCCGCCGCCGCCGTGGAGGCCGCCGTCGACATCCTCGAAGCCGAACCCGAGCGTCGACAGCAGCTCTGGGACAACACGAACTACATGAAGCGCGAACTAGAAGGGCTCGGCTTTCACACCTGCGGATCACAGTCTCCCGTCATTCCGCTTTTGACCGGCGACGACATCGCGACCTATACCATGGCCAACCGTCTCCACGAAGAAGGCATCTTCGTCAACCCAGTCGTCACGCCCGCGGTTCCGCCTGGACACGGCGTCATCCGCACGTCTTACATGGCGACGCATAAGCGAGAACATCTAGACCAGGCTCTCGGCGTGATCGCCAAGGTCGGGCGCGAGCTCGCGATCATCTAACGCGAGCATCTGTTGCGAATTGTTGCGGCGCGGCGCCGACGACTTAGATGCGGATAGATTCGTCAAACGTTCGCCTAACGGTTTCTGAACCCGCCACCCTTAGGCGTCTCGCCCAATTGCGTTCGTCCAATCCATTCGTTCGCGAACTGGCGTGCTATCCGACCATTTCGACCACCGCGTTCAAGCGCGAAGCGCAACGCGGCCTCGCGGCCGATATCATCCAGAAATTCGATCCCCGCTTCATTAATCCAGTGGGTCACGATCGAAAGGTAAGTCGCCTGGTTGCACGCATAGAAGCCGAGCACCAATCCGAATCGGTCGGAGAGCGCCAACTTCTCGTCCAGAGCTTCCCCGTGATGCAGTTCGTTATCCGCATCCACGTAGGCCGCCCGGTTCTCGTGCATCGTCTCCGGAAGCAGATGGCGCCGATTACTCGTCGCCACAACGCAAACACGATTGGGCCGCGCTTCGATACCGCCTTCGAGAGCCGCCTTTAATTCACGGAAGCCGAGCTCGCTCGACCCGAAGGAAAGGTCATCACAGAAGACCAAGAACGAATAGGCGTCGGGCACCTCAGAAGTCCCGTCTCCCAACATCCGCAGCAGCTCCGGTAGTTCTGCAAGGTCTGCACGGTCGACTTCGACGATTCGCAATCCGTCCGCCGCATAACGCGTGAGTAATCCGCGCACCGCAGACGACTTTCCAGTTCCCCGCTCTCCGTATAAGAGCACATCGTTGTACGGAAGATTCGCGAGTAGTTGGCGAGTATTGCGATCCAGCGCCTCGACCGCGCGGTCAACGCCGATCAGACTCTCCAAATCAAAGCTCGAAACGCTGTCGATCGGCTCAATTCGTCCGACCCCCCGAGCGGTTCTCCACCGGAAAGCGTGAGCGCTCTCAAAGACCGCAGCCGTAGGCGGAGAGCCTACAAGGTTCGCGAGGAAGCGGTCGACCCGTTCAAGGATCGGGTCAAGGCGCGCTGAGAATTGTTCAAGAAGATCCGACATGACCTCGGAGTGTAGTCGTCTCTGGCTACACTGCCCGAATGCCTGAAAGCCCCGACTCCGATGCCCGATTCTCGGACGAACTCCAGGGAATCGACGTCGGCTCGACCGGACTCTGCGCCGACTGCCGGTCGCTCCGAGCACAACGCACGAAGCGTGGTGTTGTTTTTTTTCGATGTGCCCGGGCTGACGAGGATGATCGCTTCATGCGGTACCCCCCGATCCCAGTCATGGAATGCGACGGGTTCGAGGCGCTCGACTAACTCGACGTTTCCCGATCGAAGTGTTCGCGGAACTGAGCGACGTTGCCCCAGGGTTTCACGAAAGGGCGCTCCAACACGTCGAGCATGCGGTCTAGGAAGCGGAAGGTAAGTCCCCATACGACGTGACGGTCGGGTTGACCGACGAGGATTCCCGGGAAGCGCACCTCGGGCATCTCGGGAACTGAGTGCTCTACCTGACGATGTTCTTCGTGCAGCCCCTCGAGTGGGAACCAGAAGGCTTGCTGCACTTCGGCTGGATCGAGATTGAATTCTTGATGCTCCGGCAGATAGAACGCGTGAGCTGAAACAACGAGCCGGGGCGTCGTGCGCCGGTTTCCGACAAGCTCGTCGAGATGCGCTAGATATTCGGCCCCGGATAACTCCACACCGACTTCTTCGAAGGTTTCTCGTGCAGCGGTCGTACGCGTCGAATCGTCCTCCGGCTCCATTCGACCGCCCGGGAACGCCATATGCCCGGACCAGGGATCGTGGGGGTGAAGAGCGCGCTCGATCAAGAGCACCTCAGCGGAGCGTGGCCCCTCGCGGAACACGACCGCGACAGAGGCCTTTGAGTGCTCGTCCACAACAATGGGATCGGGAGTGTGGCCAGAGAGACTGTTACGAACGTGTTCAATATTCACGACTCAGAGCTTAGCGGCCCACGGGCCAGGCCAAGCCCCCGGAGAAAGGGCAACTTGCCTCGATTCGGCATTCACGCGTATTCGGGCTAGGGTGCGCGCCATGGATCTCCCCCGAGCATTTATTCCTGAGGCGCGCCGCCTCCTCAAGCTCGCCCGCGACGATCGCCGCGCCGCCGAGCGAGAATTGGCCGCGCTCCGTCCCGAACTCCAAGCCACGGTGATCTGCGAAGCCCCTCTCTCGATCCGCCGCCAGATGATCGAGCTGCTGCCTAGCCCCGAAGACGTGATCCCTTTGATCCCGGAGGCGGAGTTCACCTATATCTGTCGATCGATCGGCCTCGAAGATGCGAGCTGGTTGTTGCCTATGGCAACCGAGACTCAGCTCGTCACCGCCTTCGATCTCGACGCTTGGTCCGGGCTCTCGATCGATCATACTCGGCTCGACTTATGGATGGCCGCGCTCGCCGACAGCGACGACGAAACCACGCTCCGAGCGGCGCGCGCCCTCGATCCAGAAATGCTTGTGCTCTTCCTTCGCAACCACGTGGACGTGACTCTCAAGCCGAGCGAGCAGGAAGATCCCGATTGGTCGCCGCCAGACAATTCACAGACCCTCGAAGGTCAATTCTATTTCGTCGCAAAAGATCCCAAGGACGACATCGCACCGCTCCTGCACCTCCTCCATACGCTTTTCCAGGGGGACTACTGGCTCTACTTTCGGGCGATTCAAGCGGTCAAGGAAGAGATGACTACGGAGAACGAGGAGTGGGCGCTTAGGTGGCGCACCGGACGACTCGAGGATCTCGGCTTCCCGTCCTGGGACGAGTCGATGCGCATCTACGGTTTCCTACGCCCGGAGCGTTTGGCGGACATGCCCGAAGAGACGCAGGCGCTCGACTTCGAGAGCTGGGATCTCCCCGTCTGGATCAACGATCTCCCTGGCGTTCAATCGGACGAGCGTGCCTTCTTCCGTGCAGTGCGCGAACTCGAGGCCGAAGAACGTAGTGCGGTCTTCTACGCGATTATTGCTCTCGCGAACCGCGTAGCAGTCGCGGACCGCATGGAGTTAGGCGATTCGGAATCGCTGCCGGGAGCAATCGATAAAGCGACGCGCTTCACGAGCTTGGGACTTGAGCACGTGGCGATAGAAGTCGGACTTACGCTCGAAGAAACTCTGCGTCGCGTGCCGATCGAGCGGTTATTCCGCGTCGGCACGAATCTCGATCGCGAATCGGCCCTTCCTAAGTCGATCTGGGAAGATGGCGAAGAGGAAGAAGAGGAAGAAAATACGCTGGTTGATCCAGACGGGCTGCATTGATCCTGCAGTAGGCGACGCAAAGAGTAACTGTGCCTAACAAGGCCAAACGACGCACAAAAAAGGGCCCACCAGACGAATCTGGCGGGCCCTCTTCTTTTGCCCAATCCTTCCCAAACGGCTCATGCCGCCCAGAGAAGGCCTCGGCATTCCGGCAACGCCTCGAGTAACCTAGAGGTCGACAGCCTTAAGCGTCTTGCGCTTGTTGCCAATCGCGCGAGCTTCCGCCTCCTTGATCAGACCGCGAACGGCTTCGTCGAGTGCGCCGTAGAATTCACCGCCTACGTTGCACTTCTTGACTGCGTTCTTCACACGGGTCTTCGAGATGATCAGGTCTGCGGGCTTGCCCTTCTTCTTTGCTGCCTTCTTCTTCTTCTTGGCTGCCATGGTGGCTTCCTCTCACTATGACGTGCTGCGATTTCGAAGCTTGGGTCAAGTACGCCTCGGGCTATGTATGCGAACGACCTAAGCAATCACTCAAATCAAAATTTGAGTGATCCTTAGACAATCCCGTCGGCCGATTCGAACGTGATTCCTATTTACTTTGCTCCGCAACGCGTCGCGTGCCAGTTAATCCGATGCCCACTCACTGTGAGTTGAACAGGATCTGTCTGGCCCCCCAATTCGTGTTTGGACAGGAAACCCTGCCAAACGTGCCGATAATAAGCGTTTCGAAAATCATGTCAATCGAAATGCCCGCCATTAGGCCTCTCCTACCTGATTTCGAGCATCTCTGAAAACGCCGTCGAGAGCCTGCCTAGAGGTCGATTTCGACCAATGCGAGCGGCCATCCTAGAACAACCAGCGTTACATTCGTCTTTTTGAACATGGAGTCAAGTCTCGCATCTTAGGCCATCCTCTTGGATCTACTGAGAAATTCCGTATTCTGATCAATGTCCGGAAGCCGTGTTTTCACGGGCCTCAAGATGGCTCCCTCCTATCCCCGAACTGACGAAACGTCTTCGCGAGCCCCCATGCCTGTCCGCTCATCAGAATCGCGGTACTTCGCCACCAAAGAAGGCGTAAAACTCCACAGCCTGCACTGGTCGGGCGCAATCGATGCCTCTCCGACCGAAGTGGACGACAACGCTGTCGACTTACCTCCAACAATTCTGCTTCACGGCGGCGGAGCGAACGCACATTGGTGGGACCATCTTGCGCCCACGCTCGCGAAAGAGGGACCGGTCTTTGCTCTCGACTTCCGCGGACATGGCGACTCTGACTTCCCAAGCGATCGAGAGGTCGGCGCCTTCAATGTCGACCTCGAAGAGATGCTCAATTGGCTCGGGCGCAAGGACGTTCATCTGATCGGGCATTCCTTGGGCGCTGCAGTTGCCTTCGATCACGCTAGCCGCCACCCCCAGACGCGAAGTATTTCGCTCATCGATCTAGCGCGTGGGAGCACCAAAGGCAGCGGGCGGCGGGCTCGACTCGCTCTGGCACTACGCCGAACCTACCTATCCCGAGCCGAGGCGATAGAGCGCTTCCGCTTCCTCCCCGAGTCGAGCCAGCACAACGAAGAGCTAAGGCGTCGAATCGCTCAGATGTCAGTTCGCGAAGAGCCTGACGGACGCTTTGGATACAAATTCGACGGTGCTTGGTTCGGGCTGCCTTCCCGCCCCCGCCCAGATCCCGGGGAAGTCAGCTGCCCGACCCTGCTCATCAGAGGATGCGAAAGTCATCTGCTCTCCGCCTCCGCCGGGCGCAAATTGGTCGAGGCCCTACCGCAGGGCCAATTCATTGAAATCCCAGAAGCCGGCCATCACGTGCTGATCGATCAGCCCGATGAACTTCTCCGTCAAATCGCTCGCTTCCGAGATTCGATCCGGCACGCCTAATACGGCTTCGCGCGCGCCAGAGCTGGGCGGGAAGCCCATCGGAATACCTCAAGATCTCATTTTTTCTTTCGGCGACTAGCGGATTAGGGTAGGCCTCATGATCGACGAATCGATCTCTCAAGTCACGAACCGCGACGTCCCTCAGGGCGAACCCCCGATATGCACCTCGCAGAGGTCTTCGCGCATATGGATACACATGGGCACAGTGCGTTTCTAATCTGCGAAGATTTCATACCCCTAGGCGTGGTCACCGAACGCGACGCTATCTAGGTTGTCCCGGAATCGTTCTCGCGCAAAGGCTATGACGACGCGCTCGCAGCCGTGGCCTCAACGAGCCCCGTCCACAGACTCGCCGAACTCTCGACGATGGGCGAAGTGAAGAATTTCTCATTCCTATGCCGGAGACCGCTAACGGGGACACATCCGTCGTCGTCGAGCGAAACCGGGTCGACGCTGAAGCTGCAGCAGTCCCACACCCAACTAGGCGGCTGGCGACGTCCTCACCATCTCTCTCGGTCATATTTCGATCGTCCGTCCCAATAGCGTGCAGTATGAAAGCTGGCGGGATCTTGTTAAAGACGCAGACCGTTCGCTCTAGCGAGTTAATTAGGAGGACCTAAACGCCGTCGCGGGTCCGAGCGACGGACTCTAGGGTACGGTTTAACCCTACATCGCGACACGCAGATACCCATCTCGTCGGTTTCGCTTGCGCGTAGTGAGTGCAGCACGCATGTTCCCCATCGAGGAGCGGCGTCCACTTTGATCACCGTTGCACTCTCAGCCAATATCGGTGCCCCGCATGAACGCGTATGGCGCGCCCTGGTCGACCCGGCCGAACGCCCCGCTTGGGATGAACGCATCCTTGGCGAAGTCACTCTTTCCCGCCCAACACGCAAGCTGGGGAATCGAACCGGAACACCCGCGACTCAGCGAAAATCAATCCGCAAGACCCATTGGCGCTTCAAGCTAGGCAGTGTGCCGCTCGTTTTAAGCGACGAGATCGTATCGGCGGATCGGCACGATCGACTCATGAGTCGCATCTCGATCGGATCGATTCACTTCGAACAGACATTGACCTTGCATACGGAAGACGATGAAACCGGGCCGCATACGCGTGTCGGTCTAAAAATCGTCGCGCACAACTCAATCCCTGTGATCGGCGAAGTCGTATCTCGCCTCGAAGTACAGAAACTCGTCATCGGATACGTCGACACAACACTCAGGCAGCTTCAAAAATACTGCGAAGCAGACGCCTAGCATATCGCGTGTAATTCATATTCCCGGACGAAAAACACAAACGCGGCGACCGAATCAATCAGCCGCCGCATTCTTTTTCTAGGCTGGGCCGCCCCCCGAATCACTCTTCGGCGGGCAGCTCGGGAGCGATACCCGTTAGAGGATTTCCTCAGCAAGAACTCGCAGCGCCTTCACGTCGCCTGTGCCGGCGAGAAGCGAGCCCACGTGCTTCT
>Ga0115569_10000760_pt1 | contig 25169 bp, 23 predicted proteins | sample COGITO_mtgs_1205_2_FD_87295 | JGI IMG/M metagenome (GOLD analysis project Ga0115569, IMG submission 87295) | Pelagic marine microbial communities from North Sea - COGITO_mtgs_120503 | ecosystem: Environmental > Aquatic > Marine > Epipelagic | place: Germany:Helgoland, sampling site Kabeltonne... | reverse complement strand
TCAATTTTAGCTGCAAAATCGTCTAGATTTTCGGGCTCATTTTCAAACTCTATAAACCATTCGTGATAAGGTAAACCATTTTTTGGGTTTACTTGTGGGGCTACTGTAAACTCACTAATATTTATTGGTGTTCCTAGAATAGAATCGTTTAACGCCTTTTCTACCTCCTTACCAATAACGTGTTCGCCAAAGGCGGATATAAAATGTTTAATTCTTCCAGTAACTTTAATTCGATAAGGTTTTGTTGATGTAAATTCTACAGTATCACCAATATTATATCCCCAAAGTCCAGCTGTTGTGTTTAAAATGATGACATAATTTATACCAATTTTCACATCTCTTAAAGAAATCCTTGTTGGATTTTCATCAAAAAACTCAGTCGCAGGAATAAACTCATAGAAAATCCCTGAATCTAATTGCAATAGCATGCCTTTTTCTGTTTGTGAGTCTTGATATGCAATAAAGCCCTCTGATGCAGGATACAATTCTATATAATCGATCTTTTTACCAATTAAACTTTCGAACTTATTTTTATAAGGTTCAAAATTTACACCTCCATAAATAAAGAAGTTAAAATTCGGGAACAGTTCTGAAACTGATTTCCCAGTTTTCTCAATTAATTTTTCAAAATACATTTGCACCCAAGAAGGAATTCCGCTTATTACAGACATATCTTCATTTACGGTTTCTTCTACAATTGCATTTACCTTAGTATCCCAATCTTCTATGCAATTGGTTTTCCAGGATGGCAAACGATTTTTGAGTAAGTAATTAGGAACATAATGCGCTGCAATACCACTTAATCTACCCAATTTTACTCCGTTTTTATCTTGTAAAACAGGACTTCCTTGTAAGAAAATCATTTTTCCGTTTACAAAACTTGCATCATTTTTTTCAACGATATAAAACAGCATTGCATTTTTTGCTGCCTTGATATGCGTGGGCATAGAGTCTTTGGTAATTGGTATGTATTTTGCGCCAGAAGTTGTTCCAGATGTTTTTGCAAAATAGAGCGGCTTTCCTGTCCAAAGAACATCAGATTCTCCTGCCACTACTCTATCTACATACTTTCTTAAACCTTCATAATCGGTAACTTTTACTTGTTTTTTAAAGTCTTCATAATTAGATATTTTATCAAAATTATGATCTTTTCCAAAGGCAGTTTTACGACCTTTAGAGAGTAGTTTTTTAAAAACTTTTTCTTGTGTTTTATGAGGGTTATTAGCCCATTTGTAAACTTTTTTAGTGGCTATTTTAGCAAATGGAATAGCAAAAGTAGATTTGAGACTCATTATTTAAAATCTATAAAATTTGTTGGATTTACGGCATAACCGCCGTTCCAAAGTTCAAAATGTAAATGAGGTCCTGTAGTTAATTCTCCTGTAGAACCTAAAGTGGCAATTACTTCACCAGACTTTACAAAATCGCCTTGTTCTCTCAATAAATTACCATTGTGTTTGTAGGTAGAAATATATTCTTTGGCGTGTTTTATAATGATAACATACCCGGTTTCAATCGTCCAACCAGAAAAAACAACAGTGCCATCTGCAGCTGCCTTTATGGGCGCACCAATCTCAGCGGTAATGTCTACTGCAAAGTGTTTAGAGGTAGCGTCAAAATTTTGAGAAATAATTCCGTTTAAAGGAGCGAAAAAGACAATTTTCACATTACTTCTAGCATTTTTTTGTAAAGAAAAACGAGTTTCACTTTCTATTTTTTCTCTAAATAAAGAATCTTCTTTTGTCGCATATAATTCACTTTTTTCAATTAATCGACGCTTTGCTTTCGTTAAAACAGAATCGATACTTTCCGCTTCTATTTCACCTGTTAAAACAGGTTTTAGTGCTCTTGTATAATTTTCTAAAAAGGCTAACCTTGTTTTAAGAGAGTCTACTTCTAATGTGGCTTTAACCGCATTAGATTTTAATTTTGAGGAAGAGTATCCCGGAATGTATTCTTTTATAGGTGTAAATGCGATTAAAACAATTGTACCTGCAATTATTAAAATAGAAAGAACACCACTTAAAACAAATACATTTAATCTTGATAGTTTTAATGAAAAGCGTTCTTCAAAAGTGTCTTCATTTAAAACAACTAACCTGTATTTAGCGGTTAGTTTTTTTTTGAATTTCCCTTTCTTTTTATCTTTAGTGCTCACAAAAATTTGTTTTATCGATAACAAATATACAATGAAACCTTCGCAAGGCTTATTAAGTTTGTTAACGTAATAATAATAAAATTATTTTTTATAAAAATTCATTTCATCTATGTATTCCCATACTTCTTGGGTTAAAAGTGGCGCTACGTTTTTTTTGTCTTTAATTGCGTTTCTAATCATAGTAGAAGAAATTTGTACAATAGGTGCAGCTATTTTATGAATTTTAGGATGTTTATCAAACTGTGTTTCTGTTTTTCCTTCAGAAATTCTTGGGTAAACATAAATGTGATGATGTTCTAAAATAGTTTCATAATTTTTCCATTTATGTAAACTTTTTAAATTGTCTTCTCCCATAATCAAACAAAACTCTTTGTTTGGGTATGCCTCAGTAATTTGTGCTAATGTATAAACCGTGTAATTGGGTTGCGGTAATTTAAACTCAATGTTAGAAGGCTTTATTTTAGGGTAGTTTTCTGTTGCTCTGTAAACCAATTCAAATCGATGATTATTATCGAGTAAAGAGTTTTTCTTTTTAAATGGATTATGAGGTGTTACGACCATCCAAACTTCATCTAAGTCTGAGTGTTCAACCATATGATTGGCAATAATTAAATGGCCAATATGAATAGGGTTAAAGGTGCCAAAATATAAACCGATTTTCATCTTATACCTTATCTAATTCTAAAAAATCACTGATTAAGTTTTCTGCTTCTTTTAAAGCATCTTCTAAAATATAGTTTTTAATAATTTTATCAAATTGTGGTGCAGTTGCTAATTCTACAGAGGCTTTTGCGATGCGCATATTTATTTTATCTTCACTTTCTGTAGAGCGCTTTTTTAATCGAATCTTTAGCTCATCTACACTTGGTGGTTTTACAAAAACAGCTAAAGTTTCTTCCGGAAATTTATGCTTAATTCGCAATCCACCAACAACATCAATATCAAAAATAACATGTTTTTTTAATGCCCAAATTCTTTCAATTTCACTTTTTAAAGTTCCGTAAAAGTTATCTCTATAAACCTCTTCCCATTCTAAAAATTTATCAGATTTAATTTTATCTTTAAATTCTCTTAAATTGATAAAGTAATAATCTTCTCCTTCTTTTTCTTCTCCTCTAGGTTCTCTAGAAGTTGCAGAAATAGAAAACTCTAAATTAAACCTTTCTTGTTGTAATAAGTGGCGTACAATGGTTGTTTTACCTGAGCCGGAAGGAGCAGAAAAGACAAATAATTTTCCTTTAAAATCTGACATGAATTCTCTAATTTTTGTCATTCTGAATTTTTTTCAGAATCTTGTTTACTAATATTGAGAGGCTGAAAAGAAGTTCAGCTTGCTTTCTTTTTGTTAAAGAACGTTTAAAATTTGTTCTTTAATTTGTTCTAACTCGTTTTTCATTTGAATTACTGCTTTTTGCATAGGTGCAAAATTGGCTTTAGAACCCGTTGTATTTATTTCTCGGCCCATTTCTTGAACAATAAATCCTAATTTTTTACCATTAGAGTTTTCTGAGCTTAATGTTTGTAAAAAATAATCGAGATGATTTGCTAAACGAACTTTTTCTTCGTTAATATCTAATTTTTCTAAGTAATAAATAAGTTCTTGTTCAAAACGATTTTCATCAGTAGCTACTTTTAAATCATCAATAGCCTTTTGTAAGCGTGTTTTTACGTTTTCTACTCTATCACCGTCTAAAGCTTTTACTTCTTCTAAATAGGTTTTAATATTTGCAATTCGTTCTTTAAAATCTATTTCTAAAGAAGTAGCTTCATCGATTCGATACTGTACAATATCTTTAATAGCAATGTCAATATTTTCGTTGATAAGATTCCACTCGTTTTCATCAAGTTCCTCTCGTTCTGTTTTTAATGCATCAGGCATTCTTACAGCCATTTTTAGCAATTCAACATCATTAGAAGATTCTGTTTGAACGACACTTCTAAGTTGTTGCATATATTCTTTTACAACTCCGTGATTAATAGTTGTAGAAGTTTCATCAGCAGTCATTTCTACAAAAATTGAAAAATCTACTTTACCACGAACTAAAGCACTTGCTAATTTTTTACGCACGGCTAACTCTTTCTCCTTATAGTAAGAAGGAATTCTAACGTTTAAATCGAGGTTTTTACTGTTTAAGGATTTAATTTCTATAGTAACTTTTTTTGTAGGTAATTGTAATACAGATTTACCATAACCAGTCATAGATTGAATCATAAAATCAACGTTTTAAATGAAGGACAAATATAGTTTTTATTTAACAGAACTATCTATTTGTTTGGTTACTAAATATACACCCGAAAAGATGAGTAATGTTGCTACTATCTTTACAAAGTGTAAAGAGTCACTACCAACAATTAGTGCGTAAATTGTTGCAATTACAGGTTGCAAATAAATAAAAACACTTACAGTTGTTGGTTTTAATTTAGATAAACCATACAAATTGAAAAGATAGGTAACGCAAGAAGTAAAGATAACCACAAAACCAATACTCCAATAAATAGTTGTTGGTATTTCTTGCCATGTAACTTCTCTTAATTCATTATAACCAAAAGGAATCGTAAAAAATAATCCGAATAAATACAACCACTTTACAAGGGTAATTGGATGGTATTTTTCAATCAAACTTTTAGAGATTACCAAATACAACCCATATGAAGCTGCGTTTATAAAAACTAAAAAATTACCCCAGTTACTATTAGTTGCTCCAATGTCTTGTGCGTTGCCATATGTGATTAATATAATGGCTCCTATTAAACCTATAAGAATGCCTAAAACTTTTTGTTTACCAATAGCTTTTTTAATTAAAATACTAGAAAAAATTAATACCATAATTGGTGAAGTTACCATCATAACAGAGGCGCTTATTGGTGTTGTTAAGCTTAATCCTTTAAAAAAGGTAAGCATGTTTAAACCAACACCAAAAAAGGAAGCGATTAGTATTTTTTTGTAATCAGATTTGTCTATTTTCTGATGTTTGATAAATAAACTAAGCATCCAAAAAATAGCAGTTGATCCTATGATTCGTATTAATATAAAACCAAAAGGTTTTACATAAACAGGCATTACTTCTTTAGCAATTGTATAAGTAATACCGTAAATTACGGTGGCTATAGAAACAGCAATTAGTGCTAATGTTCTTTGCTTCATAAAAAAATTATAAAATAAAGTGCAAATTTGATGATAAATTTTAAATCTATTGCACAAAAGAAGAGCTTCAAGTAAATATTGTTCTGTTTTAAACTTGGTTGTTTTAAAATTTGCTTATTTCATTGAGGTTTGTTCTAAAGAAAGGGGTTGTTTAAAGCGAATTTCGTTTTTCTTAATTTAGTTACTGTCTTCATACAAACGTTAAACAATTTCTTTACATTTGTGGATATAATTTAAAAAAATGATCATTCATCACTTACAAGAAAAAAACTCAATTCTTAATAAATTCATTTCTGAAATTAGAGATGTAAACGTTCAAAAAGATTCACTTAGATTTAGACGAAATATTGAAAGAATAGGGGAAGTTCTTGGTTACGAGTTGAGTAAAGAGTTATCATATTTTAATGTTTCTGTGAATACTCCTCTGGGTAATAAGGAAGAAAAACTACCAAATAAAGATGTTGTTTTGTGCTCAATATTAAGAGCTGGTTTGCCATTGCACCAAGGCTTATTAAATTATTTTGATGATGCAGAAAGTGCTTTTATTTCGGCGTACAGACATCACCCAAATAATGATGCAACGTTCGAAATTATTGTAGAGTATTTTGCATCACCATCCATAGAAAATAAAACACTACTATTGGCAGATCCGATGCTGGCAACCGGACAATCGTTGGTTTCTGTTTATGAGGCAATAAAAAAACAAGGAGTTGCAAAAGAGATTCATATTGTAGCTGTTATTGGTTCTATGGAAGGTATTGAATTTATAAAAGATAAATTTCCTGAAAACACACATTTATGGATCGCCGCAATAGATGCTACACTAGATAATAAAGGATACATTGTTCCTGGTTTGGGAGATGCTGGCGATTTGGCTTTTGGCGCTAAATTGTAGCAAGAAAAAAAGTTACAATAGTTCCAATTAGTAGCAATCCAAATAGAATATTTTTTAACACCTTTTTTTGAATAACTTCAAACCCATTTGCAATAATTATGGACGATGGTGCTAATAAAAAGATGATTTCAGAACCATTCTCTTCGTTAATTGTTAAAGCAAAAATAGTTGTAAGAATTAAGTTGATTATTAAAAGTATCCAATTTTTCTTAAAAGAATTGTTTACAGATAATACTTTTGGAGATTTTAAAAATATAGAAAAAGTAGTTAGAAAAAAGAGTACTCCGAAAACCCAAATAGTATAATCCTTAGCGTAAATGGAGGTGTTATTTATGACATCAAAATAAAATAGTTGTGTAAACTCTTTACTTGTATTAGTCCAGAATAAGTAAGCAAAATAACTAATTAAAGGTGAGGCAAAACCTATCACAGGGGTTATTAGCGTATGAATTGTTATTTTTTGATGCAATAATATCGCTGTAAATATTAAAATAGAAAACAGCAATGAAAAAGGTTCTAGAATAAATAGAATTCCTAACCAAAGTCCACTATCGAATAATTTTTGAATTACTTTTTTGGGAGAACTTAAACTGTATATTTTTCTCAAGAAAAAAAGGTATATTAAAAGTAGGGTTAGCAATTTAAAATCAAATAACTTAGAAATAAAAACGATTAGAGCAAGGGTAAAAAGGAAAAAAGAGTAAGAGTTGCCAGAAGTAAGTTTATTTTTTGAAACTAAAAAGCGATAAAAAAAGAAAATAAAAAGAAAAAGGAAAAAATAGGAAACACCCGCAAAGACATCGTAAGGTGTTAATTCTTCTCCAGAAATATTTAAAGTGGCAGCAATAAAAAAGAAACAAAAGAATAGCCCTAAATAGATGATGAAATTGATTGGTTTAGATTTCTCTAAAAAATTGGCTAGCATTGTTTCTTTTGTTATTTTTGCAGTGTAAAGATAATTAAGTTATGATAGCAAGCAATATTTTTAGATGGATTGGTAGTTTATTTACGGATTTATTATTCATACCATTTAATTGGTTTAGAAAGGGAGATTTCGATTGGTGGTCTGCCAATACTGTAAATTGGTTTTTCTTAGTAGTACTTTTAGTTTTATTTGCTTACTGGATGAATCAGAGTGTTCAGTTTAAGAAAAACGGAACAGAAGATAAAGCTTAATTTTATATTTTGGGAAGTAAAAATAAATTGAAACGTTTCAAAGAAAATGAAACGTTTAAAAATGTCATTCAACCGACAAGAGAAGAAGTTGTAACGAGTTTTTCTCATCAAGGTAAGTGGCATTCTTTTTTTGGCAACAACAATCCTATTGTTTTAGAGTTAGGTTGTGGTAAAGGAGAATATACAATTGCTTTAGCTCAAAAAAATCCTGGTAAAAACTATATTGGAATCGATATAAAGGGCGCACGTTTTTGGCGTGGAGCTAAAACTGCAATTGAAGAAAATTTACCAAATGTTGCTTTTGTAAGAACACAAATTGAGTTGGTTGATTTTATTTTTGCAGAAAATGAAGTTTCAGAGATCTGGATTACTTTTCCAGATCCCCAAATAAAGTTTCAGCGTACAAAACATAGAATGACAAATTCTAGTTTCATGAAAAAATACCATCATATTTTAAATGAAGAGGGTATTATGAATCTGAAAACAGATTCTGAATTCATGCATGGTTACACATTAGGTTTGTTGCATGGCGCAGGGCATGAAGTGTTATACGCAAATCATACTGTTTATAAAAATGAGGGTGCTCCAAAAGAAGTTACAGAAACACAAACTTTTTATGAAAAACAATATTTAGAAGTTGATAAACCAATTACGTATATAAAATTCAGATTGAAGCATTAACGTTTTTGATCAAATAAAATGATTAAAAAAAATCCCATCAAATTTTGACGGGATTTTTTTTGTTAGTTGAAAAAAGGAAGGAGATAGTAAAAATATTTCTTTGAGGTCGGTATAAACGTTGGTTTAGAATTTCTTTTCGTAATTTGAATATTTCCTATCTTCACTTCGTGAAAGAATCCGATAATTTTTTTGAAAAAGTTTACAAAGTAGTTCGCTTAATTCCTCACGGAAGAGTTACAAGCTATGGCGCAATAGCAACGTTTTTAGGTGCAGCAAGATCTGCAAGAATGGTCGGTTGGGCAATGAATAAATCTCATAACTTAGAAGATGTTCCGGCACATAGGGTTGTCAATAGAAAAGGCTTGCTTACCGGTAAACATCATTTCGATGGCACTAATTTAATGCAACAATTGCTCGAAAATGAAGGGATTATTGTTGTTGATTCTCAAATACAAGATCTCGAAAAAGTATTTTGGAATCCTATGGATGAGTTACCTAATTTGAAGTGATTAATTATTCCGTTAATCTTACTGTGAGTTTTAACTCTTACCTTTTGAATCATTATGTTTTAGTCTTAATGTATTCTCTTATAGAAAGATATTAATAATTCTTTTTTTCCTTGATTTATATGAAAACACGAATACTTTTCAATTATTAACTTTTTTTTAGTTGTAGTAATTCCTTGTTTACTTCCTTAAAAGTTTTTTTAAAAGTATCTTTGTCATTCAGAATGAATGATAATTAAAGTCTCTACAATGAGTTTTAAAAAACAAGATATATACAAAGCATTAGAAACGATTACAGCTCCAGGAGAGGGTAAGAGTTTAATTGAAAATAAGAACATTACAAATGTTGTTACTTTTGGCAACGAAGTGATGGTAGATGTTACAATTAGCAACCCTACTTTGCAGGCAAAAAAGAAAATTGAATCAGAGATTATTAATGCAATTAAAACGAATGTTGATGAAAATATTGATGTAAAAATCAATTTAAAAGTAGAAAAACCTGCAGTAAAAGAAAATCCGAATCAAATAAGAGGAAAAGAAATTCCTAATATTAAAAACATTATTGCCATTGCATCAGGAAAAGGAGGCGTGGGGAAATCTACAATTACCTCAAATACAGCAATTACTTTAGCTAAGATGGGGTTTAATGTAGGGGTTTTAGATGCAGATGTTTACGGGCCATCGCAACATATTATGTTTGATGTAGAAAAAGCAAAACCACTTTCTGTTCAAGTCGAAGGTCGTTCTAAAATGCAGCCTGTAGAAAATTACGGAGTTAAATTATTGTCTTTAGGTTTTTTTACAAATCCAGATCAAGCAGTAATTTGGCGTGGACCAATGGCATCAAAAGCCTTAAATCAATTAATATTTGATGCAGATTGGGGAGAATTAGATTTTTTATTGATTGATTTACCTCCAGGAACAGGAGATGTTCACTTATCTATCGTGCAGGCATTACCAATTAACGGCGCCGTTGTAGTAAGTACACCACAAAATATAGCATTAGCAGATGCTAAAAAAGGTGTCGCTATGTTTCAACAAGAAAACATTAACGTTCCTGTATTAGGAATCATAGAAAATATGGCCTATTTTACGCCAGAGGAATTGCCAGACAATAAATATTATATCTTTGGAAAAGATGGAGCAAAAAATTTGGCAGCTGATATAAAAACTAAATTTTTAGGTGAAATTCCATTAGTACAAAGTATTCGTGAATCTGGAGATGTTGGACACCCTGTGGCTTTGCAAGAAGGAACCGTTTTGGAAAAATCATTTAATGATATTACTAAAGAGATGGTTTCAGAATTATTAAAAAGAAATGCGAACTTGCCACCAACAGAAATTGTTAGAATTACAACAATGAGTGGTTGTAGTACAGTTAAAAAATAAGATTATGACAGCAGAAGAAACATTAAATAGTGTAGAAAAAGCGTTAGATGAAATTCGTCCGTTTTTAATGAGTGATGGTGGTAATATTAAGCTTTTATCTATAGAAGATAATATTGTTAATGTTCAATTAGAAGGCGCTTGTACAGGTTGCTCTGTAAATCAAATGACATTGAAAAATGGAGTAGAAGCAACTATTAAAAAATATGCCCCTCAAATACTAGAGGTCGTAAATATTTCGTAAGCACAGAAAAATATATTTTTGGATGTTTTCTAAAAGAGTTAAAATTTACGCAACTATTACTCTTATTTTTAAAACAAGTAAAAAAGATGCTCTGCGTTTAGCGTGTTATTTAAAATATATAAAAGACCTCATAAGAATATAATCTTATGAGGTCTTAAAAAATAAAAAAATGATTACAACAGATATATTAATTATTGGTGCAGGTCCTACAGGATTGTTTACTGTTTTTGAAGCAGGTTTATTAAAACTGCGTTGTCATTTAATAGATGCATTGCCGCAAGCTGGTGGGCAATGTTCAGAAATTTATCCTAAAAAACCTATTTATGACATTCCTGCATATCCAGAAATTTTAGCAGGAGATTTAACACATAAACTAATGGAACAAATTAAACAATTTGAACCAGGTTTTACGCTAGGAGAGCGTGCAGAAACAATAGACAAGCAAGAAGATGGAACTTTTATTGTAACAACAAACAAAGGAACAGAACATCATGCAAAAGTAGTTGCAATTGCTGGTGGTTTAGGTTCTTTTGAACCAAGAAAACCTCCGATTCCTAATATTGCAGATTTTGAAGATAAAGGAGTAGAATACATTATTCGAGATCCAGAATTTTATAGAGATAAAAAAGTAGTTATTTCTGGTGGTGGAGATTCTGCTTTAGATTGGTCTATATTTTTAACAGATGTAGCATCATCTGTAACTTTAATTCACAGAAGAAATGAATTTAGAGGCGCTCTAGATTCTGTAGATAAAGTACAAGAATTAAAAGATGCAGGTAAAATTACAATGATTACTCCTGCAGAAGTAAAGGGAATTGTTGGCACAGATAAAGTAGTAGGTGTTTCTGTTGTTCAGAAAGGAGAAGAACCATGTACTGTTGAAACAGACCATTTTATTCCGCTGTTTGGTTTATCACCAAAACTAGGTCCTATTGCAAATTGGGGATTAGAAATTGAGAAAAACGCTATTAAAGTAGACAACTCGTTAGACTATCAAACGAATATTCCGGGTATTTATGCAATTGGAGATGTAAATACATATCCAGGAAAATTAAAGTTAATTTTATGTGGTTTTCATGAAGCAACATTAATGTGTCAAAGTGCTTACAAACGTATTTTTCCGGATAAAAAGTACGTAATGAAGTATACAACAGTTGGCGGTGTTCAAGGTTTTGATGGAACAAAAAAAGAAGCTCCAAAAGCAGTAATAAAAAAGATTGATTAAATACCTTGGTTTACAAATGGTGTTTTTAAATCCGCAAAGTTTTGAATAACCTCATCATTTTTTTAGTTTTATTTAATCGTTATAAGTATATATGAAATTTCAGTATTTTTCTGGCTCCATGTTCATCAACTAAATAATTACGAATCTAGTATGAAGTTAACTATTAAATGTTCTCAATCGGTTTAACAAATTGTTTTGAAACTTTTATAAATATAATTGTTATTTAGAATAAATAATAACTAGCTTTGCATAATGGAAATTTTAAGTGACGTAACGTTCAATATTCAACTTAGAAAGAATACTTTTTGTAACTATCAACTAAAGGTAGATCAAAAAATAATGACACTTAGTTTTCCACAAATACTTCAATTAAGACATAAAATTAATAATTTAACATCTGAAGAAAATCTAGAACACATTATTCAAAATGAAAATTATGTTCTATTGTTTATTGCAGATAAAAAGTATTTATTATTTTTAGAAATCCCGAAATTATTAGATTTGAAAGAAGAGTTATCATACTGCTTTCAAAGCTTTTAAATAAGAACTATTTTTATTTAGATTCTCTTTAAATTTTATAGCGGTTTAAAAGCAGTCATAAAAATCGGTATATTTGTCTTAAAACCGAATAATATGAAGACAGCCATAAGAAAACAAATGACCATTAGTACAGAGGTAATGGATTTGTTGAACGATCAGATATCTTTAGAAATGCATGCGTCTGCTTCTTACTTAGCAATGGCATCTTGGTGTGACCAGCGCGAATTATTGAATAGCAAGGCTTTTTTTTACAAACAGTCTGAAGAAGAAAGAGGACACGCAATGAAAATTTTCGAATTTGTGAATGATGCGGGTGGTGCAGCTATTTCTCCTGCAATACCTGTTGTGAATAATGATTTTGAGGGATTAAGAGAAATTTATGAAGCTTCTCTAGATCAGGAAATTGAAGTAACACAATCAATTTATAAATGCTTTAAAAAAGCAAGAAGTGTAGATGATTTTGCATCTGAAGTATTTTTACAATGGTTCGTTTCAGAACAAGTTGAAGAAGAAGATACTGTTAGAGGAATTTTAGACACGTTTGATTTAATGGGAGACATGCCATTAAAAATGATTGATGAGCGTTTACCTAAGGAATAACAGCCTTATCTCGTAAAATATCAAATCTAAAGCTTAATTGCTTTAGATTTTTTTTTGAACTTTAAATAAAATTTACCTCAAAATATAGAGTCAATCTGTAATTATTTGTTGTGATAGCTCTATTTGATTGTTTTCACAAATAGCTAATCTGTAAAAATAACCTTTGCTCTGCAATTCATTAGACTCTTTAAACTCCAACAATATGCTAAGTTTCAAATGAATATTCTGTATATTTGTTTGTATTGCAACTAAAACAGTCAAAAAATGAGCTGGTTAGATCTTCTTATATTATTAAAATTCTTAATAAAAAGGAATCCTGAATAAGGTATTCATGTCATAATTAGTTATAACATGTAACAACTTTTGTGTTGTTACCAGTATTCACGAATCTATTTATACACAAGAAAACATGCCTTTTTATCATAAATTAGGAAATATTCCACCTAAAAGACACACACAGTTCAGAAAAGCAGATGGTAGTTTGTATTACGAGCAATTGTTCGGTACAATTGGTTTCGATGGAATGTCCACCAATTCCTATCACGAGTATAGACCTACTATGGTCAAAGAAATTAGAAAGCAATATTCTGTAAAACCAAAAATTGCGAAGGCAAATAATATTCAATCTTACAGATTTAGAGGATTTCAAGTTCCTCCAGAAAACGACTATTTAGAAAGTAGAAAAATCGTTTTAACAAATTCTGATTGTAATATTATTCTTTCAGCGCCACAAAAATCTACTTCAGATTATTTCTATAAAAATACGGACGCAGATGAGGTAATTTTCATTCATAAAGGTACTGGAAAATTAAGAACACATCTCGGAAATTTAGATTTTAAATACGGTGATTATTTAGTAATTCCACGTGGAATTATTTATAAACTAGATTTTGATGATGAAAACAACAGACTTTTTATTGTTGAATCCTATTCGCCGGTTTACACACCAAAAAGATACAGAAACTATTTTGGTCAATTATTAGAGCATTCACCATTTTGCGAACGCGATTTGCGACGACCAGAAGAATTAGAAACACATAACGAGCTCGGAGATTTTTTAATTAAAGTAAAAAAGCAAGGTGAAATTATAGAAATGATTTATGCTTCACATCCTTTTGATGTGGTTGGTTACGACGGTTATAATTTTCCATATGCATTTTCAATTCACGATTTCGAGCCCATCACTGGGAGAATTCATCAGCCACCACCGGTGCATCAAACTTTTGAAACAAATGCATTTGTAATTTGCAGTTTCGTGCCTCGTTTATACGATTATCATCCAAACTCAATTCCTGCACCTTATAATCACAGCAATATAGATTCAGACGAAGTTTTGTATTATGTAGATGGCGATTTTATGAGTAGAAACGATATTGATCAAGGTCATATTTCTTTGCATCCCGCAGGAATCCCTCATGGTCCGCATCCAGGAACAACAGAAAAAAGTATTGGAAAAACAAAAACGGAGGAGTTAGCAGTTATGGTAGATACTTTTAAACCGTTGCAGGTTACAGAAGAAGCCATGAAAATTGCAGATGAAAAATATTATAAATCGTGGTTAGAGTAATGTTCGCCTTACTCTTTCTAAAATAAAAAAAAACAGAACATAACGGGATTTTCTATTCTGTTATGAGTATAAAAAAATAAAAAGAATGTCACTTAAATTCAGGCGAAACTAGTTTGTAAACAAATAGCATTCATAAAATACTAAAATCATCTCAAGATGTCAAAAGAAATAAAATCAGTAAACTACGGTTTAGAAAAAATATTTGAAGGAGCTCAAGATTTCCTTCCATTGTTAGGTACAGATTATTTAGAGTTTTACGTTGGTAATGCAAAACAAGCAGCACACTTTTACAAAACAGCATTTGGTTTTCAATCCTATGCTTATAAAGGACTAGAAACCGGTTCTAAAGATGTTGTGAGTTATGTGCTTACTCAAGATAAAATCAAATTAGTTTTAACAACACCATTAAACAGTAAATCACCAATAAACGATCATATTGTAAAACATGGCGATGGTGTAAAAGTAGTCGCTCTGTGGGTAGAAGATGCAAGAAAAGCCTATAAAGAAACAACATCAAGAGGTGCAAAATCTTATATGGAACCTACTGTTGAAACCGATGAACATGGAGAAGTTATAAGAGCAGGAATTTATACCTATGGAGAAACAGTGCATCTATTTGTAGAACGTAAAAACTATAACGGAGCATTTTTACCAGGTTTTAAAAAGTGGGAGTCAGATTACAATCCACCAATTGCAGGTTTAAAATATATAGATCACATGGTGGGCAATGTTGGGTGGAATCAAATGGATATTTGGGTAAAATGGTATGAAGATGTGATGGGTTTTGAGAATTTTCTATCTTTTGATGACAAACAAATTCATACAGAATATTCGGCTTTAATGAGTAAGGTGATGTCTAATGGAAACGGACGAATAAAGTTTCCGATAAATGAGCCAGCAGAAGGGAAAAAACGATCTCAAATAGAAGAATATTTAGATTTTTATGAAGGCGCAGGAGTACAGCACATTGCGGTGGCAACTGATGATATTATTGCTACAGTAACTCAATTACGTTATAGTGGTGTAGAATTTTTATCAACACCTCCAGAAGAATATTATAAAGCGGTTCCGGGAAGATTAGAGGAATATAGTCATGAATTAAGAGAAGATATCGAAAACTTAAAAGCGTTAGGTATTATGATTGATGCTGACGAAGAGGGATATTTATTGCAGATTTTCACAAAGCCAGTAGAAGACAGGCCGACGCTGTTTTTTGAAATTATTCAAAGAATGGGAGCAAAAGGTTTTGGAGCAGGAAACTTTAAGGCATTGTTTGAATCTATAGAACGAGAGCAAGCTAAAAGAGGAACTTTGTAGTTTTGATGGCATTGGAACGTAAATAGCTATTTCATAATCAAATTGTGATATTTACAAGAATCAAGGAGCAAGATTTTAACTATCTTGCCGCTTGATTCTTTTACACATCAAAAAAGTAATGGAAAGAGACGAAATTTTAAAAGCAATAGAAGAAAAGTACGATAAATTAGGAGTTCCTGTGGATTCTATGTTAGAGGGTTTACTATGGAGTACACCTATTACCTATTGGGATTATATACAAACAGATACTTTACTTAGTTTACAATCATCTAGAACAACACAGCCAGATGAAATGGTTTTTATTATGTACCATCAGGTAAATGAGTTGCTGTTTAAAATGATTTTGTGGGAAATAGATCAAATTGCAAAGGTATCTGAAATCACTGCAGATAAGTTTTTGATGCATTTGGGAAGAATTAGTAGATATTTCGATATGCTCTGTAATTCTTTTGATGTGATGGCAGACGGAATGGAGCCTGATCAATATCTAAAATTTAGAAATACACTAACTCCTGCAAGTGGTTTTCAATCTGCTCAATATCGTAAAATTGAATTTGCATCAACAGAATTGATTAATCTAATTGATGCTCGTCATAGGGAAGCGATAGATACAAATTCATCATTTAACCATGCATACGAGCATTTGTATTGGCAAGCAGCAGGGAAAAATCACGCAACAGGCAAGAAATCTACTTTATTAAAGCTTTTTGAGAAGAAATATAAAGCAGGTTTTATTGATTCTATGCAGGAATATAATGAGATTAACTTGTCTAAAAAATTCAAACAATTACCCAAAGATGTGCAGTTAAACCAAGAGTTAATCGAAGCAATGCGAAATTATGATTATATCGTTAATGTGAAATGGGTAATGGCTCATTACAACGCCGCTGATAAATATTTAGGAGGAAAAGACAAAGATTTAGAAGCAACAGGCGGCAGTAGTTGGCGTAAATACATGCATCCAAAATTTCAGCGAAGAATTTTTTTCCCATATTTATGGAGTGAAGAAGAATTAAAGAACTGGGGTACTTTTTAAATTAGCATATTTCATAAAATTTTGTGGGTGTTACATCCTGAATTATTCTTTTAATTTAATTTATTTAGTGAAATAGAACTTGTAAAGTTTTCCTAAAAAGATGCTACATGATCATGAAGAGGTTGTTTTTTTCTTTTTTGGAACAGTAATTGTCATTACTTTTTTATAAGTTTGGTTTCTATGAAAAAGTATATCCTATTATTTTTTACGTTTTTTTTCTGTGCAGCTCTAAGTAGTCAAGAAAAATCAAAAGCTTTTAAAAGTGGTGAACGGCTGCGTTATAAAATGAGCTATAGTGGTTTTTTAAGAGCCGGAACAGCCATTTTAGAAGTTGATGAAAAAGAGTTAAATGGTAAAAAAGTGTTTCACACAAAGGGATCAGGTTGGACATCTGGAATGATAAAATGGTTCTTTGAGGTAGACGATAAATATGAATCTTACTTTGATAAAGACACCATTAAACCTTACCTTTTTAAGAGAAAAATTAATGAAGGCGGTTATAAAAAACATAGAATAACTTCATTTAATCATGTTTCTAATAGAGCTTACACACAAGACTTTACTTTGCAAAAAGACACATCAGTAGCATTTTTGAATGTACAAGACATGCTTTCTTCTTTTTATTATTTAAGAGGTAGAGATGTTAAAAGTATGAAAAAAGGAGAAGAAATTGCGATTGATATGTTTATGGATTCTCAAGTATACCCTTTTAAATTGAGGTTTTTAGGGAGGGAACTTCTAAAAACTAAATTTGGAAAAATAAATACCATGATTTTTAGACCTTTGGTTCAATCAGGTAGAATATTTAAAGCACAAGAAAGTGTTACTTTATGGATTACGGATGATGCAAACAAAATACCAATTAAAATGAAAGCAGATTTAGCTGTTGGTTCTCTTAGAGCTGATTTAGAGCAATACAAAGGTTTGGCAAATCCTTTTATTAAAAAGTAATAAATTTTTAGCGAAACCGATTTAGGAACTTCATTAAGATTAGAGACTTAAAAAACTTTTTTATTTGTATTTTTGAAAACCACATTCAATAGTACATATTTTTTGAAAAAAATAATCTTCTTTATTGTTTTAATAACTGCATTCTTGTCTTGTAAAAAACAGTCAGAAAAATCAATTTCATCTATTAAAAAAGTAAAGTTAAAACCCGTATACCAATTTGGGTATAAGTTAGACGACTTTCTAGTTATACGAGACACAATTAAAAACGGGGAGAGTTTTGGGGCTATTTTAGATAGACATCACGTCTTTTATCCTAAAATAAATAAGATCGCTGTGTCGATTAAAGAAATATTTGATGTGAGGAGGGTTAGAGCAGGAAAACCTTACACGATTCTAGCAAGTAAAGACTCTACAGAAAAAGCACAAGTTTTTATTTATAACCATAATAAAATTAATGCTACAATTATCGATTTTAAAGATTCTTTAATCACCGCTAAACGTTATGAAAAGCCAGTAAAAAAGATTCTTAAAACAGTTGGAGGTTCTATTAACTCTAGTTTTTCTGTAACTATGGATAGCTTAGGTGTTAATGCAGGTGTAACGAATGAGGTTGCGGATATTTATGCATGGACTTTAGACTTTTTTAAACTTCAGAAAGGAGATTCTTTCAAACTTACATTCGAAGAAAGATTTATAGAAGATACTATTTATGCAGGTTATGGAGAGATAAAATCAGCTGTTTTTAAACACAAAGGAAGAGACTTATTTGCCTTTAGGTTTATAGCAGATTCTATTCAAGGAATTCCAGAATATTACGATGATCAAGGAAATATGCTTCGCAGTCAGTTCTTAAAATCACCAATAAAATTTAGGTACAGAATTTCGTCGAGGTATAACTTAAGAAGAAGAATCGCTTATTACGGCAACAGAATTAAACCACACAGAGGTACAGATTTTGCTGCAAACGTTGGAACCGAAATTTTAGCCACAGCAAGTGGTGTTGTGGTAGAATCAACAAGACGAGGAGGTAATGGTAAATATGTTAAAATAAAGCATAACGCAACTTATTCTACACAGTATTTACATATGAAAAACCGTAAGGTTAAAAAAGGACAATACGTAAAACAAGGAGATGTAATCGGTTGGGTAGGAATGACGGGTAATACAGGAGGACCTCATGTATGCTATCGTTTTTGGAAAAACGGAAGAGAAGTAGATCCTTTTAAGCAAAAGTTGCCAGCAGCAAAACCTTTAAAGAAAGAGATAAAACCAAGATATTTGGAGTTTATTAAACCAATTAAATATCAATTAGAAAATACAGTGCTTCCGGTTAAACAGCCAGAGGTTATAAATAATCTAGCTAAAAAATAAATATTGATGGCATTAAAAAATATCAACCCAACTGCAACCAACGCTTGGAAAGAATTAACAAATCATTTTAATGATATTCAAAATATCAATATAAAAGATTTAGCAAAAGATGTAAATAGAAAAGAAGATTTTTCATTAAATTTTGATGATTTGTCAGTAGACTTTTCTAAGAATAGAATTACAAAAGAAACCATTCAATTATTAGTAGATTTAGCAAAAGAAGTAGATTTAAAAGACGCTATTGAAAAGCAGTATTCTGGTGAAATTATAAATGTTACAGAAGGTAGAGAAGTTTTACACACAGCTTTAAGAAGTTCGTCTGAAGAGCCAATTTTGGTTGAAGGGAAAAATATTAAACCTCAAATTCAAGCTGCATTAAGAAAAATTAAAAGTTTTTCTAACAAAGTCATCTCTGGGAAGTGGAAAGGGTATACGGGTAAATCTATTACTGATATTGTAAATATAGGTATCGGAGGTTCAGATTTAGGGCCAGATATGGTTGTAGAATCTTTAAAACATTATAAAAATCAATTAAATACTCATTTTGTTTCTAATGTTGATGGTGATCACGTATCAGAAATTATAAAAACGTTAAACCCCGAAACTACGTTGTTTGTAATTGTATCAAAAACCTTTACAACACAAGAAACTATTACCAATTCTGAAACGATCAAAAACTGGTTTTTAAAATCAGCGACTATTTTTGATATTCCTAAACATTTTGTCGCGGTTTCAACAAACTTAGAAGCGGTGGATAACTTTGGCATCGATAAGAAAAACGTTTTTCCAATGTGGAACTGGGTAGGAGGCCGTTTTTCTCTTTGGTCTGCAGTGGGTTTGTCTATCAGTTTATCTGTTGGCTATGATAATTACAAAGCATTATTAGAAGGAGCAGAAGAGATGGATCTTCACTATAAAAACGAAGAATTTGATAAAAATATTCCTGTAATTTTAGCATTGATAAGTATTTGGTATAATAACTTTTACGGCGCAGAAACAGAAGCTGTTTTACCTTATTCTCAGTATTTAAAGAAACTTCCAGATTATTTGCAACAAGCTATTATGGAAAGCAATGGTAAAGGTGTAGATAGAAATGGTGATAAAATAGATTATCAAACAGGAACAATTGTTTGGGGAAGTACAGGTACAAATATGCAACATGCTTTTATGCAATTAGTACACCAAGGAACCAAATTGATTCCTGCGGATTTTATTGGTTATAAAGAATCACTGCACGGTTTAACAGATCATCACAACAAATTAATGGCAAACTATTATGGTCAAATGGATGCATTAGCTTTTGGTAAAACAAAAGAAGAAGTTCATTTAGAGTTAAAGTTTTCTGGTAATGAAGATAAAATTGAATCCCTTTTACCTTTTAAAGTTTTTGAAGGAAATCGGCCAAGTAATGCAATTCTTTTTGATAAATTAACACCTCGCTCTTTAGGTAAGTTAATTGCACTTTATGAACATAAAATCTATACCCAAGGAATATTGTGGAATATTTATAGCTATGATCAGTTTGGTGTGGAATTAGGAAAAGAACTAGCAAAAAAAATATTGAATAAATAGTTTTTTAGTAGACTACAAATGCATAATTCAAATATTTAATGCGTCTTTGTTTATTTGTTAATAATTCGATTGTTATTTAATTTATTGATTATTAGGATTTAGATGTCTTTTTTCTTAGATTTGAGTTCTTAATGTTTTGTTAATTCTTAACATTGGGTTAACTTTAGGAAGCTGTAAAATGGGGATTTTTGCAGAATATTTAATAACATAAAATTATACAATGAGAAATTTTAAAAACTTATTATTTGTAGTGGTGTTTTTTATATCTGCTACTGTTTTAGGACAAACTAAGATTACTGGTATTGTTGTCGATGAGACAAATCAATCTTTACCAGGAGCTAGTGTTGTTGTAAAAGGTACAACAAACGGTACATCAACTGATTTTGATGGAAAGTTTACACTCCAAGCAGAGTCTGCTTCTGGAACAGTTGTCGTATCTTTTATTGGTTACAAATCTAAAGAAGTTAGTTTTTCTTCTTCGAAAGCCAATATAGGAACGGTTCAGTTAGAAGAAGATTCAGTTTTAGATGAAATTGTAATTACTGCTACTTCATTTGCTATTGATAGAAAAACTCCTGTTGCGGTTTCTACTGTAAAAGCAGCGGATATTGAAGCAAAATTAGGTACCCAAGAATTTCCTGAGATTTTAAAATCTACTCCAGGTGTATACGCTACTAAAGCAGGTGGTGGTTATGGAGACTCAAGAATTAACTTACGTGGATTTAGTTCTGCAAACGTTGCGGTTATGATTAATGGAGTTCCTGTTAATGATATGGAAAACGGAGCTGTGTATTGGTCTAACTGGGCAGGTTTATCTGATGTTACATCTGCAATGCAAGTGCAAAGAGGTTTAGGAGCATCTAAAGTTGCAGTACCTTCTATAGGAGGAACAATCAACATAATTTCTAAATCTTCAGATGCAGAGCAAGGAGGTAATGTAAAAATGTCTACCGGAAATAACGGATATCAAAAATATGGTATGACGTTGTCTACTGGTTTAATGGATAATGGTCTTGCAGTTACTGCTTCTGCTGCTAAAATTTCTGGAGATGGTTATGTTGATGGACTTCAGTTTAGCGGAGTAAATTATTTCTTAAATGTTTCTAAAATTATAAACGATAATCATAAATTATCTTTCAACGTAATTGGTGCAAAACAAACGCACGGACAACGTTTTAATAGAACCACAATTGCAGGTAATAGAGCTACAGAGCAAGGTGGTCAGAGGTTTAACTTGGATTGGGGTTACAGAAATGGACAAGTTGAAAATTCTTCTTTTAACTTTTATCACAAACCTCAGGTGTCTCTTAACCACGATTGGGTAATTTCAGACAGAACATACTTAACAACAGTTGCTTATGTTTCTTATGGTTCTGGAGGAGGTAGAAGATTGGACAATTCTGCCGATGGAGAACTTAACATAGGAAAAGCTGAGTATAGATTAGGAGGTGCAGATCAACCAATTGATTTTGATAGAATTATCCAAGAAAACAAAGATAGAGGTGCATTAGGTTCTTCAAATGTGTTTTTAGCGTCTAATAATGATCACGAATGGTACGGAGTTTTATCTACACTTAAAACTGATTTATCAGACAATTTGAAACTAACTGCAGGTTTAGATGGTAGATACTACAAAGGTATTCATTATTACGAGGTGACAGATTTATTAGGAGGTGAGTTTTTCCAAAACCCAAATAGAAATGATAATAATTTTAACGAAGCCTTAAAAGTTGGTGATCGTTTAAATAGAGACTATGAAGGTAGAGTTTTAAGATACGGTCTTTTTACTCAGTTAGAATATTCTAAAGAAGAATTATCTGTTTTCTTATCTACAAATATTTCTAATACAAGATATGGTAGATCTAGCTTCTTAGACGATTCTACTAATATAAATGGTAGAGTTTCAGATAACGTTAATTTTGTAGGTTTTGGTACAAAAGGAGGAGCAAATTATAATTTAGATGATACTAACAATGTTTTTGCTAACGTGGGGTATTTTTCTAGAGCACCGTTCTTAACTGGAGGAGTTTTTGTAAATAAAGAATCTATCGATTTTAACGAGGACGCTGCAAATGAAAAGATTTTTAGTGCTGAAATTGGATATGGATACCGAAGCGAGAAATTTAATGCAAATGTAAATGTTTATAGAACCTCTTGGTTAGATAAATCTATTTCTCCTAGTGTAAGAGATCGTGATAACCCAGGAGAATTCTTAAATACTAATATTACTGGATTAGACGCTTTACATCAAGGAATAGAGCTTGATTTCGTCTACAAATTATCTGATAAATTAAGAGTAAACGGAATGGTTTCTTTGGGAGATTGGAAATGGAAAAGTGATGTAGTAGCTGATGTTTTTAATGATGACGGAACTTTAAATACTACAATAGAAGTTTTAGCAACAGATTTAAAAGTTAATGATGCTGCTCAAACTACTTGGGCCTTAGGAACTAACTATAAGGTTTTAGATAAAACTTCAATATCTTTGGACTATAATTACGCGGGCGATATTTATGCTCGAGTTGATTTTAGTCAAGGAACAACAGACAGACAAAACACATGGAAGTTACCTTCATATCATTTATTTGATTTAGGAGTTAATCATGGATTTAGTATTGGAGATTTTGATGCTACCTTAAGAGGGAATATGAATAATATATTTAATGTTGAATACGTTTCTGATGCTTTTGATGCCTCAAGTCACTCAGCTGCAGATGCTGATGTATTCTATGGAGCTGGAAGAACATTTAGTTTAGGGTTAACGGTTAACTTTTAAAAAAATACACACACACAATCATGAAAAAAATACTTTTATTATTAACAATTTTTTCAATGGTATTCACTTCTTGTGATCCATTAGAAGATATTTACAGTGATTTAGATACACTAAAAACTGATGGCATTTTCGGAAATGTAATTCGAACTTTATCTGATGACGATTATGATGATTTAGATCTCAGTCCCAAGAATTTTAGTTCAATAGACGATGCAAAAACAATGTTACCTGGTTTTTTATCAGACGAATATCCAGTTTTAGGTGTTATTTGGAACGCAGACGGCTCTATTAAGAAAGCTTCTTCTGCAACAATCACTTACAAATTAAACAGTCCAATTAAATTTGATAGTTACACAGTAACTGATGACGATTATACTGATCTAGGTTTAACAGGTTTAAATAACCTTGGTGATTTTAATGATTTGTTTACAAGTAAATTTCCGAATGAAGAAAAAGGAACTGTTGTAGATTTAACATACAAAACTGAGCCTACAATTATAGACTACACATTAACTGATGAAGATTTTGATTTAGTAGGTAACGGTCGTTTTGATAACTTTGATATTAGATCTGGAAGAGCTGAAGAAAGCGAAGAAGTTAGAAGAGTTAAGATTCAAACAATCTTATTAAACAACTTTCCAGCTGCAGAAGATGGAACTAAATATAATGTAACATATGCAGTTTGGGAGGGATTTAACTCAACTAGAGAAATGGTTGTTAAGCAACAACAGAATGAACCAGATCCTTCTTTAACCACAGATTATACTTTAACAGATGATGATTTTACTTCTGTAGGTAATGGTCAATATAAAAACTTTGATATAAGAGAAGGTAAAGATGAAGAAACGATAGAAGCAAGAAGAGCGAAGATAGAGACTATATTATTAAATAATTTTCCAGCTGCAGTTTCTGGTGACTTATATAATGTTACCTATGCAATTTACGACGGTTCTGCTGGTACGAGAGTTATGCTAGTTCAATTTGATGGAACTGGTTATACTATTTTCAGTACCACTTCATATGAATTTTATACTTTTGAGTTAGAGGAAGCTACAACTAGATTTACACTGACAGATGAGTGGGCTGCGCCAATTACATTCACAAGTGAAGAGTATACTTTAATGGGACAACGTTATCCAAACTTTAGTGATACTGACGAAGCAGAATATAATATTGGAATCTACCTAAAAACATTATATCAATTTGCAGCTCCAGAAGATTTTGTCGCTGTAGAATATAATTACTTTAGTGGAGGGGTAAGCCAAAGAAATGTGAATTTTGTTTTTGATGGTTCTGTATGGAATGCAATACCTACAGTAATTGATTCAGAGTTACAGTTTGCACATAATGGTACAACCTGGGTTCCAGACAATACAATTAGTTACACATTAACAAACGCAGATTTTACTCTTGTTGGTAATGGTAACTATAACAATTTTGATGTTAGAGCAGGAAAAGATGAAGAAACGGTAGAAGTTCGTTTATCTAAAATAAGTACAATCTTATTAAACAATTTTCCTCAATATGGAGAAGGTCAAAAGTTTTCAGTCTCTTATGCTGTTTGGAAACCCGGAGATGATGTTTTCGTAATGAATGTTATTCATGACGGTACAAAATATGTATTACAATAATTAAATTGTTTTCCTTTTAAAAACCACCTCAATTGAGGTGGTTTTTTTATGTATAAAATGATTAACTTTGCAAAGTCATAAAATTACAAAATAATGAAAACCATTCATTCATATTGGGCATACATAGTATTAGCAATTCTAATTTTTACAGTTGTAAATGCTATTATTGGTCTAAAACAAAAAAAAGAATTTACAGACAAAGATTTACGTCTAGGTCTTTTCACTTTAATTGTTTCTCATATTCAATTACTAATTGGTTTTGCATGGTATTTTATGTCTCCTTGGTATAAAGCATTACAAGATGATGCAGCATCCGTTATGGCAAATAAAGAACTAAGATTACTTGCTGTAGAGCATCCTATTACTATGATTCTTGCAATTGTATTGATTAC
>Ga0115569_10000747_pt1 | contig 25406 bp, 20 predicted proteins | sample COGITO_mtgs_1205_2_FD_87295 | JGI IMG/M metagenome (GOLD analysis project Ga0115569, IMG submission 87295) | Pelagic marine microbial communities from North Sea - COGITO_mtgs_120503 | ecosystem: Environmental > Aquatic > Marine > Epipelagic | place: Germany:Helgoland, sampling site Kabeltonne... | reverse complement strand
ACTGTACCACCCTTTGCAATATCAGCATAAGTTTTTACTTCAGCAAGACCTTGTCTTGCTTGTGCATGCAATATTGCTGTCGTGAGTGTTGTTTTACCGTGATCAACATGACCAATGGTACCTACGTTAACATGAGGTTTTGTACGCTGGAACTGTTCTTTTGCCATTTGTTTTGACTAATTTTGAATTTATGTGGAGCCCACGAGCGGATTTGAACCGCCGACCTCGTCCTTACCAAGGACGCGCTCTACCGACTGAGCTACATGGGCGGGGGGCATGGAGTTATTGAAAAGTGAATAAAGTAATATCATCAATCCTTTTGTCAAATAAAAACATTAACATATTTATTTTATATCTCTTAAACTTTGTTTTGGTTAATATAATAATCTTGATTTATAAATTTAAATTTAGTAGCTTATTAAAGTATTGCGGGCGTAGCTCAGCTGGTAGAGCACCACCTTGCCAAGGTGGATGTCGAGGGTTCGAATCCCTTCGCCCGCTCCAATTTATTCAAGCAAACATGCTTTCCAACTCAGATTTAACCTCGGGTTTGCAAGCGACAATCGACGAGTAATTTTTATCTGGCGAAAGATCTATAATTTCAATCCCGGAACCCTTTAGAATTGGAACCAAAGGTAAAATATCAAATGGTTTTAAATCAATGTCGATCATAACATCAGCTTTTCCAATACAGAGAAGATAGTAGCCAAAACAATCGCCCCATGTCCTAAAGGTTGAATTTAATGTTTCTAATTTTCGAAATTGGTGTTTTAAACTAGAACGCTCCAACCTGTTAAAGTCGGTCGTTAATATTAAAGAATTACTCCATCCTTCAAATTTAGTAGTTTTGAAAGCAACATCATTTAAAAAGGCATTTTGATTATCACCAGTTAACAATCTATTTTCTATCATCGGCAACCTCAAGGACCCGTATTTTGGGATTTTATTCTCCAATAGACCAATTAATGTACCAAAAAAGGGAACATTTTTTACAAAATTGAATGTTCCGTCTATCGGATCAATAATCCAGCAATATTTGTGATTAAGATTAATATCTTCTAATTCTTCCCCAACACAACCGTGTTCCGGAAAAGTTATTGCAATCTTTTCCCTTATTACATTTTCAACACTAGTATCTGAAGTTGTCAGCAATGAACCATCATTTTTTTTTGAAACATAAAGACTATCTGAGTTAAATGAATCTTGAATTAATTTTGATGTTATGCTTGTAGTTGTATTAACAAAATCAGCAAATTCATTAAAAGTTGGTTTCATAATTTATTAAGTGAGAATCCTTACACTAGACTTTGAAGGATCCACGAACAATGGAATTCGTGAGATCGGAGCTATATTAAGCAGTGGCACAAAAATTATTGATTTCTTTGATATCAATATTAAAAATGAAATCGAATGCAAAAATAAATTACAATATTTACTCTCAAATGATATTGATCTCATAATAAGTCACAATATTCAGACCGAAAAAAATTTATTAAAAAAATATCTGCCGTTCCCTACAAAAATAAATCGATTTGGAAAGTTTGAATGGGGACCTTGGTTAGATACTAAAATTGTATATAATTCTTTATATCCAAAATTAAAGAATTATGAACTAAAGAATTTAAAGGAGCTTTTCATAAAAAATGAATCAGTGTTAATAACTGAAAAATATTGTAATGCACAAAAAACAAAACAACACCATGCTTTGTTTGATGCAATATGTGCATTTCTTTTGTTCAAAAGAATTTATAATTTAATAGATATTAAAAACTTTATTCATTAGCAGGTTCGTCTAAAGTTTTTTCAGTTTCTTGATCCGTCTCAATCCCGGAAATATTAGATTCTAACTCTGTATTTTCATTACTATCACTTTCGTTTAGCTCTACCACTTCAGAGACAGCAATGAGTTTATCTTTCTCATTCAAATTAACTAATTTAACACCTTTAGAACCTCGATTGGTTTCTCTAATGTTATTAACCGGACACCTCATTGCCTGCCCATTTGCTGTTATCATAAGTATTTCACTTTCAGGATCGACACTTAGCGCACCGACTATGCATTTGGTATTCATGGCGGTAACACCCTGACCACCTCGTTTTCTTGGAGTTACTTCATCATCAATATTTTCTGTATCACTTTTACCGCCATTAGGTAAAAATGCACTAAACCTGGTGCGAATACCAAGCCCATTTTTACCAGCAATTAGAAGAAGTTTGTTATCATCAACAACCAAAAATGTATCTACTTTATCTGTTTCCTTTAATCTTATTCCGCGCACACCACGAGTAGCTCGTCCTTGATCCCTAAGTTGGTCGCAACTGAATCGTAGACCTTTGCCATTTTTTGTTAGAATCAAAATGTGGTCATCTTGATTGGTTTTTATTGCTTTTAACAAATTGTCATCTTCGTCAACATTAATACCGATCAAACCTCCTTTTCGATGATTTTTGTATGCATTAATTTTTGTTTTTTTAACTACTCCTTTTTCGGTGCATAATACTAAAGACTGTTCAGACTCAAATGAATCTACAGAAATTAAAGCTGCCACCTTTTCTGTTTTTTGCATCTCTAAAAGATTTATAATATTTCTTCCTTTAGATGTACGACTTCCTTCTGGAATTTCATATGCTTTTTCTACATATACACGGCCGTTTTTCATAAAAAACATAAGCGTATCATGAGCATTGCAAGTTTGCAAAATGGTAACAGGATCTTCTTCTTTTTGACCGCTTCCAATAACACCTTTTCCCCCTCGGTTTTGAGATCTATATTCCTCGACACCAGTTCTCTTTATAAAGCCACTTTTAGTAATTGTAATTACACAACCATCATTAGGAATTAAATCTTCCATGCGCACATCACCTTCATATTCTGTAATTGCACATTTTCTTTCGTCAGCGTATTGACTACGAAGAGCAAGTATTTCTTCTTTTATAACAGACAAAAGAACATGCTCATTATTAATAATTTCCCTAAATCCATTGATTAAGGTCATCAGTTCTTGGTATTCAGCTTCAATTTTTTCACGTTCCATACCTGTTAGTTGGTACAATCGTAAATCCAGAATGGCATTTACCTGACGCTCTGATAGTGTAAATTTAGACACTAAATTTTCTTTTGCTTCGTTACGATTTGCAGATGCACGAATAATTCGAACGAACTCATCCAAGTTATCTTGAGCTATTTTATATCCTTCTAATATGTGGGCTCGATCTTCTGCTTTTTTCAGCCTAAACTTTGTCCTTCTAAGTGTAACTTCTCTTCGATGTTCGACATAGCATACCAAAGCTTCCTTTATATTCATTTGTCTTGGTTTTCGCTTATCCAACGCCAACAAAATGACTCCAAAACTACTCTCAAGGGCTGTTAATTTAAAAAGCTTGTTGATTGTAACTCTTTCAATTTCACCTAATTTAAGTTCAACTACAATACGTGTTGTTTCAGTTGATTCGTCCCTTAAATCACTAACACCATCTAAAATTTTCTCTTTAACTAATTCAGCGATTCGGGTAACCAATGTGGCCCGGTTCGCATTGTAAGGAATCTCAGTAATAATTAACTGTTGTTTTCCATTTGGTAAATCTTCGGTGAGAATGGTGCCCCTCATCCGGACAATTCCTCTACCAGTATGCATGTATGATTTTATACCGCTTCTACCGGCAATAATTCCACCAGTAGGAAAATCAGGGCCAGGAATAACTTGCATAATGTCATCTATGGAGCAATTCGGGTCATCAATTATCAGACAAAACGCATCAATTAGCTCGCCTAAATTATGCGGTGGGATATTAGTAGCCATTCCAACTGCAATTCCAGAAGAACCATTCATTAACAATGAAGGTAATGATGATGGTAAAACAGTCGGTTCAGTTGAGCTTTCTTTATAATTTGGTGCGAAATCAACGGTATCCTCATCGATATCTTTCAATAATTCCTCGGCGATTTTTGTTAACTTACATTCCGTATATCGATAAGCAGCGGCAGAATCACCGTCTACAGAGCCAAAATTTCCTTGGCCATCAACCAATGGATAACGCATGACCCAAGGTTGGGCCATTCTCACCAATGTATCATAAACTGAACTGTCTCCATGGGGGTGATAGTTTTTTAGAACCTCACCAACAACACCAGCGCATTTATCATAGGCACGATTATGAAGAAGCCCTTCACGTAGCATTGCATACAATACTCGACGATGAACTGGCTTGAATCCGTCACGAACATCTGGCAACGCCCTACTTACGATTACGGACATTGAATAATCGATGTAAGCAGATTGCATAATCTCGGTTATGTTACCCGAATATAATAAATTTTTATTATCACTCATAATTTAAATCTTAGGCGTCTAAAAATGTAACATTAAGTGCATTATCTTCGATAAACGCACGACGAGGGGGGACTTCCTCTCCCATTAACATTGTAAATATATTATCCGCAGCAATTGCATCTGCTATTTCAACTTTTATTAAACTTCTTTTTTCGTGGTCCATTGTGGTTTCATAAAGTTGCTTAGGGTTCATCTCACCTAAGCCTTTGTATCTTTGAATTTGTAGCCCTTTTCTTCCTTCTTTTCTAATGGTCTCCAAAAAGTTTGATACTGAAGTTATATCAACTGACTCCTCTTTTTCTTCGGAACCTTTATTTAAAATAATTTCATAGTTACTTTCCTTATTTGAATTATTAAAGAATGTATGATCTAACCCTAAATTTTTACACTCTTTTATTATTCGCTCTATTTCGTTGGTTTCATAAATTTCATGTAATGATATCCTTTGGCTAACTTTTTGACCTTCGATTTCAATTTCCCTGCTGACTGTCTCAATACTTTCTTCAGTTATTTCAACAGATCTTAAAAAGCCAGTTTTAGCATCAATATCTTTAAAGAATCTTATTTCTTCTTCATTTCCAGTTCTGATTCTAGCAAGAAATCTTGGTAGTCTTTCGGTTTCTTCATCCAATTGAGCGAGAATTCTTGTTAATGTGCAACCATATCTTTGTACACCAGTGCCAAGTGTTTCTAATTTTAAAAAATACTCAATTAGTTTTTGTATTATATCTTCAGTAAATAAAAAGTGGTCGCTTTTTCTTATAAAATTAACATCTTCGCATCCAAGTGAGAGTAATATTTTACTCATTTCTGAGTCATCTTGAATATATTGCTCAGTTTTCCTTCGCTTGATTTTATAAAGTGGAGGGCGAGCAACATAAACAAACCCACTTTCAATTAAGCCCTTCATCTGCCTGAATAAAAAGGTTAGTAATAAAGTTCGAATATGGGCACCATCTACATCCGCATCAGTCATAATAATTATTTTATGATACCGAGCCTTTGTTGCATCAAATGCTCCGTCCCCTTCATGGTCTCCTATGCCGGTTCCAAGGGCAGTAATTAAGCTTCTGATTTCATTATTGTTCAACACTTTGTCCAATCTAGCTTTTTCGACATTTAATAATTTTCCTCTTAGGGGTAAAATCGCTTGTGTTAATCTGTCTCTCCCCTGCTTTGCGGAACCTCCTGCAGAATCACCCTCTACAATGTAAAGTTCACTTTTAGCTGGATCTTTTTCAGAACAATCAGCCAGTTTTCCGGGCAAACCCCCGCCAGACAATGCACCTTTTCGAACTGTTTCCCTCGCCTTTCGTGCAGCTTCTCTCGCTCTTGCGGCGTTGATAACTTTTTGGATTAGAGATTTTGCAATTTCTGGATTAAGTTCAAAATAGTGCTTCATTTTCTCACCTACTATTTTTTGAACTATACCATCAACTTCTCGATTAGATAACTTCGTCTTGGTTTGACCCTCAAAACGGGGTTCTGGTACCTTCACCGAAATTACTGCTGTCAACCCTTCGCGTGCATCCTCTCCGGTTAGCGATAATTCTTTTTCCTTAAGTAAATCATTTTGTCTAGCATAATTGTTTATTACTCGCGTAAGTGCCGTCCTGAAACCGGAAAGGTGGGTTCCACCTTCGATGTTATGAATCGAGTTAGCATAAGCGTAAAGTTGATCTGCAAATGAATCATTATAAATAAGTGCTACCTTTAGCTTAATGGGGATGTCTCCAGATTCTGCAGGCGATTCACCCTCAAAAGCGACTGGTTTGTCAATAAGGCAATTTTTATTTTGGTTTAAATACATAACATATTCGCTGATTCCATCTTCGAAAATAAAATTCTCCTCTCTTTCGGTTTTATCCTCTTTAAGTGAAATTTTTACTCCTGGGTTAAGAAATGCTAATTCCCTCAACCGCTTGGCTAATAAGTCGAATTTAAATTCTCTCGTTTCATCAAAAATCTGGCTGTCAGGCATGAATGTAATTTTGGTACCTGTAGATTGACATGAGCCCACTACATTCATTTGTTTTGTCGTCTTACCACGCGAGAATTCCATTTGGTGAATTTTCTCGTCACGTCTTACTTCCGCAATAAACCACTCTGATACGGCATTGACGCATTTAGCCCCAACTCCATGTAACCCCCCTGAGACCTGGTATGCCCCTTTCCCAAATTTACCACCGGCATGTAAATTTGTTAAAACAAGTTCTAGTGCTGGTATATTATGCTTTGGGTGAATATCCACTGGGATACCCCTTCCATTATCCTGAATGGAACACGAACCATCTACATGAAGCTGGACTTTAATTTCAGAACAATGACCCGCCAAAGATTCATCTATTGAATTATCTACGATTTCAAAAACACAATGGTGGAGTCCTCTTTCATTGGTATCTCCTATATACATGTCGGGTCTTTTCCTAACACCTTCAAGGCCTTCGAGTTTTTGTATCTGTGAAGAATCGTATTTTTCTTCTTTTTTATTAGTTTTTTCTTCTGACATTTCTAAAGTTAGATAGTTCGTTATTGAATAATTGAAATTTATTTTTCCACTCTGTTGAAGTTATCAAAAAAACTTACTAGTGAAGGTTATTTTGACATCAAAAATCATTAGTATTTTATACTCTTTTGCAGGCATTTCAGTCAAGGTGAGAATGAGTAAATCAATTGAATCTTTTTGCGAAATTCTATTATAGTTATGCTCATTCTATATTGTAATTAAAATTATTAGCATAAAAGTCTTTAAATCAATGCTTTATAGAAACTATTTCAAAACCTTAAATCTAGTTAGATTGGTACTATTTCAGTGATTGCGTAACAGATAATTTAAGAGCTTACAAGCTACTCTAAAGGCTTGATCGGCATTTAGATTCAAAAGTTTGGATTATCGCCAATTTTTAGATTATTATGGAATCAAATTCCATAAAACTGAAATGATTGTTACTGTTCCCACAAAATATATAAGATTGAAATAAATACCTATTTTAAAAAAGTCCTTAAAGTGGTATCCACCAACTGTATAAACAAAGGTATTTGTCTGATACCCAATGGGAGTTACAAAGCTAGCTGAAGCAGCAATACAGGTTGTTAAGATATAAGCTCTAGCATCATAAGCGGACATTTCCATTATATTAGCAACCTCCAATGCAATTGGAGCCATTATTACAATGGTTGCATTATTTGATAAAACTTCAGTTAAAAATGCTGTGCATAAATATAGTACTATCAAAAGAGCTAAAGGGTGCCATTCAGGCTCAAAGAATCCGAATCCAACATTCCTTACTAATGATGCTATTTCAGAGGATGCTCCGGTCTGCTGCATTGTTACACCTAGAGCAAGCATACCATAAATGAGTATCAATATATTCCATTCTATAGCTTGATATGCATCTCGGGCTCGCAAACAGCCGGTCAATAATAGAATTGAAACACCAAGTATAGATGCAATTGAAATAGGCAAAATGCTAAATGATGCTAAACCAATTACTCCTATTAATACGCCAATCGCGATTGGTGCCTTTTTTTTCATATTTTGCAAAGGCACAGGAGCTTGATCCAGCAGTACCACTTCTTCTGATTTCCTCAAGCGCTCAATTGCATCTTCTGTTCCTAGGATTAAAAGTGTATCACCTGGTTGGAACTTTACTTTTTCAAATTCCTTACCCAAATTTCTTCCACGTCTATGAATTGCAAGTATAGTTAAATTGAACCTCGTTCTAAAATTCACATCTGACAAACTTTTGGAAATAAGGGTTGATGATGGCCCAATCAAACTTTCCACCATAACCCCAGTTTTTGATGAGATTTGCTCCAACCCAAATGACGAACCATCTAGTAAATTTATTCCTTCAAATTCATTTGTTTCTATTATTCCTTGGCGCTTGCAAGAAAGCACAAGGCGATCGTTGGCCTGAAAATTTAAATTTTGGTTATTTATAGAAATTGTTACGCCATTTCTAACCACTTCCAAAAGTCTCACCCCGGACAGTTTTGATATTCCAGATGATTTAATTTTTTCCCCTATCAAAGATGAACCGGATTGAACAACGGCTTCAGTTAAAAACTCTTTCTGATCAATATCTGAAATAATACTTGCTAAAGCCTCTCTCTCTGGCAGAAGTCTTTTTCCGAAAAGTACTAAAAAGCCAAGGGCAATTACCAACAAAGGAAATGCTATTTTTGCCAATTCAAACATAGCCAAAGGTTCCATACTTGGGTAAACCGATGAATTACTTATGACTCCACTTGCCAATATATTTGTACTCGTGCCTACTAAGGTGCAGCACCCACCAAATATTGATGCATATGAAACTGGTATTAGCATTTTGGATGCATGAATTCCCATCTTCCTAGAAAGACTTATAACTACGGGCAACAGAACCACTACCACTGGTGTATTGTTTATAAAAGCAGAAATAAAAGCTACGATTAATAATAAAATTAACATAAACTTACCGTAGCCAAACTTACATAATTTACCTAGGGAGTTTGAAATCGATTCTATTATTCGACACTTATTCAATGAAGCACTGATTACAAACATGGCTGCAATTGTTATGGGTGCTTCATTTGAAAAAACACCCAATACAACTTGAACGCTCGGCCAATTAGGACTTATATTCAATGCACCAAAAACCAATATTATGCCAAGTAATGTTAACGCAGTTACATCAACAGTTACTTTTTCCAATATAAAAGAAATTAATGTACACAATAAAAGTGCAAAGGCTAATATTGTTTCCCAGTCCATCATTTTATTGATTGGATTGATTTATTATAAACGATCATTGTTGTAGAGAACAGATTAAGTTACATATTATTTGATAAATTCCATTCTTTCACCTTCAACCCTTTGTATCAATGAATTTCAACTTCACGCACCGCCCAAGGCGTCTTCGAAATAATCCAATACTACGTTCTTTGATAAGCGAAAACTCTCTTAGGCATTCCGATTTTGTGCTTCCTGTTTTTATCTCCGAACATGCCGTTGAACCTGAGCCTATCCCCTCGATGCCTGAAATTTTTCGTTGGCCTTTAAACCTTCTTGTTCCTCAAATCAAAAAATGGCGTGATCTTGGTATAAGTTCATTTGCAATTTTTCCTCAAATTGACGATTCAAAAAAAGATTTAACTGGTTCAGAATTTTTAAATCCTTCCTCGCTTACATTCAAGGCAGCACTCGAAATTAAATCTGTGATAAGTGATGTTGCTCTTATTTCTGATATTGCTCTTGATCCCTATACCATACACGGGCACGACGGCATTTTAGATTCAATGGGAAATATTGACAATGATCCAACTGTAGAAAAATTAGCCAAAGGAGCAGTTTTAGCAGCAAAGTCTGGTTATGACCTTGTTGCTCCTTCTGATATGATGGACGGTAGAATTAAAATTATTCGAAATGAATTAGAAAATAACAACTTTCCAAACATTGGCATTATATCCTATTCTGCAAAATACTCATCGTCCTATTACGGACCTTTCAGAGAGGCCATTGGCTCCAGGGGAGATACCTGCTTGGATAAATCCACGTACCAACTTAGTACAGCCAACTTTCGTGAAGCAAAAAGAGAACTACAGTTGGACTTTCAAGAAGGGGCTGATATTTTGATGGTAAAACCGGCCGAGCCCTGTATGGACATTATTCACTACGCAAGAAATAATTTTGATGTTCCTATAGCTGCTTACCAAGTTTCTGGTGAATACTCGAGAATTTGGGCCGCACATCTACAGGGATGGCTAGATTTGGAATCTTGTGCGATGGAATCTATTCTTTCTATTAAGAGAGCGGGGGCTGATATTATCTTTACTTACTTTACAGAAAAGCTAATTCAGCGGATTTAAGGGGCCTCATCGGGTGCTCCACCCTCATATGGAGTAGTATCATCTTTTTCTTCTTCCTCATCCCACTTCAGATCAGAATCCGGTAATAACTTTTCTTCTTTATCTGAGACCTCTATTAACTCGGCTTCTAGGTCAGAGTAATCTTCCTCATCTTTATTTTTATCTGTATCCTCATCCAAGTCAGTATCTATTGCAAAACCTTCAGGAACAAATTCCAAAATAGAAAATAGCTCATCACTAAAATGAGACCGCTTTCCTTCTAAAAAGTCGTTATTATGTTTTTCTGCCAATACCTCTTCCATTTCTTCTATGGTATACGGCTCTACAAAATCTATTAAGTCATTAAGCATGCTAACTCTAATTTGAGACACATGATTTAAGAAGTCTGCATAAGGGCCTTTTTCCTCATCTAACACATCTGGCAGTGCAAAAAGCATGTCTTCAGCTTTCAAAAGAGAGTCTCTTACTCGAACTAATTTTATTAAACCACCCTTTTTTTCTTCGTCTATTGCAAAAGTAAAAAAAGCTTCATCAATAAATTGAGAATTAAGACCGAACTCAGTCATCGAATCTAATAATTCATTTATATGAAGAAACTGTTTGGGGTCTATAATGCCAAGGTCATCAACATCCCAATTCTCGTTATCACTAATAGAATCAACCCACCAGTTCTTATCATCTCCGATTCGAACTATGCACCAATCTAAGCTAGGTCCTGTTTTATTCATTGGATTGTCTTATGAATAGTTGTTTTTGTATGACAACCATCTTTTTTAATTATATTGTAAATTTTATATTTTATCTTACCCATTATTATTCTTTTCTAACTTTCTAATTCAGGTTTGTGAACCATATTTATCGAAATTTTATTCGCCCAATTCTTTTTAAATTAAATCCTGAGGATGCTCATGATATTGCATGTCGATGTCTTTCGCTAACAGAAAAATCAAATTTTTCGAGAAAATTAATTCAATCCTTTACATACAATAAGCCATCAGTGGTAAATGTATTTGGTCTATCTTTCCCTAACCAACTCGGACTTGCTGCGGGAATGGATAAAAACGCCCGTTTCCCCAAAACAAGTGCTTCTTTAGGGTTTGGTCATGTAGAAATTGGAACTGTAACCCCAAAAAATCAATCGGGGAATACCAAACCTAGGCTTTTTCGTTACCCAAAATACAATGCTTTGGTTAACCGAATGGGATTCAATAACGATGGTGTAGATGTTATTATCAAAAGAATAAACAAATCTTATCCCAAAGGTAATCGTACTGTACCACTGGGAATAAATATTGGAAAATCGAAACAAACAGACATCATTAATGCACATGATGATTATATTTATTGCCTAAAAAAAAGCCATAGTGAGGCTGACTACATAACAATAAATATAAGTTCTCCAAATACGAAAAACTTAAGGGAACTACACAGAGATTCTTACATTAAACCACTTTTAAAGAACCTCGTAAGTGTTAACCTAGAATTAGCAAAACAAAACAAATCCAGCCCCGTACCTTTGCTTTTAAAAATCTCACCAGATGAAAATTTCAAAACTATAGAAAATATCGTATGCCAAGCAAAAGAACTGGGATTTTCGGGAGTAATTGCTGCTAACACTTCAACTGAGCGACTCCATAATAAAAGTTTTGAATCATTTGAACCGGGAGGTCTAAGCGGTAAACCTTTAGCAGATAAATCAAATAATCTAATAAAGTTTATTTCCAAAGTAACTAACTATAACTTTCCAATCGTAGGTGTTGGTGGAATAGACAGTCCGGATGCAGCAATAAAGAAATTGGATTCAGGAGCCACATTATTACAAATATACACACCATTAGTCTATGAAGGACCATTTTTCCCTTCAAAACTAATTCATTCTTTAAAGCACAGAAAGAAAAAGTGGATCTGAATAATTCCGTATTAACTTGATTCTATTTTTTTAATAAACAAAATGATTAATTCATACTTTTCATGAAAAAGGGTCTTTTAATTCTGAGTATCATAGCCGTAACATTTGCAGGCTCTGCTTTTCTGTTACTTTTCGAAGGTAATATCAAAAATGCATCTACATGGTGGGAATCATTTACAAGGAACAAGGACTGGATGCCATACAGTCCATACACTAATAGAATAGAAAATGCAGATAAGTTGCGGATAATGGAAGCAACTCAGATAAAAATCGTTGATAACCACCTTTTTTGGAATGGATCGGGGGCAATAATAGTGCCGGAAATTAATAAACGGGGTATTCTTGTAAACCTCCTAATTAGAAATGGCGGTTCCGGCTATTCACAAGATGTAGAAGCAAAAATTACCGGAAGCGGGAATAGTGATATTCAAATTAACAAAATATCTGTGAAAAATGGTGAAATTACCGATATACAACTCGAAAAAAAATCAAAATGGTATTTACTACCAACAGCGTTTTGGGGCAACGAAACATTTCCTTTCACTGGAACTGTAGAGAAAAAATTCCCAAATGGACAAAATCTAACCGTTCAACAATATTCAAATGGGTTACTTCATGGGGTTTCTAAGCGTTTTACTATTAAGGGTTTACCTGTTTACAATATGGAATATTTTAAAGGTTTAAAACACGGAACTCATATCTACTATTATGATATACCAATTAATCCAGATAGTGCAGGGGAATCTAAAAAAACATTGTGGGCAGAAGTTAACGACTCCTACAATATTAAAGAAAAACCGTCTAAGGATGTTAGCAAAATAAATGAAGACATAATAGAAACTTTCAGATTAAAAGGTGGTGCCTTTCAAATAAAACTACTCGAGCATTGGGATAATAACCAAAAAGACGGATTATTCGAAGCATTTGATAGGTATGGCAACAAGATGTATAAAGATGAGTACAAACTTGGATTGCGAATAAACCACAGAACATTCGATAAAGATAAAACCAAGACATTTAATAGAAAGTCTGGGTGAAAGTGGTGCTCAAGGGGGGACTCGAACCCCCACGCCTTACGGCACTAGATCCTTAGTCTAGCGCGTCTACCAATTCCGCCACCTGAGCATTTTTTTAATATAATCATGAAAAAGGATAGAGTAAAGAAATTTAGGAATGAAGAAAGATAGCATTATAAAATTAGAAGATTTGAAAAGCCTAGAAATGGGTCCGAAATGGGAAAATGATAACAAAATATTTAAAAAAACCATTAATGATGAACGAAGCCACAAACCTAAAACCCGGAAAGTAAAAACTTTCGAAAGGACTAAACATCATAATGAATACACTATAAATCCGAACCCAGATTCAGAAGTTCTAACCAACCTACTAAATAAAATTAGAAAAGTAGGAATTACATATGAACTAAATGAAATTTTTGATGTTTTTGTTAAAGATAAAAATAAACTAAATTATAAGATTGATTGGAAGGAAGATAAAAAATTTTATGTTACGAAATACGATAAGATAATTTTTTGTAGTAAAAAAGAATTGATTTCTTATGTAATGCAAAATCAAATAGATAAGTTTTTTGATAAAAAGGCAGTCGAAGAAAATAATCAACTGCCGAATTTTTCGACAATGCTAAAATGTCCGAAAACAAATGAATTACTCCCACCGAATAGTTATCATGATTTTAAAAAATACATAATTGAGCATATTCATGAAAATAATATTATGATGGAATTTGAAAGATATTGTAAAAACTTGGATACCGTAAGAGATGCTAGTGAAATTAAAGATTTTCAAAATATCAAAAAAACTAAATATTACTTCACTAAGAAAAATAATACAGAATTAACTTATTCTTTAATTAACATAGAAAGAGATGTATTAGAAAATAAGAATAATTTATACTTTTATGAACAGAATACATTAAAGTTGAATTACAAAGATCTAAAGTCTCTAAAGTTTAATATAGAGGTTAATTTAAAGAATGCTGATATAAAGAACAATTTATATAAAAACTTAATAATTGCATTAAAAAGATCAGGTTTTCATTTAATAAAGCATAACAGAAAAACATATGCTACTTGGATAAAAAATAAAAGTTACGATTATAATTTATTATCCGAGTTGAGTAAAAGCATTATTGACCAAGTTAAAAGAAATCCAATAACTAAAAAGAAATTACTCCTTAAATCGTTTGATGAAATTGATACTACTAAAGAAAGTATTTTGATTGAAATACTATATTTAGTTAAGGAGGGTTATTTAAGAGAATTAGCCGACTCGACAATCATTATTGGGTAAAGGTTGTGAAAGATATCTTCCTAGCATATTTCCCGATAACTTCTAATTTTATTGAAACTAATTGATTGGATTCTATTTCATAAACAACATGTGGCCATTCGACGATAAAAAGCCACGGATATATTAAATTTGGCAATATTTCAGATTCTATAAAAGTTTGGTCCGGTTTAATATTGTAGAAATCACAATGAATAATATTAAGTGAGCCTTTAAATGAAGATACTTTGGAATATGTTGCACTGTTTAAGTCATTGACTTCAAAGTTATTTGCGATGAATTTTGACAAGTAGGTTTTACCGCTACCTACATCACCTGATATATAAACACACGATTTACTAATTAACTTTTCTGAGATGAATTTTGCAATTCTTTCAGTATCAGGAATTGAATATGAATAAAATATCTTATTTTTCTTCATTTATCTTATATAAGTAAATATTATCATTACTAAATTAAAAAAGGAGTGGATTAAAATAGAGTGAATTATTCTACCCGTATTTTCATAATTAATAGTACAAATAATACTTATTACAAAAAGTGTTCCAAACGAATATAAATTGTAATGAATAATCCCAAACATACATGAACTTATTACAATTCCCATAAAAACTCCAATTTTTTTCTTTAAAATTCGATATACAATTTTTCTGAAGTATATCTCTTCCAGTACAGGTGCAATAACTATACTGCTTAACAGTAGTGAAATATTCATATCAGTTTTAAGCTTAGTCACAATTTCCTGTTCTTCAAATTCACTAAATAAAAACATTGAGAATAAAGATGTTAAAACAATTAATGGCCAGCTAATTATTAAGTTTATTACACTAAATTTTATAACATCAAGTTTTAGATTTAGCGAATTTCTATTATTTAAAAACCTTACTAAGGTAAATAATGTTATAATTAATAAAAAACTATGAGCAAAATTTATAAAATCACAAAAGAAGTACAGTGGTATTAATAATATAAACCAATCTTCAATTTTAATTGATACTAAATTGAATTGTTTTTTTTTTAAGCATACAAAAAGCCAATGCAATTAAAATAATATTAATCAAATATTGCATATATTTTTGGTTATTTGATTTACAATTTTATATCGCTTTTCCATTGAGATATATTTGTGACACTTTTCCATGAAATTCTTCGTTATTAAAAGGTGTATTGAAAGCTCTGCTTTTACTTTTACTTGAATGATATTTCCACTTTTTCAAAGGGTCAAATATTACAATATTTGCTGTGCTTCCAACTCGTAATCCACCTCCTTCGACATTAATGATTTCAGACGGTCTTAAAGACATAAACTTTAGCAAATTTACCCAGGTAAACTTTGGGTGTTCACTTAATTGCTGCAAGCTAATGTTAAAGGCTGTTTCAAGGCTTGTTACCCCTGTAGGTGCCAAGTCATATTCAATATTTTTTTCGTACTCTTTTATAGGTTCATGCGCCGTTGATATACAATCAATAGTACCATCCATTAGACCATCTATTAAATATTTTCTATCAACTTCTTCACGAAGCGGTGGTGTAGTTTTAAAATTTGTATCATAATTTAGAATCTTGGTTTCAGTTAATGCAAGATGTTGGGGCGATACATCAGCAGTAATCATTACATCTCTATTTTTAGCTTCTTTTATCAAATCAACTGAAGCAAATGAAGATATTGAAGAAAGGTGAACTCTTGTATTCAAACTCCTAGATATTGAAATTGCCCGCTGTACAAATAATTCCTCTGCAATTCTCGGATAACCACCTAGACCCATTTTTAATGCTGATGGACCATCATGTGCATTTCCATTTTCTGATAATGATAGATCTCGTGGTAGATCTATTACTGGCAAATCAAACATAGATGCATACTCAACAGCTTTGCAAAATATTTGATTGTCTTGCGGGCTTAACGGTGAGTCGGTTATCGCTACAACTCCTGCATTTTTTAGTGACCCGAGTGGGGCAAGTGCTTTTCCATTGGAACCTTTTGTTAAACAACCAGTAAGTTTTACATTTATGCATGCATCTCTTTTTATTTGATCTTTGATAAACTGAATTGTGGCCGGATTATCAGGGATCGGATTTAAATTAGGCATGAGAACAATTGTCGAATAACCTCCTGCAGCTGCCGCTCTTGTCACGCTAAAGATATTTTCACCGTTTCCTCCACTAAGATCGTTTATGTGGCACCTTAAATCAACCAATCCTGGAAAGATTATTTTTCCAGTAACATCAATAACTTCAGTGTTCTTAGCGTCTTTTGGACTAATTATTTTATCATCATAAAAATATAAATCGCCTTTTTCATCTTTTTCTGTGGACGGGTCAATTATGCGACCTCCTTTTAAGCAAATTGTTTTCATTTACTTTTTATATGATAGTGTACAAAGGCATAATATCGCCATCCTCACAGCAACACCATTTGTAACTTGATCTAAAATAACTGAATTTGCTGAATCAGCTAGTTCAGAGTCAATCTCCACGCCTCTGTTAATAGGTCCAGGGTGCAATATTACTGCATCTTTTTTTAGCCATTTACTTCGATATTTATTTAATCCAAATATCCGAGTATATTCTTCTAGTGATGGAAAGTGGCTAGAGGATTGTCTCTCATGTTGGATCCTAAGTAACATAACAGCGTCAGCATCTGCTAAAGATTCTTTTAAATCGTGTGACACAATCGCCCCCATTGATTCAAAGCTTTTAGGTACTAAGGTTGAAGGTCCCGCCAATGTTACCTTTGCTCCCATTTTTGAAAGCGCCCAAAAGTTTGACCTAGCTACTCTACTGAAAAGTATATCTCCCAAAATCGTTATTTTTTTACCATCCAAAGGTCCTATTTTTTCTTCTAGTGTGTATACATCCAATAGTGCCTGACTTGGATGCTCGTGGGCACCATCACCAGCATTTATAATAGGTACATCAATAATTCTTGACAATAAAAGTGGAGAACCCGGTGATGAATGTCTTAATACAATAGCATCTGCTCCAAGTGCTTGAATATTTAAAGCTGTATCTCTTAAAGTTTCTCCCTTCGTTAAACTACTGGATTTTTCTGCAATTGAAATTACATCTGCATGTAATGTCTTTGCGGCTAATTCAAACGCTATTCTCGTTCTCGTACTTGGCTCCATAAATAGATTAACTATTCTTTTACCGGCTAAATAGCTTTTATTTTTGACAGACTCATGCTTCAGCTTTTTCGCAAGAGTAAGGATTTTTCTTATCTCAAATTTGGATAAACTTTCAATCCCAAGTAAATTTTTAGTTTTCCATTTTGGTATCTCCATCTTGGAAGAAGTTTTATATTCGAAATTTAGTCTTTTGAAAAGCTAGTTTTTAATGAAACAAATTCATTTCCAAAAAGTTTCCTGCTTAGAATTGAATGTTTCTCCATCAACTATATTGTCTTGTATATGTTGCGGTGGCTTTCCAGTGCGCTCCCTCAATTGATCGGCTCGCCTCTTAACCATTGTTCGCAAAATCTCCTTTGTTTTTTGCTTCATCCAAATCGAAGTAGGTGAATTTTTTCGATAATCTGCGGGGCCATTATTGTGAACCCTTGAACGTTCAACTAAATCGCAGGTTTGGGCAAATTCTTTTTCATTTTCTGGATTATAAACAGCATATGTTTTGCCCCCCATTTGCTTAACAACAGTAAAAACAGGCACATCGCTAGGTCCGTCTGCAATGTAAATCATTTGCTCTATTGGTATTCTGCGGTCCTCATGTGGTATAAAAGAATTTACATCTATAGAAGTGTTTTTGTTTGTACCTTTATTTATTTCAAAAATACAACGTGTTTTAATCGTATTATCTACTGTTTTGCCAACTTGAGAAATTTCTAAATCTAGGGGTAATGAAAATTCTGTCTGACTCATGAAGTTCGGCGGTAATGGGGATTCAATAAATTCGCATGCAAAAATTCCGTCTACATAAGGTGCAATTTCACTACCTTGAATAATTTTAGAGATACCCGTGCTTATGATATAATGTTCTAGTTTAAAATCGTAATCAGAAAATTCGGCATGTTTTGCAATTTCTGACAATTCTAAAAAGAAATCAGGTAACCCTGGGTAGAACTTTATTGCTCTACCCATTTCTTCAAGTTGTTGGTTTGTAAGGCCTCTCATGGGGCCATTTTTTACATAGCTTAAAAGGTGATTTAAATAAATCGTATCGGAAGATACATTCATTCCTCGTGCAGCATATAATTCAGGAAGTTGATTCACTTCAGACCAAAACACATTCTCATCAACATTAAAGTGCTCAAAAAGAGGTTTTTGCATGTATCCTGGAATTAATGTTTTATCAAAATCCCACACGCAAGCTACAATATTTTGCCCATGAATTTGACGGTTTTGTATATTTGGGTTCATTTACTAGTTTTAAAGAGAAAATCTTATGCTATGATTAAAGCCTATGGTAGATTTGCCAAATATAAAACCTTTTTTAAAAAGATTCGATGAGCTTGAATTAAAAATCGCTAACCCCGATTTATTCAAAGATGCAACAGGTGCTTCAATTATATCGAGGGAACATAGTAGAATAAAAAATATAATTGAACTTCACCAAAAAATTGGGACAGCAATGACCGATATTCAGCAAAGTACAGAATTACTAAATGATCCTGAATTTGCTGAAACAGCTAGAGAAGAAATTGATCTTCTTAATAAAAACATCGATGCATTGCATAATGATCTTCTGCTCGCAATGCTTCCTGCAGATCCAGATATCGGAAGAAATACAATTATTGAAATCCGGGCTGGTGCAGGAGGTGGGGAGGCATCTTTGTTTGCAGCAGACCTTTACCGAATGTATTGTAAGTTGGCTGAAAATAAGGGTTGGCGAAATGAATGTTTAAGCCAAAGTGCTTCCGAAACAGGAGGGTTTAAAGAAATAATTTTTTTAATCAAGGGAGATGATGTTTGGAGCAAGCTAAAATTCGAAAGTGGCGTTCATCGAGTTCAGCGTGTTCCGGTTACTGAAGCTAATGGAAGAATTCATACGTCAACGGCAACTGTAGCCGTACTTCCCGAAGCAAGGGATGTTGAAATTAAAATCGACCCATCCGAGTTAGAAATCAATGTTTGCAGAGCAAGTGGACCAGGGGGTCAGGGAGTAAACACAACAGATTCAGCTGTCCAAATTTTGCACAAACCAACTGGCATGACTGTATACTGTGCAGATGAAAGATCCCAATTGAAAAATAAAAATAAAGCGATGACAGTTTTAAAGTCTAGGCTTCTGCAAATTAAACAGAAAGAGGAAAAGGATAAATACGCACAAGACAGAAAAAACCAAGTTGGAACGGGAGACAGAAGTGAAAGAATTAGAACTTACAATTTCCCCCAAAGTAGAATTACAGATCACAGAATAAATTTTTCCTCACATTCTCTTCATGAAACCCTTTACGGGGATCTAGACGACCTGATAAACGCACTCACAAAAGAAGATCAAAACCGGAAATTAGAAGAAATGTTAAAAGTAAATGAACAATAAACATTTAACATTTTTAGACATCATCAAATTATCTGTTGAATACTTAGAAAAAAGAGGGGTGCCAAATGCAAAATGTGATACTGAGTGGATAGTCTCTAATATAACCCAAAAAAAAAGGGTAGAGCTGTATTTAAATTATGAAAACATGGTTGCTGAAAATCATGTTCATGAAATAAGGAAAAAGATCATTGAAAGAGGTAAAAGAATCCCCCTTCAGCATATCTTAGGAAAAGTTAATTTCGCAGGAAGCGAATTATTGTGTGATCAAAGAGCACTAATTCCGCGTCCTGAGACTGAACTTCTTACCGAATTAGTAACTGATGAGCTTGGTTCTTCATTCAAAGGGAAAATTTTAGATCTTGGAACCGGAACTGGAGGAATAATCATTACATTATGTAAAAATTTTCCACATGCATTTGGTCTAGGTGTTGATATATCAAAGGATGCACTTTCTCTTGCCTGCGAGAATTTAGCTAAGAATAAAATCAAAAACCTCGAAATTAAACCTTTTAATTGGAACGAGGATGAGTTTGATGAAAAATTTGATGCTATTATTGCAAATCCACCATACTTGTCAGAAAGGGAATGGGAATCGGCAGAGCCGGAAGTCAAGATCTTTGACCCGAAAATTGCACTTGTCGCAAAAGATAACGGTATCGCGGATATTAAAAAGATTATAAAAATTAGTGAAAATATTTTGGACAAAAACGGTCTTTTTGCTTTAGAAATTGGTGTTAACCAAGAAAAAACAATAGCCGATTTGATGTCGGTTTGCTTCTACAAAATTAACATTATCAAAGACTACTGTAGAAAAAATCGATATATAATAGCTAGGAAGAAATAACTTAAATTTCTTTAGAAAACTCTAATCGATTGGGAAGTGAATCTTTGTCAGCTAGCAATGTAATCCAGTCAGACATTATTCTACATGATTCATGCAGTCTAATATCCAGTCTGGGTGGATCATAAAATGAATCCGTTCTATTATCCTCTTCACCGCCTCTAATTTGTTTAGATTTTAAGTTTTGCGATTGAACAATATCCAAAGTAAAATCTTTCTTCTTAAACGAAATTTCAGCTAACTGCTCCAATTGATTATCCAATTGAGTTGTAAAATTGTGATCTTGTTTTTTCTCCTGAAAGCGTTTTTGAAAGTTCAAAGAAACAACATCTTCATTCTTCTTTTCCTTATACCATGCGACGTACCTATTAAGGTAAGAAAATTCAGGCAATATACTTTGTCGCTCTAAACTATATTTCTTAAGTTTTTCAATGTTATTATTATTGTATACAAATTCATTAACTGGCCTTCTAAAGTTAACGGCAGGAATACTGTCACAGGGCAGGGCGTTTTCTAAATCAGATTCCCCTATAGGAAGGAAAGTATTAATTGTCGGCATTGAAATATCACTTTGAACACCATTTATTTGAGTACTGTTTCCAGATGGTAAGTAGTATTTTTGAATTGTAATCTTAGCTGCACTCTTCTTTAAATTTGAGGTATTATAATTGTAAGGAAGGTTCATTTGGATAAGAGATTGAACGGTACCTTTTCCGTGAGTAGATTCATCACCAACTATAATAGCTCTTTTGTGATTCTTGAGTGCACCCGCAACAATTTCTGATGCCGAAGCACTGTACCTCGATACTAAAACTATTAGGGGTCCATTCCAAGATAGCTTAGGATTGAAATCAAATTTTTTGCGAATTTTACCGTCCGTACTTTTTACCTGAACAACCGGCCCCCTAGATATGAAAAGTCCAGCGAGATTAACCGCTTCACTCAAATATCCGCCTCCATTTCTTCTTAGATCTAAAATAATTCCCTTAACATCTAAATTTTTTAATTTGTTAATTAACTCTTCCACGTCATCCGTTGCCTTAGGTCCATTTCCACTTGAACCATAAAAAGACCTTAGTTCTACAATTCCTATTTTAGTAGTCTTTTCGTTATGTTGAACATTATGAACTGAGGCCTTAGCGAGATTAGAAGTTAATTTTATTTTATCTCTTATAATCCTTACAACTTTTGATGAACTTGGATCGTTAATGGGTCTTATTTCTAGCCTCACAAGTGTATCTTTCGGGCCTTTAATAAGTTCTACTATTTTTGATAATTTCATATCAACTACATCTGTAAAATTACCTTCGGACTGTGCCACTTTTAAAATAATATCTTCTGGATTAAGTTCTAACGATGCTTCTGCCGGACCTCCTGGAAGTAACTCTTTTATTGTACAAAATCCATCAACATCAGACAAAACAGCTCCTATTCCAACCAACTCATTGTTCATGGATTGATCAAATTTTTCTTTTTCCTTTATGTTCATAAAGGTTGTATGAGGGTCAAACATTTGCGTCAAATTTGTTAAATAGAGTTCTTGAACATCGGTAGATTCAAACTCATTTATATTTTTAATCCAACGTTCATACCTCTTTTTTACCCTGTCTTTGGATTCCTTTATAACATTAGCAAATTCGCTTGAATCCAAGAAAGCATTACTGGCATTAGCATCAATATTGAATAAAATATCAGATAGGACCTCATGTTTAACCAGACTTTTCCAAGAAGAAATAAGTTGATCTTCGTTGATATCCCACCTTTTCTTATCCCTGTTTGTATTGTAAGATACATTTCCATCAAACTTAAGGTCCTCCTCAAGCCACCGTAGGGCCCAATTTAACCTTTTGATAGCATTTGTTTTGTAAGCATTGTATATTTCAAAGCCCGGCAATAAATTTCCTTGTTTAAAAAGAGTTTTCAAAGTTGCTGAATATCGATTGCAAAAGCCACTCACTTCATTTTGTGTAAAATACAGTTTTTGTTTATCAAGTTTCTCCAAATAACTAAGCAAGCATTTAGTTGAATTTAATTCGTCAATAGAAACTTTTTTATAATGTGCTTTTTCCAATGCTTGTATAAGCCATTGAGTTTCTTGCTGCATAATAAATGTAGATTTTAGTTCGGAAGACCCAAAACCAAAAGATATGAGCGAAAATACACAAATCATAAATTTCGCAATACGAACTGACTTCGAGTAGTTAATCTTTAACATAATAATTATTAGTTAAATATTTTTTAATTCTTAAGCAAACCTTTAGCCTTTTCTAGTGTTTGCTTTTCTTTCTCAGTTAAGGCTCCGAAGCCCTGTTCATTTATTTTGTCGAGTATTCGGTCAACTTCAACTTGCATATCAACTGAACTAGAAAGATTAACTTTAAAATTTGATCTTTTTATTTTGTTAGCTTTAGAAGGCTTAAAGGCTTTTTTTTTGAAATTAGAAGAGAATTTAAACACATAAGAAGGGAAATAACGGCCTGACTTTATAAATAGATATACGAACGCACCGGACATCATGCCACCCAAATGAGCAGAGTGAGCAATACCACTTGCACCGTGCAGTTCAGAGAATATGAAACCATAAATTTCAATAGCTAAAGTTCCAATTATTATCCATTTGGGTTTTAAGCGGCAGGGAAGGACGAAGAAAAGCAAAAGTGTTATTTCTTGATTTGGGTTTCGTAAACAAAAACAAGCCAAACATGACATAACAACAGCAGATGCACCAATCAATACTTGTTCACTGAAATTAAATATTAACCATAATAAAGCACCAACCAATGAAGATATGCCCACCAACCAAAAAAAATTAATTTTTCCAATATCATTTTCAACAGCTCTTCCGATAAAAAATAAACCAATCAAATTCATGATCAAATGAATTGGGCCGTCGTGTAGTAAAGTGTAAGAAAATGGAATCCAAAGAAAAAACCTTTCTAAACCTGAAGCTGAAAAAGAAAAGAAGTCAAAAATTACAGATTCAATATCTGATGAAATCAAACTACCAAAGGATTGTAAAACAAAGGAACCGATTAAAACAAAAATTAAGATCTCAGAACCCATCTTCTCGCTTCCGGTGAAACGATTCTTCATGTAAGATCTATCATATAACATAGGGTTCAAAATATTGAATTTAATCACCTAGGGCAAACATTGATTGGTAGATTTAAAATATTTTTTATGAATAGTTCAGTAGTTAAAATATACTTTCCTTACATTCTCGTTCTAATCGGGTTAAAGGAATTAAAATTTATTGAAGTAGTTTTTCTTGTATCCTTTGGATTTATACTATGCATAGGCATATATATTAAGAAGAAGAATTTTAAAACTAAGAATATTTTAATCTTACTAATCAGTTTTTTATTAATAAATTTAACGCTATATAATTTCACAAATAAAGATACATTAATTGTAGATAGAGAAATATCGGTAACGGGACAAATTTTAGAAATTATAAATTACGAAAAAGATAGTAATTTAAAAATATGCAAAGTTAATATTAAAAATTCAAATTTATTATTAAATAATAAAGATGTAATTTGTATATTTTATAAATTACATAATACTGTTTATAGTAAAGATATAATAAAATTTAAGGGAGTTTTAACTAAAGACAAAAAAGGATCGTTACTTATAAAAAATTGTACAGTTGTGGAAATAAGTAAAAGAAATAATACTGGATTTTCTACTAACATTATAAAGCATTACCTAGAGAAAACATTTAGTAAAATTAGTTTAGATAAAGATATAGAAGCATTCTTGAATGCTATTATACTTGGTAATAAAAATCTTATGAGATCCACAGAAAAAGATATTTATCGTAATAGTGGTACCATGCACTTATTTGCTGTAAGTGGTATTCATGTTGGGTTCATATACCTTCTTCTTAACCTGTTGTTTTCACATATTTTGAGAAATAAATTTATCTGTCAAGTTTTTATAACAATTGTATTGGCAATTTACTTAGATATTGTCAATTACCCTCCATCTGCACAAAGGGCATTTACGATGATTGTTTTTTGGCAAATAACAAAATTATTTAATAAAAAAGCAAATTTAATATCTTCACTACTGTGGTCTGCCTTGATTACAGTTTTCTGGGATACCGAACAACTTTTTTCTTTAGGGTATCAATTGTCATATACGGTAGTTTTTGCAATTGTAATAATCTTTAAGACAATAAATTTTAGATATGAGAATAAGCTTACCAATTTTTTGCTATCATCACTAAAGACATCTTATGCGGCATTTTGTGGCAGCATGTTATTGATATTTTATTATTTTGGAATGATTGTACCAGTTTCTATATTAATTAATATGCTTATTGTACCAATTTGCTTTATTCTAATAATCATTTTATTTAGTATAATTATTTTATTTCCACTTATAAATATTTCTTTTTTATCATATGTAATTTATTTTTTTAAGTATGTAATTGATTCTATCATAAATATTTTTACTTATGGAAATCTTACTTATTTTACTTTTTAAGATTGAAATGATATTAATAATTTATATCACTTAATATATCCTTTTACATTTTTCTTTTATAAAAATTTTTTTAGGAATAAATTTATTTATTTAGTGTCATTGATTTTATTACCTTTTTTAATTTTGTTATTCTTTTTCTAAGGAATTCAGGAATTCAATATGCATTTTTTTATCTTCTATT